>JABAOC010000543.1_pt1 | contig 12116 bp, 14 predicted proteins | sample 7062161 | NCBI WGS metagenome assembly JABAOC01 (sample SAMN14538625, study PRJNA623070) | marine sediment metagenome | biome: marine biome [ENVO:00000428]; feature: marine pelagic biome [ENVO:01000023]; material: deep marine sediment [ENVO:00002113] | place: India: Gulf of Khambhat ... | reverse complement strand
AAATATCCAGGCAATTGCACCTAAGAACGGAGGCGTGACCATGGAAACCATGGTGAGATTTCGGATGAAATTCTTCAGTGGAATATCCGTTCTGCTGACAGCCCAGGCCATAGGGACGCCGGTCAAGAGACTGAGGAAGGTTGCCCAAACGGCAATCACCATGGAATTTCTGAAGGCTTTGAAAAGGACCTTCTGTTTAAAAATGTTCAAGAAATAGAAGAAACCGAACTTACCTTCTGGGGTAAAAACACTTCCCTTAAACATCATGATCAATGGAAACAAAATGAGGATTACTACAGCTGCCAGTGCAATGGGGAATAACACCCATTTCACGATGTCGAATCCCTTCCATCCCCTTCTAAGGTGCCCTTTCACCATCTACCCCTCGAAATCCCCTTTCTCCTTTCAACAAGCCTCAGACTGGATGCAAAAGAGGCCCCGCTCTCAAGATGGAGCGAGGCCTCTTGAGCTCTCAGGCTATTTCCTCCCCATAATGGTATCAAAATTATCGATGAGCTTCTGCTTGTTTTCGATCAACCACGATACCTTTGGGTACAGAAATTTCAACTCGCCCAAGGAAGGCTGCCCCTTTGCCGGCACATCCTCTCGCCCCGGATAGTAGTATTTAGCCGCGATAATCTCCTGAGCCTCTTTGCTGCAAATGTAATCCATGAACAGCTTCGCGACATTGGGATGGGGAGCCTTCTTGAGAATTCCTGCAGGCCCCGGGGAAAGGGTTACCCCCTCAACCGGATAAACAACATCACAGGGCTGACCCTTATATTTCCCGGGAAGCACGGAATAGTTGTTCTGCTCCGCAATCAAGGGACGTTCTGCGGAAATCATCATGGTCTGAAGGGCGCCGTGGCTATCGCCGATGAATGGTTGGTTCTTGGCCAAAGCCCTGTAGTAATCCCATCCATAGATCTCCAGAATGCATGCTATATTCACAGCCGTTGTTCCTGCATAGTAGGGGTTACTCATGGAAATCATACCCTTCCACTTCGGGTCCAGTAGATCTTTCCATGATTTTGGCGCTTCGGCCTTCTTTATTTTGTTTGTGTTGAAGGCGATAACCGAGGTGTTGCTTTTTACCGCAAGCCAATATCCATCGGGATCCTTCATGTAATCGAAGAATTTGTCAAATCCCTCGGGCTTATACTTCTCAAGGAATCCTTTCCTTGCCCAAACAATAAACGGTGCCATATCTGAAACTTGACATACATCCCACATGGATTTGTTTGCGGCAAACTCCGCCTCGACTTTTGCGAGGACCTTGCCCGTCCCAGAACGGAAAACACTGGGGGTAATACCATATTTTTTGCCGAAATTCTCCGCCAATTTATTGGCCGTTTTCGAATCCATGGAGGTATAAAATATGAGCTTACCCTCTGCCTTTGCCTTATCTACTATTGATGCTGCACCTCCCGTGGAGGCTAATGCAAAGGCGACGAAACAGACAACCAATACACATCCTGCTTTCTTATAAAATTTCATTTTACCTCCCCCCTTCATAGTGTATTATCCTTTTAAACCATCTCCTTGAACTTCCCTTTCAATCCTCCTGTTTCACCTCCTTTCTCCAAGAGCTTCGTTATGAAATCCTATTGTCCCACCCCCTTTCCCTCCGCGAATCTTCCTCCTAAAGCCAATTATTTCACCTCCGCTCTACCTGAGAAACTTCCGTTCGTTTTCCTTCATTTGGGGAACCCCTTGCAGATCAAAAACGTGATCCACGGGATCAATCAGTTCATCTAGGTCATAGATTCCACCGTCCTTTTTGATCTTATCGAATACCGTCTCCATCGCCTTCATTGAGGCCCTGAGCCCGTGATTGGCATAGATGACCATCTTCACCTTCCCCAGCTCGTGGATCTCGCTCTCTTTGAGACTTGAATACGTTGTCGGTACCAACACTAATGGTATATCTCGATCCCAGGCGGTCACAAACTCAATGATCTCTTGAGGATCTTTCGATTTGGAGTGAATGAGAATCGCGTCCGCACCCGCATCGACATATCGATGAGCTCTCATCTGGGCCTCTTCCTGTCCCCATCCCGCGATCAAAGCCTCGATGCGGGCGATTACCATGAGATCTGAATTCCTTTGAGCGGCCTTCGCTGCCTCTACTTTCCCCTCGAATTCCTCAACCCTCAGCAGCTCTTGTCTCCCACTGGCCAGGAGACTATTATCTTTCGGAAATTGTTTGTCCTCGATCACAACAGCCGCTATCCCCGCCTCTTCATACCTTTTGACCATGTACATCACATTAATCGCGTTTCCATAGCCGGTGTCACAATCCGCAACCAGGGGGATGTCAACGACTTCATTCATTGAACGTGCGGTCTCCACGAACTGATACATGGAAATCAGGCTGGCGTCAGGAATTCCATAGGAAGCGGAAATTTCAAGGCCACTAGCCCATACGCCGTCAAACCCGGCCTTCTCAATCAATTTCGCTCCGATCCCATTGTGGGCACCCACGAGGCGGATTAAACCCGGGCCCTTAAACAAATCCCTCAACTTTGTCGCCTTTTCCAAACCAACGCTCCTCCTCTATACAATAAGTGATAGTCAATTATCGAAGAATAGCATGATCATGTCAAAACAGTATTTTTTATTCTTGAAATAAGAAAACTTTATGGCTCCATCCATTTTAACCTCTCGATTAGATATACTCTATTAATATCAAATACTTAGATGAGTTCTGTCATCTATTTTACAACGTTTTGCGTACTTCCCCAGGATCTTCAAGTTGGGCTCCACCTCGACCCTATGGTCAAGACAACCTGAGAGTCCAGACCTTACACTCGATAGGGAGCAGTTAGGTGGAATAACGGCAGAAGACAATGCAAGGAAAATTCCCGTTGATCATTACGAGGAGGAGAGAAGACCTCTTAATCAGGTCCACTGTTATATCCTCAGGTCACACGGATCTTCCTCCCAGGGAAGCTAAAACCCCTTTGCCTCCAGTATTCTTATTCTTATATGGGGAGAGATATTACGAAGTTCAATTGATGGAGGGAATCTACAGATAGCAACGCTATCAAAAGCATTTCATTGGGTAACATTTGATAAGATGAAGTTCAAAAAAACATCGATAACGTGTTTCCTATACTCTTTCATCGGATAGACAACGAGGAACCTTCTTCTGAGATTCATTTCCTTTACCGGGACCTGCTTTAATACCCCTAGTTCTATTTCTCTTTTTACCGCAATATTCGAAATAATAGTATATCCGATTCCACTTTCTACCGCTGACTTTAACGCCTCAGAACTCCCCAACGTCATCACCACATTTAAATTTTTCAGACCTATATTTCTGGAGCTCAAGAAATTCTTGTAAACCTCTCTCAGTCCTGACCCAGGTTCCCTGGCTATGAACGGCTCCTTGAGAAAATCCTCTACTTCAATAAGATCACGCATAGCCCATTTATGTTCGGGATGAATGATGACGACAATTTCATCATCGATAAATGGCTTCACCACAAAATTCTTAACCGAATAGGGTTCGCTCACGATAATTAAATCTACTGTATGTTCCTGTATCTTCTGAACTAGGTGGGCACTGTCTCCAACCAACATTATGATTTCAATATTGGGATATTCTTGTTTGAACATTCCTATCAATTTTGGTAAAAGGTACCTTCCCAATAACGAGGCTACACCGATACGTATTTCGCCACCTAATACACCGGTAACCTTTGCAATTTCAATATTAGCCCTTTCATACTCACTCAATATTTTTTCAGCATATCGGCACAATATCTTCCCCGTTTCAGTAAGGGTGATTCGATTTTGATCTCGGTTAAAAAACCGCGTAGAGAACTCTTCTTCAAGATTCTTTATTTGAAATGTAATTGCCGGCTGGGTTAAATTCAGAATCTCCGCCGCTTTAGTAAAGCTTTTTACTTGAGCAACGGTATGAAATATCTTGAGACGAAAATCCATCTAAATCATCTCCGTTCTCATAGCCATCAAAACATCTATCCTTTTATATGTTAAAAGCAAACCCATGTCAATCGATTATCCCGTGGCTTTCCCGTGCTTCAGGAGGACCCTCTTGCACGTAATCTGCTAGAAAATCATTTCGCTTACCCGGAATGCATGAATAAATGGAAAGGTCAGATCTTTGGAGGTTTCGAGGGATTCTGAATAAGCTCCGACGCAAGCCCTCTTTGCGTGCCCGCTTGCTGGGGACGTCTTGAGAACGCATTTCTCTGAGTGGGCCTCAAGGCATGACTTTCTCAATCTCAGACTCGGTGGACTCACTAACCCTTGAATGTCAAGTTTCTATTTTGAGATCTCTGAAAAACGTGGAAAACGAGCTCTGAGCGCGAACTAAACTTCTCGGAATTTCTTCAATATATTGAGATCATAGATTCTGTTTGTCACAGTATATTTTGCTATCCACATGGAGTGATGGGATGTTGGAATAGTGGAATAGTGAGTTTCAAAACCGGAAAGAACACATTTATTTTTTCCTATCAACTCAACCCATCATTCCAGTATTCTAGCTACAGTGAAGCGAACTCTCGAATGGTCGAAAACATATTTTGAGTAGCGAAGGCCGAGTTTTTCAGAGCTATCATTTTCCTTCCGCCAACATTCTCAGCTGTCTCGGCGTCAAAATCCACCGCAGATCACCCGTATGGGTTGGAAGTGCCTCAACATCGATGCGACAGATTCCACCCATCTCAAAGTGGATGGAGACATCAACCCTCTCACTCATCAAATTCGATGCTATTTTCCCAAGAGAGGGTAAATGGCCAGCCAAGAGCATCTTCCCCTTATCACCGAAACGCCCGAGGTAAGCGATGGCATCCTCAGGAGGTGCCAAAGGCTCTAAGGCCTCCGTAACCGTAATTTCCCCCTTGGAATAACCCAGTTCACCTGCTACGATTTCCGCCGTTTGCCGCGCTCGCTTCTTGGGGCTGGAGACGAAAAGGTCTACTTCGACCCCCAGTTTCTTGAGGGCCTTTCCACTGGAGCGAATCTGATCTTCTCCCCCTGGGGTCAGAGATCGCTCCGGATCTTGATCCTCGGCATATGCCTGACCGTGTTGCATTAGATAAATCTCCATCTGTGACCTCCATCCCTCGATTTCTTGGACAAATCATGAGGCTCTCCAAGGGATCACCCTTCCTTTGAAGGCTAAACGGGACCGGAGTCGGTCTCACAGGGAGGAATTTTCACCTCAAGCTTTTCCCTCTTCGCCTCGCTGAGGGCAACCTTAAGCCTGAATTCCGGGTTCGCTTGTTCATCTTTCCTCTTAATGAGAAGCCATTGATTTCCCTTACCCCTCCCCTTGAGGAGGGCCATAGAGAAGCCCCCCTTCAGTTTCTCCCCCCTGAGCTCAAAGCTGAACTGCCCCTTTTGCAACCGTTCTTCAGGATCCCCCTCCTCCGCGGGGATATAGAAACCCTCATCCCAAATAACCACGGCCCCAGCCCCGTAGTGTCCTTCCGGAATAATCCCCTCGAATGCTCCATATTCTAAGGTGTGGTCTTCGACCATGATGGCCAGCCTCTTGTCGGCTGGATTCATGGACGGTCCCTTCGGAATTGCCCAGGATTTGAAAATCCCTCCCATCTCCAACCTGAAATCGTAGTGGAGGCGGGAGGCGTGATGCTCGTGCACAACAAAACGGAACTCTCTGGGATCTTTTTTCATTGTTAGCCCTACCTCCACCCAATAAATTGCCGCCTTCCTCCTCAAAAGTCAACGGAAAATGAGGTGAAGTTTCCTGAATTTCTAGGGGAACACCGTTGTCCATGAGCGTAATTTGCTGGAGAAGTGGGGTCCCCATCGAGAGTGAGCAGGAAGGGGAAAGCCAGCCCTTTAGAGGCTGGAAGGGGGAAGCATTCCCCGCCTGCGAACTCCGAAAGGGTCACTTCGAAAGCACTGAAGCGAAGGGACAATGGTGTTCGCTTATGAAAAGTAAAATTTGTCATATGATCAACAAGTTACAAAAATACTCCTTGTAAAACTGAGGAAACTTCAGAAAATGAGAATTCCTCCAATCCTTGATTTTTGTCGACGAGACCAATACAAACAAGGATTATCCTTTAGAGAAGGAGGATTGAATATGGCAGTCCGGAAGGTCGTCACGATCGACGAGGAGGAATGTGATGGCTACGGTCTCTGTATCCCCTAATGTCCGGAAGGGGCTCTTTAAATTGTCAATGGAAAGGTACGCCTCACCCAGGACAGGTATTGTGATGGCCTCGGGGCCTGTCTAGGTCACTTTCCCCAGGAGCCCATCACCATAGTTCACACGGAGGTTCCCTGCTGTTTCGGACTGAACCATATCGTCCAGGAGGCCCTCCTCAAATCCGGCAAGAACATCCCCTTCGAGGAGATGACCATCAATCTTGGTGGCGAAAAGAAAGGGGGCAGCTAAAGGTGAGAAACAGTTGAGGTGGAAGGAACAAAGCTTGAGGAGACCCGAGCGGGAGATGTTCAAATCATCTCGGTTAAGTCGATTTCTCTTTTCTTGGTGATGTTTCGCAGTTTTTCTATGGCTTTTGCCTCGATCTGACGAATCCTCTCACGTGTCACGCCAAAGCGTTTCCCTATCGATTCCAGGGTAAGGGTATCCTCATCGTTCAAGCCGAAACGAAGGATAATCACGCTTCTCTCTATTTCCGTGAGTAATTCCAACCATGAACCCACCTGCTGCGATCGCTCGATATCCTCAAACAAGCCATAGAGCCGCTCGGAATATTCATCCCTAATCCCCCCGTCGATGGGATAGGTCCTCTTTACGATTCCCCTCAGCTTACGGACATACTCCACGTTGACCTTCATTCGCACAGCTATCTCCTCATCTGTTGGATCTCGGCTGAACTGTTGAAGAAGCGACTTGGCTACCCAGGCGAACCGGTTGAGGTCGGATGAAATGTGGACGGGAAGGCGAATTGTTCGAGAATGATTGGCTAACGCCCTCTCGATGGATCTCTTAATCCAGAGCGTCGCATAGGTCGAAAACCGAATTCCCCTATTCGGTTGGAAATGTTCAACGGCCTTGATGAGGCCAATGTTCCCCTCTTGAATGAGGTCGAATATGGGAAGGCCTCGGTTGATGTATTTAGAGGCTATCCAGCGAACCAACCGCAGATTGGACTTGATCATTCTATCTCGGGCTTCCCTGTCACCCAGGGTAACCTTCTCGGCTAGTTCCTTCTCCTCCTCGGCAGAAAGAAGGGGGATTTTTCTCAAGGTATCCCAATAGGAGGATGGAACCTCTTGGGTATAAGATCCTCTCCTCCAGGTTTCCTCGCGATCATAGAAATCGGGGCTGAGCATTTCGCTCATTACGTCGTTTCCTCCCTAACGAGAATCTCGCCGCATCCATCTATGGCGGCGACCGTCGAAAACTAAAAAATCCCGAGTTCAAGGGATTAATTTCTGGTTATCAGCCTAATTCAGCCCTGTTAGAGCAAATATCGTTATCAATGTGGGCACGAATTTTTTCTATCAATTGGGGGAAAAGGCAGTATATGTCCGAAAAGCTTTTGTTTGCTTGTTGCAAAAACCATGCCTAGCGAGAACCCCTCATAGAGAAGCGTTGCAAGGGTATGCTATGGGAGGAAATGTCAACATTCGGCCGTATTCCCCTTCATTTTCTTGTTCCTCGCGGCTCTCTCTCTGAAATTTTTTCATATCAAATGAAAAAATTATCCACATTTGACCGCATTTGACAGAAAAGGCATGAACAAGGTCCCCGAAGGACTGCTCGACCGGGCTGAAGTCCCGAAGCAGGAGCTCAGTGAATTCGCTCCAACTCACACAAATCCTGAAAAGACGAACCTTCTCCTGGTGCGAGCCGACACCTCCATATCGACATCCAGAAACAGCTCGAACAGTATTTGATACTTCCATTGAATGTCGTAGTCTCATTCTGCTATTGTTTAAATGGAGGTGGTTGCGATGAAGAAGATTTCCGTCTTAACCATAGCATGTATCTTTGCAATGCTGGCTTCTCCGGTGGCAGCCGGTCAGGTGGACCTTCGTGAATTCGGTCTGATCCAGCGGGGTATGAGCGAGGCTGAGGTTCTGGTTCGCCTTGGCCCCCCGGACCATGAGTCCTTTGAAGGGTTTACGTCGAATAACCGCTTGCTCAAGTCCTACTTCTACTTCTCCGAACCGGACCGGCATCAGGACATTACCACCGTGATCAAGTTCAAAGGGGGAAGGGTTGTCCGTACGGAGCGCATAATCCGGTAGAATTCTATTCAAAGTTGAACGCACGAATTGGTAGTAAAGCCCTAAGGCTCAGTTGATCTAAACATGACGAGTCCTCCCACTCCGCTCATAGGGTTTTTGTGTCTTATCAGACTTCAATACTGAATTCTCTGAAAGGTATTTCGCCAAGGGATTTGACCCTTTCGGTTTTTCAAGGACGAATTTCCACCCTTCCATGCTTCCCTTCCTTGCCCTCCACCTCGATCCTCACATCAAGGAACTGCTTCACAACCCAGATATTGGTTAAGAGGTGGCGGGTGATCTTGGATACCGTGAAGATGGATTGGCCCCTTGCCAGAGCCGCAAAAGGAATGAGCTGATCGCTCAGGTGAGGATCGATGCATCCTTCGGATTCGATATGCTCGATGAGCTGGTCCACCGCTTCATCCGCCACCGCCTCGGCCCGCTTTCCCCTTCTTCCTAATGCAGAAAACCCCGATATCCCTCCTTCCGACTCCAGGACCAGAAATAGGACGGTTCCCTGTCCAGGGCTGGGAGCCTTGTCCATGACTTCAATGTCCGGTACCAACCCCAACCTCGCTTTTACTCGCTGATGGGCCCTCTCCTTCTGGCGCAGCGCGATATGGGCTGGCAAGTTTGATGTGCCCGATATTCCGAGTATCCTCCTCGCCCTGCCCCTATTGGAAAAATCGATCGGCCTCAACTCCTCAACGGGAGCGATCTTCAGCCGGACCACTCCTCCTCCCTTGGGATACCATCCCCACCTCTCTATTCCGGCTTCACAACAAAGCCCCATTCTGGCCAAGGTGGGAAGCAGGACCATGGAGAGGTAGTGAAAGGGAGGACTCCATGGCACGTGAGTTCCACCGAGGAGCGTCACCTCGGAGGATGAGGTACCCAAGGCAAGGGGCAAAAGGAACACCTGGAGAACCAGGGTTATCGCCCCAGCGCTGCCCCTCTCCTCAGCCACGTTGAAGCGATAAACACCTCCCCTTACTCTGTCTGGGAAGAAGGAGAGGGATTGGGAACCAATCTCGTCCCCCTCCAGCTTTGCGCCGGCAATGTGAGCCAAAGCCCTAACCCCGGCCAAATGCTGTGGCCGCAAACCCGGTTTCTCCCTTCCGGCCCTGATCCGTTCGATTTCAACGTCTTTTCCCAGAACTGCGGAAAGGCTCAGGGCGGTCCTCAAAATCTGACCCCCGCCTTCCCCGTAGGAACCATCGATTGTCATGGCCATAGATATCCCCGCTTGATGGAAAATGAATTCCCTGGGGATAGTTTACATCTCAATTCGAGACAATCTCTTAAGTCCAATCTTGATCGGCATAAAGATGGCGGTGAGGATGATCAAGGTCGTTAAGCAAAAGCAGAATATCACCTCAATCCACTGGAAGAAACTCAGGGAGCCATGACCGCTGCGAGCCATAAAGATCAGATAGGTCGGCCATGCCTCGAGAAGTATGACAAGACCGATGAAGGTGACGCAGATGATCATGTAGATCAGGCCGCCAAAGCCAGAGTGAATCTGGGCGACGTCCTCAACTCGGAAACGGGGATAAACGGCCCCGATCCCTATTCCAATGCTCACAAGGGCGATGGTAATGAGGAAAATGGTCACCATGGAGATAACCATCATGAACTGAGTGACATGAAGGAATGTGTTGGAGAGGATGATCAGGACCTCCGCCAGAAGGAGAAGGGGAATCAACGATGTCCAAAATTTGCACCAGATGAAGAGCCTCAGCTCAATGGGCGAGCTCATCATAATCCAAAAGGACTTCCCCTCGAGGCTGATGGCGGGATAGATAAACCTCACCGCCACGGAGGAAAGGACGAAACCGGCCAGCCCCACGTTGAGGAAGGAGATGACGTTTTCCAAATAGAAGGTAATGCCAGGGACTTTATTCAAGGGTAAAGCCTTGAAGTTAAAGAGGTAGACAACCACGAGGGCAAACAAGAGAATGAGCTGGGACCATTGCCTCGTATCCCGCAAGAACGTCTTCACATCCTTCATCGCCATCGCTCGGGTAGAGACGTGAAACGGCCTCATGAGGAAATCGAACACACCTTCCAAGAGCGGTGTCCCCTTCATTTTCGCCTCTCTGGACTCATGAGATCTCGACCACCCTCGGTAATAAAAAAACCGACAAATCCAACTCCCCGTCAATATCGACATGAGACCGGTGGAAAACAGGAGGAGGAAATAGAACATGCTGTCTTCGAATTCACCCTTGAGCAGGGGGAAAAGGGATCGGGTGGCCCAATGGGAAGGCAAGAAGGGGGAAGTGGGCAGCTTCATCATGGCCAGATAATCGACGAGCTCTGAGAACTTCTCGGGGTTCGCCAGTTTCTCGGGTTGCAGAAATCTAAAGAAAAGGTAGAGCGCTGCCAGAAGGAGGATGAACAAAACCACCAACACCCCTCTGGCCCTCTTGGCAGGCACGAGATTGACCAATGACATGCTGACCATGACCCCGATTCCCCCAGGGGTCAAGAGGAATACCAGGAGGATGACCGCGAACCAGAGGTAATAGGTGATCGGGGCCCCGTAAACCGACCCATAGGCGGTGAAAACGGGGATCCCGAAAAGGAGCACCATCCAGGAGGAATGGCTCAACGTGATGAGGTATTTCGATATGTAAATCTTCACGGTGGAAACCGGGACCGATAGGATGAGCCTGGTATCCTCGGACAGGAAATAGGTGGATAGGGAAGTAATGATGTTGCTGACGGTTAGCATCAAGAAGAACGTGAGAAAGACAACGGACATCAGTTTTGCCAGCAAGATCTCCCCCAGGATCTCGATGGATTTGAAATAGACCAACACCTTATAAAAGAGGACGAAGATGATGGCCCAGAAGAAAATGGCCAGAATGGCCATAACGACCGGCCTGATTAGATCCCGTGCCTGGCGGTGCTTGAATCGGTTTTCTATGGATTTGGCCTTAGGCCAGAGAAGCAAGAGGACTTCATTCATCGAGGGATTTCCCCGTAAGGGCGAGGAAGAGGGCTTCGAGAGTTCCCCTTTGGCCCGCCTTGTCTTCCAGAGCCTTCATCAGCTCGGATAAGGTCCCCACGGCGATGAGCTTTCCCCTATTGATGATGGCCAGACGGTGACATAATTGCTGGGCAATCTCCAGGGTGTGAGTGGACAGGAAAATGGTTACCCCTTCCTGGCTCTTCTGTCTGAATATGCTCTTCACCAGGTTTATCCCCTTTGGATCCAATCCCACCATGGGTTCGTCAACAATAATGATCTTCGGATCATGGAGAAGGGCGGCCGACATAACAAGCCGCTGCTTCATACCGTGGGAGTAGCTCTCGATCAGCTCATTCCCCCATCCGTCCAATTCGAAGAGATCCAAGAGCTGCGAAATGCCCCCTTGAATCTCATCCCCTTTCATCCCAAACAAGCTCCCAATGAACCTCAGAAATTCAACCCCAGTCAGTTTCTCATAGAGAAATGGTTGATCGGGGATAAATCCTACCACTCGCTTTGCCTCCAATGGATGAGTTACTACATCGTGTTCATCCACCAATGCCCTTCCGGATGTGGGCTTGAGAAGGCCGGTCAGCATTTTGATGGTAGTCGTCTTTCCGGCACCATTTGGTCCTAAGAACCCAAAGATCTCCCCCTTTTTCACGTGCAGGTTGATATGATCCACTGCCATCAATTCACCGAAGCGTTTGGTAAGATCAATCAGTTGAATCATTGATATTCCAACACCTCCACCTCCAAACGGCCAATGATCTTGACCAGGTCGACCCAGTTTTCGATGTCGCCCTGAACGAACTTGATATGGGTGGCATCTGCGGGCAATTGGTTGAGCGTCGGGTCGATGCTCACCCATCGTCCCATCCAGGCCTCGACCCACGCATGGTAATAGAAACCATCTCCAAAATAGAGA
>JABAOC010012658.1_pt2 | contig 12117 bp, 13 predicted proteins | sample 7062161 | NCBI WGS metagenome assembly JABAOC01 (sample SAMN14538625, study PRJNA623070) | marine sediment metagenome | biome: marine biome [ENVO:00000428]; feature: marine pelagic biome [ENVO:01000023]; material: deep marine sediment [ENVO:00002113] | place: India: Gulf of Khambhat ... | reverse complement strand
TCAGCTCTATCCACATATTCAAGAGAAGGCTCCGAGGGAAGCGTCTTCAGTTCGAAAGAGTTTTGAACAGAACAGCCTATCTCATAAACGTTGATCGGTGATCTTGAAATGGCAAGAATCAAAGTTGCGTTGGCAGGCATCGGAAATTGTGCTTCAAGCTTTGTTCAGGGTCTGTATCATTATAACGATTTGGACGATGAGGAAAAAGCCGTGGGGCTTAGGCATCTAATGCTTGGAGGCTATCATCCGCAAGATGTTGAGATAGTAGCTGCTTTTGATATTGATGTCAGGAAGGTTGGAATGGATTTGGCAAGGGCAATCTTTGCTAAGCCAAATAACACTTTGAGATTCGCCGAAGTTCCAGAATTAGGCGTCTCGGTTCAAAAGGGGCAAGTTTTAGACGGTGTGGGGAATTACCTTAAGGACATTGTTGAAATCGCTTCTCTTCAAGAGGTCAGTGTAGCACAAGTTCTGAAGGAAAGCAGCGCAGACATCCTGGTTAATCTTCTTCCCAGTGGTGCAGTAAAGGCTTCAAAGTGGTATGCTGAACAGGCACTTCAAGCTGGTTGCGCCTTCGTCAACGTCACTCCTGTTAGCATTGCAAGTGATAGGACGTGGGCCAAACGTTTCAAGGATGCAAAATTGCCTGTTGTGGGAGATGACTTAATTGACCAAGTTGGCGCCACGACGCTGCATAGAATTTTGCTGAGTCTTCTTTCAGAGCAAGGTGTTCGGATTTCTGAAACCTATCAGCTTGATGTAGGAGGCGGAACAGAATCTTTGGATACACTGGAGAGGAGTCGAGAAACCAAGCGTACTGTGAAGACGAAGATTGTGGAGTCGGCTCTACCCCGTAGCGCGTCGGTTGTGGCTGGGACAACGGATTATGTGGATTTTCTGCAGAACAGAAGGGACAGCTACATGTGGCTTAAGGGACTGTATTTCGGAAATACACCGATGGAAATTGAATTGCGACTATGCACGGTTGACGGCCCAAACGCAGGTTCAGTTCTTCTTGACGTAATCAGGGGGGTAAAGGTGGCTTTAGAAAGAGAAGACGCTGGTGTGATATTGGGCATATCTGCTTACGCCTTCAAGCACCCACCAAAAACTTTACAATACGAAAAAGCGATGCAGCTCTTTGAACAGTATATACTCTCTTAACACGCACCAAGCCTACCTCCTTCTCTACTTTTAACATCTCCAATGATATACGATTCAAGTCTAGCATCAGGCATTCGCCAAGACTCATACCTTCCCTTGGCAGCAGCTCATCCACCGTTGCCTCTAAGGACTATGAAATCAAGGTCTCTCCATTTTCTAAGCTGCAGTATGGAAACGATCTATCGCTCTCGTTTTCCAGAGATGAAGTCTTCCACCCATTGTCTCGCCAAATCATCTGGAACTTTCACTGGTGGATGTTTGAATGCATACGAAGAAATACTCGTAAGGGGACCCCGAATCCCCCTGTCTTGTGCCAGTTTCACTGCCCTTATTACATCTATGGCTACGCCTGCACTGTTAGGCGAATCTTCCACCTCCAACTTCGCCCTGACGGTAACCGGCTGGTTTCCAAACTTCCGCCCTAGAATATATAGATAACAGATCTTCTTGTCCCCGAGAAAGGGAACATAGTCAGAAGGGCCAATACGCGTGGGCACCTTGTAGGGCACTAAGCTTGTGACTGCCTCAGTCTTGCTGATCCGCTTCGTCTTCAACCGGTCCTCCACAGTCATATTAAGAAAATCCGTATTCCCACCTAGATTAAGCTGATATGTTTCCTTAATCTCGATTCCACGGTCAACACATAATCTAGCCAAATTTCGATGCAAAATCGTGGCCCCCAACTGGCTCTTAATATCGTCACCGGCAACAGGTAAGCCTTTCTTCTCAAACCTTTTGCTCCAAGATTCGTTGGAGGCGATGAACTCTGGAATGCAGTTGACAAACGCGCACTTGGCGTCAAGACAAGCCTGAGCGTAATAAAGCGTTGCCTCATGGCTTCCCACAGGGAGGAAGTTGATCAGCATATCTGCCTCCACATCGCGGAGAACCTGAGCGACATCAGAAGCCCTGGTCCTTTCGCTATCATAAACGTGGAAGGCACTTTTCATGTGATTAGCCACTCCGTCAAGAACAGGTCCTGACAGCACTTTGACTCCCAGCAAAGGAATGTCGGCGAATTTCGCGCAGACATTCGGCGCAGCCCATATAGACTCACTCAGGTCCTTACCGATCTTTTGCTGGTTCACATCAAATGCAGCCACAAACTTTATGTCTCGGACGTAATAGCCTCCGAAATTAACGTGCATCAAACCTGGAACATTAGTGTCTTCTTCAGCGTTTTTGTAGTATTCAACGCCTTGAATAAGGGCTGAAGCACAGTTCCCTACACCAGCTATTGCAACCTTGATTTCCATAGGACCATCCTCGACAAGATTTATGCTTCAGTATATAAGATTAGTTCTGCTGAACGTGCAGAGTGAATAACAGGAAAGATATTTGAGCAACGTCTCCATTAATTCGCTTCCACCTGGTGGTAGCTGTGACATCGTATGACAATGAAGATGAGAAGCCGCAGAGTCTTCGTCGAGGAAGTCTAAAAGTCATCTTCTTCATAGTAGTCCTTGTCGTTCTATTGTCTCTGATGAATACCTTTTTTGGATGGGCGTCATATGAAGAAATCCCTCCATATCTTCAACCTTACAGCATCATCATATTACTGATACATCCTTATCTGCCTTACATCCAAGGTGGTGTTGTTTTCCTTTTGGGCTACCTCATTGTGAACGCTGTCAGCGGCTTAGTCTATACATACATGAGGAGAATGGCTGACCATCCCACTGCAGCAACCGTCCGAACGATTGCAAAGATATCAGGCATAGCTGTTCTCCTATCCTTGATGACCTCCGTGTTCAATGTTAACCCCGCAGCAGCCTTAACAGTAGGTTCCTTCGGGGGCCTAGTTATAGGCTTCGCCACCCAAACAATTCTTTCCCACGTCGTTGCAGGAATTTTCCTCCTTATTTCACGCCCATTCGCGTACGGTGACGAAGTCACAATAAAAGGACAGACAGGTGTAGTGAAGCAGGTTAGATTGATGCGCCTAGTATTAGATGCGAAGGACAAGGAGATAATGATTCCAAGCGGAACCGTGGTCACCGAAATAATCCACAAAATGAAGCCCCCAGCAACATCCAAACCAGCAAAGACCATTCTCATCCTAGACCCTCCCTCAACCACCATAACAGAAGGTTCAAGCCTCATATTCACCGGTAAACTTGTCGAAGCCAATACTAGAGATCCAGTTCCTGGCAAAACTGTCAGAATTCTCGACAAAGATGTAGGTGGAGATGACCTGCTAGCCTCCGGAGCAACTGAGAGTGATGGAAGCTTCAATGTAAGATGGACAGCCAAAAAAGTGGATAAGCTGGATAGCACAGCTGAAGTATATGCCAAGTTTGAAGGAGACAGTGTTCATAGAAAGTCGAAGAGCAGCGAGTACGTTGTAGCGTTGAAAAGTGAGAAGAAACAGAGGAAGAGTTGAAACCGTCAGACATATGCTTCTACTACGCTATTTCCTCCAGAACCTTTTTCTTTCTCTCTACTCTAGGATCTTATAGCGAAATGTTGTGATCACAAATAACTCTAAGCTTGGCCGTTTCTTCTTTGCTTTAGGATGCAATGAGAGATTCTTCTTAGAGCTTGCATATTATCGAACTAGAATAAACAGCTTGTAGCGTGTTGCCTGCCTTCGTAAAGAGCTTCTATCCTATCGCGAGTATGCCTTCGAAGATTCTTCCTTCGTCGACTTCTAGCTCCCTGGCTAACCATAACTTCAGCAACTTCGCATCCTTCGGCAGATCGCCACTGTAGGTCAAAACCCGACCGTTTTTCAAAGCGTCTGCTTGGAAACCCTTCTCGGTTTCTCTGAACAAGAAGGATATGGTGTCCGCTTCTTTCGCCAATGTTTTGAAGTCGTCCCACTGCTTGCACCTGACTATTACTGGCGGTCCTCTCAGAGTTGGTAGCGCCGCAGCGGGTCTTTTGGGGGAAGAAAGATATTCAATCAAACCGCTAATCTCGGTTTGAAGCGTGGAAAGACGGCCTTCAACACTTTCAATTTTGTCAGCCATCTTGCCTGTCTTCCCCACAGATGACGTTACCTTGCCTAGCTCACCGATTAGACGGTCGAGGTCCTTTTCATGTTCTTTGAGGACATTGATTATAAAGTCTAGGGCTTCTAAGGCTTCGTCTTTCGAAGGAGGTTTTTTCACCATTGGACTCGGTTATCTCCGGGCTGCGTCTTCGAGGAATAATAATAGCTCGGAGGGTAGATAAACGTAGTGCATCGAGAAACAGTATCCCAATGAAAGCCCGACTATCCGTATTATGAATATAAAGCATAGTGGACATGTATCGTTTGCAAATGTTGTGCGGGTGTACAGATGGGTCAGTTGTTCATCAGTATACCCATTTTACTAATCGTTCAGCCCTGATCATTCTCTCTTCTTCTTGGGAAAGCTCGTTTGTTAGCAGTCTCAGCGAAACATCACTAGTATCATCTGCACAAAAGAGCATAAAGAAACTTAATCAAATCGCTGACACTCAACCAGTAAATACTTCCTGAAATACTTGATTTCATCCGCAGCCTCCCGAAGCATCTGCAGCTCCTTAAATTCCTTCTGCAGCCTCGCTATCTCCCTCCGAATCTTGCCCCAGAGTTGCTGTTTTTCGCCGTCTTGCGTTTGGCTCATAGGCGTTTATACTCCTCTTGCAGTTTCATGAAGGGACGGCTTCATCGTTTGTTGGAAGAGAGGGCCACCCATGGAAAAACCAATTCAGTAGGGAGAAAGGAGAAGGCTTGAGAAGAAAACGTTTTCTTCTTTTTTGCCATGGGTGTTTCTCTTCCCTCAACCTCAACCATCTTAAGACTTAAGATAACATACGCCTATAAAAACCTTACCACACAGCAAAACCAACAAACAGTATGTAAGATTCTAGTCACCATGCTAAGAAGACGATTGGCTACTTCCAACGCCCCCTAAATCCGAAAACAAAACCAACTAAACTAGCCACCCTTATCAGCAGATTCGTAAACCATAAAACACCATAAAACGGAGTATAAAGCAGCAGCCACCAGTAGTTACACCCAGCATAGGTAAACCTTAAAGCAACCGCCTGCAAAGCCACTCCGACTAACAACGCGTAACCTCCAAACCACAGTAAATTCAAAATAAACAGTGTTCGATCAGGTGCAAACCAAAACAGGAAGGGGAAACACACCATGGCTCCTAGTTCAACAAAAGCCCCAAAATACTCCACAACTAAGCAGTACCAAAGCAGCAAACTTAACCAGCGTCTTTTCAACAAAACATCCCGATGGACCTCCAGCGAATTATGTAGCCAACCCACAAACCACCGTAACCGTTGACTCCAGAAACTGCCAAAGTTGCTAGGAGCCACTGTCCCGCTCCTCGCTGTATTCAAATATCCAATCTTGTATCCTCTCTTCTGGAGCTCCAACGTTATTTCAGAATCTTCAGTTACAGATTGTAATCCCTTCTCGTTCAAAATGTCTCTGAGCACATCTGCTTTGAAGAGGCCGATCGCCCCTGGGACAACCAAGACTGCATTTCCCAATGACTGTGCGCATCGAAAAATACCTAGTCCCTGACTATACTCCAACTGCTGCAAGACTACAAGCGGATTACTCTCACCTTCGCCCTCACTGGGATGTACATAGCCAGTCACAGCTACCTTTCCGGTTCCTTGCATATACTCCACCAAGCTAAGCAGTGTATTCACATGCCACCATGAGTCGGCGTCGACAACAGCCACAACTTGACCAGATGCCCGATTCACCCCAGAACGCAAAGCCTCCACCTTCCCTAAATTCGCCATATGCCGCACCACACGCCCCCGGACCTGTGGAAATCTTCGCATGTTCAACTGCACACTTGCAAACGCTACCTCATACGTGTTGTCTGCACTTCCATCATCCACTAATATAATCTCCACGAGCCCTGGATATTCAGATCCGCATTTGAATAGGCTATTGATGCACCGGGGCAACACCTTCGCCTCATTAAAAGCAGGCACCACAAAGGAAACCATTGGATAAAACTGCATCCTCTGTCGCTTTGCCCTGAGCCGTGACAGCCAAGCGATCACCGCTAGCAAACCCCCAACACCTATGGCTAGGAAGGTGAACCATGAGTAAAAGAACATAACAGCAGCATGCCACAGCCAACCTGCCGGTTGAAGTAAGGGTTCATAACCAAAGATTGTCGTCGACAGCCACTGTGCCAAAGCAGGGAACTCCCACCATGAAACAAAGGCTAAGACAAAAGGCAGGGCTAGCAGTAGAAACCAAAGACTGCTGTTTAGCCAACTGATTCTAGGCTTCGAAGAAGCCACCTTTCTCCCTTCAGCGGAAAAGTAAGGCTCAAACAGGACATAAGGCCTATTCCCCTAGAAGAATATTCCCTTAGAAGAACATGACACGAAGCAATAAATAGCCTATTGGCAACTTTAGACAAATGCCGCGGTGTCTGCTTATGGATGATGAGTCCCGCTACCATACGTTGCTTCGAGACCCAGCCCGTCGGAAGATAATCGAAACACTGGGTCAACAGGAGAAGATAGGGTTCAAAGAATTGAAGGAGACGTTGGGGCTGGGCGTCGGCACCGTCTACTATCATCTGGACATGCTCTCAGATTATCTGAGTCAAGACAAGCAGAGGAAGTACAGGTTAAACGATCGTGGGCATCTTCTTCATAGATCGTTGAAGGGGGGACGCATGGCATCGGCGTTGCATATGAGTGAAACTTTCAGTCACCGATTAGCTAGGTGGCTGTTTTTATCCCCGCTTTTTGCGAAGACCATTCAACCTTTAAAGCTGCTTCCGCTCTCCCTGATCATTCTGTTAGCTGGCGCCTTCGGCTCTGCTTTTGCCTCTTCACAGTCACTGCTTTTCTTCTATTCACCGTTCACAGGGTATCAATTTGAAAGCACCGCTCTGCTGTATCTTTTCAACTGGATTAGCCTCTTTCTTTTCTCTGACTTGATCATCTTCCTATTCTTCAGACGAAGCGGCGGTGACCTGCAGCTGTTTGTCTGTCTCGGAATCGCATCCTTTCCCACAGCCTTGTTTCCATACATTTACATGTTCCTCGCCTATGAAGTTGCCCGCTACTTTCTGTTGACTCTCACGATCTGGAGTGTAATTCTGCTATCTTCTGCGTATTCTTTCAGTAAAGGGTTGCGTCTAGACAAGTCTATTGTATTGAGCCTGCTAGTGCTCTATCTAAATACGGCGGTTTTGCTGGCGACGGGGCAATTACTGTAGAGTTCGAGGTTTCTAGAACAGCTCTACGGCGAGATTCGGGTTTTCTAGAAGCGATTTCCTTAAAAGAAGCCGTCTTCAAGTTTATTTCGGTGAAAAACGTTTGAAAACAAGAAGAAGTACGCTGGGAACAACAATTCTAGCGATCTTAACGCTTTCTCTTACACTTCCGTTGATTGCTCATTCATCATCTGCACAGACTTTGACAAAGCCTGAAATTTTGCCTTACGGTCCAAACGGTAGCCCAGAATGGCTGTGGATCAAGACTGACAAGATAAATGTAGTCTTCCCAGCTGGCGGGAAGAAACCTATGTTTCTGTGGTGGTATGCCAATGATACAAGCAGCATATACGTTGTTAAGTACAAGGGCCTCATCGAGTTCATGACCTTTGATTATATGTTCTACAGGCGTGTGTACGAGGCAAGCGAGCTGAGGCTTCGGACGATGCTCGAGGAGAGGTACTTTGGGCCGAGCCAGCACATGCTTCGAGAAATGATGCGGAAGAGAATACAGGAGAGACTGATGCAACTTGCATATTACTACGGTTTGCATAGGCCTTATCTGCCCTTTAGCGCTGGTGTCTGGAACCTAACTGGCCCGGAAGAAGTGACAAGAGGGGATGTGCAGTATCTGTCCTTCAACTTCACCTTGGTAGAAGTGCCCTTTCCAAGGCTTGAATTTGCAGAGAACAATGTGATCATAAGATGCAGGTTCTACTACACTTCGGCAACGGAGAACGTTGATGACTATTACAGTTACTCTGTTGATGCAGGTGAACTTAAGATGGACCTCGTTGTGAAGAACTGGACTTGGAATATCGACCTTGTAGAGCCGCTGATGGAAGAACTGACGGAACATGGAATAAGTGTGCCGATTAGGAAGGCTGGATTAGCGTTGTGGATAAACCTTGCTACAATCCCCATAGAGCAGATTGACCTAGCTGAAGCAGATGTGGAGACAACTGATGGACAGCTGGAGACTTCATCGATGACTCAGAACATGTACGTTGAAGGAGCAAGGGTAAGCGTGGTTCAGAACAAAACAGTAACTGAGCTTGAAGAGCCGATGACAGCTCGGGCAAGAATAAGGGAACGCTTTAAACTACGATTCGAGAGGCAAAACGCAACTCTCGGCGGCTTCTTTAAGTATGTCCCGAAAGCCTTGCTTCGCGACGGTGACAACGCAACAGTTGTAGACGTTAAAGCCTCTTATATTCCTGCCGGCCACCACATGAGACTTTTCTTGTGCTATCCATACTTTGGCAATAAGACGTTGGAACACGACCCATCGCTAGGACTGGAAACTATTCCAACACTAATAAATCGAGAACTGCTCCTTCTGCTGGTTGGCACAGCCTCAATAATCACGTTGGCCGTCTTAGCCGTTCGCTGGAAGAGAAAAACAGTAAACATTGTGAGTACGCAATAGTAATCTTTTCTCTTTTTTTTCTTATCGTTTCAAACTTAGATATATATCGAGGATTGGAATACGGTTTTTAATGTTCACCTGGAAAGTGTGTCTTGGAAGGTATATGGAAACTGAAGAGATCAGATGGCTGATCGTTAAGACATTGCTTAATGAGTTCCCAAGCCTGCGTCGGAAAGTCGAGAAGTACTTGCAGAAGTAGAAGTAGTTTTGCGGAAAAAGACAGAATCGCAGCAGTCAAATGCCGCGTCTCAGATTCTAAGTGTAAATCAATAGTTCTCTTTCACAAACGATTAATCAGCCTGTCTACATTCTTCTAATAGAGAGGGAAAGTGATGGATCTGCACAGCTTTTTGAAGTCGTTGTTTGACGCTGTAAACTCCATAGTTAACTATGAGATTCTCGGTGTATCTATCTTCATTTGGCTTGCTTTGTTTACAGTCTTGTTCCTGGTTTTTGATTCGATGGAGAAGAAGATTCGTTAAAGCGGTGTTAATCTAGGGTTTTTTTATCCAATATACTGTTGGGCCGCCCTTAATGCGGGGTCCATCGTTATTATCAGAGTTGTTGCTCAGAGTTTCGATGACTTCTTTATAGCTTTGTATGTAGTCACATCCTTTTTTTGTCGTCTTGTAGATCGTTCTTCCGTTGTTTTTTGTTTTTTCAAGGAGCCTTGTTTCCAAGAGCAGTTTCAGATACGTGTTCAGCTGAGAAAAGCTCAAGTTGGCTTTATACATGATTTGGGTTTTTAGGGCTCCATCTTTTGCGATGTCAAGGATCTCTGCGATGATGAATAAGCGGTCTCTGCGTTTTCGCGGGTTGTCCCAGTTTATCATTCTATACACCTTGTCTAGAACTGTTGTCTATAACATTCACAGTGGAGGCGTGTTAAAAGGAGTGTTTCGCAAGATTCCATATTTCGGGCAATGACATATTTTCATCCCCACTTCAAGCTGTCAATACGAAAAAGCTCTGGAAAGCTTCCTGTCTAGTAGAACAGTTTGTTCGATTATGGAAGGGGTGTGTTCCTTTTTTTTGGGTTGTGGATGGGGTTGCTGGTGTATTTGTGTTTTCCGGATCTACAATAACGTTTATTAAGACTCCCGACATCATAAGTCCGCTAGGTCCAAAAATGCCAAGCCAAAGATTCCCCGTAATAACCCTGCTGATAATCGTCATAATGGCAACCATAGCAGTAGTTCTAACTTCTGGGCTGCTCTTCGGAAGCAGAACAATTAGCAACGAAGGCAACATCAACTCAATAGGAGTAGGCGTCTACTGGGAGAATGCATGCATCACCGAAGTATCAACAGTTAACTGGGGCTATATGGAACCCGGCTCGACTCAGAATGTCACAATCTACATTCAAAACGAGGGGAATGTTCCCATGACGTTGAACTTGACTACCGATAATTGGAGTCCGACATCAGCCTCAACGTTCATGACTTTAAGCTGGAACCGTGAAGGCAGCCAAGTCCCAGCGCAGTCAGTTCTGGAAACAATGTTGACTTTGTCAGTGTCATCAAACATTAGTGATGTGTCTGGGTTCAGCTTCAACATAACTATAACCGGTACTGAATGAAAACCTGGAAGACTGGCGTATCCGTGGACTGTGCTTCCCCTTTTTGCTTCTTGTCAACTTAGCAGTAGGTATAAGGATTTGTCGAGTTTATCTCTGCATTAGCCAAGCGTGGTCTTATCGTGCTGATATCCTGGAAAGATACTGTGAGATGTTTTTCTTCCAAAGGTTTACTTCATCGGTGCGTAAAGTGCATCCTGCAGCGTCTCTATGACCTCCGCCGGATGCTCTAGTCAGATTAGCTGTAGTCGTTTCGGCTAATGCGGCTAGATCAGTTTTTACTTTGTTTCCTCTACGTAAAGATACTTTAGTTGTCTTCTGAGTTTCTGGGGATATCACTGCGATTATCGTGTTTGGGTTGCGGTGTTGCAGTTCGGTGGCTATTTGGCTGGTTATGTTGAATTTTGGTTTTATGGAGTAGAATGCTAATCGAGAGTCCATGTGGAATTCGGCTTCAGAAGCGAAGTCCGCTAAGTACTTGTTTAGTTCTTCGTCAATCTCCTCTCTAAATCTGTGGAGAAGCTTGGCCTTTGCTGTTTTGCCCTTGAGGAGGGCTGCGGGGTCGTTCATCTCTAATGCTTCGCGTAATGCTTCCACCGCCATTTTGGCTCCGGAAGAGTCTGAGTGTTGGTAGCCAGCGTTTACAAGGTGTCCTATGGTCATTAGAGGAGAACGAAGTGCTGTAGGTTGGTCGATGGTTTTGAAGGGGTAGAGAGAAGGGTAGTGACGCTTCACCTCTCTGAGCAGGTCTTTTCCTTCTTCAGCTCGGTAGTCTGTGACTGTTCCTACACCGGCCACCCATGATGCGTCACTGTCCTTGATGTAGTGTTTATGTAGAATGTAAGAGTAGTAGGAGGCTGGGATGTTTCCGAGGCTGAAGTTGAACGGGTTTATGTGAGTGCATTTTGCTGGCCATTTGATAGATTGTGATTGCACATGATGGTCGTAAATTAGCATTTGCGCGTCAAGAAAGCTTAGAAGAGTGTTGATTTTCTCTGCTGAGCTTGTAAGGGCAAGGTCAAGTGAAACTATGGATTTTGGCTTTTGTCTTCGAAGTTTTTCGATGAGCCTGGCTGTGAGTTCAACTGAATGCTTCTCTGGTGAAGCGAAGTTGAAGAAGCCATGGGAGGATTGTTTGGAAACGAGGTTTAGGAGGACTGCGGCAGCACAGCAGCCGTCTGCATCATCGTGGAACAGGAGGAAGGCAGAGTTTTCCTTGAAGATACGTGACAGTACAGTGTCAGATTGTCTGATTATTTCGGTCCAATTTCTCAAGGATAAGTGCCGCCTGTAGCTTGGAGAAGTGAAGCAGGGTGAGTTGATGGGGTTTAAGACTTTATGTAGCCCAGCTGTTCAAGTTTTTTTATGATTTTTGCTGTGTTGCGGTGTGAGGAGTCATGTTCTGTGTCTAGTAGAACTTCGGGTTTTATCGGTTCTTCGTAGGGATCTTGGATTCCCGTCATGTTAGTTATTTCTCCGGCGAGGGCTTTTTTGTAGAGGCCTTTTGGGTCTCGTTTTACGCATTCTTTGATGGAGCATTTGAGGTATACTTCGACGAATTTTGGTAGGTTTTTTCTTGCGTAGGCCCTGGTGCTTCTGTACGGTGAGATTAGGGAGACTATGGCGTTTACGCCGTTTCGTGTCAGAAGTTTGCAGACGTAGATTATTCGTTTGTTGTGGGTGTCTCTGTCTTCTTTGCTGAAGCCTAGTCCCTTGCTGAGGTTTCTTCTCACTTCGTCTCCGTCGAAGAGTTCTACCTTGAG
>JABAOC010013235.1_pt1 | contig 12119 bp, 12 predicted proteins | sample 7062161 | NCBI WGS metagenome assembly JABAOC01 (sample SAMN14538625, study PRJNA623070) | marine sediment metagenome | biome: marine biome [ENVO:00000428]; feature: marine pelagic biome [ENVO:01000023]; material: deep marine sediment [ENVO:00002113] | place: India: Gulf of Khambhat ... | reverse complement strand
ACAGAGCAGGGACGAAATCGGTGCTTATTGCAGCACGAGCAGACTCTTTGACGAAATTGGCTATCCAATAGTCTATTTTTGCAAAATCCAACTGCTCGATTTGTGCAAGCAGATTCTGCCTTTGGGCTGTATCTAACTGCTCCCAGAACGCTAAGAGATGGCTCTGGGAGTGGTTGGCCAGCAGTTTTTTTATGTTTTCGAGTTTTTTTCTGGCAGGCATATCTGTCGATTCTCGACTAAAAACAAAGATTTTAGACGAATTGGAAAAATTTTCAAGAAACTTACAAAAAATCAGCGAAATTCAATTGACAGGCAAGATAGTTTCTGCTAATATCGGACATAGAGGTAGGTGGGTTTGAAAAGTATTATTATTATATTTGAAACTGTCATTATAATATTTTGGTTCTAACTTCATATCATAAAACCCACCTGCAAGGGAAAAATGGCTTTTCACAGTTTTGGCTTATACCCTTGAGTTGCCAGCAATGTTAAAAATAGGAAAGGCTAAGTGCACGAACCTTATCGGTAAAACCGTTTTTGCGAATTTGGATCGACCGTTTTTAAGCAAAAATGTTAAGTTAAGGAGATTCGCGGTAGAAGCAGTGTGTAATGTCTGAAGTTTTGTTTATATGGCGGTAGGCATTTATCTATCAAAATGTAAACGCAAATGTGCTTAAGAACGGTCGGGCTTGCGAATCTCGAAAGTGAAAAAAGGAGAAAAAGATGAAGAAAAAGAAAGGTTTTACATTAGTTGAGCTGTTGGTCNNGCGCTGCTGATGGGCATTCTGATGCCGGCGCTGGCCAGGGTCAGGCAGATTGCCTTCCGAATGGTCTGCGGAACGAACCTGTCCGGCATCGGCAAGGCAATGCTGATCTACAGCAACGATTACGACGATGAATTGCCGCGTGCTGGTGGGAGAAATGCCACATGGGGCGGCCGTATAACTAACTGGCTGGCCGAGAATCGATTTGCCGCTTACGGCGTAAGCCCCGACGGCAGCGGTGGAGTGGGAACCATTACCTCCAGCTTCTATCTTTTGGTCAAGTATGCCGAGGTAACGCCCAAGTCGTTTATCTGCAAGGGTGATTCCGGGACCAGTGAGTTCAAACCTGCTGATGATGGTGCAGGCGACAGAGAGCTTATCGATCTCTGGGATTTCGGCCTCGAGCCATTAAAGCATTGCAGCTACTCCTACCATATGCCTTATGGCCTGTATGCTCTGACCACATCGAGTGAACCTGGTATGGCAGTGGCGGCCGACCGCAACCCTTGGATTACCTCTCCCGCTGCGGAGGCTCAACCGTTTCCTATGGACGGCGCTGGCAATCAATTTATACCTGAGGGCAGCAAAGAACAAGTGAATGTTGGAAACGCCATCGCCCACCAGAAAGATGGACAAAACGTATTGTTTATGGACAGCCACGTGAACTTTGAAAAAATTCCGTACTGCGGCATCAATGATGATAACATCTACACCTTCTGGCAACCGGGCACAGATGTACGAATGGGCTTGGCACCTCTACCTGGAAATAGTGAGCCGGCCGATAGACTTGATTCATTCCTGGTACACGATGGCGAACCAGGAAGCGGGCCGACCTAAAGACAGGTATTGTTTCGTTGGAGATACTCTTGTGTGGGTTGATGGGGCATTTGTGCAAATCTCGAGAGTCGTACCAGGCCAGACGGTCGGCAAGCTTCACTGTGCCGCGCTAACAGCTCGCTTAGAGCAAGTTGAACAGCTCGAAGAGCACGAGGGAAGCTTCGAATGCCGCGATATAACGCTCGAAAACGGAAATAGCATCAGCGTCGTGTGTGCACACTGCTTCATGCTTGATTCCGGACAATGGGTAGCCGCCCAGAATCTGGAAAGCGGTATGAAGCTGAAATCACTAAACGGCACAGTTACTATCAAGAGCGTTGTAACCAGGGCAATGCCTTTCGTCGGCAAGGTCTATAACCTGAAGGTCAGCGGCTCAGACCAGTACATGGTAGGCAAAGATGGAGTAGTCGTGCGCGATTTCTAATACAGCGTCTCAACACGACTGTTCATAGAACAGCTTGTTGTTTGAGGGCCGGATATCGTAACGATTATTCTTGCTTCGGTTGTTTACAGGCGGCCTTATGCACAATCGCATAAGGCCGCTTTTTTAATACATTGACATGCCTCTACCACAGGTGCGGGGGTAAACTGTCCTTCGGCCTCTGATTTCTGACATAAGTACCCGATTCTTGCAAAAACCGCGTCTGGTTGCTATCATATTTCAAATGGCAGCAAAATCTCGCAAGGACAAGAATAAAAAGGGTCCGGTGGCGGTGAATAAAAAGGCTTACAGAAACTTCGACCTGATCGAGAAGTTCGAGGCCGGTCTTGAATTGCTGGGCGCCGAGGTTAAATCGCTCCGGGGCGGCGCCGCCGACCTGAACGGCTCCTACGCGAGGATCGAAGACCAAGAGTGCTGGCTCGTCGGCGCAACTATCGCCCAATACCAGCAGGCCGGTGCCTGGCAGCATGAGCCAACCAGAAAAAGAAAACTGCTGCTACACAAGGGCGAAATTCACAAAATAAGAACGAAGCTCGAACAGCGGGGCTTTACGCTGGTGCCGCTGCGGATTTATTTCAACGACAGAGGGCTGGCAAAAATAGAACTAGCCTTGGCCAGAGGTAAAAGGCAATACGACAAAAGAAAAGCAATTACCGAACGCGACCAAAAACGCGACGTTGACAGGAGTATGAAAAAATATCGCAGATAATAGAATATTCAAAGGATTCTAATTATGGCTGAAGAGGAAAAGGAAAAAGAGAAAAAAATCATAGTCGATGAGGATTGGAAGGCCGAAGCGCAAAGAGAGAAGGAAATATTAGCCGCCCAGGAAGAGGCCGAAAAGAAAAAGGCGCAGGAAGAAAAGCAGGCCCGCGGACCTTTACCGCAGGGAAATTTTGCTGCACTGGTAAGTATGCTCACTACGCAGGCACTATTCGCTCTAGGCCTGCTGCAGGTAAAGGGACAGGAAAAAAGAGAGCCGGATTTGGAACTGGCAAAATACAATATCGATATGCTCGAGACCCTTGAAGAAAAAACCAAAGGCAATCTGACCAAAGAAGAAGAGGCGGTCCTGGCCAATACCCTCAATGAGCTTCGTATGGGCTATGTTAAAGTCGCAGGATAAAAAGCAGATGTCATTTCGAGTCCGCATATGACGTAAAGGCGAGTCGAGAAATCTTTTTTTAATAGATTTCTCCACTCCGCCCCCGTGCTTTCTTACGAAAGCAAGAACGGGGCTTCGGTCGAAATGACAGATAGTCTTGTCCGCAGGGAATTTTGTAATTTGTTCTTCTTATGGGAAAGCTGAATTGGCGAATATATTAGATAAAATAATTGCTGACAAAAGAGCAGAAGTACAATCCCGACAATCACAGACAAGTCTGGAGAATCTCAAAGAGCAGATTCGCTCTCTGGGCAAGTGCCGCAACTTTTATAAGGCCGTCACCAAACCTAACCGCCGCGGTATAAATGTTATCGCAGAGGTCAAAAAGGCCTCGCCATCGGCCGGGGTCATTCGCGATGATTTCGACGCCGTGGCAATCGCGCAAACCTACACGAAATGCGGCGCCGATGCAATCAGCGTTCTTACCGATGAGAAATATTTTCTGGGCCGGCTCGAATATATAAACCATATTCGCGAGGTGGTGAATTTGCCTGTTTTGCGAAAGGATTTTATCATCGACCTCTGGCAGGTTTACGAATCGCGTGCCGCCGGTGCCGATGCGATATTATTGATAGCAGAAGCACTGAAGCCCGGCGAACTAATGGATATGATGATAGCCGCGGCCGAGCTGACTCTAACGGTCCTTCTGGAAGTTCACCGGGCCGACACTCTGTTAGGCGTTCGTAGCCTTGTCGGCTTTCCGAAAAAAGGATACAGCGTTCTCGGAATCAACAACCGCAACCTGACAACGATGGAGGTCGATTTGAACACGACCAGCCGATTAGCGGAGCTTATTGACGACAAAAACGAGCTGGTCGCCGAAAGTGGAATAAAAACACGAGCCGACGTGGAAAAGCTAAAAACCGCCGGCGTAAGAGCGGTGCTGATTGGCCAGACGCTGTGCGAAAATCCCGACATTGAAGAAAAATTTGCTGAGCTTTTCGGCTAATAGTCTTGTAAAAGCAAAAGGTCTCATCCCGGGGGGAGTTAAAATTTATTTATAAAGTACTTAAACAGATTTCTCGGTTCCGCTGCGCTTCGCTCGAAATGACAATCGGTCAATTTGAGTTATTTAACTCTCTTCTGGGCTTTTTGTATCCTGGCCCACGTGTCACGGAGTGACACTGTGCGATTGAATACGAGCTTGCCTTTGGCACTATCGGGGTCGACACAGAAATAGCCGAGCCTCTCAAACTGATAGCGACTTAGTGGTTCGGCATTGGCCAAAGATGGTTCGACTTTGCAGGATGATAATACCTCCAGCGAGTCCGGATTCAGGTTTGATTTGAAATCCTCACCTTCGGCTGTATCATCCGGATTTTCCTTTGTGAAGAGGTGGTCATACAATCGCACCTGGGCCTCGAGTGCGTGAGCGGCTGAGACCCAGTGCAGCGTTGACTTGACTTTGCGTCCATCCGGGGCGTCGCCGCCGCGTGTGGCGGGGTCATAAGTGCAGTGCAACTCAACAATCTCGCCATTTTCATCCTTAATCACATCCGTGCAGGTAACGAAATACGCGTATCGCAGGCGAACCTCCCGGCCGGGGGCCAAGCGGTAGAACTTCTTTGGCGGTGCCTCCATAAAATCATCTCGTTCGATATAAAGCTCTCTTGAGAAAGGCGACATCCTCGTGCCGGCGTTCGGGTCTTCCGGATTATTAATCGCCTCAAGCTCTTCGACTTGGCCCTGCGGATAGTTATCAATAACAACCTTGAGCGGCCGAAGCACTGCCATCACGCGCGGTGAGGTTTTATTCAAATCTTCTCTCAGGCAGTGTTCCAATAATGCAATATCTACAGTGCTGTTAAACTTATTGACTCCGATTCGCCTGCAGAATTCCCGAATAGCCTGCGGCGAGTAGCCTCGCCTCCGCAGGCCGGAGATGGTCGGCATCCGCGGGTCGTCCCAGCTGGTAACGTGACCTTGCTGCACCAACTGCAGAAGCTTGCGCTTGCTCATTACGGTATAGGTCAGATTGAGCCGGGCGAACTCTATCTGCTGTGGATGATACGTTTCCAGCTCGTCAAGGAACCAGTCGTACAGCGGACGATGGTTCTCAAATTCCAGCGTACAGATAGAATGCGTGATTTTTTCGATGGAATCTTCAAGTCCGTGGGCCCAGTCATACATCGGATAGATGCACCATTTATCGCCGGTGCGGGGATGCGCGGCGTGGAGGATTCGGTACATAACCGGGTCGCGCATGTTAAGATTGGGATGCGACATATCGATTTTCGCCCGGAGCGTGCGCGAGCCGTCCGGGAATTCGCCCGCCTTCATCCGCTCGAACAGGTCGAGATTTTCCTCGACAGAACGGTCGCGATAGGGACTATCCTTCCCCGGCTCTGTCAGTGTACCGCGAAACTCTCTTGTCTGCTCGGCCGTCAGGTCACAGACGTACGCCCTGCCCTTTTTTATAAGCTGCACAGCATATTCGCACATCTGCTCGAAATAATCCGAGCCGTAATACAAATGCTCGCTCCAGTCCCAGCCCAGCCAGCGGACATCTTCAATGATTGAATCAATATATTCCTGCTCTTCCTTGATTGGATTGGTATCGTCGAATCTCAGATGGCATCGGCCGGCAAATTCCGCTGCGATACCAAAATTCAGACAGATACTCTTGGCGTGCCCGATATGCAGATAGCCATTCGGCTCCGGCGGAAATCGCGTTACAACCCGGCCATCCCACTTATTGGTCCTTATGTCCTCGGCGACAATCTGCCGAATAAAATCGAGCTTGGTATTTTCTTCTTTGCCCGGTGTTGTCACGCTTATCGATCCTGCTTTTTGAGTTTAACACAACAAAGTTATCAACAACGACAATTTAGCATATAGTCATCGACTTGCTCGTTAAGATACCAAATGTACCCGCGGAATACAACTACTTTGGACGTTTTACATGTTTCTCCGTGAGATATAAAAAGAACGCTTCGCGAACTATTTTAAATAGACCCCTCGGCTACGCTCGGGGTGACGGTCTGACCCCTCAATTACGCTCGGGGTGACGGATTGATTTCTCATCTTAGCTCGGGGCAATGGTTTGATCTTCTGGCTGCGCTCGGGGTGACGATTGGTTAACTCAATAGAGCCTTCAACGAGCAGAGACAAAGAGGCCACGCCGGAGGAAAAGCAGGATAATAGAAACGCCAGCCGCAAGCAGGCAGATAAGCTGTGACAAAGTAAGGGGGCCAACGTACAGATGATGGTCGAAGTCGCCCCTGAAGAATTCGGAAGCTGTTCGTCCCAGACCATAGAGAATCAGGAACCATAAAAGCATCGTTCCCCGCCACTTCTCGTAATTTAGCCCTTTGAAAACGACAAGGATGCACAGAACAACCAGAATTTCGTAAATTTGCGTCGGGTGCAATGGTATGCCCGCCGGCGCGCCCGCGGCCCCTTCAGGGAAGGTAACCGCCCAGAGCATAGAACATTTTTGGCCATAGCAGCAGCCGTTAAACAGACATCCCAGCTTAACAAATATCCAGGGGATAGGAATCGAGAGCGCAATAAGGTCAAGTGCTGCCCGTCTGTGTTTGGCTAACACCAGAATCAACGGCACAACCAGAATAAAATATGCCAGCAACCCGCCCCATAATCCTCCTTGTATATAGTGGCCGGTGCTGAATAACGCCCGGAAGTCAACTTGCGCGTGTTGAATATCATATAGCGCCTTTGCCCCGATGGTCAAGCCCGCCATATAGCAGAAGCCGACAAAAATCCAAACCCGATGCCGAAGCCTTAGACGTCTGGCTATCAAGAAGGCAATTAGAAAACAGCTCAGAATACTTATGCTGTACAGGACGCCAAAAGTTGGTAGCGGTCCGATTCGCGGCCACATCTATTTGAACCTCTCCTGGAATTGACGCGCAGAATTTATAAGTCCTACCTTCAGTTTTCAGCCCTCATGTCTATTCAAAAAAGCATTTGTCGCTTTGGCCAACTGAGGCACTTTATTTTGAACTACGTCCCAGAGGATGTCATTATCGATACCGAAATACGCATGGGCCAGCATATCCCGAAGGCCGGCCGCTTTCCTCCATTCGATATCCGGCAATTTATTTCTGAGGTTCTCACTGATATGTTTAGCGGCCTCGCCTACTATCTCCAGATTCCGAACAACCGCATCATAAGCCTTTTCGTCCTGTATTAGCTCTGACTGAGTGAGGCCGGCGGTGAACCGTAATATCTTCTCGCAGCTTTGAGCAATATCCTGCAAATACATTATCTCATCACGCGACATCGACCATCTCCTGCTCAATAGCCCGGCGAATCTGCGGACGAAGCGCCTTGTCGGTTACCAGGTCAACTCCCATTCCCAGCAGCTCTTCCAGATAGAACTTCAAATCCATAAAGATATCGAAATTCGCTGTGCGGTCGAATACCACCAGCACGTCCACGTCGCTGCCGTCGCTCGCTTCACCGCGAGCCACCGACCCAAAGATAGAAAGCTTCTTGACCGAAAAACGCTGTCGTATCTCTTCCATACAACCTGTAAGCTGGGTCAGAACAAACTGCTTATTCATAACAAATCTCCATGTTATCAATGCCGTATTTTAGCAGATTATGGTTATCCCAGAAAAGCTAAAATATAACTTTAAGGCGAAATTGACAGAGGATATATTTGTCAATTTTGCCTGTTGGATATACAAATCTACTAATGCCGTAGTCTCATCCTTGACAACAGTTGCACGATAATTTATTCTTATTTTTTACATATTTTCCCGAATTAACGAGGATTGTAATGGTTGTAACACGTTTTGCACCGTCGCCGACGGGTTATCTGCACGTGGGTGGAGCGCGGACAGCTCTTTTTAACTGGCTCTGGGCCAGGCGAATGGGCGGAACATTTATTCTCCGTATCGAGGACACCGACCAGAAACGAAATACCCCTACCGCCACACAGCAGGTTATGGACGACCTGCGCTGGCTCGGCATCCAGTGGGACGAAGGTCCGGAAGTCGGCGGACCGAATGGGCCATATCTGCAGTCTCAGCGAAGGGACATTTACGACAAATACATCAAGAAGCTACTCGATGCCAAAAAAGCGTATTACTGCTTTGACACGCCCGAAGAGCTCGATGCGCTGCGCAAAGAAACTGAGGCACAAAAAAAGAGCTTTATTTACCCCCGGCCCAAAGATTTCCCCGATGAAATAGATGTCAAAAAGGCAAAAGCCCAGGGTAAAGCGGTGACAGTTCGTTTTGCAATGCCAAGCACATCAACACGAGTAGAGGATGAAGTTCGCGGCACTTGTTTTTTCTCAGGAGATGTTATTAGCGATTTCATCATACAAAAGAGTGATGGCTTCCCGACGTACAACTTTGCCTGCGTGGTCGATGACTATCTGATGAAGATTACGCACGTTATTCGCGGCCAGGAACACTTGATGAACACGCCGGGCCAGCAGGCACTGTGGCAAGCTCTATTCGGCGATAGCCCGCTGCCGAAATACGCCCATATGTCCGTAACCGTCAGCGACACCGGCGGCAAGCTCTCCAAACGCGAGCGTCCGAAGGCCCTTCGAACAGCAATCAAAGCCACGCAGGAAATCAACCTGGCAAAACTCGCTGAGGTCACCGACATTACTCCTGAACAGCTCGACTCTTTTATTAAGCGTAAAACCACGCCCGATATGCCCATTATTGATGCGATGGCCGAATACATTGGTGTCGGTCTGCCGGAAATCAATATCGTTGATTTCTTCAAGAGCGGATACCTGCCCGAAACGATGGTGAATTTCCTTGCACTTCTGGGCTGGAACCCCGGCGACAATCGCGAGATTATGCCGGTCAACGAACTAATCGATGCTTTCGACCTCTCGCGCTTGACCAAAGCCAACAGCCTGTTCGACCGCAGCAAACTTCTGGCCTTCAACACAGAACATATAAAAATGGCATCCACGGAAAAATTACTACAGCATTTCAGAGCCTATTTAAAAGCCGTCGAATCTGCGGTAAATTCCGGTAATGATGAAAAACTTTTGAAAATCATAAAGCTTTGCGAAGGGGCGCGGTCCTTAGTAGACATTGAGCGAAAAAGCAGATTTCTCTTTTTGGATAACAGCGAAATTCAATATGACAACAAAGCCGTCAAAAAAGTTCTGCTGAAAAACGACGGTCTGGCGATGCTGGTAATCGTGCGAGACAAACTCGCTGCGATGGACGAACTTACAGAGAAGGCTATTGAAGATATGCTGCGCTGTTTAGCAGAGGAAAAACAGGTCGGCTTAGGTAAAGTCGCTCAGCCGTTGCGTGTAGCCATTTGCGGAACCACCATTAGCCTGCCTATCTTCGAATCAGTTCAAATGTTAGGCAAAGAAGACACCCTGACCAGAATAGATACCACTCTGAAAAAATTCGGAGCGGAAAACTAAAGGAGAAAAAAATAGGAATATCATTATTAGTAACCGGCTCGGTCGCAATCGATACAGTTAAAACGCCTTATGGTGTAAGCGAGAACTGTCTCGGCGGGGCGGCTGTATATTTTAGTATGGCAGCGAGTTTTTTTACGCCGGTCCGGCTGGTAGGTGTTATCGGTTCGGACTGCCCGTTTGATTTGGTGGAGGTTTTCGCCGGCAGAGACGTTGACCTGACAGGCTTGGAAGTAAGAGAGCAGAGCAAAACATTTCGCTGGGCCGGAACTTATCATGAAAATATGGACAACAGGACAACGGATTGCCTGGAACTAAATGTCCTTGCCGAAGCACCGCCGAGGGTGCCCGATTCGTTCAGGAACAGTAAATTCGTATTTCTTGCAAATACAGCACCCAGACTTCAGCTCCAATTGCTCGAACAAGTACAGAGACCGGACTTCGTAGCGGCTGATACGATGAACTGCTGGATTGAAGGCCACCTCGACGACTTAAAAGCACTGCTGAAAAAAACCGACTGCCTGATAATCAACGAAGACGAGGCAAGGATGTTGGCAAACGAATATAATCTGATAAGAGCGGGAGAAAAAATTCTGGATATGGGGCCGGGTGTCGTTGTTATCAAAAAGGGTGAATCCGGCTCAATACTGTGCAGCGCCGAAGGCGAGAAGTTTATTCTGCCGGCCTTTCCGGCCACCGAGGTCAAGGACCCGACAGGTGCAGGCGACAGCTTCGCAGGCGGGTTCATGGGTCATCTGGCACAAAGCGGCAAAACAGATTTTGAGACGTTGAAGGCGGCGGTCGCCTACGGGACAGTGGTCGCCTCATTCACAATTGCTGATTTTTCGCTGAAGGGATTGACCGCTATAAGCAAACAAGACATTGACAGCAGGCTTGAAACTCTGCGAAAGTTAACACAATTTTAAGCGGTAAAAAAAATGCGAGTATTTATAGCAATAGACATCGATGAACAAATCAGAAGGGCCCTGGGTAGTCTGCAAGACGAGCTGCGAAGCAAAGTCGATATTAAAAAAAGCGATGTCAAATGGGTAAATCCTGATAATATGCATCTGACATTGAAATTCTTAGGTGAAATTAAAGACCAGGAGGCCGTCGATGTCTGCAACATAACCAAGGAGGTCGCGAGCCGACACAAGAGCTTCGAGCTGGCCCTGGAAACAGTTGGCCATTTCGGCGGCAGAAGCGCCAGAGTTTTATGGGTTGGCACAGGACAGAACAGCGATAATCTGCTACAATTACAAAGCGACCTTGAGGAGCAATTGGCCTCGGCCGGCTGGCCCAGGGAAACAAGAAAATTTTCAGGCCATCTGACCCTCTGCAGGGTGAGAAACTCAAAGGCAGGTGTTAAACTGGCGCAAATGACGGAAGGCTACAAAGATTTTAAGCTCGGGACTATCTGGGCTGATTCGGTCTCGGTTTATCAAAGCCAGCTTACGCCGAAAGGCCCCATTTATACTGTGTTAGGAAATTACAAGCTGCAATAAAAAAATGCAAAGAACATAAAGTCAGAAGCGAGATACGAAATAGGAGAAAAGAAAAATGGCAAAGACAAAAAGAACTCAGGCAACATCCAAAGGCAAGATAGAGCGTTTGAAACCCGCAGCGAGCGGCAAGGAAACCGCTCTGCAGCGCGTAATCGCACAGATAGAAAAGCAATACGGCCAAGGCGCTATTATGCAGATGGACGAGCACAGATACGCCAGGATTGAGGGCATACCGACCGGCTCATTATCGCTGGATTTAGCCCTCGGCGGAGCGGGCATCCCGCGGGGCAGGGTTGCCGAGTTGTTCGGGCCGGAGTCGTCCGGCAAAACGACCCTGGCACTTCACGTTATTGCCAACGCCCAGCGGGCAGGCGGCGTGGCGGCGTTTATCGATGCCGAACACGCCCTGGATACGACCTGGGCCAAAAGACTCGGTGTCGATGTCAGCGGCCTGCTGGTCAGCCAGCCCGACACGGGCGAGCAGGCACTTGATATCACCGAGATGTTAATAAGCTCCAATTCCGTCGATGTCATAGTTATTGACTCAGTGGCCGCACTGACACCGAAAGCAGAAATCGAAGGCGAGATGGGCGATGCGCACGTGGGACGGCAGGCAAGATTAATGAGCCAGGCGATGCGAAAGCTCACCAGTATTATTAACAAGAGCAAAACCGCCCTTATCTTCATAAACCAAATCCGTATGAAAATCGGTGTTATGTTCGGCAACCCGGAAACCACACCCGGCGGAAGGGCGCTGAAATTTTACACCTCCGTCCGAATCGACCTGCGACGGATAACAACCATAAAGGACAGTACCGGCGCCATCGGCTCAAGGGTCAGGGCCAGGGTCGTAAAGAACAAAATCGCACCACCCTTCCGCGACGCGGAGTTCGATATCATGTTCGACAGCGGAATCAGCTACGAGGGCGATTTGCTCGACCTGGCCACTGGCTGTAATGTTGTCGAAAAAAGCGGCGCCTGGCTAAACTACGGCAGTATGCGACTCGGCCAGGGCAGAGAAAACGCCAAAAAA
>JABAOC010017159.1_pt1 | contig 12122 bp, 18 predicted proteins | sample 7062161 | NCBI WGS metagenome assembly JABAOC01 (sample SAMN14538625, study PRJNA623070) | marine sediment metagenome | biome: marine biome [ENVO:00000428]; feature: marine pelagic biome [ENVO:01000023]; material: deep marine sediment [ENVO:00002113] | place: India: Gulf of Khambhat ... | reverse complement strand
GACAGCCAACGCCTTCTCGATGAAGGGTATTGCCTCGCCGTATCTCCTCTTGATGAAAAGTACCAGGCCCTTCATCTGGTTGGCGAGGGGGTTGTCGGGGTCCCTCCTCAGGGCCTCCTCGAAGAACTCCATGGCCTCGTCGTAGTTCTGGAGGTTGTAGTCCACCTGCCCCCTTAGCGTGTAGTTGACCGACGACTTGTTCAGTTCGAGAGACTTGTCGATGGCCTTCTTAGACCCCTCCATGTCGCCTTTCCTCATTAGGATGGTTCCCTTAACCTGCCAGTTCACGTGGTTGGAGTCGTCCAGGGCGGCGGCCACCTCCACGGACTTTAGGGCCTCGTCGTAGTTACCCGTGTTGGCCAACGCCAACGCGTGGAGGTTCCAGAGGCCAACCTTCTCGGGCTCTAGATCGATTGCCTTCTCTAGCTTCTTTGCCGCCTCCCCATACCTGCGTTGCCTGAACAGGGCGATTCCCTCGTCGCCGAAGTTAGGTTGGTCCTCGTCGGAGCCCATGGGTATGAAGACGCTGTTTTCTGGTTAAGGGTTTTCCCCCATTTTCATCAGAGTAATCCCGACGTTTTCACAGGTTTTATTATCCACGTGGCTCATGTGAGTTTCAGGATGAGCGTCCAGTTTTCACCCTGTGGCATCGTCTGCGAATACTGTAGCTGGTTCAAGGGAGATAAGATACCTCTGTGCCCCGGCTGCAGGGTCGTCGAGGGCAAGCCTTTCTGGGGTAGCTGCGAGACTTACGCCTGTGCCAAGGAACACGGCGTCGAACACTGCGGATTGTGCGAGGAATTCCCGTGCGACGGCTTCATGTCGAGGTACGACCCAAATGAGGGGCCGGAGAACGCTGTGTTTAGAGCCGGGCTTCTCGCTTACCTAACTAGGCATGGCGGCGAGAAGACCGTTGAGTTACTGAAGAATATTGAAGAAAAGGGCTAGTGCCGCCCACCGTTATCCATCAACACTTCCGCCTCCCGTCTCAGGAGTAATGGGTAGAGGAACGCGACGAGCAGCGTCAACGCCCCGCCGATGAAAGCTGGCGTGTCGAGGCCCACCATCTCCATGAGGGCGCCGCCTAATATGGGGGAGACGACGCCCCCGCCGTTCATGGATATCAACCTAAGGCTGTTGGCGGTGGACTTCTCGTCCTCGCTTAGGCTCCTCATGAACATGCTGGTTATGAGGGGGTCCGACATGAAACGGGTGCCCATCCTGAGCACGTAGAAGACGGCGAGCACGCCGAAGCTGGGCGACAGAGGCATCAACAACAGGAACACCGCAGACAAGGCGATCCCGAAGGTTATGCTCTTCATGCCGCCGAGCCGCTTAGCGAAAGACGCGGCTGTGCCCTTCGAGAGAGCCATCGCCAGGTTGGAAACGAAGAACAGGGTGCCCAGCCCCGCGGAGGCTACCCCATACTTCTGGTTCACGTAGTACGGAAAGAGGCTGAACATGATACCGCCGGCTATGTTGGCTAGGAGCCCTATTCCGCATATCTTTAGCACAAGCCACTTGGACTTGAGGTTGAACCTGAACTCCCCTGAAAGCTGCTCCTTGACGCCTAGGCTGGAAAGGTAGATGAAGAGATACTGGACGACGAACAGGGACCCCGCGAATAACATGGTGTATCTGNNCATGAGCGGAGGAACATATCCGGCGAGGCTGCCCAGACTCATCGCCGAGATGTTGATGAGCCCGTAGAGCCCGAACGCCTTGTCCATGTCGTCCTTCTCGAAGAACGAGGAGTAGAGGGGGGTGAACACGGTAGCCGCGGCGTTGCAGACGCCGATGAACGCGAACGACAGCGCGAACATCATAAGGTTATCCGCCACGAAGAACATAATCATCGATAAAGTCACGGCGGCGAACCCAGCCAGTATCATCTTTCCCTTTCCCACCCGGTCCGCCAGTATCCCGCAGGGGATCATGAGGACGGTGGCGGTCAACGCGTTCATCATGAATATGGTGCCCAGACTTTGGCCACCGAACCCGAAGGACGCCAAGTAGAGCTGCATCACCGCGTTGAACACCCCGTTGGAGACGCCGTTTGCGACGGCGCCTGAAAGAAACATCTTGGCGTTCCCGTCGAGGCGTGAAGGCATCACGTCGCCGATGAAGCCCAGCCTCGAGTCAACCGGCTTGGGCTGCTGAACAGACTTGGGGACCTGAGCCGCCTTCAACGCTGGTCCTCCTAGTTGTAGGGAACGAACTTCTCGTAGAAGTTGAGCACACGGCTCAGGGCCTCGTCGAGGGAGACCTCGTCGCCCTCCTCGACGGTTATGACGCCCTGTATCGACTCAAGTTTCTTGAGGTTGTCTTCGCTTATCTTTTTCTCAACCATTTCTTGTCGAGGCAACCTCGGCTTCTCTGTTTATAAAGCGGACTCAACTGTTATAATCGCGTGAAATAATCACGGAGTATACTCACAAGTTGTGAGTGCCTCACGTGTTTTACATTTAAAAAGGTGAAAAACGGGTATCACACAAGTGACAGGTTTGGGAGAGGTCTACGTAGACAGGAGGAGGATGCAGCTCGAAACAGTCGAGGGAAACCTCGTCGTGGAGAGCGGGGCCGTGGAGACCACGGACCCAGATGGGCTCCTGAGGGTACGGGGAGACGTGAGGTGTAGGGGCGACTGCGACTTCCTCTGCAGCGTCGAGGCAAACAAGATCGAGTCCCGGCGAGGGGACGTACACGTTGAAGGAGGCTTGAAGGCCGAGTCCGTCGAGGTTAAGAGAGGCAGCCTCGAGGTAAGGGGAGCAGTAGAAGCCAAGCAGCTGAGGGTCTCCAGGAGCCTCACTACGCATGGAGCGGTGAACACGGAGTACGTTAACACCGGGGGGACCTTCAAAGCCCGCGGGCCGGTGGAGTCTAACCGGGTAGTCGTGGGCGGAAGCCTACGCGCCGAGACCGACGTGAACATAGAAAACATGGATGTGGGCGGCTCGGCCACGGTGGGCGGCGAGACCAGGGGCACCAGCATCCGCGTAGGCGGGACCTTCACCGGGGAGGGCCCCGTGCTGGTCGAGGACGTAGACGTCGGCGGCAGCTTCAAAGCCAACGACACCGCTGACATCGAGTCCATAGACGTCGGCGGCACCGTCAGGCTGTCCGGCGGCAGAGTCGCGAGGACCATAGAGGTGGGCGGCTCGCTGAAGAGCTCAGAGCCCCTGGAGTTCGGCGACCTCGACGTCGGGGGAACCATCTCCCTCTCGGGGGGAGAAGGCGGCGACATAGGCGTCGGCGGCACACTCAGGAGCGACGGAGAGCTCAGGTTCAAGAACATCAGCGTAGGCGGCACCGTGAAGATCGACGGCAGCGCAGAGGGAGAAAACGTCTCGGTGGGCGGCACCCTCAGAGTGTACGGGAACCTCAGCCTCACCGAGAGGCTTAAGGTAGGCGGCACGGTGAAGATCGAAGGCGACGCCAAGGCCGACTCCATAAGGGTCGGCGGAAAGCTGGAGGCGTACAAGGCCGAGGCCGAGAAGTTCATCGAGGCCAGCGTCCTCAGGACTAGGCAAGGCGCCAAGGCGGCCCGCATAGAGATAGGCCGCAGGGGGGAGGCCCGGGGGCCCCTCATAGGTGAGGTGGTCATAGCCAAGGAGCGCAGCGAGATCGGGGACGTCTGGGCGGACGAGATACAGCTCAGAAGCAGGGCTCGAGCCGGCTACCTCCACGGCCGCAGGGTCCAGCTGGGGCACGGCTGCGAGGTGGAGGGAGTGACCTACACGGAGACGCTGAGAAGCGAGCCGTCCGTCAGGATCAGGACCGCGCCTCAAAAGGCTGAAAAACTGAGTGAGCCACCCTTCTAGTGTTGCGCCATGGAGAGACGAACCAGGTACGACATCTACAAGGACATACTCGAAACCGTGCGCAGGCGGGGCGCAACAGGGATCACGAGGATCAGCTACGGAGCCAACCTGCCTGTGGACAGGGCCAAGGAGGCTGTCGAGTTTCTGATGGAGCGTAAGCTCATCGACGAAGAGGAGTACGGCGGCAACATGAAGTACGTCATCACGGGCAAGGGCGGCCAGTTCCTCAACGCGCTCAGGACCGTCCGAAAGTTCCTTGAAGACGAAGAGGAGTTCTAGCGGACCCCTCCGCCGCCGCCTCCGAACCCGCCTCCGCCGCCGAAGCCGCCGCCACCGCCTCCGAACCCTCCGGAGCGTCCGCCTCTGCTGGGTATCGCGGCGGTCCGAATCGGCATGAATATGTACGGCATGACGGGGGCGAAGCGGGCCGGCGCGTACGGCAGGTCAAGCCTCTGCATGGCCTCGGCCACCTTGTCGCCTACGCCCAGCGCGGTGCCGTACACGAGCCACCTGCCCCACATGTTAAGGTCCTCGGTCTCGTACCGCTGGAGCTGGCTGAAGTCCGACAGGTGCCGCGTGAAGCTGTCCCACTCAAGCTTCTCCCTGTAGGCGTCCTCCTTCCACCTCCCGAACAGGGTCGTGGGGAACGCGAACGCTATGATGCACTGGATCACCGGTATGGCGCCGTACCAGACTGCCGACAAGAGGACGCCGCCCGCGTACTCGGTGGTCAAGAGGAACAGGATGGAGGCGAAGAAGACGACGACGGATGCCACCAGGTACGGGAGTATGCGTGGCCTGCCGTTGTAGGTGAACTCGTCTGCCACGGCCTTGCTTGGCCCACTCGTCAGCCGGGCGTAGTCCCTCTGAAGCCCGGCGACCCTCCGCGCTATCGCCTCGTCCTGCCGTACGACGTCGGCTAGTCGTCTGAGGTGCTCGGTGTTCACGACGCCCTTGACGCCGAGGTCGTCCATGTAATCCAACACCCTGGACTCGTACCTGTCCAAGCCGCTCCTGTCCAGCACCTTTATCACGAAGTCCTCGTCCCCGGTCATCTCGACGCTGATCTTGTCCCTCTCATGGAGGTCCAGCAGCGTGGCGTACAGCCCGTCCTCGTCGTAGTCCCTTGCGTCGTTCTTGAAGACCATGTTCACGAGCCAGGGCTTACGCCCGTCGTTGGGTACGGTGCTCAGGTACGTGGGGACGGTGAAGTCCCTCTCCTCGCCGTGCCTCCTGTATATGTAGAGGAATAGCACGGGCACGCCGAAGCCGAGGAGCCTGTTGACCCACAGCACGCCGACGGCGGCGGTGTACTGGAGGCTGTACCAGAAGTTGGCGTCCTCGGTCTTCTTCCTGACGTCCTCCACGGGCGTCATGAATCCGTTGAACTCGTGGCCGTCGTTGATGAGCATCTCCAGCTCCAGCAACTCATTCTCGGCGAGGCTGCCGCTGAACATAATCTCGTCGCTGCCCTCGCCCCTGGCCATGTTCGGCGGGTGGGGGTAGACCTTGTCCACGTAGCCGGGGTCGACCAGCGTCGCTTGGGCGTTCCTGTAGGGTATGTGCTCGCTCGCCAGCTTGAGGTTGAGGTGGGTGTGGGTGGAGTCGTACTCCAGCGGCGGCCTTACCACGTAGACGTACACGACGCGGTACGTGCCGGGCTCGTAGTAGCCCGGGTTGTAGGCGCCCGCCTCGCTGCGGTAGGCCAGCCTCTCCACGTCGTAGTAGTATGAGCCGGGGCTGCCGGGGTAGGTCACGTCCCCATCCTCGTCCTTGACGTACGCCACGGTGCCCGGGGGGTTCACTATCTTCACGAACTCGACGTGGGCGTAGTTCACGTACCCCATCGTCAGGGGCGCGTCCCAGTTGCGGAAAAGGAACCTCTTGTCTCCGACGTTCAGCCTGTAGCTGAACTCCTCCACCAGCGTCCCGTTGGGGTAGAGCGTGGCGGCGTAGTCCGAGACGTATGCGTCCTCCTCGAAGAGCCCCGAGACCGCGCCTGGGATGACCTGGGCCCCGACGGCTAGTAGGAACGCGACCACCATGTAGGTGGCTATCTGACGCTGCTCGGCCATCTACTTCACCGAGACGTCTGGGCGTCTCTCTATGTCTCCCTCGAACTCCAGGTAGGCCAGCTTCTCAGCGCCGGTCGCGGCGGCCACGACGTTGCTGGGTATGGTGTCCCGCATCGTGTTGTACTCCTGGACGACGTTGTTGTACGTGTACCTGTGGCGGGCGACCTCGTCCTCCACGTCAACGATGGCACCCATGAGGTCCTTCACGTTCTCGGACGCCTTCAGCTCGGGGTACGCCTCCGCCACGGCGAGCAGGTTGTTCATAATGGACCTGCTCTCCCTGTCTATCTCGTCGACGCTGCCCGTGTCCGCGTCGGTCACGCCCGCCCTCAGCTTGGCTATGCTTTCGAACACCTCTCTCTCGTGGGCCACGTAGCCCCTCACGGCTCCGAGGAGCTGCTCGATCATGTCCAGCCGCTTCTTCAGAGCCACCTTGATCTGGCCCAGGTTAGCGTCGGCCGCGTTCCTGTACTTGGCGAGCCTGTTAAAGATCATGACGACAGCGTAGGCGACGACTAGAACGACTCCTAACACAACGTAGTAAATCGTCTGCATGGTTGATCACTGAGTCTTCTTAAACATGCGTCGATTTAAACTCATTCACGGGGAAACCATCATATCGGCGACGCCCGACCTTATTCCCGTGGTTGATTTGACGGATTACTCAAACCTCACGTGGGTGGAGATAGAGGAGAGGCTCAGGGGCACCAGGCTGGTGGTGTTCCCCACGGGTAGCGTGGAGCAGCACGGCCACCATCTCGGGGTGGGCGCCGACTGGCTGCAGGCGGACGCGATAGCGAGGAGGGTGGGCGAGCAGTGCGGCGCCCTCGTCTTGCCGACGCTCTGCTACGGCGTCTCCGGGCACCACAAGGAGTTCCCCGGCGTCCTCACGATAACATCCGACACCTACAGGAGGGTCATCGCTGAGATACTTGAAAGCCTGGCCAGGTACGGCGTCGAGAAGGTGGTGTTCGTCAACGGCCACGGCGGGAACACAGGGGCCATAGTTGAGGCCGCGAAGGAGGCCCGTGACAGGCACGGGATGCTTTGCGCGGTCACCCACTGGTGGGACGTGCTCGCGTCGGAGAGCATGTTCGGCCACGCCGCGGAGGAGCACGCAGGCTACGCCGAGACTGCCCTCACCCTCGCGTCGAGGCCGGAGGCGGTGAGGATGGACAAGGCGGTGGTCAAGGAGACCATGCAGGCTGACGCGGAGATACAGCTCGTGAGGGCCGGGCTGGCGAGGTTCAGGGGCGGCGTCGTGAGGATACCGCTGCGCACGATAGACGTGACGGACGTCGGCTCGATGACCGAGGCGCACCCCGACGAGGTGCAGACCACCAGCGACTACTCTATGATCACGCCGGGGTACGCCGAGGAGCTCATGGGCAGGGTCGTGGAATGGCTGTGCGCGTTCATCGACAGGTTCGAGGGGTTCCAGGTGCCGCCCGTCGAGAGGGCTTACCCTTAGACCCTTAGCTCCACTTCCTTAACGTCTCCCGGGCTCAGGCTCATTTCCCCGATCTTTCTCGGCAGAATTTTCACGATGGGCCTCCCTCGGGGCGTCAGGTAGAGTGAGAGGCCCAGCAGAGGCGCGCCGTCCAGGGTGAATCCGAAGCCCCGGGTGTCGGCTATGGCGGCCCTGTCTTTTACCTCCTTCACATCTGCGATGGGGCTACCGAGTAGCTTCACAGCGCCTACGGTGGGCCGCTCCGTGTGGAAGCCGAGCCACCGGTAATAGGGGACGCCGCCGTCTACCAAGCCGGGTTCCCCGTTGAGTTCGCCTATCAAGCCCATTCCACAGGCGTCAAGCCTCAGTAGCGCGTACTCGGGCTGGGTCCAAACCACCGTGCCGGCGATCTCCTCCACGGGCTCGGCGTCGGCGAAGCCTTCGAGCACGTGGATGGTGTGGCCTCCCCTCGCCCTCAGGGGGTCCTGCGGCTCCCTCACCTCCAAGTGTATGTGGGGCGAAGTGCCCCAGCCGTAGTACCCTGAACGTAGAAGGGTCCCAAGCTCCTCGCCCAGTTTCACGTGATCTCCCTCGGATAGCGTGACGTCGACGTGGAGGACCTTCACAACGACGCCGGGGTGATCACACGGCCTGATCAAGGCGACGACGTCGTACCCTGCGTCCGCGAAGCCCCTACCCCGAGGGGCCTTGATCCGCCTGACCTTAAGCACGTCGCCCTCGACAGGGGAGGGCGCCGCTCCGCCGAACTCGAGGGAGGGGTATACGTCGATCCCGGACTTGAGCCTGTGCCCCGGGTAGGGGCTGTTGAACAGGCTGAAACGCCCCCCACGGGGGCAGTGGACCCTGACCCCCATGGACTCCGCTACCGGTATCATCCCTGACAACGCTTGACGTTTCTAGGAGTGGCCGCCGCCTGAAATCATTTTCTGAAGACGGATAAATACGGTTTTAAATTGTACGCACACGATATTGTGGATGAGTGTCCATGGAACCTGCTTTGAGGGGCATACTGGAGAAGGTCATAGACGAGGAACTCCGCGACGACAGGCTCGTGGGTAACTACAGGATATTCACCCAGTTCAAGAACGCGGGGATGATCGAGAGCGTGCCCAGCGCCATGTTCGGCCGTATATACACCAGAGCATACAACGCGTGGCTGGAGTACAAGGCGGGCGACGACAAGCCCCTTAACAGGCACGAGGCCACCGAGTTCAGCAGGATATTCACGACGCGCGCCATGGAGATAAGGTCCAGGCTCACCGAGATATCCAGCCTCTGACCAACAGAGTCATAGTCGTGTCAAGCATTATCTGTGCACATGTGTGAAGCGTTCGTCTCCGACGACCAGTACCCAACATACTTCAGGGAACTTGAGGGTATGCGGGAGAAGGTTGCCGAGGAACTCGACCTATCGGGAGACGTGCTGGACATGGCCACAGGGTCGGCGTACTACGCGGTGGCTCTAGCCAGAATACACCCCGACGTCCATGTGACGGCCATAGACATCAGCGGTCTCGAGACGGCGCGGGAAAACTTGGTCGAGGCGGGGCTGTCCAGCAGGGTAACGTTGANNCACGAGCCTCGATTTCAGGGACGAGAGCTTCGATCACGTTGTGAACTTCCTCGGCTTGGAGGATATCTACATGACCAGGGGCCGTGAAGGCGTGGAGAAGGCGTTCAACGAGGCTCAGAGGGTGTTGAAGCCCGGCGGCTCGTTCTGCTTCGCGGCCATGCCCAGCGACGAGGCGGAGACCCCGGCCCAGAGGAACGAGATCGAGGTCTTCTCATGGATATGCGACGCCACTTGGCTGACCAAGGCAGAGTACATGAGCCTAGTATCTGGCTCGGGGCTGGCCCTAGAATACAGCAAAATGTTCAGGACAGGGAAGAAGCTCACCGTGGAGCAGGCGAGGGAGGAGATGGAGTTCGCCTGCGAGAACGTCCCAGCCGTATACGGTAGGCCGGCCCGTGGCTTCGACGAGGCGTGGGAAAGGTTCGGCGACAGCATCACTGAGCACGGGATGGGCCACTACTCTAGGCTTGAGCTATTCGTCACGAGGAAGAAGCCTATGCGGGTTTCATCTCCCTCATGTACCGCTTGACCTCAGCCTCTCTGAACTCGGGGTCTTCCAGCAGCCTGTAGTCGTACTCGGAGCCCTGACCCAGGGCGATGGTCAGCCTGTCCAGGCCGTCCGGGTTAAACCCCAGCAGTATCTTGACGGTCAGCCTCGGGTGCGTCCTAATCAGGTGCCTGAAAAGAGCCTTCTTGGCTTCAGGGGACAGCCCGGTCCGCGGTTCCTCGTCCATCCAGGGCATTGAACACGGTCTCGACTTAAAAACGGGTCGAGTCGGCGCCCCTACTCCTCTGCCTCCTTCTTCTCGATTGCTTCCTCGATTCTCTTCATCCGGTCCTCGATGCGCCTCTGCTTGGCGACGAGCCTCTTGAGGCGGCACATGACCTCGTCAATCTTCTCTTCCTCACTCATCTACGCGGCTCAGCCCCCGGTAGCCTGTCACATGTATGAACCCCGTGTCTTTGAGCTGTGAAGACGACGGCAAGTTTCAATCCCCCGTCGGCTGGGTCACAACGAACTTGCAGTGTGGGTCGTCCTGGGTGAGTATCTCAGGTATCTGCACTTCGATGTCTGGGCGGTAGGTCTGCCAGAACGCGTGGTGGAAGTACCGGCAGTACAGCAGCCCGACGTCGCTGCACCCGCGGCCCCTCCAGAGCCGCTCGTACGGGCAGACGTAGGTGTAGCTCACCAGCTTGTCGTCAGTGAACCGGGTTCTCTCCTTGCTCGTGTCTGGGTGCCCGGGGAGGTCGTAGTGCTCGAAGAGGCTGCGCAGGTTCACCGGAAGCCCCTGCTCCACGTGTCTCTCCCTCAGCCGCTCGCCCCGCGCCCTGCCGTACGCCTGTATGGCGCGGATGAGAGCCTTCTCGCCTTCCTCGCCGAAGCTGTCCACCATCTCCTTGGCGAAGGTGCAGTACATGAGGGCCCAGAGGTCCCCGAACTCCGCGATGTCCTTCTCAGAAACCATTCCCAGTCTCAGAAGAATACATTCCACGCGTTTAAAACATGTAGCGTAAGAGCCTGATTAAACGAGTTATAAAATGTTCCAGAAATACTGTTAATTATTCATAATTGTTTATCCGGCAGTAATATCTGATGTCGGGGGAAGTAGCAGCAGAGGAGTCTCAATTGTCCGTAATCTTGTCAAGCACTACGAGTTCCAAGTCTAGTCCGGTTGTTTCAGTAGTCGTTTTCTCGATTTGATCAATGGGGCTCTGAAGCTTCTCCAGGTAGCATGTGAAGCATATCTCGCCTATCTCAGGGTCGTACCCCTTGAACCCCCTGATGGGCTCCCCGCATCTACCGCATATCGCAACCATGATCGAAACCTGATACAGATTAACGGATCATGGATTTATCGCTAAATAGGTGTGTAGAGGATACAGACAAGATGCGCGTATACCTTCATATCAGGCCGCTACACCCCAGTTCATGACACGAAAATGGACAAGATAATCATACTGGTGGATGACGGCTTCGAGGACGTGGAGCTCCTATACCCCTACTACAGGCTTCAGGAGGCGGGCTACGAGGTGGAGGTCGTGGGCCCTAGGGCCGGCGTGACGTACAGCGGCAAGAAGGGCGGAAGCATAAAGTCCACGAAGGAGCCGGGGGACATAGACGTCAGGGACTATAAGGCACTCATCATCCCCGGCGGCTGGGCCCCCGACAGGATGAGGACAAAGGACGGGATGGTGAAGCTGGTGAAGGAAGCCGACGGCAACGGGTTGGTCATCGGAGCCATATGCCACGCCGCCCAGATGCTCATAGAGGCCGAGGTCGTCGAGGGTCGTAGGCTCACGTGCGTCAGGAGCGTCTCGACAGACGTAAGGAACGCGGGCGGGAACTACGAGGACGAGCCCGTCGTCGTCGACGGCAACCTCGTGACAAGCCGGTTCCCGCCGGACATGCCCGTCTGGCTCCCCGCGATACTCAAGCATCTTGAGTAAAAACCCCCTTTTTCAGTTAGGGTTAAATGAGAGACCCCTGTTCAGTATCGCCATTGAAGAGGCTTGGCAATACTCGAACCCATCCGCAAGGAGAAGCAGATACTCTACTTGGCCGTGGCGACGGCTCTCCGAGGGATAAGAGATAACCTCAGGTACGTGGTGTGGCAGCCCTTCGCGCTGAGCCTCGGCGTCCCAATCAGGAGCATCGGGGCGCTCGAGAGCCTCATGGACTTCGCTAAGATAGCCGTCCAGCCCGTGCTGGGGGCCGCCTCGGACGTGTACGGGAGGAAGCCGTTCCTCATCATGAGGGACCTCCTGATACTGTCGTCGAGCCTGTGCTTCCTGTTCGCGCGGTCGTGGCTTCTCCTCGCGGCTGGCATGACGCTGATAGGCTTAGGGATAGCGCTGGTGCCTGTCTGGCAGGCGGTGGTAGCGGAGTCCTCGACGGGAAACGAGATGGGGAGAGTCTACAGCGTGATGGGTAGCTGCTACATGGCTACGGGGCTCATCGGCACCCTCGCCGCGGGGTGGCTGGCGGAAAACGTGGGGTACAGACTGGTTTTCTCTCTCGCGGTCTTCTTCTCGTTCGCGTCGCTGCTCGTGACTATGTTCAGGATCGAGGAGACCCGGGAGCGGGCGGCCTCGGCTTCCTTCACCTTGAGCCAGGTGTTGGGTTCGATGCTGGACACGTTCAGGCCGCCCAAGTACCTCTGGGGGTACTACATAGCCATGTC
>JABAOC010010420.1_pt2 | contig 12124 bp, 10 predicted proteins | sample 7062161 | NCBI WGS metagenome assembly JABAOC01 (sample SAMN14538625, study PRJNA623070) | marine sediment metagenome | biome: marine biome [ENVO:00000428]; feature: marine pelagic biome [ENVO:01000023]; material: deep marine sediment [ENVO:00002113] | place: India: Gulf of Khambhat ... | reverse complement strand
TAGTCGAGGATCTGGTCGTCGACGTAGATGCCCCTCTCTATGAACTGCTGCATCGAGACGAAGGTCTCCTGGTCGGTTATCGGGCGCATCAGCCTCGTTGGGTCGTCGGACTGCCAGTCTATCCTCCTCTTCAGGATGAGGCTCTCCTCCTCAAGGTTGTCAACGTATCCCGTCGACAGCTTCAGCAGGAACCTGTCCATCTGTGCCTCGGGCAGGGGGTAGGTCCCCTCCATCTCTATCGGGTTCTGGGTCGCCATCACGAAGAAGGGGGCCTCCAGCCTGTGGGTCTCCCCCTCTATGGTGACCTGCCTCTCCTCCATCGCTTCGAGGAGGGCGGATTGGGTCTTTGGGGGGGACCTGTTAATCTCGTCGGCCAGCAGTATGTGGGTGAAGACTGGGCCCTTCTCCAGGACGAATCCCGCCTCCCTCATCCTCCAGACCCTGGTGCCTATGATGTCGGAGGGCATGAGGTCGGGGGTGAACTGCACCCTCTTCCATTGGCAGCCCGTCATCTTCCCGAAGGTCTTCGCCAGAAGGGTCTTCCCCAGGCCTGGGTAGTCCTCGAAGAGGACGTGGCCGTTGGCTAGGCTCGACGCCAGAAGCTTCCTAAGGAGTATCCTGTTACCTACGAAGAACCTGCTTATCGCTTCAAGGATCGCAGACGAGATCGCGCTCACTTGGTTCACACGCATCATCACACATCACCTATCCATTCTTGAGACCTGGTCCATGGAGCTCGAGGGGGAGCCCGATACCTCAGCGTCGGTCCCATCTTTTAAGATGGTGGGTCTCTCCACCCCAAGGGAGGTGATCCTGTTCACCGTCCTCTTGAGGGTCTCGAGCCTCTTCCTCTCGTTCTCCCTCTCCACGGCGGAGATCCTCCCCCTCCAGGCGAAGGCGGGGGGCCTCTCGTCCTCGTAGTTGATCAGCCCCGACAGGGTCCGGGTTATGTCCGCCTCTGGCACCCTGTTCTCTTCTAGGTAGTTGAACATCCTCACCAGGAGCCTCTCCCTCCTCCCCGCCTCGACGAACTCGTCGACTATCTCCGTGAATCCGACGAGCTCCTCCCCCTTGGTTATGCTCACGTCCTGGACGTGCTTCGCCCATTCCCCCACCTCCGTGGGCGCGGTCAGGGACTCCTTCATCCCCCTCCTCATTATTGTGAATATGAGGGCTGCGACCACCACTATCCCAGTCCACTCTATGTATGGGGAGAGCTGCTGGATTGGGGGGTAGACCAGCCCAAGCTCCCCCCAGATCAGGTTCACGTAGAGGGAGCCTATTAGGCTGAAGGAGAGGACGAAGAAGTAGCTCGAGGTGAAGTCGCCCAGAGCGGCGAGGTAGGGGTTCTGGGAGGTCTTGAAAAGGCCCAGCAGGGAGATGACTGCGGCTGCGGTGAAGCCGAAGTTTATCATGTCGTTGATTATTGCTGCGTGGCCCTCGGGGAGGGCGGAGCCCGCGGGGCCCATGAATANNAGGGCGTTCACCTTCCAGATCCGGGAGAGGGTTGAGAGGATGTTGTTCAGGACGAGGATGCCGAAGGCGGCCATGAATAGGAGGCCCGCCCTCCTGAGGTTCTCAGAGCCCGGCACCATGATCAGGAAGAGGCCGAAGAATACCGCCATCCCCGCCGCGTACATGGCCCCAACTATCGCGTTTGTTATGGGCCCCTCGAATGCCAGCCCGAAGAGGCTCGCGAAGTATATTATAGTTATGGAGCCAAGGGCGGGTACTAGGATGGCAGAGAGGCTTATGGCAGCTATGTTGGGGGTTAGGTAGGGGAGGAAGTTGGAGAAGTCCCCCAGGGTGTAGTCCCCATAAAGGATGAGCCAGGCTAGCACAGAGGCGACGGCGCCGTAGTAGAGGGTGTTCCTTATGAGCCTACTCCTCGTCTCCCTCTCCATCTTCCATGAACTCCACTATCAGTTCCACGGTCGCCTGGCACCTGTCGAAGTCGTGCCTCGAGGGGTTCGAGGTGCTGTAGTCTGCTATCTCGAATGATGTCACAAGGTCGTCCAGGGCGGCGGCCCCGCTCCTGGGTATCTTCCTCAGCATGATCATCTCGAACTCCCTTGGGGTCATGCTCTCCCTTATCTCGGGGTACCTCCTCCTTGAGGTGGAGTAGAAGCGGTTGAAAAGCTTCACGATTCCCTCCTTGTAGGTCTCGAAGGTGAGGGGGAGGTCGTCCTCCAGGGCGGGGCCCGTGTCTATCACGAGGGTCTCCTCCACGGGCTCCTCCACCTGCCTCCTTCGCCTCACGTAGACCGCCACGGTGCCTAGGGCGACGGCGCAGGTCGCCACGGTGATTACGTTGTACGGGAAGGTCGTGATCATGTATAGGAGGCCCCTCTGTTCCGGTGGGATGGTTATGGAGATTCCGAAGGTGCTGTTTGAGCCCAGGTAGTAGTCTGTGTCCGGGAGGCTCAGGGTCACGTTCCTCTCCCCCTCAGAGTCGAAGGCGAGGGTGTAGGAGACCCTCCCAGACCCGTCCGTGGTCAGCTCGACCACCTCCCCGCCGATCTCCAGCATGACGGCCATGTTGGGGACGGGCATCCCGTTGGAGCTGTCCAGGAGCTGCCCCCTGAGGGTCACGTTCTGCCCCACGTAGACCGTTGAAGGCCCTTGGAGGGACGTCTGGGTGGTGGTCATGATCCTGATGGGTGGGTCGCTCCAGGACTCCTTGTACCTGCCTGCTCCCACCGTGTGGGCCGTGAGGTTGTAGTCCCCTATCTCAAGGTCAGGGGTGGCCTCGCAGGTTATGTTGAAGACCCCGTTCCTCACCACCCCGAGGCCGCACATCGTCGCCGACTCGTCGGCGCTGGTGACCTTGCCTAGGGCTACGTATATCTCCACGTCTAGCCCGTCTACCGCGGAGCCGTTCACCATTGTTACGGTCCCCCAGACGTAGAACTGCCTCCCCTTCACCGCGTATGGGCTGTTCCCTGTTATGTTTGTGATGGTCCCTATCATCTCCGCTTCCCCCTCCACCTCCTTGGTCCTCTCGGGGGTGGCGTCGAAGGTGATCCAGCCAAGCTCCTCGAAGGGGGCCTCCGCCCAGAGGTGGGCGTACTGGGGGGGGACTATCTGATGGTCCAGTGTCGGCCTCACCCTGAAGCCGCTGACCGCCCTCGCCGGTAGCCCAACGGAGCGGGCCAGGAGGACGAAGGCCGAGTTGAAGTGGGTGCATATGCCTCCGTCGCCCCTCCCGGATAGGAACCAAGCGACTGGGTCCTCCCCTACGGGCGCAGAGGTGAAGTTCTCGTTGTATGTGTAGGTGTCCCTCAGGTACTCCTCGATGGCCATGTACTTCCCGTACGGGGTGTCGGCCTGCCCCGTGATCTCCCTCGCCATCCTGCTTATCTTGCCCGCGATCTCGGGGGATATCTCCAGGGAGTCCTCGTACCTCAAGGGCTCTGCCTGGTCGAGGACCGCCTCTGGGAACTCGTACCTGGTGTATTTCACCCAGTAGGGGTCTTCGAAGTCCTGTGGGGACTCGAATGCCTGAAGCTCTGGGTACCTGTTCAGGGTGCCGTTGAAGTCGAGGCGGTATGTGTTGAGGACGACGGGGACGTAGCCCCTCAGCCTGGCCAGGGGTGTGACCATGAACTCCACGTACTCTATGGGGTCGTGGGTTATGCCCCTGTCGTAGATGACGTTGCCCCTGTAGGGCTCGAATTCCGCGTCCTCCCTCTGCCTCCAGCTCCCGTTCACGTATACCTCGAGGGCCTTCCTCCTGATGTAGACCGTCTTGGGGGCTCCGTCTATCTCGAAGAGGTATGGGATGACTGTCCCTGGCACAGAGTCGACCTGGACCTCCTCCCCCATCGACCTTGTGAGGCCGGCGGGGTCCGACGAAGGGGGCGCCCTCCCGGGGACGTCCTCCTCGAGGTCCAGGTCCCTTATGTCCCCGAGTAGGTTTATAGCCGTGGAGAGCATCCCCAGGGAGAGGAGGAGCACTACCAGGAAGAGTGCTAGCCTCTGATAATCCTTCATTCGGATGAATATCCCCGTTCTACGTTTTATCCTTTTAATAATCCGAGAGCCGGTTAAAAAAACAATATGGATTTGGCGCCACAAATCCGTTGCTCCCCACGTTTATAAGCTAGCCGAATTTTGGTCCCCAATTGCCACGAACAAGGCATTTTGAAGGGCGTTTGTTCCAAGCATCCAGGCCCCCATGGATTCTCCCGTTTTTAAGCCTCGTAAACCCTTTAGGGATTCGGAGCCCCTCCGTACCCATGTGGACTGTGAAGTCCGAGTCTGGGAGGCTCCGCGCCGTGCTGGTCCAGGACTCCGTGGAGCAGTTCTGGGAGGGGCGCCTCCCCTTCTCAGGCATAGAGTCTAACGCCCACTACCTTGCCAGGTGTCCCCACCCCCAGATGGACGGGGGCCACGAGCAGTGGCTTCAGCTGCCGAAGTTTCTAGAGGAGGAGGGGGTCAGGGTCTTCGAGGTCACCTCGATCCTGGGGAGGGTCTTGGAGAGCGCCACTGTCGAGGAGAGGCGGGGGATCGTCGAGGGGGTCTGGGGGGGCTCGAAGCTTGCTCCAGAAGCCGAGGAGCTGACCCTCGACCATCTCCTCTGGGGATCCCCCTCCGAGCCTTACTATGACAAGGGGTCCGACAGGGTCGTCCTCCCGGACTTCAGGAGGGTGGCATGGCCCTACCCAAGGGACACGTCCTTCACCACCCAGGTCGGGACCGTAATATGCAAAATGAGGCGATACAGCAGGATGCACGAGCCTAGGGTCGTGAGGCTCTGCTACGAGCACGACCCGGAGCTGAGTCGGAACACCGAGATCGTGTACGACGCCAACGGCGCCGAGGGGGTCTTCACGGAGCCCCCCTGCGTCGAGGGCGGGGATGCCCAGATAATAGACGATGAGACCATTGCGATAGGCGTGGGGCAGAGGTCCACCCAGACTGGCTTCATGGAGGCCGCCAGGAGGCTCTTCGAGGCGGACAGGGAAGGGGAGCTTAGGTACATATGCTCGGTGAGGATGGCCGACTGCCCAGCCATGGATTACATGCACCTTGACGTGGTCATAAACTACCCCGCGCCGAGGAAGGCCCTAGTCATGCCCTACTACTTCGACTCCGAGCTGGTCGGGGGTATGCCCCCCAAGGGGCTGCTGTTGAAGGCCCTGGAGGCGGTCAGGGCCCAGAGCGAGGCCTACGACAGGCCCATGGGGCCCTTGGTGCACCCAGACGACTTCAGGGAGGCGGGTCGTTGCGCCGTCTACGAGAACAGGGGAGGAGAGCCCAGGCTGAAGAGGGTGGAGCCGAGCCTGATCGACTTTCTGGTGAGGGAGGGGAAGCTGGAGGAGGACGGCATCATCTACGTGGGAGGCAGGCCCGAGGAGGAGAACGACTTGGGGCACCTCATGGCGGCCCTGATGGAGCAGGCCCGGGGGGCCCCGAACATAGTGGCCATAAAGCCCAACCTCGTCATCGCCTACAGGAGGAACAGGAGGACCAATCAGGAGCTCCGGGACCACGGCGTCAGGGTGAAGGAGTGGGAGGACAGCTACCTTGACATGCTGGGGGGGCCCCACTGCAGCACATCCCCCCTCTGGCGGGACCCCGCCTAGACGCCCAACCGAAGGGTTTCTTTGTCTCATCGAGCCAAGCCTTGCCCCTCTCCCGTTCAATCAAGCTCCAATTTTTTCCTAAAAGAGGTTTTACGGGCCTTCTGAACGGCATTTTATTGTTTGATTGTGAAAAATGGTCAGAAGTGGCGGAAGCATCTCTCGTCGGTGAAGGCCATGGCTATGCCGTGCTCGTCGCAGGCCTCGATCACCTCCTTGTCCTGGATGGAGCCTCCGGGCTGGACGCACGAGGTGACTCCGTATTCAGCCAAGAGGTCTATCGAGTCCCTGAAGGGGAAGAAGCCGTCAGAGGCGAGCGCAGAGCCTGGGACTTTCTCGCCATGGCCTCGATCAACAGCCTTCTCTAGGGCGAGTTTCACGGCCGTAACCCTGTCCTGCTGCCCGGTGCCCACGCCGATGGTGGCTCTGTCCTTGCTCAGGACCACCCCGTTGCTTCGGACGTTCATGCAGACGTACCAGCTGAATAGGAGGTCCCTCACCTCCCGCGGCGTCGCCTCCCTCTCAGTGACGAAGTGAAGGTCCCCGGGCCCCCTGATCTTAGTGAGCATCGGCGCCTGGAGGACTATGCTGCCGTCCATCTGGACGCTTATGTCTAGGGGGCGTAGGGGGTCTCCGACGAACCTGCTCATCTTTTCTAGGCCGCCCACCTGGATGACCCTGAAGCTCTTCTTCTCCTCGAAGATGTCCATGCAGCCCTCCTCGTAGCCGGGGGCCGCGACGGCCTCGACGTAGGTGCCCATTATCTCCTCAGCCGTCTCCGTGTCCACCTCCGAGTTGAAGCCGACGACGCTTCCGAAGGCGGCCTGGGAGTCGCAGTCCCTGGCCTTTATGTAGGTCTCCCTGAGGCCCTCCTCGGGGCTGTTCCGAGCCGCCACCCCGCTGGGGTTGACGTGCTTCATCACGGCGGAGGCTGGCTCCTCGAAGTAGCTGACTATCCGGAGGCTGTTGTTCACGTCCTCGACGTTTGTCATGCTTAGGCCCCCCTTCCCAGTCTTCAGCACCCTCATGGCTCCGACAGTGAGGGGGCCCTCGGTGGGTGCGTAGAAGGCGGCGGGCTGGTGGGGGTTCTCCCCGTACCTAAGGCTCATGGCCTTCCTGTAAACAGTCTCCCTGTCCCCTATGAATATCCTTACCTCCTCGGGATACTCCTCCCCGAGGGCTGTGCTGTACTTCTTCCTCATGGACTTCGACATACTCACTCCTCCAGTTCCTCGAGGTATTCTACTATGGCCGAGTCGTACCCCGCGGTCCTCCTGAATGCCTCCAAAGCGAGCCTCCTCCTGAGCCCAGGGGTGGTGTCCCCCCCTCCGGCCCTGAGGGCCTCGATCACCTCACCGTACTGGGAGGGGTCAACCAAGACCGTCACCCTGCCGTACAGGAGGGCCGCCTTCGCGGCCGCCCTTATCATCGTTGGGCCCCCTATGTCTATGTTCTCTGCGGCCTCCTCGAGGCCCGCCCCCATCGCCGCGGCCCCCTCGAAGGGGTAGAGGTTCACGACCACCATGTCGATGGGCTCTATGCCTTGGCGCTCCATGTATTCCCTGTGCAGGGGGTCGTCTGGGTTCAGAAGCAGCCCCCCGTGGACCCTGGGGTGGAGGGTCTTGAGCAGCCCCCCGGGGCTCTCGGGGTGGCCCGTGTAATCCGCAACCTCCCTGACGGGGTAGCCCAACTCCCTTATCCTCCTCGCTGTGCCCCCAGAACTCACGATTTCGACCCCAAATTCTTCAAGGGCGGAGACGAGTTCCCCCAGGCCGCCCTTGTCATACACGCTTATCAGGGCTCTCTCGATCACTAGGCATCAGACCCCAACTTTTGTGATAGCCTATTCGATGAAGGTAATTAGCTTTATCCTCAAAACCCCTGTGGGTCCGTGTCGGGCCAACGTCTCTGGCGGGTTTGGGTCTTACAGTCCCGATGTGCGTGTTTTTGTGTCGGGTTTGGGTGGGGGAAGGCGGCGGGATATGGACGCTTAATGAATGTTAAGGAGCGATGGAACCGTCGGAAAGCTGCTCGCGACCACTCTGGTATGGGCTTTGGCGTCATGAGGGCTGAGTCTTCGAGGCGGGAAGATGCTCCCATGAAACGCCTGTGGTGTGGTTCTGAGGCTAATTTCCACCGTTTAACCGTCATTTATCGTTAATTGATTTATTATATTTGAATTTAAACAGATTATTCAAATTTTTTCATAATTTATGTTGATTTTCTATTGATTCCTGCGGCCCTGATATGGATCAGTGACCACAGAAACAACCGTTTCAGGGCATTCCAGCAGATTCCTCTAATAAAGGATGCGTGGCTATATCTTCGAGAACGATGAGGAACAGAAAGGACGTTGTCGGCGGAACAGGCAAAGGGCCCGATGCCTCTTCAGGGCGCTGGGCCGCCTGGATCCATGACATCCTGAACGGGCTTTCCAGGGAGAGGGTAGCGTTTATCGTGGTCCTAATATTCTCTATGGGCTGCGCATTCGACCACCTGACCACTGGGTACGGAGTCGCCCTCCCATCCCTGCAGGAGAAGAACCCCACGGTACAGCTCTTGATGGAGCAGGGAGTCTGGCACGAAGTCGAGGCAATCCTGATGTTCATGGGGGTATTTTATAGCTTGATCGTGGCCTTTTCAGGGTCCCGCACGACCTTCGGCCTGTCCATGAAGGTCATGGCCGCAGTCGGCCTTCTGCGCTTCTACGCTGGCTTCTGCAACCTGACCCTCATCATGAAGGTCCTAGGCTGAAGAATTTCCCTTCTCAGGGGACGGACTTCATGTTTTCGCTCCTGATTTCCACTCCATAAAATACATGAATATTTCTACGAAGTTTTAACTGCGCGTGGAAATGGGCAACCTGGTGAAGGTAGGCGTATTACTGTCGTTCTTCTGCGCGTTGGCGGTAGTCAGCAACATGCTCCTCGTGGGTCTGCTGGACCACGAGGAGGTGGACGAGGTCCTCCTGGAGGTTGACTATTATGAGCACTGGAACGTGACCATATCAAACGGCTCAGAGAGGTCCTGGTCGGGCTTCGGAAGGCAGGAAAAGATACTCATGAGGCCCGAAGATGAGAAGTGGGTGCTCAACGTAGAGGCCAGTAAGCTGGACGGCTCAACGAGTGCTCTGACCATCAGGATCAAGCTCAGGGACGGGACAGTCCTGGCGGAATCACGCACAAAGGAGCCTTTCGGGACAACCAAGTTCTCTACAGAGATATACTAGACCGCGCCCGGATAGATGGTCCGGGTGGGGTCCATAGATTTAGTGGTTACGGCCGAGAACCATCTCCTGAGCCTTGGCGGTTCCGCATCCAGCTTTACTAGGCCGAGAAGGCTCGGAAAGTTAAAAATGGGGTTCCCGTCTCAGGGTCCTCTGTTGGACCCGGGCAGCAGGATGTCGTGGGCCCTTATCTCCTCTGAGCCCCTCTCGGTGACGAGGGCGAGCCTCGCCTTCTCCCACATCTCCTGGATGGTCGAGGCGCCGACGTATCCCATGGCGGCCCTTAGGCCCCCGACGTACTCGGCCACTATGTCTGAGACGCTCCCCCTGTATGGGACCCAGCCCTCGACGCCCTCGGCTATCGTCTTCGATGGCTGGGAGTACCTGTCCTGGACGAACCTCTTCTTCCTCGCCTTGGAGCTCCCCATCCCGTAGTACTCCTTGTAGTACCTGCCCTCCATGGCGACCAGGCGCCCCGGGCTCTCGCTTGTCCCCGCGAAGACGTTCCCCATCATGGCGCATGAGGCCCCAACCCCAAGGGCCACCGCTATGTCTCCGGGGTTCCTGAGGCCCCCGTCTGCTATTATGGGGACGTCGCCGCCGTACTCCTTCACTGCGTCCGCCGCCTGGGAGACAGCGTATAGGGTCGGGGCTCCCGCCCTTGTGACGACGCTTGTGGTGCATATGGAGCCGCTCCCTATCCCCACCCTCAGGCCAGCGACTCCTTCGAGCTTCGTGAGGCAGTCCTCCGCAGCCTCGTAGGTGCCTATGTTCCCGACCACCACCTCGGCGGAGACCTCCCTGAGCACCTTCTTCGTGGCCTCGAAGCAGTTCCTGTTGTGGAAGTGGGCGACGTCGGTCACTATCACGTCAACGTACTCGTCCAGGGCCCTTGCCCTCTCAAGGTCGAAGGGGCTTATGGCCGCTGCGCATATGAGCCTCCCTTCCCCGTCCCTTACGGCCTCTGGGTAAGTGCCCTTGAGGGTGATGTCCTTCATGGTTATTAGGCCCCTCACCCTCCCCTCCCCGTCGACTATCGGTAGCTTCTCTATGCGGTGCTCGTGGAGGACCCTCTTAGCCTCCTCTAGGCTCGTCTCCTCCGTGCCAGTGACCACTTCCCTTGTCATAACGTCCTCTACCCTGAGCCCGCTCTCCGCCAGCCTGACGTCCCTCCATGTGACTATCCCGACGAGCCTGTCCCCCTCCTCCACGACGGGGAACCCCCTTATCTTGTGCTCGTCCATGAGGCGGAGGAGCTCCTCTACGGTGGTCTCGGGCCCCACGGTGATTACGTCCCTTATTATGAGGGCCTCCGCCCTCTTTACCGCCCTGGCCATCGCCACCTCCTCCTCGGCGGTGCAGTTCCTGTGGAGGACCCCTAGGCCCCCCTGGCGGGCGAGGGCTATGACCATCTCGCTCTCTGTCACCGTGTCCATGGGGGATGAGACGAAGGGGACGTTTACCTCGACCCCCCTTGTGGCCCTGGTGGTGACGTCCGCCTCCCCTGGCTCGAGGGTAGTCCAGCCGGGGAGGAGGATGACGTCGTTGAAGGTGAGGGCTTTTTCCGCGTTCACAAACTTATCACGGAAACCCATCCATCACACTCTCGGTTTTAGAACCTTCTTTCGGTGGGGATGTTTATTAACATTTTGACTAAGAAAATGGGGACGTCACCCCCCGAATTTTGCAAAAAGGCGTTAAAATCTGGGCGGTTCAAACAGTCATCCGAGGGAGGCGAATAAAAACGGGGGCGCCTCCTCAGATCTCAACTCCTCTCTGCTGGGCCTCGCTTCCCCTGGTGCAGTAGTAGAGCCTTGTCAGCCCCATGCGCTCCACGACGGGGCAGATTCCGCAGATGCAGCCCTCCTCCTCGGTGATGACGTTGCTCTCAGCGGTCCCGCAGAAATAGACATTCTCCTCCCCTGTGCCCGCGTATGTTGGGCACTGGGGGCATATGCACATCCCCATCGCCTCATCGATCTGCTTCCTCCTCTCCCCCTCGGGCATCTGCTTCATCTTCCGCATAATGTCCTCCCATTTATCCAAAAAAGACCCTGTCAAAATTTATCGTGAAGTGACTCTTAAGGAAATGGGGATCAAAGACCAACAGGCAAATGCTCAGTTTATATTTAATGTAAAACCAGTCTTTAACGGTCCACATGGCCAAGTGGAGATGCACCGTCTGCAACTACGTGTACGACGAGGAGAAGGAGGGGAAGCCCTTCGGGGAGCTCCCCCCGACCTGGATCTGCCCCGTCTGCGGCGCCCCAAAGTCCGCCTTCACCCTTCTGGAGGGGGTGGAGGCGCCAGAGGAGGTCCCCTACAACGTGGGGGACAAGATAGTCGCCCAGCTGGTAGCCCTCGGGGTGAGGCACGTCTTCGGAATCCCGGGGGACTCCATCCTGCCCCTGGTCGACGCCCTGAGGAAGAGGGAGGGGGAGATAAGCTTCACCCTGACGAGGCACGAGGAGACCGCTGCCTTCATGGCCTCCGCATACGCGAAGCTCACCGACGAGCTCGGGGTCTGCCTCTCGATAGCGGGGCCCGGGGCCACCAACCTCATAACCGGGCTCGTCGACGCCTCCACGGACAGGGCCCCCGTCCTCGCCCTGGCGGGGCAGGTCTCCCAGGTCTTCCTGGGGAGCGAGTCCCTCCAGGAGATAGACGAGATAGAGATATTCGCTCCCTTCACCTTCTTCCACGAGGCCGTTGCCAGCCCCTCCCAGGCGATAAACCTGACGATGCACGCTGTCAAGAAGGCATACCACAACAGAGGGGCAGCCATGATGAGCCTCCCGACGGACGTCCTAACTCTGGGGCTCAGGGACGAGGTCTGGGTGCCGGAGGAGCACCTCTTCAGGTGCCTCCCCGACCCTTCTGAGGAGGAGATCGACAGGGCCGTTGAGTTCATCGACGAGAGCAGAAGGCCCTTCATATTGGGCGGCTGGGAGATGAGGCACTGCGGCGGGGAGGTGGTCAGGCTCGCGGATAGGATATCGGCCCCCATCGCGACGACGACCAGGGCTAAGGGGGTGGTGCCGGAGACCCACGGGCTCGCAGTGGGGGTGCTGGGCTCCCTGGGCACCCGTTATGCCGCGAGGGCAATAAGGGAGGCTGACCTGGTAGTTGTCCTGGGCTCGGGCTTCAGGCAGAGGAACCTCGTGCCAGACCTCCCCATCATCCAGGTGGACATAGACCCCGTGAAGGTCGGGAAGAGCTTCCCAGTGAAGGTGGGGGTCTGTGGGGACGCAAAGAAGGCCGTGGAGATGCTGCTGGGGAGGGTCTCGCCTAAGGAACCAGACGAGGAGTACTT
>JABAOC010000319.1_pt3 | contig 12124 bp, 13 predicted proteins | sample 7062161 | NCBI WGS metagenome assembly JABAOC01 (sample SAMN14538625, study PRJNA623070) | marine sediment metagenome | biome: marine biome [ENVO:00000428]; feature: marine pelagic biome [ENVO:01000023]; material: deep marine sediment [ENVO:00002113] | place: India: Gulf of Khambhat ... | reverse complement strand
CATATTCTCGTTTTCTTTCTATTTCTTCATCACAAAGTCTAAGATAAGATCTTTCCATACCACAATTGATAAGAGAGAAATTAAGATATAGGAAGCTATAGAGATATAAAAAGAAGAATAGGGATTAATCTTGCCTAGACACCGTGCTATGACTAAAAAGACTAAGAAAAAGAAACAAAAAGCAGCTAAACGAAAACGTAAGAGAAGGAGAGGGTGAAATAAGACCTCTTTTTTACTTCTCAAACCTCTTTCTTTGGAATATAACTGCTATAACCGAAACAAAAGCTTCAAGGAAGAAGGTTTACTTGGTATTTTTACGATTTTCAGCAGCTTATGTAACAGGTTCTAAAAGGGAGTATAAATAATCTGGAAAGCTCAGAAGATTTCTATGAATTATTTCTTAAGATTTAATCCAGAAAAATCCTAATTACAGTTTTGAAACCATTAAACCATTCTTGATAAGGCTTTATGTTGAGATTCAGCAGAGCGAATCACTATTTTAGTAATTCATCACCTGATATATTACTCATGAATCGAGAAAAACACACAAGAGCAAATAAAAAAGGTCCAAATAATGCGTAAGAATCTAGAATTTATTGAATCGAGAGTTAAAAAGATACAAGACTACTATAATCAGAGAGCTGAAAATTTTGATATGATATGGGGATCTTTATACCTTTCTGATCTGCTCGAGACTTTTTTGTACTACATTAAGCAACACGGGGATCATGCTTTAATCTTTGATAATGGTTGTGGGCCTGGAAGAGATTCTATTTACTTTGCAAAGAGAGGCCACTCTGCGGTCGGATTGGATATATCCAGTTCGATGCTTAAGATAGCTAAGCGAAAAATTGTACAATCTACAATTTGGACCCAAATTTATCTGCTAAACGGAGACATGACATGGCTCCCATTCCGTGATGAAGTCTTTAATGGGGTCTGGTGTTGTGCTTCTTTATTATTTATCTCACAAACTAAATGGGAAGATATTCTTACCAGCTTATATTGCGTCTTGAAAAAGCAAGGAATCCTATTCTTATCAGTTAAAAATCTTTGGAGTCCAAAGCATCTGTCTGTAGCGATACGTGACAAAATTCTGGCGAGAAGCCGTTTAAGGTTTGGTGAAACTCTTTCTCGTGATGGACGTTATATAACATTTACGAGTTACCGTCACATTACTAAATTATTGAAAAAAACAGGATTTAAAGTGCTTATTGGTAAGAACAGTCTTACATGGATCAATTTGTTTGCTTGCAAGGATTGAATTTCAAATCCTTTTGAATTGCAATGCTGATATTGAAGCAAGGAATTTATACTCTAAGTGTTGTCAGCTTTCCAGAAAAAAGCGATAGAAACGAGAGTTCATTAAAAGGTGATCAAAAATTGGACAAATTAATTATCACAGCTGCAATCACTGGTAGTAGAATTAACCGGCAACAAACTCCTTACATCCCAATCACACCCGAGGAGATCACTCGATCTTCTATCGAGGCTTGGGAGGCTGGCGCAGCAATTGTTCACCTACATATGCGAGATCCAAAAACAGGACTGGGCACACCGGATATATCTCTTTTTCGTCCAGTTGTGGATAAACTTCGGAAACAGACTGATCTCATCCTCAACCTAACTACAAGTGGCATCCCTGGCATAAATCTTCCTACAGAACAACGCTTGGCCCCAATGCAACTGAAACCAGAGATGGCGTCATTTGATGCCGGTTCAATTAACTTAGGAAGATATGTTTTCATCAATACTCCGGAATTCCTTGAAACGGCTGCCAAACTGATGAAAGAGTTAGATATAAAGCCCGAATTAGAGATCTTCGATATAGGAATGATCATTCACTGCCTTCGGCTGCGGGATCAAGGACTTTTGGAGGAGCCACTCCACTTTCAATTCGTTTTAGGCACTCCCCAAGGAAGTCCTGCCACTCCTAAAGCCCTAATACATATGTTAGATCTTATTCCTAAGAATTCAACATGGTCAATCATTGGGATTGGTAAGAACCATTTGCCCATGTCCATGTTGGGATTAATCTTGGGTGGGCATGTTCGTGTTGGCCTTGAAGACAATATCTACTATGAACGTGGAGTTCTGGCTAAAAGCAACACTCAATTAGTGAAGCGGATAGTTCGAATTACGAAAGAATATGGTCGAGAAATTGCCACTCCCGATGAAGCACGAGAGATTCTTGGACTTCAACGATAATGCATTTCTTTGGGAATCTCAGTTTCCTCTACCGATTTGTTGCCTGATCACCTTAATTACCGCTTCGGGGTTCTTTGTTGAAAATACAAACTCTCTAAATTTGCCTTTATTCACTAATAGAAGGACGCGAGGGTACCCTATAACATTATAGACTAATCTCCACCGGCTCTTAACTTTTCCTAGGCGGATACCCCAACCACCATAGCTTCGGATTGGGGTCTTATCTAAATAACAGTCTGTCACATTATTCCAGAGGATTGAATGCTTAGAAATTCCATAACCCACATTGATAGAGTTTGAGGTCGCTCTGATGGTTAACCTGCTGAAATTAAATGTGATTCCTACAAAAAAGAGAAATAAAAACAGTAAAAACCAATTTGGGGCAGGACGGGCACCAATTGGTTCTATTAATGCTTGATAAATTATCAAGACAAGAATTATTGTAGGAATTATAGCAAAAATTCCAGTAAGCAATTTTGAAAATATCTTTTCCTCATAAATCTTGTTTTCTTGCATTTTCCCTCGTTCTAATATATTTATTTTATTTTTTAAACTTTAGTTCATTAGGATATCTCAAACTCTTTCACGTAATTTCATATCTGAATCCACTATTTTAACATATGATCACAAAGCATAGCCCAAATAATTGCTTAAATATTTGGAAATAAACGTCAGCTTTACTTTATACTAATACAGACACTTAATTCCTAGATCCAACTCCCCTAATTCCGATTTACGTGGTTTAATTTCTCATGTTTGTCGTTATCGAGTCTCAGAACAAAACAATTTTATGAATTGATTAAAATGTATTTATAAAGGGAGAATTCATTGATGTATACTACTCTAAAGGAACTAAAAGATTCTATACATGGAATAGTGAAAATTGAAGAGCAGGAGCTACAGATTCTAGATGAAAACGCTCTTAGGACGAGTCTAATAGACGATATTGTTTATTCGGCTATCTTTAACAAAAACAACGAAATTATTCAGGCAACAAAATGGATAATACAGGAATCGGGGCGCAATCTAGACATCATTCCCTCTTCTATTCAGGAATTATACGAGGCACGAGGTAAAGGTGAATTTACAGGNNATATAAGGACACTAACATATGATGTTGCACGAGCTGTATTTCGGGCAGCAATACATCTTAATGTTGGGGCACTAATCTTCGAACTTGCGCGCTCGGAGATGGGGTACACCTACCAGAGCCCTTCTGAATACACTTCTGCAGTGATATCAGCTGCAATTAAGGAAGGATTTTCTGGGCCACTTTTCTTACAAGGGGATCATTTCCAGTTCAATCGTCAGAAATTCACTGCGACACCTCAAACAGAGCTTGATGCCCTTAAACGCTTGATCCAAGAAGCAATTGAAGCTCAATTCTATAATATTGACATTGATGCTTCCACCCTTGTAAATTTGAAGCAGAATACAATTCTAGAACAACNNATTTTGAGGCAACAGCAGAATTACTCCAATTCACGCGTGCATTAGAACCTGATGCAATTTCAATCTCTGTTGGAGGGGAAATCGGGGAGATTGGAGGACAGAACAGTACCCCTGAGGAGCTTCGCGCATATTTAACAGGACTTCAGCGGACATTGGATATTAATGATAAAAAACTGAAGAGTGTGTCTAAAATCAGTGTTCAAACAGGAACCCACCATGGCGGTGTCGTTCTTCCAGATGGAACACTGGCACAAGTGATGATCGATTTTGATACCTTAGCTCAACTTTCAAAAGTGGCACGGGAAGAATTCAACCTCTATGGGGTCGTTCAACACGGAGCTTCGACCTTACCCGATGAGGCTTTCCACAAATTTCCAGAAACCGAGACTGCTGAGNNCGACAGTAAATACTTTTCTGATGATCTCCGAAATCGAATTTACACATTTTTAAAAGAAAATTTCAAACATGAACACAAAACAGGACAAACGGATGAACAATTCTTGTACAAAACTAGAAAACGAGCTCTCGGCCCTTTCAAGGAAGAGATATGGAACTTACCGAATGAAGCAAAAGATAAGATAAGAGAAGAACTGGAAGCAAAATTTCGATTCCTATTCAAGCAATTACGTGTTGCTGGGACAAAGAAATTGGTTTCAGAAACAATAACGCCCATTAAGATACCATTGATCCCTCCTAAATCAATCAATGCACTTATTCAATAATTAACTGAAAAACTAGGTTTTTCAAATTTACTTCAAATTACTATTTGAAAAACTGCCATTGATAATACAAATTTCATATATCTAAATCCCTAATGAGAAATTATATCAAAGGTTCTTAATATTTGAGGATCCAACTGTTTTGGCCCTTTTGTGATCATATCTAAATTAGGAACGACAATATTGCCTTTCTTAAGTCCTACAAAGTTCTTTTTCTTTCCATCAAGGAAATGGTCAACAGCTGAAACTCCAAATAGACCTGCCAATAACCGCGACCGCGCAGAAGGAGGGCCCCCGCGTTGTGCATAACCCAATATGCTTAAACGGGTATCATATAGCGCTAGTTCATTTAGTTGTTTCACAAACGCATGACAATCCCCTACTCCCTCAGCCATAACGATTATACTCGAGGTTTTTCCGATTTTCCGTGCCCGTTCCAATCTTTTAGATATTATATCAAGTGTGAAATCAACTTCTGGCACCAGTATCATTTCGGCTCCTGCTCCAATACCCACATGTAGAGCAATGAAGCCAGAATGACGCCCCATCACTACGACCACAAACAGTCGCTCATGCGACGTTGCGGTATCACGTATCTTGTCAATTTCTCCTAATGCGGTATTTACTGCTGTATCGAACCCAATTGTTTCGTCTGTTCCTGGAATATCATTNNAATCCCAATCATTGAGATACCACTGTCTTCTTGTAGTGTTTTCGCACCATGGAAAGACCCATCGCCCCCGATTACGATCAATCCATCAAAATTAGCTTCTTTCAAATTTTCGACTGCTTTCTTAATACCTTCGGGTGTTTTGATCTTTTCACTCCGTTTTGTCTTTAATATTGTCCCTCCTAAGTGTAAGATCCCACTCACATTCCTTGAATCAAGTGGTCGATATTCCTTTTTCAATAAACCTGAATAGCCTCTTTCAATTCCTACCACCTCTAAATCATTGATCGCTGCTGCTCGTACTACAGATCGAATTGCAGCGTTCATCCCTGGCGCATCTCCACCCGCTGTGACCAATCCAAGCTTCTGGGGGCCCATAATATACACTTTCCTATCGTTTTTATGCCTTAGCAGATGCGATATAATTTGATTATCATTTCTTACTAACACAAAAGCCCTTAAAATAAGTGTTTGTGTTCATACCGCTGAGAATAAATCCGTTGCATCCACTTAAATAAATGTATAGAACTAATAATCTACTTAACAAAGAAATTAATGTCTAAATGTATGATGAGAAGCAACCTCTTGCCATAATAAGCAAATTGATTAGATTATTTACTGTCTATTTCTTTTAATTTCAAGTGATTGGTCTTCAGATATGGGGGGAAATTATTATGATGAAGATAGCGATATTAACGGGGGGAGGGGACTGTCCAGGATTGAATGGAGCAATTAAATGGGTTACAAAAACAGCATTGGATCCTTATCTTGAAAATAATCGTTCTGTAAAATTTGAAGTACTCGGTATTCGAGATGGTTGGAAGGGTTTAATTAAAGTTGATCCTGATAATTCTAAGAGTCGTACCCAGCATATTATACCTCTGGATGAAGATTTAGTACGAACATGGGATCGCTATGGCGGAACAAATCTTGGTACCTCTCGAACAAACCCCTATAATCCTCAGAATGATCGATCCGAGATATTACTTAAGAATATTACAAAACTTGGAATCAATGTGATCGTGGCTATTGGTGGCGATGACACCCTCAGTGTTGCATATAAATTGCATAAAAGTGGGATCAAGACGATCGGGATTCCTAAGACCATTGATGGCGACCTATTAGGTACTGATTATACTCTTGGTTTTGATTCAGCTTTGAATGTGATTATGGAAGAAGTGGATCGTTTACGCACCACGGCAGGCTCTCACAGGCGAATTTTTGTCGTGGAAACAATGGGACGTTTTGCTGGATGGCTTGCCCTCCGTGGGGGTGAATGTAGTGGTTCATCAATTATCCTTATCCCTGAGCTTCCATTTAATATGGATCGTGTATGTGATCTTCTTCTTGAACGAAAAAGGCGTGGGATCCGGTATAGTATTGTTATTGTTGCTGAAGGGGCAAAAATCGAAGGAAAGAAAGAAATTTACAAAGATAATAAGGTAGATGATTTTGGCCATCGATCTCATGGAGGGATAGCTGCTTGTATTGCTGAACATATTGAAAAAATGACTCATACTGAGACACGTTTCGTTATTTTGAGTCACCTGCAGAGGGGAGGGGCGCCATCTGCCCGTGATCGACTTATGGCCAGATGGTTTGGCATTGCAGCAGTTGATATGATTCTCAATGAGGATTTTGGGAGAATGGTTAGTTACTCACTTGGGACAATTACCTCTGTTCCCCTTAAAGAAATTATTGGACAATTGAAACTCGTTGATATGAACAAGCATTATGATACTGAAAGGTACAATGGAAAGAGGGCAATCCTCTGATAGTGATATGTTATTTATTGGTTATTGACGCATGATCATTGTTGTATTCCCAAATGTGGCTAAGGGTCCAATCATTGACGAGACTTTGAAACACCCGGAATTGGATTACTTTATACTACAAAAAATAAGTAGAGGAATTCTCGCATAGTAGAGCATTTCGAAACCATATCAAGCGAATTAAATGGAAGAAATCTTTTGTTTGAGTTTTTGGAATTTTTCCACAATAAAAGTGGGTATCATCAACCTTCTGATCCGCAAAATTGGATTATGACCCGCTCGAGGATCTTAGCTGCAGCGATCACTGAATCTAACTCGACATACTCCACAGCTGCGTGGGATCCAATCCCTCGGGGACCGAAAGCGACAACTGGTATTCCGTGTTTCCAAATTATCTCTGAATCGAGCCAACCAGCACTCCCAATAAATTGGGGTTTGTTTCCTGTAGCCTCTAAGATATTCTTGTGTAAGATCTGGCAAATTTTTTCGTCTGTTGAGACTTCCATTGGACCACGTACAAATGTAATCTGGTAACTTCCATCAAATTTGGGATCTGCCTCAGAGAGGGAAGTTAAAATGGTCTTCATTTCTGCATCCACAGTACTCGCGTCTTCCCCCGGAATCAGCCGCCTTTCAACCTGCAACTCACAATTATCAGGATAGGTACTCAGTTCAAGACCACCTTGAATAATTGACGCATGAACTGAAGGAGGTCCCACGAGCGTATGCCCTTTCCGTTGGGACATGTCGTTCTGAAGCGTTTCGAGCATTACAAGCACTTTTCCCATCTTTGTAATAGCATCGACGCCAATTTGCCACCGACTTCCATGTGCCGCCACCCCTCGGGTTTTAACATCGATCCACACGAATCCTTTGTGAGCAACGAGGATCTGAAGTCTTGTTGGCTCCCCTACGATCGCTGCATCCGCCGTTGTCTGCTCAATCAGCCGATCAGTGCCAATACTCGCAAACTCTTCATCACACACCGCAGCCACAATGAGATCACCCCGAAGGGTCATACCGGAATCAATAACTGCCTTAGTTGCAGCTAGGATAGCAGTTAACCCACTTTTCATATCATTGGCACCTCGACCATAGAGTTTACCCTCTTTCACGACAGGATCAAGCGGATCGATCTCCATGTAATCGATTCCCACTGTATCCATGTGACCATTCAGCATTAATTTTGGCCCATCACCCATTCCTTTAAAGACACCAATAACATTCGGTCGTCCTGGCTCTATCTCTTCTATTTGCGTTTCAAGACCAATATTAAGCATGAAATCAGCTATGTAATCTGCAATCTCGGCCTCACCAGGCGCTCCATTCACTAGGGAAGGATTAACTGAATTGATGCTCACAAGATTCTTAAGCAGCTCCACGGTCTCAGTATCCTTGATATATGTCTTAAATACACTCATTATAATCTCCTCGGGGATCGAATCGCCCACATACTTTTAAGAATTTCTTACGTAAAAAACCAGACTTTTAACGTCGCCGATGCAGCCAGCTCTTTTAAAGTCCACCATTTGGGATTGAGTCTATGAATAATTAGCTTTTTTATAATCAAACAATATTATTGTTTGATTTTCTGAATATCTCGAGGCTTGAAACGAATTATTTTTAGATCATATTATTTAAACTCGGTACACATAAATAGGCAAGAAACTTAAGAAACAAACATGTCTCGAATAACTGTTCTTGGTGGGTGCGGTACTGTTGGGAGTATAGCAGTAAGAACCTTAGCTAACCTTGAGGATTTTGCGGAAATCGTCATTGCCGATATTGCTATGGAAAAAGCCAAGAAATTATGCGACGAACTAGAACGAGAAGGAATCTCTGTGATTAAAGTTGACGCCCTCGATTCCAAAAGCATTAAGAGTGCCATTAAGGAATCTGATGTGGTGCTGAACTGCATCGGTCCCTTCTTTAAGTTTGCTCNNCTGTTATCGAGTCTGAAATAAATTATGTAGACGTTTGTGATGATATAGATGCTACATTGGAAATCCTGAAGTTGAATGATATGGCTAAAAAAGCTAATATTTCAGCTATAATTGGCATGGGCAGCTCGCCTGGTGTAGCAAACTTACTGGTTAAGTTCTGCGCGGACCAACTGTTAGAGAAAATTGACTCAATTGATATTTATCATGCCCATGGTGGAGAACCAACCGAAGGACCGGCGATCATAGCGCATAGAATCCATTCCATGTCCATTGACATCCCTATGTTTCTGGATGGGGAGATCACGACTGTTCGCTTCTTTGAAGAAGATGGAAAGGCATTGCAGGAAGACGTGGATTTCTATCTTCTAGGTAAATTTAGGGTGTATCCTTATCCACACCCGGAAACAATTACCCTACCGAAATACATTCCGTGTAAGCGTGTTACGAATATGGGCTGTGTATTACCATCTGAATATTACAGCTTGATCATGAATATTGTCAACCTCGGTCTAATTAGCGAACATTCAATTGATGTAAAAGGACAGAAGATCGCCCCACTAGATTTTACTATTGCATATATTCTAGATCAGAGAGAAAAAATTCTTCAACAAACAAAGTTTGGAGAGCAACGTGGATGTCTAAAAATTGTCATTAAGGGGCAAAAGTCAGGAAAACCACACCAATATATATTTTCAATGGCTTCTAGAGGTCAATCAATGGGCGAGGGTACTGGCATTCCAGCAGCCCTTGGAGCAACCCTAATGCAACGTGGCAAAATTCAGGAAAAAGGCGTATTACCCCCGGAGGCGTGTATTAATCCATTAGAGTTCCTTGCCCTTATGCAAGACGCTCTAAAATTTGAGAAAATAGGGGATGAAGGTTCTCCGCTTCTTTTTGAATCCATCGATGCCGAAGGAAACGTAAAGCGACTCACGCTATGAATTATATACCAGATTTAAACATGCGATCAATTACATACCGCACGCAAAAAACAATACTCACCCAAATAATCCAATCAAGTATTAAATTATCCCAAATGATGTCTTTAGGTGTACCAGGATAAAATACTTGTTTTAGCCATGGCAGAGGATATCCCCAATAGTTCATTCCAAGAATGTCTGGTTGGTTTGATAACAATCCCGTTAATAAGGTGATAATGCCACCCACTACTACAGCGATAATTAATCTTTTTTTAAGGGGTTGGGTCATTTTCATACTTATCTTTCCTTATTGGTCTCTTCTAATACAGGTTTCTCAGTTATTAGAGACATATTTATATCCTTTTTTATAACTGGTAGTGTTTTACACAACCCTTCTATACATGGATCATACTTTAAGGCTGAAATTATGTGATTGTGGCTTTCAAAATTATTGGAGGCATCCCACAAGAATATACGCCGAAAAATTATAAGATAATATGTGAAAAGTTGTTAAAATTTGCATATTAACTGTTTAGAAACTTCAGCATGCAATCTGATGCATTGTATAAGATATCCTCTAGAATACACGAGATATTGTCTGTTTATAACATCAATATATTCCCTAGATTTAAGTTTGCTCAGAATCTGTTCCGGGCTCTTTACAAAGAAATATATGATTAAAATGACCACAATAACTGTGCAAAACGAGATTCGGAACGATGCTATCGCGCCAAAGTATTCCCAGAGAATGCCTCCTATAATTCCACTTAAGAAAATTCCTATATACATGAAGAAATTTAAGATACCGATGGCTGTGCCCTTCTTTTGCTTTGATGTAACATCCAAAGCTAGTGCTGTGGTAAAGTAGCCCATAGAGCTTCCTATAGAATAAATTGAGTATATTATGAAAAGCCAATAAATGGAGTGAGGAAGTGGAAAAAGAAGCCAGGCTAATCCTATAAGAGTATAGCCAAAAATTATAACGCTCTTTCTCCCCATTCTGTCGGATAATACCCCCATAGGATAATTAGTCAGAGCCCATGTAATTTGGTAGATGGAGTCAAAAATCCCCATCTGGAAAGTGCTTACATTAAATGTTTTCTCAACGTAATCAGGAAAATAGTTAACAGAATATAATCCAAAAGTGAGGAGTAACACAGATAATGATAGAATGAATAGATTTGGGCGTTCTTTAAGTATATTTAAGTGATTAAAACGCACTAACTTGAAAGGTTTTCTAGTATCTTCTAATTCCAGCTCCTCGATTCTTAAAATGGGGAATATTGAGAGAAAATAGGGCAAAGCTATGATTATAAATAAAAATCCAAATCCTAGATACTGAGCAGTCGTGGCTGCTAAAAGCGCTCCAATCGCCCATATGATCCCTGCGACGGTATTCAGAATACCAAGACCTTTTCCTACATCTTCCGGTAAACTATCAGAGACCAACGCGGTGTATGCGGGATATGCACATACCATCATCCCGGTTATAATCCCGTAAGACAATGCTATTTGTATCCAATTTTGACTGAGTGAAAGTGCTATCCAGCCACATCCTGCTAGAAAGGATGACAACACAAGAGTAAGTTTTCTTCCTACCATGTCAGTGAGATATCCTCCTAGAATCGATCCAATCATTGAAAAGAGGAATCCCACTGAAATTATGATTCCAAGAATCTTTGGAGACAACGATTGAATAGTAAGAACATAATACGCGAAAAGAGCACTTCCCGCAAATATTATGCTTCGGAGCCCTCTATATACAAGTAGAATCTGTATATTCTTGTTTCTTATGACTATAAAAAAGCGAGACAATACTCGCACCTTTTAATTATATTGCTCCAACTTTTAAATTTGGTTTCACATAATTAATATTAATCAATATCGTAGATGATCAGAGCTTGATATTCCTCAATTAACTTCCCCTAATGGATCTATTATATTATATAATATGATGACCCTTACACTCATCACTATTTTTCTTAAGCACTTCTTCCATAAAATGTCTTTTATTTATAATCTCCAGAAAAGTACTAAATTCTTATGAAAATGATTCTTTATTTATGAGTTCAAAGATTTGCGCGCTTGAAAATGTGATTAAAAAGGAATTTTGGATGAATGGTGATGAGTTTGTTAGCGGATAAAGTTACTTTAGTAACTGGTGCATCACGTGGGATAGGCAGGGCAATCGCATTAACATTCGGTCGTAAGGGAGCAAAGGTGGTTGTGAATTATTATCGAAGTGAATCTATGGCCGAGGAGGTTGTTGAGGAGATCAAGAGAGAAGGAGGGACTGCGATGTCGATTCAAACGAATGTCGGGGACCGTGATGCCGTTAAGGAGATGGTTAACAAGTCACTAAGAGAGTTTGGTAGTGTTGATATACTCATAAACAATGCAGCCGTTCTTGTGGGAAGCGGTTCTCTACTCGATTTCAATG
>JABAOC010021401.1_pt1 | contig 12125 bp, 10 predicted proteins | sample 7062161 | NCBI WGS metagenome assembly JABAOC01 (sample SAMN14538625, study PRJNA623070) | marine sediment metagenome | biome: marine biome [ENVO:00000428]; feature: marine pelagic biome [ENVO:01000023]; material: deep marine sediment [ENVO:00002113] | place: India: Gulf of Khambhat ... | reverse complement strand
TTTTTGACAAGTGCTTAGCTATTTACCTCATATCGTCTTTGGCCACTTCCATATCCCCTTGAGTAACTGCTCGAAGGCTCCGCCGGCGGGCCTTAGTAGCAGATTCATCGATAGTCAACATCTCTGGATCTATTACCACGCCATACGCTTGAGCGGCCTGCTCAAGGGAAACCAGTCCATCACGCACGTCATCTAACACTTGCTTCGCGTCGCGTTCTTCTGGCAGGCCATACCCTCCACCACCCGCAGAGTCAAAACTAAAGACAAGGCCCGAATCCTCCATCTGCAACGCCCCGGTGTGGGACAACCTTTCCTCCCGGGTTAAAACTTCCCCATTGATCATGATCTCTGCTGGAGTGCCGCCTGTGCCGCCATGCAATCCGAACGGAGGAACGTGCTGCCCACCGGCATAGATGGAGACGGTTGCCGTGCCGTCAAATCCTGGTAAGAAGCGATACGATACTCTCTGCCCAAGACCACCTCGTTGCCGGCCAGGCCCTCCAGAGTCCGTCAGAAACTCCTTCTCCTCCACCAAGAGCGGCACGGCGACTTCAAACAGCTCTACCGGCACATTCGCGGCCAACGCAGGACACATAATAGTAGAGATGCCGTCGGACCTTGCGCTGGCACCCATGCCGCCTGCGCAGAAGTTGTGAGTGTGGAAGAGCGAAACACCGCCCCTCGGCCTACCAAAGACAACAGTGGTCACCAAGAAACCAGGCCCGGCGATCACTCTATCGGGCATAACTTCCGAGAGGGCGGCCAGGACGGCTCCAAAGATGTGGGCCCCGACGCGATGCCGCTGGCGCACCGACGCTGGATGTTGGGCATTCAGCACCGACCCTTTGGGGGCGGTGATTCTGATCGGCCGGTAGCACCCGCTATTCCCGGGCACCTCGGGCAACAGGGTGCACTTGAGTGCGTAGGAGGCCTGACCCACGGTGAAGGTCTGGGTCACGTTGATGCCACCGCGAGGCTGCTGCGCAGAGGTCCCGTCGAAATCCACTGATAACTCGTCACCCTGAATCTGTATGCAGCAGTCGATGTGTAGTGTCCTGTCCAATTCGTCCACGTATACCTGAGACCGGTACGCGCCATCGGGAATAGCGCGAATGGCCTGGCGCATAGCTGCTTCTGAACGGTCGAATATCTCATCTGCCAGAGGCTGCAGATCATCCAGTGCATACTCCTCCATCAATGCCAGGCACTTCTCACCTCCCGTTTTATTAGCGGAAACTTGGGCATCAATGTCGCCGATCACCGTTTCCGGCACCCGGACGTTGGCAGTGATGAAATCCAGCACGAGCCGGTTGAGTTGCCCCTCTTCGTAGAGGCGGGCCATAGGGATAATCAATCCCTCTTCGTAGACCTCCCGCACGTTGTTATTATCCAAGGTGCCACCGACGTCCGCTACGTGCACGATGGTCCCCACAATTCCCGCCAGGCGTTTATCATAGAAAAAGGGTGTCATCACCGCGATATCGGGCTGGTGTCCGGCATTGAGCCAAGGATCGTTGGCGATGAACACATCGCCCGGACGTAGCCCATCCTCCCCGAACTTGTGGATAATGGCGCGGGTGGCGTTGGGCAAGGTCCGGTTGAACAGGGGTAGACTGCGGCTGGCGTGGGCAATGGCGCGACCGTCTGCATCCATGATCACGCAGCCCGAGTCATTGGCGGCTCCCACCACGGCCGAGAAAGCGGTTCGTGCCAGGACTGTAGCTGTTTCATCGGCAATCGTGACCAGCCGCTGCCAGAGAATCTCCAGCGTGAGCGGGTCGAAGTGTGTGCTGGCCACCTCAGTTTCCTCTCAAGTGGATATGTAAATTCAAATGTTCGTCCACGTATCCTCTCATGCCAGGATGAATAATGGCAGTCGACTCCCGCTCCTCAACGACAGATGGTCCCGGCAGGTTCATACCAGAAGCGAGACGGTAACGATCATAGACCGGGGTATCCACGAAGCCGCCGGCCTCGGCAAAATACGCAGGCCGGCTTCCTTTTAGAGCAGATCCCAATCCGTTTCCGTTGGTTGAAATCCGTGTCACCTGTGCTGGAGTACGTTGTCCAGAGACACTCACCCGGCACGTCATCAATTCGATAGCGGTGTGGCTCGGTAGGTGTCGGTAAAGCGACTCGTACTCAGACTTAAACCGTTCTGTAAAACCAGTCACATCCATTGTCTTCAGGTCTCTTGGTAGCGGAATTTGGATCTCATACAATTGGCCCTCAAAACGCCCATCTATACTCCGCTCAATAGCGATTCGATCGCCGGGTATGCCAACCTGGCGCACAAGCTCTAGCCCACGGGCCTCCATCTCTTGAAAGATCTTCTCGACTTCCGCCCAGTCCACATCGCTGAGGTGCATGGGGTGAGAACGCACAAAAGCAAAGGCGCTGGGTGCGATGAGCAACCCGATGGCCGAGGCGACGCCAGCGCTCGGCGGTACGATGACCTCAGGGCTGCCGAGGATTTTGGCCATCCCGGCCGCGTGGACGGGACCTGCTCCTCCGAAACACACAATAGCGTATTTGCGTGGATCGCGGGCCTTCTCAAGCACGTGGATCTTGGCCGCCGAAGCCATATTCTCGTTGACGAGACGATGGATGCCATCCGCCGCCTGGACCACGCTCCAACCAAACACGTCGGCAATTGGAGCGATGGCAGCCCCCGCCGCGTCTGGGTTGAGCCGCATTTCTCCGCCAAGAAAGTAATCGGGATTGAGGAAACCCAGGATCAGATCAGCGTCGGTAACGGTGGGCTTTTGGCCACCAAAATCGTAGGCGGCCGGCCCAGGATTGGCTCCTGCGCTTTGGGGACCTATCTTCAGCAACCCCAGCGAGTCAACCCAGGCAATACTCCCGCCGCCGGCCCCGATTTCCAGCATATCGACGGTGGGGAATAAGAGTGGGTAACCACTCTTCTGCTTGAAGCGCTGGACGCGTGCCACCTCCAGGCTGGGCGAGATATCCGGTTGGCCGTCGTGGATCAGACATAGCTTGGCAGTCGTGCCCCCCATGTCGAAGGAGAGCAGGTCCCTGTGGCCTGCTAGTTCGCCATAGTGGGCGGCAGCGATGGCGCCCGCCGCCGGCCCCGACTCCACCAACTGGATGGGGCGCTCGATTGCTTCCGACAGAAGCGTCGTGCACCCTGATGATAGCATGGGATAGAAATTGCCTCGAAAATTGGCAGCCTCGAGTTCATCCCTTAATGTCCGCAAATAACGGCTGAGTAATGGCTGTACGTATGCATTGGCAACCGTGGTTACCGTCCGTTCGTACTCCCGAATCTCTGGGGCGATTTGACTTGAAAGAGAAACGGAGACTTCGGGCCATTCTGCTCGGATGACCTCCAGGACCTGTCGTTCGTTAGCCGGATTTCGGAACGCGTGCAGAAAAGCAACCGCGATTGCCTCAACACTACGGGCTCGGAGATCCGCCACTACGCGGCGGATCTCATCAGGATCAACTTGTTCAAGAATGCGACCGTCCCGGTCCGTCCGTTCACGCACACCTCGGCGTAGATAGCGAGGGCTCAAGGAGAGTGGATACTGAAGGAAAAGATCATAGATATCGTAGCGCTGCTCGGTCCGCATCTCGATGATATCGCGGAACCCACGGGTTGTGATCAGGCCTACCAGCGCACCCTTATGCTCAATCAAGGTGTTGGCCACCAGGGTGGTGGCATGCAGGATGTTGGACAGGTCCTCATGCCCAAGCCCGTTAGCGCTCAGGAAATCGCGGATTCCGGCCAGGGCACCTCGCGCCGGATCCTCAGGTGTGGTCAGCACCTTGAACACGGAGAGCTGTCCATCGTTTGTATCGATAAGAGCGAGGTCGGTAAAGGTACCACCGATGTCAAAGCCAAGATTAAGGCCCATTCTCTTCTCCGTTCCTAAACGTAATGGCTGGCGCAATCCAGACCTGGCATCACAATGTTGGGTTCCAGAGATCGTTCAGTGCATCGCCCAAAAGCGTGGTCCCTATCACGACCAAGGTGATGGCCAAAGCGGGGAAAATACCAATCCACGGCTCGGTAAGAAAGTAGATGCGCCCCAGGCTAACCATCGTGCCCCACTCAGGTGTAGGGGCAGTAGCGCCCAAACCGATAAAGCCCAGGCTTGCCAACAGGAGTACGGCAAACCCGAGATCTAAGCTGATACGAATGATGATGGCACTGACCGTATTAGGCAAAATATGCTTGCGGATGACGTGATATCCACTTCCTCCTATGGCGTAGCCAGCTTGCACATACTCTTCTTCCTTGATGCGCAAAGTCAAACCGCGCAACAAGCGCGCGTAGAGGGGCCACCAGACGGCAGCCATGGCCAGCATCGCGTTGCGGATGCCGCTACCCAGCGCGGCCGCCACGGCCATAGCCAGTATAATTCTGGGGAAGGCCAACACCATGTCTGTGCCGATCATGATGCCTCGTTCTGCCCAGCCTCCCAGGTAGCCCGCCATTACGCCCGCGATGACCCCTACCACGCACGCAATAGCAATGGTGATCGATGCGGACGTGAGCGAAATGCGGGCGCCGTAGACCACCCGGCTGTAGACATCCCGGCCTAGCTCGTCGGTTCCAAACCAGTGTTCGGTGCTGGGTGGTTGTAACCTGTCCTTGACTGAGGTCTTGATGGGGTCATACGGGGCGAACACCCCGGGAGCAATGGCAAACAGCACAAATGGCAAGAGAAAGAGTGCCCCAAGGGCAAGGGGACGATAGCGACGCCATAACCGCGTGGCGGATGAGCTTGCTGTGCGCTTGATTCTCGCCTGTGTCACTGTGGTCACCGTGGCAACTGATATGTCACCCTTCATATTCTTATACGAGGATCTATCCAGCGATACAGCAGATCAACCACTGTGCTTGACACCGCAAACATCGCTGAGATGACGAGGGTAGCACCGATAGCCGAGTAGAAGTCGGAGTTCACCGCCGACGAGACCGCGTAGCCTCCCAACCCGGGCCAGGTGAAGACCGTCTCCACAAGCACAGTGCCTCCCAATAGGAACCCGACTTGAACACCGAGAACGGTAATGACCGGCAGCAGGGCATTGCGCAAGGCATGTCGATAGATCACCAGCCGTTCGGATAGCCCTTTGCTGCGCGCTACCCGAATGTAGTCACGCGTGAGGATCTCCAACATACTGCCCCGCGTAAAGCGAGTGGCCACCGCCAGCCTGCCCAAAGCTAAAGCGGCTACGGGCAGGATTAGATGCTCGACGCTGGACCGAAACGCCGTCCAGTCCCTGGCGATCAGGCTGTCTATGGTATACATCCCGGTCACGGGTGGTGGAGGTGCTAACAGCGGGTCGAGCCTTCCCTCCAATGGCAGCCATCCCAGCCAGCGCGCAAACACAAGCTGCAGCAGCAGCCCCAGGGCGAAGGCCGGAATGCCCATGGCCGTAACGACAAAGAAGCGGATCAGATAATCACTCATCCTCCCGGCGTTGACGGCAGCGACCATACCCAGGGGGATGGCTACGACTATGATAACGACGAAGGAAAAAAGCGCCAATTCCAGTGTGGCCGGAAAATACACCTTCAGATCCTCAAGCACCGGACGGCGGGTGCGGAGGGACCGACCCAGATCCCCCCNNCCCCCCAGGCGAGACCCTTCATATAGGTCCAGAACTGCACCGATAGAGGCTTGTCCAAGCCCAGCTCCTTGCGCATGGCCTCTATCTGCTCAGGACGCGCTTCCTTACCCGCCGCCAGGTGGGCCGGATCTGAGGGGACCACTCGGGCCAGGAAGAAGGTGATCACGGCCATGCCAATCAGGATGAAGACCAGTGAAATCGCTCTACCGATTAGATGTTTCACGATACCTGACTCTCGGCTGATGCAAAGCTCAAAGGAAAGACCTCGGATGTCCCCGCATGGCCTCTATCTGGTGTGGAGTGTGCTCTTACTGGGGCGAAGCCTGCAAGCACATCCGAGGTCGGCCAGTCATCCACTCCCTACTCAGTCACTCCTCCAGATACATCTCGTACAGGTGGATATCGTATGGGAAGCCAAATGAGTCAAACGGCGGAGCCTTAAGCTCAGCCCGGCGAACCTCAAGATATTGGTTGATCATGACCGGGATGAAGGCGGCCTCTTCAATCAACATCTGTTGCGCCTGGCACAAGAGTTCATCGGCTTTGGGATCGTTGGGGGGCAGTTGCTGCGCTTCCTCGATCAGCGCGTCAAACTCAGGGTTGGCGTACCACGAGTAGTTGCCACCGGTGCCTTGCACGCTCGAATGGGCCAGGTTATATAACAGCATACCTGCCCACGGCACTGGTGCACCGGCATTGGCGCTGACAAAGTCAAAGGCGGTGTCTGCTTGGCTCTGGGCCTGCAGGAAATTGCCCCAGGGGATGTCCTCGAGAGTCACCTCGACGTTCAGCCCAGCCAGATCTTCCTGGAACAACTCGGCTGCCAGTCGTCGCACTTCATTTTCCTGCTTGTAAGCCTGATTCACCTGGAATCCATCCGCATAGCCAGCCTCGGCCAGCAATTCGCCTGCTTTCTCCAGGTCCTGCTTGGGTTCAAATACCGGACAATACCCGATCATATACTCCGGCACTGGTGAGTCCAGAGGCACGGCGAAGCCTTCCATCACCTCCCACATCTCTTCGTAGGGATAAGCGTGAAGCATAGCCTGACGGACCTTGGGATCCGTCAGGGGTTCGGCCTGGTTGTTCAGCCAGTGATAGAACTGGCTCCAGTTGGCCCTACCCGTGATGACCTGAATGTCCGGGTTGTCGGCCATGCGTCGGACATCAGAAAGACCCGCCCAATCAACAATGTGCATATCCCCCTGTTCCAGTGCCAGCAGCCGGCTGGCCATGTCCACCCCAAAGCGCAGGATGTATCTCTGGACGTGCTGACCTTCCCAACCCTGCCAGTAGTCCTCAAAGGGAACCATTTCGAGCTGGCGTCCGTAGTCCCAGCGGTCCAGTCGATAGGGGCCGGTGCCGACGATGTTCTCGCGGAAGAAGTCCTGTGCCCAATCACCGTCCTGCTCATTGGCTTCCAGGGCTGCAGCACTGATGATCTTGATTCTGGGAACGCCGAACCAGAACGTAACATCCGGCTTTGACACAGTGATCTCCACCGTCATATCGTCAACGGCTTTGACTTCGCCCACGGAATCCAACAAGAAGGACACACCTGTTTGCATAGCCTTCTGGCGCTCAAAGGATTTCTTGACCGCCTCGGCGTTTAGCTCGCTGCCGTCGTGGAATTTGATGCCCTCACGCAGATTGAAGGTGTATGTCAGGGCATCATCCGAAATCTCCCAACTGGTCGCCAACGCCGGCACAATCTCGCCATCGACGGTGTAATGAGTCAAGCCTTCGTAGGCGGCGTTCATAATGATTCCCTCGGTGGCAGCATTCGTCACGCCCGCAGGGTCGAGGGTATTGGGTTCACAGCAGGTTCCATGGATCACGGGCGTTGAAGACCAGACGGTCTCTGATGGCGCTTCGGCCGGCGGCTCGGTTGGTTCGGGTGGCGGCGCTGCCGTAGCTTCTGCGGCCTGAGGCGGTGCTGCCGTCGGTGCCGTGGTCGGTGGGGCCACACAGCTACTGACAGCCACGATGATCGCCAACAACAGACCACATTTCAAAATCTGCCTAACCATTTTCTTTCCTCCTTTTTTCAACTGCTGGTTCATAACACGCCTGACGCACATACCTCGCACTCTACACCTTGCGAGCATCTGTGCATGTGCCACATGAGCTCAGACCCTTGACCCACCTCCTTTCCATTTTCTGTAAATTGATCTGATTGTACCTAGAATGGCAAAGGCTCACCCTCACGCTTGGTCCGTTCGGCGTAGAGATCCCGTAACTGCTGGGTCACCGAACCCATTTTCCCCTCACCGATAGGCCGGCCATCCACCTTAATGACGGGCACCAGCTCACCCAGCGTGCCGGTGGTGAACACTTCGTCGGCCGCGTAGATTTCGGAAAGCGAAACGTTTCGCTCGGTTACCGGGATGCCCGCCGCACGGGCCATCTCAATCACCAGGTCCCGCGTGATACCCCTCAGGCAGCTATCGGGGTGGGGCGTCAGCAATTCGCCTCGCTTGATTATGAAGATGTTGGTGGCGTTGGTCTCGGAGACGAAGCCATAGATGTCCAGCATGATCGCGTCGTCCGCGCCCGCCATGTTAGCCTCAATCTTGCCCAAGATGTTGTTTAGTTGGTTACAGTGGTGCATTTTGGAATCCAGGCACTGGGGCGTGCTGCGTCGGACGGATGCCGTGATCAGGCGGATACCAGCAGGGTTATAGATCGGCTCTTTCCATTCCGCCAGCACAATCAGGTTGGGTCCATACTGGTTAAGGCGTGGGTCCATGCCCGAGGTGACCTTCATCCCCCGGCTAAGGGTTAGACGAATGTGGACGCCATCCCGCATGTTGTTGGCACGCAAGGTTTCAAAAATGGCCGCCTTGACCTCCTCTCGACTGGGTATCTGGGCATAGGCCAGGGCACGAGCCGAGTCAAAGAGCCGATCGAGATGGGCGTCGAGTTGAAAGATACGCCCATCGTAGACTCGCAGCCCTTCGTATACGGCATCACCGTTCTGCACCGAGCTGTCAAATACGGAGACCTTGGCCTCCTCACGGGGTACGAGTTTTCCCCCTACGTGAACCCAAATATCGGCATTGCGGGGATCAGGTAGTTTTGGCTCCATAAAATCGCACCTCCTTCTTTTTCATTCTCGCCGATATCAAAGATAGAGTAACGATTCGTCAATGGGATCTTTTCCTCACAGCCAATCTGTGACCCTACTAGAGTCGTATTGCTCCGCAAGCTTCCAAGCAGCCATCTCGGTCTCAGGAGGTGACTCGTAGGCACCCATCTTGCTCTGACTCCAACCATAGCGACCGGCGAGTTCGGATAGAAACTCAGCATGCTTAAGCGAAGCGATGATGGGATCAATGACTGGCACGCCCAACTCACTTTGCAGTTCCTGCCAAAAGCTGTGAGCGGCGGTGCAACCTAGAATGATCGCTTCGGCCCCGTCGCGTTCCATGGCCTCTTGCCCGGCGGCTCGCAGGCGGCGCACGGTTTCCTGTTTATCCTGGCGGAATTCAAGCACGGCCAGGTCCACGGGCTTGAAGGATGCCAGTCTTTTCTCCATTCCGTAATGACGGATGTTATGATTCATGTGGGGGATACCTTTTCTGCTGCCCACGATGATAGAAAACTTGTCACACACCGTTGAGGCAATGTGGACAGACGCCTCACAGGGGCCGACCACCGCGGTACGCTGGGCTACCTCTCGGGCAGCCTGTAAACCTGTGTCAAAGAAGCAGCCGATAATGACTGCATCAAATCTTTCCGCCTCAGCCTTTCTCACCAGGTTCAAGATGTCCACCAGCACCCAGGCCTCATAATAGCGGTAGCGCAGGTGTGTGGGCCCGCGCGTCAGAGTCACCAGCCTGGCCTCGACATTCTCCTGCGTTTCCCTTGCGAGGAATCGAAGTAGCTCGCCCTTCCAGGCCTCTTCATCTGTCCTTACCGGGTGTATGTAAAGGATTTTGCGTCTCAAATGTGCCTCTTTGATAGTTTCAGCCTCGCAATTGTCCGGACTATCGAGTGACCCGCACGTTGGCACAATTCGCCTAGCGTGCTGCAACCGAGGATTGCCTGGTCGATCCCGTCTCAGGATCTCTGCAGGGCTTCAGATACTTTGATATAGTTTTCCAAGGACCTGTCTAGATGGGCCGTAATGGCCTCCTCGACTTGAGCCAGGTCCCGATCTTCGTAGCCGCGCACGATGGCTTCATGCTCCTCATGATCGGCTTTGGCTGGCCGCAGTACCTCGTGAATGGGCAATCCGTCTACCGAATGTCGGGTCTCCCGAATGTGGTAGATCCTGTAGCCCAGGACATCCACATGGAGGCCCTGGTATAAGTCCAACATCTTCCGATTTTCGGCCAGGCTAACAAGATACGTATGGAAATCTCGGTTCCTGATGGCAAAGGCAGCTAGATCCGACCGCTCTTTGCTGTCAAAAAGGGGGACGAATTCATCCAGGATGTGGTACATCTTGGCAACCTGCTGATCGTCGACACTGGTCACGCTTTTCCTGGCCGCCCAGAGCTCAAGACAAAGGCGCACCTCATAGAATTCCTTTACTTGTTCTGGGTTGAAACGCCTAACAAAGGTACCCCGACGAGGTACGATGTAGGCCAGTTCCTCGAGATTAAGCCGTTGTAGTGCATTGGCCACAGTGGTGCGACTGACCTGAAACGAATCGGCGAGATAGTCAAGGTCTATCTTGCTGTCAGGTGCCAGATCACCGAGCAGTATCATCTCCCGAATGCGTTGGTAGACGGCATCGGAGATATCAATGCGCTCAATAGGTTCAATGTGTGGTGTTCTTAATTGTGTGAATACAACAGCGTTGGTCACAGTGCATTCCTTCCGCGCAAAAGAGCCCAGACGGCTCGGCCAACTAGCTGCCAACCAAGACCTCGTCCAAATCAGCCAGCTTAGGATGTACGAATCGGCCATCCTTTTCTACCAGTTCGCTATCCAGCCATACACTGGGGTTCAAGACGATCCCATCCGTGTGACCGGATGCGTTCCAACCCTTTCCCCCAATCAAGGGCAGCTGTTTCCCAATGCCAAAGACATGGGCCCCATATATCCTCTCCGTTTCTACGATGTTTTCCGATAGTCGTGCACCCGGGTTAAAGCCGTAGGTAAAGTGTGCAATTCTGAGCATATTGGGATCATTAAAGCCGCGAAGCCATTCATCGAGGATCTGCGCCTCGCGCCCGCCAGAGATCTCTTGGATAACGCCTCCCTCAACCTCGATCCTTATCGGGCTCCTGAGTCGGGTGAGCTCCTCGGGATACGACAGCATGCCATCGAATACAATCAGTCCATTGATGGTCTCTTCCAGAGGACACCAGCCCACCTGCCCGCCCACCATGTAGGCCTTGCCCTTTTCCGTGGCTGGTCCATGGTTGAAACCTTTGCGACCCCCGTTACGCCCTGATATGTCCGTGCCGGCGGGGCTGGTGACACGAACGACGTCAGCTCGATTGGTGAGCTCCAGCAATCTGTCCCCTAATTCGATCATCTTGGGGTAATCCACATCGCCGATGACCCGGATGAACCAATCGACCTGAGCTCTGGCCACGTTCAGATAACGTGTCCCCGCGTCCACCGCTTCTTGGTACGCAGAGGTGAAAAAGACGGGACGAAACGCATATTCGATCCACACATCACTTGCTTTGATTGCCTCTGCCATCGGCTTGGGAGGTTCCTCGTGCGCCCTGGCTGGCAAAGGAACTTTAACCACGACGGGAACAGCACCGATCGTGCGAGCGGCTCGTGCCGTCGCTTCGACAATCTCTTCACTGCTTCCTGTATCGCAGGTGATGGCAACAGTCTCTCCCGGCTCGACCAACATAACATCCCTCACCAGCTTCATAGCCGCTGAAGCAAGCTCCCAAGCTTTACGATCTGCCATTACGTGCCTCCAGGTTACTTCTATGTGAACGGTGAATAGTAAGCGGTAATTAGTTACCAGTTACTAGTTAAAGCAGACCTTACCACAACAGCTTTTTCTTGTCAACTATACCTGTTAAGGATGAAACCCCTCGTTTTTGGGCGTTTCGGTAGCCGCAAGAACATCAGTTTCTATCCTTAACGAGTATACATCGGAGAAGGCTCCACAGCGCTACTTATGGACTGCTGCTTTTGCCGTGTGTAACTGCATGGAAATCTCTCGCCCCTACGTTGAAGTATTGCTTCATGGCCTTCGGACCAATTCGCCCCAATTGACCTACCATCAGGTCGCTCACATTAGGGCAGTTTCACTATCTTTGAGAGACAGTTTCACTTTTCTTGGGATGAGTTTCAGTATCTTTGAGATCCGACAAAGAGGGGTGGAGCAGACCGGTCGTGAAATCTGCTCCAGAATATTAGGATGACAGATTTTTTGGCCGTTAGCGATGGTTAAAATATAGGTTCGTGCAACTTTTTGAACCCTGAATCAACCCTAACTGGCAACATGATGAAAGGTTATGAGGTCTGGGGTCCGCTACAAAATATAGATGCAATCCCCAATGGCACCATTAGCATCAGGTTTGACCGGAACACTGACA
>JABAOC010006773.1_pt1 | contig 12125 bp, 10 predicted proteins | sample 7062161 | NCBI WGS metagenome assembly JABAOC01 (sample SAMN14538625, study PRJNA623070) | marine sediment metagenome | biome: marine biome [ENVO:00000428]; feature: marine pelagic biome [ENVO:01000023]; material: deep marine sediment [ENVO:00002113] | place: India: Gulf of Khambhat ... | reverse complement strand
AAATCCATAGGAGTTCGCATCCAGACAATTCTCTGGTTCATAACTATTTTTAGAACCCACACCATAACTATCACCAGGACGACCAATAAAAAATAAACACTTTTAGGTAGATCAAACCGGTTAAAAGAGTTGGGTGAAAAAATAAGTGGAAGTCCTGCAACAAGCGCAAGGAGGGCTCCATAGATAACAGCATCAAATTTACTTTCCATATTTCTAATTCTTTCTCTTAAATTGTTTTCAATTATAACGCTACCCGGCTGCAACTCAAGAATTTCGCATCTGTCTTCTAAACCAACCAATAATTTTNNATTTTTATTCTTTTATACATATTAATATCCCTCTCCCTGCTTTAACGGTAGATTGAGAGAATCAAACCTCAGCAAGCTAAGCAATATTGTCTAACTTGTGGCCTCATCCTGAGAAACATAGATTATGGATTTTTAAAATGCATTAACGATCCATTGCGCCCTCAATATCTTTCTTTTCATCCACTAACTCCCTCAATGCTCTTCTTGCTTTTTCATAAGAAGGATCAATATTAATTGCTTTTTCATAAGCATAGCGAGCTCTATCCCATTCCCTTTTTCTCTTGTAAAGGTCACCCAGAATCAAATATATGGGAGGATAATCAGGTTTAATATTTTGCGCCTCCCTCAACTCTTTTAATGCCTTTTCCATTTTCCCCTGCTCAAGATATATTGAACCCAACGTACTTAGCAATTTAGGCGAATTAGGCTCCAGGGACAAACCTATTTTCAGCTCATCAGCGGCCTTACCATAATATTCCGGATCAACTTGCTCGCCCATATATCGATAAATTAGTGCAAGGATATAGTAGTTATCAACCATTAATGGTGAAGACCTCTTTGCTTCATTAAGATGGAACACTGCTCTTTTTAGCAAAATGATATTGTTGCTCTGAACTTGACTCCATGTAAAATGCATAAGACCAAGCTCTCCTTTATATCTGTCATTCCTTGGATTAAGCATTATGGCTAATTCAAATTCATTTGCCGCTTCCTGCCAGCTCCCAATATCAGCTAAAACTATAGCCTTTGAAAACCTTACGTCTGCTAAGTAGGGTCGTATTGCCAGGGACACTAGAGCCAAACATAATCCTGCTACTAAAAAAACGGTTACTAATCTCCACATAAAATTTTTAAGTTTCCACTTGACACACTGGACCTTCGTAGAATCAACCTGCGCCATAAGAGCACCCGTTATTATCCAAAAAAACGTAGTAGATCCAACAGCGCTTAGCGCAAACATCAAATGAATTAGATAGGCTAAAGCACCGGCTAGAAATCCGCTCAGTAAAATTTTGACTTGCAAATCCTTCGATTTTTGTATCTGTCGAAGACTGCTAAAAAAAAGTAAAAGAAAAAGTGCAACAAAAATCGCCATTCCTGGAATACCAATGGAAGATGCAAGCTGTAATGGATAGCTATGGGCGTTGTCTGCTATCACTATTCTTTCTTGCAAACGTATATACCTCAATGTCTGAAACTTGAAAAACTTGAATATAAAAGTATCGGGGCCGGTACCTAAAAGGGACTGATGTCTCACTATTCTTAAGGCACTCTTCCAAATTTCTAATCTCGTGGCAAAGCTCCCTTTGCTTGGGTCAATACTTGAATACGCTCTTGCTAGCAGGTTGGTAGTGGCTGCACTTCTTGCCGTAAGTAAACCCACCACTAATACGCTGACTAAAAAGAGGACGCCTATATAAGTAATCCACCTGGAACTTGAAACAGTTTTCCTTAGTATCAGAAATAGAAAGAGAAGACCAATCATCAAGGCCAACCAGGCACCTCTGGAAAATGTAACCCAGATACTAATTAATATGAGAAGCACTGCTCCTAGCCACACCCATTTTTGGATCGATTTGCCGGTAAGAAAGAGCAAGGAAAAAGCAGCGGCAATCGGGGCAACAGTTACAAGAAATCCAGCAAGTATCAGCGGATTCCCAAGAGTTGAAAAACTTCTCTGTGCCTCAAAAGCTCGACCGGCCCAGGTTATAAAATCATAACCAAGGTGTTGAGCCAGGCCGTAGCAACTTACAACGACTGCTGAACTAATTATGGATATAGCCAATATTTTCATTCGTTCATAATTAATGAAAGATTGACTGCTAAAGAAAAATACAGAAGCGTATGCTAAATACGTAATAAAACCCTCATACCTCCCATACCTCCCGTACAAGCTTGTGGGATAATGAATTGAAAACACTGTTGCAAGTGCAAAAATTCCCAAAAAAGCTAAAAGTATAAAGTCCAGTTTAGTTCTTCTTACTACTACTTTCTTCGAAAGCATGACTCTGACAGACCAAATCGCAAATAGGAGAAAAACCCATACCAAAAGGATAGTAAATTTGGTCAAATCAACAGCATCAAATTGCCAGGGTGATATAGCAAGGGATATAAAGGGAACAAATGCTATCAGACCCCAAAATAATAATCTATCTAAGAACAACAGGGTCTCCGGTTTATTTTCTTCTTCCATGTGCCCACATAACTTTTAAATTGTATCTATTCATCTGACTATTGTTCATATTGTTCACCAAGAATCACTAGGGCTTCTTTTTCTATGAGAGCCGAAGTTCCAAGCTTAACTGCTTCTTTGTATGCTAATCTAGCTTTCTCCTTTTCGCCTGAAAGTCTATATGCCTCACCTAGATAAAACCAGGTTGGACTTTCTCCTTTGTTAAATTGGGAGACAACTTTTTCAAAAGAAATGATAGCCAGTGGTAGCAAATCCCTGCGTCCGCTTTTCCCTAAATACAATGCAACCCCACCTAAATCTGTCCAATACGGTTCACTATCAGGTACTAACCTCACAGCTTTCCTGGAGGCTGCTAAAGCCAACTCTTTTTGTCCCTCAGCCCACAACTTCTTAGATTCGGTCCAGTAGAAAGCACCCATTGGTAACCGCAAGACCTGTACGATCATAAAGAGAGATAATACTGTTGCAGCAAAAATACTTAGTCCCTTAACCCAATTAGGAAAAGCACCTAACCGAATACGAAAAAAACTGCGAGACTCAAATCTCTCAGGTAGCCACGTGACTCCAAGTAGCAACCAGAAAAATATTGCAACAAATGGAATATTGTAAGTAGCAAAAATATAGGAGAGGTATCCTATTGTTCCCGCCAAACAGCCAAGTCTTAAAACAAAGAATGTGTCTTTTGTTAAAACTGCCTTTATCGACTTACTAAGATATATTCCTACCAAAAGAAAAAAACTAGCTAAACCTAACCAGCCTATTGTAACAACATAATATAGGTACTCATTGTGAGCGCCACCATAACCTCCACTATTCCCCGTAACAAAGCGATATCTATCAGGTCCAGATCCTAAAAGAGGGCGGTCAAAGACATAATTCCAGGAAAGCCTCCATAGCCCTGCGCGAGTCTGGAGGCCTTCAATAAAGCTTGAGAAGCTAATACGCTTTAAAAAATACGCCTGGCTTTCCAGAGTAGTAAATTTGCTTAATAAAAATGCAACTAAAAATATTCCTAATAAAACAGCTATAACCGAAAAAACATACCTGCTCTTGCCCCTTAACCAGAGAAAAACAAAAATAGTTAAAAGACTAAGAACAAGAGAAACATATGCAATTCTTGAGAAAGTAAAGAACAAGAGGATGAGCGCGATGAAACCTATTGAACCAAAAACCACAGCTCTATAGGGTCTTTCTGAAAGCAGAGTAAAAGCAACCATAAGAGGTATTGTCATAACTAAAAATCCAGCGTAAAAATTGGGATCTGTAAAACTCGCTGTAACTCTATTACCAAACTCTGTAGTCCCTGTAACGATTTGATAAATACCCTGAGCATTACTTGCTACAACACCCAGTGATAGCGCTAGAATGAGTTTTTCCATGCTTTTTTTGCTATCTATAAAATTAACTACAGCAAAATAAATAAGTGCATAGATGGCAAATGCAGCCAAACCCTCTCTATGTCTATCCCATCCTAATAATGATTTGTAGATGTCATCTGAAAAAAGCGTGGAAAGCATAACCACACCGACAAATAAAAGAATAGGTTTATCCAAAGGGGTTTTCGCCATTTTTATCTCAGAAGTCAATATGATTTTAACCACCCACAGAAAAAAAATAAGGCACGCGAATATTGCAATTAAAGTAAATTTACCATGCATGCCTGCTACGCGATCAGGAGGAAGAAAGATACTAAAGACTCTGTTTGGTAAAGAAAACGCCGTTTGTGATTTTGCTATAGCTGCACTGTTTATGGGAAGTGATACCCATGGGAGCAAACCAAAAAGAAGATATATAATAAACCTAATTATTTTATCTGGCATATCCCACGAAAAAATCTTCAATATTCCACTGCGCAAATATAAACGTAATATGGATTATAAAGAAGATAGGTTGACACATTTTGCTCAGGGCAATCGAAGACACGCTATCGGCGCCTTCTCAATCCAGCAGTATTTAAATCTAGCCGCCGCTCGAGGCTCGCCCCGCGCATAACCAAAGGCTTTAACCAGAAGGTAGATAGCAAGGCTGCGACACGGTCTTCTCCTTGCTTTACCTTTGCCTTCTGTCTCTGTTTAGTCAAGTGTTAACCTAACTTGTTAATAGACCAGCCAATGTGTAAAAATACTATGGAAAGCAATAGAAATAAGCTTGGGATAGCAGCTAAAAAAGAAGACTACATACAGCAAATGTTTTCCTCAATTGCTTCGCGATACGATCTTCTTAATTCGGTGTTAAGTTTTGGAATGCATCACCGTTGGAAGCGGTTTGCAGTTGAGCAGTGTGAGCTTAAACCAGGCGATATTGCTCTGGATATTTGCTGTGGTACAGGAGACCTGGCAATTTTACTGACCAGGAAAGTAGGTCCATCGGGAAAGGTTTTAGCACTGGATTTTTGCGCTGAGATGATTGAACTGGCAAGAAGGAAGGCAATTGGTGTGAAGAGTTCTATAGATTTTACAAATGGTAATGCCGAGGATCTTAAAATTGCCTCAAGTTCAGTGAATGCTGCCATCATTGGTTTTGGCCTTCGCAATGTGAATTCGATTGAGAGAGTGCTTCAAGAGATGCACAGGGTTCTAGAAGCAGGCGGAAGAGCAGTTTGCCTTGAGTTTAGCCACCCCAGACTGTATTTATTGAGAGTTCTTTATGATTTTTACTCTTTTCAGGTTATTCCCAGGGCCGGTAAACTGATTTCTAAAAATAGTAATGCATACGTATATCTTCCTGAATCAATACGCTCTTTCCCCGATCAAGAAAGTCTGAGAAGCCTGATGGCTGAACAGGGATTCGAAGAGGTCAAGTATTATAACCTTATGGGAGGAATGGTTGCGGTTCATGTGGGTGTTAAAAGATAGAGGAAACATAAAAGAAAATTTAATTCGAAATTTAAAAATTAAAATTGAGAATGGTCCGTTCAGCTTTTCATTGCAGAGAACTGGTAATCCAAAATTGAAAATTGTTTCTTATGAAATCAATGACGTAGTAAGTTAAACAGCGTAATTAGGTGTTTGCAACTATCTTATTGCTCTTTTATTCAGTTACCGCTTTTAGTTTTGATTTTTGGTTTAGTTTTGCAAATATGACTTATCTCTAGTTAAAGAGTTTGCGTGTTTGTTAACAGTCAGCAGGATGATAAATAGATGGCTTATAAGGATTTAAGAGAGTTTATAACTTTTCTGGAAAAACGCGGGGAGCTCCACAGGATTGCTGAACCAGTAAGCCCTATACTCGAAATTACTGAGATTGCCGACCGTACAGTAAAGAAGGGTGGCCCGGCGCTCTATTTTGAAAACGTTGAAGGTTCCGGTATTCCGCTCGTAATAAATCTATTCGGAACATTAAGGAGAATGAGCTGGGCATTGGGAGTAGAACACCTGGATGATGTGCCAAAACAATTACAAAATTTGCTTCCTCAAGAAATTCCAACCTCTTTTTGGCAGAAACTGGGCACACTGCGGAAACTTAAAGAAATTGCAAATTATTTTCCCCGGGACGTAGATAGAGCTCCGTGCCAGGAAGTAGTTTTAACTGAGGAATTCAGTTTGGACGGTTTTCCCATTATGAAATGCTGGCCGGAGGATGGGGGAAGGTTTATTACGTTACCCCTTGTATTTACTAAGGACCCAGAGGGCAAAAAACAGAATATGGGAATGTACCGCATGCAAGTCTTTGATGGAAGGACTGCAGGTATGCACTGGCACATTCACCATGATGGTGCCCAAAATTACCGGGAATGGGCAAAACAGAATAAGCAAATGGAAGTGGCTGTAGCTTTAGGGGGAGATCCTGCCACTATTTATGCGGCAACTGCACCCTTGCCTCAGGGCTTTGATGAGCTGATCTTTGCTGGCCTGCTGAGGGGAGAGCCAGTTGAAGTAGTATCTTGTAAAACCGTCGATCTGAAAGTTCCAGCTCAAGCGGAAATCATCCTTGAGGGACATGTATATGCACACGAACGGAGGAAAGAAGGCCCCTTTGGTGATCATACAGGTTATTATTCCGTTGCAGATGAGTATCCCGTATTTCACTTAACCTGCGTTACTCACAGGCACAATCCAATTTACCCCTCCACGATTGTAGGGAAGCCGCCTATGGAAGATTGTTATTTGGCCAAAGCCACTGAGCGCATTTTTCTTCCCGTAATTAGAGCTCAGCTACCCGAGGTCAAAGACATTAACCTTCCTTTGGAGGGTGTATTTCACAATTGCGCTGTTTTATCTATACATAAAAGTTATCCGCTTCATGCCAGCAAGGTTATAAATGCAGTGTGGGGAATGGGTCAAATGATGTTTACCAAAATAGTGATAATTGTTGATGCAGAGGTTGACGTGCAGAATCTTTCAGAAGTGGCGTGGAGAGTTTTTAATAATGTTGATCCTGAACGAGACATTATATTTACGAAGGGGCCGTTGGATATACTGGATCATGCCTCCAATACTCCCAAATACGGCTCTAAAATTGGCATTGATGCAACAAAGAAATGGCCAGAAGAGGGATATCTTAGAGAATGGCCGCAGGATATTACGATGGATAAAGAGGTGAAAAAGCTCGTTGATAAAAAATGGAACAAGTTTGGTCTTTGACAAGACCAAGACTATCTTTGAAATGATAAAATTTGAGCATTCTATCTTTGCCTTACCTTTTGCCTATATCGGTGCCGTAATGGCAACCCGGGGCATTCCTCAATTTATGCAGATATTATGGATAACGGTTGCCATGGTGGGAGCAAGAAGTTTTGCTATGGCGGTCAATCGGCTGGTTGATAAAGAAATTGATGCGTTTAATCCGCGGACCCGGAATCGGGCTCTTCCCCGTGGTTTGGTGAAAGCCGCTGAAGTTATGGTCTTTACAATTGTTTCCTTTGCCGTGTTTCTTGCAGCCGTCTACCAGCTTTCTCCCTTAGCGAGAAGGCTGTGGCCACTGGTGATAGTTCCTTTTATTCTTTATCCCTATACTAAGAGATTCACGTGGGGAAGCCATTTTTTTTTAGGCGCCTGCCTGGGTTTAGCACCAATTGGAGCGTGGGTAGCCTTGAAAAATGAAATTTCTTTAATTTCTATAATTTTAGGGTTTGCCGTTTTGTTTTGGGTTGCTGGTTTTGATATTATCTACGCGTGTCAGGATGTAGAGATTGATAGAAAGCAGAAACTTCATTCTATTCCTGCGGCCTTCGGTATAAAAATAGCACTTCAAATTACGGCGTTATGCCACATCCTTACCCTTTTTCTTCTATTTCTAGCGGGCATACTGATTGCTTCCGGGTGGGTCTATTTCTCAGGGATAATCGCTGTCGCTCTTCTTCTGGTTTATGAAAATAGTATCGTAAAAGCCGAAGACCTATCCAGAGTAAATGAAGCTTTCTTTACCATCAATGGTTTCATAAGCATTCTCGCTCTTCTTTTTACCGCAGCTGATTTTTTAGGGAGGTGATTGCAGTTTCTGCAGTATATATTGTCGCTATTACCGGTGCAAGCGGTGCTGTATATGGGAAGAGACTATTAGAAGTGCTTCTAGCAAATTATGACTGCAATATAAAACTTCTTATCTCTCAACCGGCGGAACAGGTACTAAAATTAGAGCTTGGATGGAAAATTGAGGGCAGCACTGTTCAAAAAGACAAACAGCTGCACAGACTGTTTGATCTTGATGAGACCGATAAGAAATTGGAGTATGTGGATTGCTTTGATTTCAGTAACCCTATATGCAGTGGCTCCTTTTTATCCCAGGGTATGATTGTTATACCGTGCTCTATGGCAACTCTGGCAGGTATTGCGCAGGGATTATCGCGAAGCCTCATCGAGCGGGCTGCAGATGTGATGCTTAAAGAGAAACGCCCGTTAGTTCTGGTTCCCCGGGAAACTCCATTAAACGAAATACACCTGCGGAATATGCTCATTTCAAAAAAAGCGGGAGCTCATATTATCCCACCTATACCAGCGTTCTACCATAATCCTCAGAAAATCTCAGATTTAACAGATTTTATCATAGGCAAGATCCTGGATGTAATGGGCCTTAAGCACACGCTCTTCAAAAGATGGGGAAGCAGTTAGGACATGCCGCAAGACTCAGGACTCAAGTCGCAAGTTACAAGATACACGCAGGATGCAGGATAACTAAAGCTTTAAGGATTAGTCTGTCTTATATCATGGATTCTTTGTCTTGCGTCTAGGAAACTGACTAGAGCAGTTTATCTTATGCTATAATTTAGATATAAAGTTTCTTAGCCAATTAACATTCTAGAAGGTGATGGGCCTATTTCCTTTGAAAACGAACCCCTAGAGGAAAAGGTTCTGGCTACCATCAGAAAATATGGTATGGTCGAATCTGACCAAAAAGTATTGCTTTNNTTTTCACGCTTTTTCAAAAATTCCAACCAGCCTACAGACTGCGACTACACGTCTTTCATTTAAATCACAAGCTGCGGAAGGAAGCGGAAATGGACGCTACCTTTGTTAAGGAGCTTGCAGAGGAAGAAAAAATCCCGTGTTCCATAGTTAATTTTGATGTTGCTTCTTTTGTTAGGAAGCACAGGCTTTCGATTCAAGAAGGCGCAAGGAGGATACGCTACCAGCTTTTAGAAGAACTGGCCGACCGCATAAAAGCTGACCGCATAGCCCTGGGGCATCATGCCGATGATCAGGCAGAGACAATTTTGCTGTGGATTCTTCGCGGAGGCGGTACAGAAGGATTGACAGGGATTCCTCCCGTTCGAAACCGCTATATAAGGCCTTTGATTGAGACAAAGAGAAGTGAACTTAAAGAATACTGCCGAAGGCAAGGATTGAAACCCCGCCTGGATCTAAGCAACCTTAATATGAAGTATATGCGCAATCGCATAAGATTTGAGCTTGTTCCCTATCTTACCAGCAGGTACCAGCAGCAGCTGGTTGAGGTTCTATCAAGAACTGCTCAGATAATGTCTGATGAGAACAATGTGATTGCAGATTTAACTGAAGAAGAGTTTGGGAAGATAGCTAAGGTGGAAGGAAAAGAGGTTAGAATTTACCTTCCATCGTTCATGAAGTTATCTCTGGCTATAAAGAGAAGATTTTTAAGAAGGGCTATAGAGGTGGTGAAGGGAAACCTCAAGGATGTTGAGTTTAAACACATCGAGAGCCTTGTAGGATATGCGGGAGATAATTATAAGCTAATTCTTGAATTACCACCTAAGATTAGGGCTTTTCGAGAATATGACTATTTGATTCTGGGGACAGGCAGGGAATATGCTCATAGTAGACTCAAAACGCTTCAGCTTAGCATTCCTGGTTGTATCGGAATAGAAGACTCAGTATTGGAGATGTGCGCCACCTTAATGGAAAACAAAGAAGATATTGACGTAGAAGCAAAGCCGGACAGCGCTTTTTTGGATTATGAAAAGCTAAGTCTTCCTCTTAAAGTACGTTACCGTAAGAAAGGAGATTCGTTCCAACCCCTTGGTATGGTGTATAGCAAGAAGCTTCAGGATTTTTTTGTTGATGAAAAAGTTCCTTGGAGAGAAAGGGATAGTATTCCACTTGTTGAATCAGAAAATCAGATCGTCTGGGTAGCAGGTTACCGTATCGACGAACGCTTCAAAATTACTCCTCAGACCAAGCAGATTTTAAAGTTAGAGCTTAGGAGGAGACCCTAGGTGTGCTGGTAAGTTAGATTTGAGAGATATTCAAGGTTTAAACTAGACAGGTGGTGGGGATGTTAGAAGATATAGAGAAGGTACTGGTAACCGAAGAAGAGATTGACAGGAGAGTAAAAGAGCTGGCGGAGCAGATATCCAAAGATTATAAGGATATTGATCTTCTGATTGTAGGAATTCTTAAGGGAGCTATAGTTTTTATGGCCGACTTGGTTAGAGAGCTAACTATTTCAGCAGAATTTGACTTTATGGCTGTTTCCAGTTACGGTTCATCTACAAAGACTTCAGGTGTAGTACGAATCTTGAAGGACCTGGATGAAGATATTAAAGACCGGCACGTGCTCTTAATTGAGGATATAATAGATACAGGATTAACCATAAACTATTTACTAAGAAATCTTAGATCTCGTGGTCCAAAAAGCCTCGAGATTTGCGCTTTGCTCAGCAAAGGAAGTAAACAACAAGTGCCTTTAGAGGTGAAATATTTAGGATTTACTATTCCTGATCAGTTTGTAGTCGGTTATGGTCTGGATTACGGCGAAAAGTATAGAAACCTTCCTTATGTATGTATCCTGAGTTCAGAAATATATGGAGGTATTAGTTAGGAGGGCCTTGATTGCCTCCCCTTCTAAAATATGGTAGATTTACCTTGAAGATAACATTTTCCTTAGGGGGAAATTTGGTTGAAGAGAATATTTAGAAACGTAGGCATATACTTTTTAATAATTGTTTTGGCCCTTTATTTGGCACAATCTTATCTAATTCCAAAAGATAAGCCAGAAACACCTTCTTTCAACGAATTTATCAGTCAGGTTGAAAATGGTGAGGTTAAGAGGGCCGAGATTCTGGACAAAGATAATAAGATTAAGGGAGTTTACAAGGACGATAAAGCCTTTGAAGTGGCGTTTCCTGAAAGCTATGACATATCCACCAAACTTTTGGAATACAAGGTAAAAACCACCATTAATCCTCAAAACAGTTCAGTCTGGTGGGTGGTTGTAGGTAATCTTCTCCCCTTTATTCTTATCCTGGGAATCTGGATGTTTATGCTGCAGCAAATGCAGGGTGGGGGAAGTAAAGTTATGTCCTTTGGTAAGAGCAAGGCTAAACAGATTACCAGAGATCAACCCAAGACTACCTTCAGAGATGTAGCTGGTTTAGATGAAGCAGTGGAAGAACTTCAGGAGATTAGAGAGTTTCTGTCTAATCCCCAGAAGTTTCAGGCCCTTGGAGCAAAGATTCCTAAGGGAGTGCTTCTATATGGCCCACCTGGCTCAGGGAAAACTCTGTTAGCACGCGCAGTTGCGGGAGAAGCGGGAGTACCGTTCTTTTCCATTAGCGGATCTGATTTTGTAGAAATGTTTGTTGGTGTAGGTGCCTCTCGAGTCCGCGATCTCTTTGAGCAGGCGAAGTCAAATTCACCTTGCATTATCTTTATGGATGAGATTGATGCAGTAGGTAGACATCGTGGAGCAGGCCTGGGTGGCGGTCATGATGAAAGAGAACAGACCTTGAACCAGCTTCTAGTTGAGATGGATGGTTTTGATATAAAGGACAATGTAATTCTCATTGCCGCTACTAACCGCCCGGACATATTAGATCCTGCTCTGTTAAGACCCGGGCGTTTTGACCGTCAAATAGTGGTTGATAGACCAGACCTGGAGGGACGTAAAGGTATTCTCAAGGTTCATGTTAAAGGGAAACCTTTATCAAAAGATATAAGCATTGGTGTTCTTGCAAGACGCACACCCGGATTTACGGGGGCTGATTTGGCAAACCTTGTAAATGAGGCGGCACTTTTAGCCGCTCGCCATAATAAGAAAGAAATAGATATGCAGGAACTAGAAGAAGCTATTGATAGAGTAATTGCGGGTCCCGAACGTAGAACACGGCTAATAAGCGATAAAGAGAAACGAGTTATTGCTTATCATGAAGCCGGTCATGCGCTGGTTGCGCATATTTTACCGGGGACTGATCCAGTACATAAAATTTC
>JABAOC010016547.1_pt1 | contig 12126 bp, 7 predicted proteins | sample 7062161 | NCBI WGS metagenome assembly JABAOC01 (sample SAMN14538625, study PRJNA623070) | marine sediment metagenome | biome: marine biome [ENVO:00000428]; feature: marine pelagic biome [ENVO:01000023]; material: deep marine sediment [ENVO:00002113] | place: India: Gulf of Khambhat ... | reverse complement strand
TCATGTTTTAATCGAAAAACCCATGACTGTGGACAGTCAATCTGCTGAAAAAATCGTACGGGCAGCAGAAAAAAAAGGGGTGATGGTCACCACGCCTTATGTCTGGCGGTACCACCCTGTTGTCAAAGATATCAAAAGATTAAACGATGAGGGGGTATTGGGAAAAATCATCGGATGCGAAGGGCGGTGTGCTGCTGGTCGTTTGAATCGTTACATCGAAGGTAACGCCGAATGGATGTTGGATGCAAGGAAAAGCGGTGGTGGGCCAATGTATAATTTAGGCGTTCACTGGATCGATCTTTTTATTTGGTTGCTGAGCGAAAAGGTTATTAGCGCATTTGGTAGAAATGTTAAGGTCAATAAGGAATATAATATTGAAGATAATTCCTTTGCTATTTTAACCTTTGAAAGCGGAATCACTTTGAATTTGGACATTAGCTACACAGTGCCCGAATCTTATCCGCATGGTCGAGATCTTTATATCGGAATTCGAGGCACGAAAGGCGTGATTCAGTGGGCGCCAGCCTTTGAAGGCGAAAAGGACGAGCTTTTTATCTGCAGCGATCATGAATCATTTAAGGCAGCGCCACGCCAACGCAGACTTTATGAGATTCAACCCACATCAGGCTATTCAGGAATCATGGGATTATATTATTTAAAAGATTTAGCCAAAGCAATCCTTGAAAAGCGACCCGCTCCGATTACAGGTGCTGAAGGAACGCAAGTTTTAAAAGTTGTTGAGGCAATCTATCGCTCTGCCAACCAAAATATGGCTGTATCTGTGAGTTGATAAGATTTAGGAGGGCGATTTGAAAAAAGTTGAGAACGAAATTAGATAATAATTTTTTATTTTGTGATGAATTAAAATAATACCTCTTTTAGCAGATCAAGATTACAGACTAAAAAAGATATAAAAAACGATTGATTATAAAATCAACGTTGATTTGTTAGTTTTCTATTTGATCGAGGGATATCTGGACACAATTGTTTTGTCGGCGAACATTTTGTATCGTCAATTCTTTCCAACGTATTTTGCTGATGTCATTGAATACATTGGTATCATCGATGTTGTTTATTTACTGAGTCTCAATTATTTGTTGTAGGAATTTAACTGCATTGCCCCATAGGAACGAATATTTAAAACTTTAACGCTATTTTTTCCAAATACAGATTCCATTAATATAATGTATTGTTCAACATTATTCACGTGAAGAAATACCTGAATGGTTCCCGCAAATCCGCCTCCATGGACACGACAGGCGCCTGGATTTTTTATTTGAGTCAAATAATATTCGGTTAAAGCCAGAGCTAATGACACACTCTGTTTATGGACATTTTTTGAAGAATAAACATTTTGTAGCCATTTAAAGGATGAGTTTCCTGATTCATTAACCAAAGATAAAAACTTATGAAAGTTACCGCTTTCAAGGGCTTGGACTTGTTTAAGAACTCTTTCATTATCTTGCAGAAAGTGCAGCGCTCGTAAAATGGCACGGTCACTAATTTTGCTTCGCATCTCTTTTATATTGCTGATCACACTTTCTATTGAAATATCTCTGCAAACATTTGCTCCCAGTGTCTTAGCAACTGAAATCATCTCGTTCGGCACTGCGGCGTATTCATCAGTCAAATCGGCATGATTACCTCCGGTATCCACCACAAGTAATCGATAATTTTGACTACCGAAATCGAAATCAACCCTGCGTACCATTGGATCTCCTGGATTTTTGAAATCAATGGTAATAATTCCGCCAATAGCACAAGCCACTTGATCCATCAAACCACACGGTTTTCCAAAATAGACGTTCTCGGCAAATTTTCCTATTTTGGCAATTTCAACTCCTTGAACTTTGCCATCATTAAAAAGATGGTTAAAAATGGTTCCAATTAAAACCTCAATCGATGCGGAACTACTCAATCCCGAACCCTGAAGCACTTCGCTCGTAATGCAGGCATTGAATCCGCCGGTTTTCAAACCTGACTCTCGAAATTTAGCGGCGATGCCTTTGATTAACGCAGTTGTTGTACCAGTCTCATTCTTATTCATATTCAAATTAGATAAATTAACAATGAAGACTGATGGATAGCCTTCAGAGTAAATAGTAATCTGGTTCGAATTATTCTTTGCAGCCACTGCGATTGAATCAAGATTAACACTTGCTGCCAGTACTCGACCAAGATTGTGGTCTGTATGATTACCACCGATCTCCGTTCTTCCTGGTGTCGAGAAAAAAAGAAATTCTGAATCGCCAAAATGATTTATAAAAGTAGTAATTAATTTTTCATATCTACTTTTATGATAATTTAAAGCTTTAAGATCATCACCATAAAGTTTAGAAAAAACAGTATTAAATTGCTCAATGTTGAACATTCAAACACTCCTCTTATGATAATAGCATTTTGCTGCTGATCTTCTTTTATCTTTAATTAGAATTACCAGAAAATGGCATAAAGGATTAAAGTTACAATGATTACTGTTCCACCAAGCCACAACACCACAGGCGTAGGTTTCATATCAAATTCTTCTCGGACTGGCATGACTTTGGGTTCTTTGAGCGGTTTTATTAAGGTTAATAATACCATTGCGATAATAATTACTCCAAATGTAATTGCCATGCGATTAAGGAATGCAATTTTTCCGATGGTAAGTCCAAGGTTATTAAATATTGGCAGATTCCCAAAGAATACCAGCAGGATACTGTAAATAACGGGATTAAGAACCAGTGCTGTCACACCAGCCGATTCAGGAGCCCGCTTGAAAATAAGACCAAAGGCAAATGCCGCTAATATGCCTGGTGAAATAAAGCCCTGGAACTCCTGGATATAAGTAAAAATTCCCTGCAGACTGGGATGGTTCAAGTTGGGAGCGATTAAACAGCCAACAACGACAAAAATAAGTGTTGTCGTACGTCCCATCGTTACCAACGCACGACCCGATGCATCTTTTTTCCAATAACGTTTGTATATATCCATCGTGAAAATGGAGGATGCTGAATTTAGCATAGAAGCAAGCGAACTGATAACCGCTCCAGAGATGGCAGCGAATATGAATCCTCTAACACCAACTGGAATCAGATTTCGAATCAACAATGGATAGGCTGAATCAGCCGTAGCGCCGGGGGCGAAGAGTTGATCTTTATAAAGTTGAAAAGCCATGATCCCCGGGAAAATAATGATGAAGGGGATAATGAGTTTAAGTCCAGCAGCGAAAATAATACCAAGCTGACCCTGTCTCAGCGTTTTCGCAGCAAGTGTCCGTTGTGTAATGTACTGATTCAAGCCCCAATAGTAAAAATTTGGAATCCAAAGACCGATGACCAGTGCTGTCCAGGGTAATACAGGATGATCACTGGGAAGGATCATGTGAAGTTTATCAGCGTTGTGTTCAAAAAAGCTGCCGACTCCGCCAACAGCAATAAACCCGAGTATCATCGTAATGAAACCACCAATGATCAGTGCTGATCCCTGGAAAAGATCAGCCCAGGCAACTGCTTTTAGTCCCCCCCAGGTCGTATAAAGGGCGGCAATCCCTCCGATAAGCCAAACGGAGTGAATCAATCTCAAATCGAAAATTGTATGTAAAGCTAAAGCTCCGGAATAAATCACCGCCGAAATGGTGACAAACACGTAAATGAGCATGGTGTAAAACGCCATCAATGCTCGAGCTTTTGAATTATATCGATATTCGAGAAATTCAGGCATGGTATAAATACCAGCCTGGAGAAATTTCGGTAAAAAGAAAATGCATACAAAAACCAGACAGATGGCTGCCATCCATTCGTAACTGGCAACCGCCATGCCTGCAATACCAGCGCCCTGTCCTGCCATGCCAACAAAATGCTCGGTGGAGATATTAGCGGCAATGAGCGAAAGTCCGATAAATGGCCATAACAATCCACGACTTGCTAAAAAGAAATCCTCACCTGTTTCTTCTTTGCGGCTTTTATACATACTGATACCAACGACGACCAGGAAGAATAACAGAAACAATGCTACATCGAACAAACTCAATTCCATAACTAACTCCTTTTACAAAAAAATTCTTAATTTACAGGATTAACACGATTTCCAAAATCAAAATAAGATGAACAGACCTTTTGGAATATGATTATAAATTTTCCTCTCATTCCCTTCAAAACAGATGTTATTCTTCAATATAGAATACATCACCTAATACTTTTAATTTTGTTTTGATTACCCCTGTTTTAGAGTCCTCGTAAAATGGAAGGATCTCACCTACAGTGATTTCGCATTTAGCAATCAGTTTATCAATTTCTGCATCTGTAACCTTTTTCACACATTCCACAAGATCACCGAGACTATATCCATTGACTGAATATCCTAGGCAAATCTGTGCCTCAACTTTGTCCCTGCTGGTAACGGCGACCTCTCGCATACTGTGCCCAAATCTTGCAATCTTTGTCCCATGTGCATCATGCCATGCATAAAAAGCCGAAATGGTGGATAATTGTTGTTCCTGACTGCAAGATATTGGATCTCTGCAGAACGAACAATTACTTATTCGATACACTCTGATTGAAAATTATACTCGTTAAGGGTTAAAATGTAACAAATGCTGTCATTCCTGTGGATGCAGGAATCTCCATATTTACAGTTAGTTAGGAGATGTCTGTATTCATTGGCATGACATTAAAAACTAACCCTCAACGAGTATAACGTTTAAAAAATTTAAGCCGATGATCATTGAAAATAGGTCTAAAATGCTCCGATGCCCCAAAATAATCAGTATGGTTATATGCTAAATCCCAAGAATTCTTCTTATCCGGTGAAATACAAATACGCCGCAATGATTAGCACCAGCACAATCAGAGAAGCGACAACATCGCTCACGTTCCAACTGCTACGAGATTCCTTACGATCTTCAGCGGTCATGGTCGAGTAGGTTAAACCACTGATTTTCTCGTAAGATGGTTCCTTGGTCATGTAACTAACTACAATCATAACCACTACACAAACAATAAATATCAATAAACTATAATATTGGAAAAAAATATTATTGATAATCCAGAAAAAAGAACCTAGTTTATAATTAAAACCATCTACAAGTTTGATTGGTGTATCAACGAGCAATCGGAACAATCCCATAACAAAGCCAGTAATCAAGGCTGCCAGGCATCCCTTACTATTCAGCCGTTTCATAAAAACACCAAAGAAAAAGACCACAAAAATTGGTGGTGCCAGATATGCTTGCACACCTTGTAGATAGTCATACAGTCCTTTACCACCACGGATCACCGGAATCCACATCAGACCGATCAAAACCATAACGGTGGTAGCCACTCGACCTATCCAAACCAGTTGATGCTGGGTTGCTTTAGGTCTTAATCTCGAATAAAAATCCATAGTAAACAGGGTCGAAGATGCGTTAAACACACCCGCCAAAGAACTCATTAAGGCTGCCAGAAGGCCAGCCACGACAATGCCTCGCACTCCAATTGGCAATACATACGCCACCAGAAGCGGGAAAGCTTCTTGAGCCCTATCACGCAGCAGTTGTCCCTGTGAATCAAAAAACACTTGCTGAATCGCTGCTATCGTTCCGCTCTTAGCCAGGGCAAAACAGATCATTCCGGGAATGATAAAGATGAAAACCGGTAACAATTTCAGATAAGAGGCACAAATAGAACCACGCCGAGCTTCTCGTTCACCGGGCGCTCCCAGTGCACGCTGAACAATATATTGATCCGTACCCCAGTACCACAATCCAATAATCGGCGCACAAAACAACATGCCCAGCCAGGGGTAATTATCATTAAAATACCATGCCATGCGACCTGCCTCTCGAACTGGCTCCCATGTTCCTTGAATACCACTCGGCACTAGTGGTTTCCAGAGGTTAAACATTTCCGAACCGGCAATTTGACGCAATTCGCCCCAGCCCCCCAGAGCTTTCAGTCCAAAAATAGTCACCAACATTGATCCCAATACAAGAATGATGGTTTGCATCGCTTCTGTGTAGGCTACTGCACGCAATCCTCCAAGGATAGTATAGATACCCGTCAGGACGATCACGAGAATAGAACCGATCCAAAAGCTATCCAATCCCATAAAATTAATATCTGGTAAAAGAACGCTGAAAACAACCCCGCCAGCAAAAATACCAACGGCAATTTTGGTCAGGACATAAGCGACCAGGGAAATAATCGAAAGAACCGTACGTGCGGTTGGCGAGAAACGCCTTTCCAGAAATTCGGGCATTGTAAATACTTTGGAGCGCATGTAGAAAGGCACCATGATCCAAGCCAGAACCAACAGACACCAGGCATGTAGTTCATAATGCGCCATTGCGACGCCGTCAGTCGCACCAGAACCAGCCAAACCCACCAGGTGTTCTGAGCCGATATTGGAGGCAAAAATTGACGCCCCAATGATAAACCAGCCCAGATGACGACCTGCCAGGAAATAATCGGTAGTTGTATCTTGCCTTTGTTTGATCACCCACCATGCTAAACCCAGAATCACCAGAAAATAACCAGCCACAATAATCCAATCAAGTGCTGCAAACGTAGCCATAAATTTTTTCCTCCATTTGTTGTATGTTGAGAAATCGGTGAAAGGTGATTATTCTTCACCTACTAATTCAGTTAGACAATTACTCTCCCAAAACCATCTAATAAACAAACAAAATTATGAACTCTATCTAATTCTGCGTTTCTAAGATTATTCCCTTAAAACAGCTCTTTATCACTCGTTCAATTATAATCGTGTACACTATTTTTTCAATGATTCAATTATATAAAATTAAAATCAAAAAAGCAAAAAAAATTTTGCATAAATTAATTTTTTTTAAAATCAACACAAGCATACTTTGCCAATTTTTAAAATTTGCTATCTTAATAAAATCATTAAACAATTTCTGTTAAAATTTAGGGGAGAAAAAATTAAATCGAAAGGAGAAAATTACTCTCCGTAGCCCAAGCTTCCTACCTATATGTTCAAAATCTGCTAATACTGCCAAGTTTAAGCAAAACAAAGTGCTAAGTTACAGCAAATACTAATTTGTGTTCCCTGAAATCCAAGACATGGCTGACTATCCGATTGAAGTCGATGATAGAATCATAATAACGGAAAGCAGTCATACCTTTGCTTTTTGAGCGCTTTAAAGAAAACTGAAAAAATACAAAAAAATACTTGACAATTTTGTTATGATTTTGTATAATAAATATAATTAGCATACCTAATATATTTTTAACTATTTCACAGCCAAATATTTCATAATGGGAATAGATATTAAAAATCCTACCCCTTTGTACCAACAAATTGTGGAAGATATAAAGGATAAGATTTCATCCGGAGAAATAAAGATTGGAGAGCAACTGTGTTCTCAGCAAGAATTAGCACGTCAATATGGTGTGAGTTTAATTACAATAAAAAAAGCTTTAGCATATCTAACTAATGAAAGAGTCATCTTTAGTCGAGTGGGAAAAGGAACTTTTGTAACTCGACCGTCTGCACCTATTGATTTCTCCAAACACAAGACAATAGGTCTCGTTCTTAGTGATTTGAAAAATCCCTTCTTTTCTTTAATTGTTCATAGTGTCGAGGCAAACGCATCCGAAAAAGGATATAATTTACTTCTCTCACACACATCCGACCGACTTGAAAAAGAAGAAAGTCAAATTCACCATTTTCTCGATATCGGAGTGGATGGATTGATTATTGCCTCACTGACTCATATATATCGTGCCACAGATACCATTCGAAACTTGAAAACTGAAAACTTTCCCTTTGTAATGATATCCTATATTGCCGATGAAGATATATATTTCATCGGGACAGATCATGAACAGGGCGCCTTTATAGCCACAGAGCACCTTATTAAATTAGGCTATGAAAAAATTGGCTACATCAATGGTGAAGAGGGCAATCTTCTTGGAGAACTTCGAAAAAAAGGCTATATTCGAGCACTTCAGCAGTATGGGAAAGAATATATCGAACATTTTGTTTTTCAACTGCCGCTGAAAAGAAATGATTACCAATCAGGTTACCAAATTGGAGAACAATTTTTTAGGCTTACTGATAGACCTGATGCAATGTTTGTGTATAAAGATCTGGCAGCGCTTGGCTTTGAACAGGCTGTGCTTGATCAAGGTAACAAAGTTCCTGGTGATGTGGCAATTGTTGGTTTCGATAACATCGAAGGTTCTCGTTATGCACCCGTTCCTTTAACAACAATACATCAACCAACTGATGAAATTGGTAAGTTAGCTGTTGAAACAGTTATAAAACGAATAGAAGGTGGAGAAGCCCAAATACAAACTATTTTAGCTCCAAAATTGGTTATCAGGAAATCTTGTGGTGCAAAAGTAAAAACTTCTACTTAAAAAATATGGTATTTTTTTAATGTCGTAGTATAACTGGTTTACTACAAATATTATAAATCGATATTTCATAATATCTGAAAATGGAGTTTTATTTTGTCTATTCTAGAGGAAAAAAACTCTCGTATTTTCAGTGCGAAATTTGTTTATAAGAGCAGAAATAGATTCCTGTTCTTTAAACACGTATCTAATTCTCATAACCGCTTTTGCTTAGCCATCAGAATTATATTTTGGTCAAACAACAAACCCCTTCCTCTGTTAATACTACCAAGATTTTATTCCTTAGATAATGCATTGAAAACGAAATTAAACGGAAAATATTTACAGTTACTTAAAGGAGTCAAGGATGAAAAAGAAATTTTGTTCTATTTATCTTGCTTTTTGCCTCATTCTTTTCGTAACAAATGTACAGGCTGGTACCACAGGAAAAATTTCTGGAACGGTGAAAGATGCTCAAAATAATGAGCCTCTTGCTGGCGTTAATGTCATCATTGAAGGGACGACAATGGGCGCAGCAACAGATCATGACGGTTTTTATTTCATTATCAATGTTCCACCAGGTAAATACAATGTCAGAGCTTCTATGATGGGTTACGATGTGCAGAGTAAGGTGGAAGTAAAAGTAATTACTGATATTACGACGAAAGTTGATTTCAAACTCAATGCCACTGTAATTGAAGGTGAAATCGTAACCGTAGTTGCCGAACGTCCACCCATCCAAAAAGACCTTACTTCCAGTCTTCAGGCGTTTGCAGGAGAAGAAATTGCTGCATCGCCCGTGGAGAATCTTCCTCAATTATTGGAAACCCAGGCAGGCGTCTCTCCAGTTGAGGATATGGAGAAAGCTAGTGTCATTCGAGATACGCCAGGTGATGGCTTACACATCCGTGGTGGTAGAGAGAATGAGACGGCTTTCTTATTGGACGGTGTCAGAGTGGACAATCCTATTTGGGGTGGAGCTGGATATACGCAGAACACTTCAGGAAGCACGGTGACCGAAATGATGACTATTTTGGGAACTTTCAATGCTGAATACGGTGGCAAAATGTCAGGTGTTATTAACCTGGTAACCAAAAAAGGAACAGATAAATATAGTGGTAAGGTTCGTGGATATACTGATAAGTTTGGTATAAAAAAATTCGATCGGAACACATTTCAGGGTGATGTGACTTTTAGTGGACCTCTACCTTTTCTAAAAAATGTAACCTTTTTTACTAATGCTCAATATCGAACTACTGATGGTCGATTTAAGGCTTACATAATTCCCAAGTGGACTGATTCAAAGGGTAATGTGCCAGTAGAGGACGAGAACGGTAATCCCCTGGGGAAAGAAGTATCCGCAGACTGGAAGGATGAATGGAATACCTTACTAAAACTGACCTGGCGAATTACTCCAAACCTAAAATTTATGAGCAGTTATGTTCGTGCACATATTCAGAAGGTCAAATATTATCATGACTACAAATACCTGCCCTACGGCATGCCCTGGAGCGACGAGAAAAGTGATGGCTTTACTTTTAACTTAACACATAATTTGAGTCCCAGTACATTCTATGAAGTGAATGGCTCGTATCAGAGAATTGACTATTGGATGGGAGTACACAAGACAAGAGAACAAAGAATCGTCATGGGATCGAGGTTAGAGGATCTAGTGTATGGATTCAAGTATTTGGGGGCAAACCAAAGATTTTGGGCAGACAGTTCCAGAACTTATCAACTCAGTTTCAACATAACCAGTCAGGTCAATCCAATCCATCTCCTTAAAGCTGGTTTAGATATCCGATATTTAGATCTTTTCCACCGTTTGGATACTTCATGGAGTACGCCTGTGGCAGAATTAACAATTGGCAGCGATGAAGAGGGGAATCCTATAACAGAGATTGTTGAAAATCATCATGCGTATGCTAATAGTCATCCGATTGAATGGGCGGTATATATTCAGGATAAGATAGAGTTGGAAAGTATTGGAATGATCTTAAATGCCGGGCTCCGTTGGGAACGCTGGAACATTGGTGAGAAATATATGGAAGATCCTGAGATTCCCATGGAAACCGTTTTATTGCCTACTAAACCAAAAGATAGAATCAGCCCCAGATTAGGAATATCTTATCCAATTTCTGATAAGGCAGCCTTTCATTTTGCCTATGGACATTTCTATCAGTTCCCCAGCTATGTCGATTTACTTTCCGGGATCAATGAAAAAAGCCGGTATCCCGATCGACCTAACCTAACTGGGGTGGGATTGGCCATATTTAATCCCAATACCAATGTCGAAAAGTCGATAACCTATGAGGCGGGTGTACAGACACAGTTAATGCCGGATGTCTCGTTAAATGTGACAGCTTTTTATCGAAAATTATCCGACCTGGTTGGTGTAACCTGGATTCAGACGGCTGGATATATTTACTTTGATAATGTAGATTTTGGTAATTCAAAGGGTTTGGAGTTTTCATTAAATAAACGATTCAGTAATTATTTTTCAGGTCGTGTCAATTATACTCTGTCACAAACTCTTATTAGTACTTCAAGTCCGATGACCGCAGCCCAAACAGTTTCCAGTGCGCCCATTCAATATAAAAGTCATTTAGCTGATTGGGATAGGACTCATGATCTGGCGGCTCTTCTAAATATTAGTAATCCCAAAAGCTGGGCTATAAGTTTGAACGGCAGAATGAAATCGGGTAGACCATATACTATTCTGGCAGAACACAAGAACACGGAACGAATGCCATGGAATATTAATGTGGACATGAGACTGAGCAAATATTTCAAATTTTTTGATCTCAAACAGGTTCTGTATCTGCAGATTTTCAACATTTTTGATCGTCAAAATATTTATTGGGTCTATGATGTAACAGGAAAATGGAATGATGATGGCGATCCAGGTACGCCGCCTGCACGTGATGCGAATCCCAGACGTATTTCTGATGGACGAAGAGCCAGAATCGGATTTAAGGTTGAATTCTAATTTTTTCTTATACTTATTATTCATTTTTTGGGGGGCAATTAATATCTGATGATCATTACAAGGATTCGAAATTAAAAAATAAGTAAATTAATTTACTCGCAGGGAGTCTCATTATGAGAAAAAAGAAAATGCTATTTCCAACATTTGTTGGTTTTATGGTAGTACTCATGATAAAACTGGCCTCGGCTCAACCGCGATTAGAGTGGGAGCGTTGGGGCAACATTGGTGTTGGGAAATTAGTCACCAAAATGTCGAATACTAATAATATTGGTTCGGGTCGTTTAAAATTTCCAGAGTTGACCAAATTTCCAGCTTTCGAGTACCCATATAATCCGGATCCAGATGCACGTCATATTTATTATGCCGTGGGTGTCTCGTTCCATGTAGGAGGATTTACAATGGATCGAGGACCTGAATGGGATCGTGATCCTAACAGTTTTGCTGAACCGTTATTAGATAGCGGAGATCAAGCCAGTTTCAGATTCTACAAAGGATTTCATTTTGACGGTTTTCCTGATTTCATTCCTCCACCTTCAATAGATGTGAAAGCTAATCTTGTATCCATTAGTGATGATAGCAGCGGGTGGCCTCAAGCTGGTTGGCCGGCAACCTATCCAACGACTGATCCTATACTGGATAGAATAGCGCCAAACTATCCCACCATATATAATCAGGGAATAGCTGATCCTATACCACTGCTATTGGATACATTGCTTGGTTTTCCTGGTGCCGGTCCCAACAAGTATTCTCCTCCTGGTCTTTACTATCCCGGCAAAGTAGTTGCCGACCAGGAAGCTTTCACCGTGAGTTTTGCCC
>JABAOC010008015.1_pt2 | contig 12127 bp, 11 predicted proteins | sample 7062161 | NCBI WGS metagenome assembly JABAOC01 (sample SAMN14538625, study PRJNA623070) | marine sediment metagenome | biome: marine biome [ENVO:00000428]; feature: marine pelagic biome [ENVO:01000023]; material: deep marine sediment [ENVO:00002113] | place: India: Gulf of Khambhat ... | reverse complement strand
AAAGAATTATTAGAGGATACAGATTTCGAAGATTTCGGGAGAGATGTCATTCCTTTTGCCATAAAGAGGAAAAAAACAGTTGGATATTTTTTTGAAGGATACTGGCAAGATATCGGCACCCTTCGAAGCTTCTTTGAAGCCAACATTGCTTTAACAGAACCGCTCCCCAAGTTCAATTTCTACGATGAGAAAAGACCAATTTTCAGCCGAGCCCGCTTTCTGCCAGGTTCCAAAATTATATCATCGGAAATTAAAAATTCCATTTTGTGCGAAGGAAGTATAATCAACCGCTCAAAAATCAATCATTCTATAATAGGAATACGTTCACGAATCGGAGAAAATTGTGTTATTGAGCGAAGTATAGTTATGGGCGCTGATTTTTTTGAAACAGTTGAAGAAATAGCCCAAAATGAAAAAAATGGAATCCCACATATAGGAATAGGCAGTAATTGTGAAATCCGCGAAGCAATTATCGATAAGAACGCACGTATCGGGAAAGGAGTAAAGCTTGTCAATGCGCGGGGCGTTAGTGATGAAACTTCGGAAAACTATGTGATTAAGGACGGAATTATCGTCATTCCTAAGAATGCAATCATTCCAGATGATACAGTTATTTAGCACCAAAAAGGAGATATAAATGCCTGAACTAAGATATGATCCTTTGCAGCATCGTTGGGTAATCATAGCAACAGAAAGAAAAGCCAGACCATCAGATTTGCAGGATACAACTAAATACAATCATCTAAAGCTTTGTCCCTTTGATGAAGGTAATGAATCTTCCACTCCTCCTGAAATATGGGCAATAAGGGACCACAATTCCTCTCCCAATTCTCCAGGATGGAAGGTGAGGGTTGTCCCCAATAAATACCCTGCCCTGAATATCGGACCCGAGGGCAAAAGAATTGGCGTAGGTTACTATGATATGATCGAAGGGACAGGAGCCCATGAAGTGATAATAGAGACTCCACAGCATGACCTCAGCATGGCAGATCTCTCATCAGAACATATCAAATTGGTTCTTATCGCTTACAGAGAGAGGCTTAGAGACCTTTACAGAGATTTTCGCTTTAAATATGTATTAATTTTTAAGAATCACGGAAAAAGGGCTGGAGCTTCATTGGTCCATCCACATTCCCAGTTGATTGCTACGCCGATTGTTCCAAGAAATGTTAGCATTAAGCTTGATGCTGCAAAGCTGCACTATGAAAGGAAGGAGAGATGCCTCATATGCGACCTCATCCAGCAGGAAATAAGCACGGGTTCCAGGATCATTTCTACAGAAAATGGATTTATTGCCGTTGCCCCTTATGCCTCGCGTTTCCCGTTCGAAGTATTTATCGCACCTGTCAACCACAACTACAGCTTTTCCGAGGTCTCAGATGAGGAGTTAGGACGATTTTCTTCTTTTCTGAAAAATATTCTCTCCCGCTTAAAAAATGTGCTCCATGACCCACCTCATAATTTTGTTCTTAACACATCACCAAATATCGAAGCAAAGCCTAAATTTTCAGACCAATGGGTTACTCTTAAGTATGATTATCACTGGCATTTTGAGATTATCCCCCAGGCTTGTCCGAATAGCAGGCTTTGAGTGGGGAAGCGGGTTTTATATAAATCCATCCACACCCGAGATGGCAGCTCAATATTTACGAGAAGGAAAGATTGAATAATTAGAATTTGAAAAATTATAACCGAACTTTACTAGTTCACCTCAAATATAGAATCGGCTATTTGTTTAATATCAGCTAAGGTTAAGCTAATTTCTTTCTCTATTTCCTCTATTGTCGCCAAAAGGCTTTTCATTCTAAGCTCAGAGGTAGAGTCCAATTTAATAACAAGGCCTGCCTTCATCAGAGCATAATCATTGATAATATCGCTTATTAGAAGCGATTTATTCTTTCCTAATTGCCACTCTGGAAATCTTTCAGTTTATTTCTGCCCTCAGAAAACGTTGGGGATAAATCCTTATTTTAATTCAGTCCACTGATTGGACGTGAATGATCTCAGTTTACGAGTACGGGAGGAATTTCTTAATTTTCTTAAGGCTTTTGCTTCAATCTGCCTGATTCTTTCACGAGTCACTTTAAATCTTTGCCCGACTTCCTCAAGAGTATGTTCATTTCCGCTGCCAAGACCAAATCTCATCATTAAAACATCCGCTTCTCTTTCAGTAAGGCATTTAAGAGCGTTAGCAATATGCTCTCTCAGATTAATTTGAATGACTGAATCTGGAGGAGAGGGCATAACTTCATCTTTTATAAGATCATACAGATGACTATCCTCATCTTCTCCTACGGGAGTTTCGAGTGAAATAGGCTCTTGCGAGACTTTCATGATTTTTCTTACTTTGCCTTCAGTTATGTCCATTCTTCTAGCAACTTCCTCATACGTTGGCTCTCTCCCCATTTCGTTAAAAAGATCTTTTGATACCTTGTTTAATCTGTTTATGGTTTCTACCATATGCACAGGAATTCTTATGGTGCGTGCCTGGTCTGCTATTGCTCTAGTTATCGCTTGTTTTATCCACCAAGTGGCATAAGTTGAAAACTTGTATCCTTTTCTATAGTCAAATTTATCCACCGCTCTCATCATGCCTATGTTACCTTCCTGGATTAGATCAAGAAATTGGAGGCAACGATTTGAGTATTTCTTTGCTAAGGAAACCACAAGTCTCAGGTTAGCCTCTGCAAGCTGCTTTTTAGCTCGATCTCTAATTTTTTCTCCGGCGGTGATTGCCCGAACAACACCTCTCAGCTGCCAGACGCTAAGGCCTATCTCTTTTTGGTATTTCTTGATAGCTTCATCGATTTCGTTAATTTTTCGTTTTACGTCCTTTTCTTCCTCCTCTTCTCTGATGTACTTTAGAGAGAAATCCAGTTCTTCTCTTTTTTCTACTAATTGGTTGAGCAATCTAAGTTTCTCACGCAGGTTTTTAATAATTCTCTCCGTTTGTTCGTGGAGGAGATTTAGATCTTTTATATGACAACTAATTTTAACTATAAGTCTACTCCGAGCTATGTTGTATTTTTTATCACAAGGCGTTCTTTCTAATTGGAAATGTAGCTCTCTAATTTTGCTGATATTGTAAAGAATCTGTTTTCTCCTTTCTTCGAGCCTTCCTTCTGCTATATCTTCACTACAGTCAAAAAACTTTTGGATAATTCCAGGAGTCCTCACTATTTTTTCAGCGAGTGAGGTAATCTTGGTGAGAAATAGCCGAGTCTTGATAAGAGATTTCATGATTATGTTTTCAGCCCTTTCGATCTCCCTTGCTAAAGATATTTCTCCCTCTCGAGTAAGGAGGGAGGTATTCCCAATCTCTTTCAAATAGAGCTTTACAGAATCTGTTGTACTTTCCGAGTCTTGAAGAACGATAGGACTATCTTCTTTTTCTTCAGGTTCTTCAAAAATTCTTATAGTGCGATCTTCTAAAGGACTGGAAATAACATCATTTTCTTCTTCAACATATTGCTTATCATCAGAAACTTCATATGTCTTATCTATAAGAAAGCGTTTCTTTCTTCTTTTAGAAAAGAGTTGCTGTGCTTCGGCTTTTTGACACATGTTTCTCGGAAACGCTAGCTGAGCCAAATTTTCTTTTCAAACAAAAATATTCTTTTGCAGTCTCTAAAGCACATTATTTGGGAGACTGTTGCTTTTTATCTTTCTTTTTTCATTCGTAATCTGAATCCCAAAGCGTAAGCTCACTGCTTTTAGGATATTCTTCAGCATCTCAGCGTAAGACATATTGGCAATCTTTGCCATTTTTGCCAGATGTCCATCCCAGCACCACCCAGGATTAGGATTTACTTCCAGAAGCCGAGGATTACCTTCAGCATCCAGCCTCCAGTCAAAGCGACAGTAGTCCCTGCATTCTAGCCTTTCAAACAGCTTCAAGCACCATTCTATGATAAGCTTCTTTGCTTCCTCTGAAAGTTCAGCCGGAACGGATTTAATATGCCAATAGGGAGAGTCGGGAAGCCACTTGGCCTCATAGCCGCAAATTCTGGGAAGTCCATCTGGTAACATTGAGTAATCCTCTTCAACAATAGGCAAAACATTATAATCTTCAGGGGGATTTCCAATAATTCCTACACTTAAATCTTTGCCGCAAAGAAACTCTTCAACAAGAACGGGCTTATCATAGCCAAATTTCTCTCTTATTTCAGAGAGAGCATTGACAAGTTCATTTATGTTGGTGGCAACACTCCTCTGTGTTATCCCAAAGCTGGAATCACCGAAGTTGGGTTTCACAATAACGGGAAAGGGAAAAGGAAGCTCATAAGTGCTATCTTCTGGCTTTATAAAGATTGCTTCAGGTACAGAGATTCCCATCTCCTTGGCAATTCCACGTACGAGAGATTTATCATAACAGAATGCAAGACATTGCGGGCCAGATCCTGAATAAGGTAGCCCAAGTATTTCAAGCAGACTTGGTATGTGCAGTTCATCTCTGGCATTATTGTAAAAACCCTCATCACATAAGTTAAAAACAAGGTCAGCTTTCGTCTTCAATTTTGCCAAATCTTGGATTAAGGTGTCATGATTGTCCAGATAAATAAAATGGCAATCCTCGAGCTCTCTCAGTGCTGATTTTAACTGGTCAACTGTATAAAAATCGTCATCATCAAAAATCGAGAATGGCTTTAAGGGATCAGGCTTGCTTGGATCTCCAAGGATGACAGCGATGTTTTTTATGTCCTCTTTTAATCTTTTTTTAATAGTAGTCCATTCTTTTCTTGCAACCGAAGTAACAATTAACCGTCTCTCCATCATGCCTAAATCCTGATTTCGCTCAGAATCTGGTGAAAATTCACCGTGAAAAATGATGTCATTAAATCCAGCTGATTCTAAAATATGAGGAAGGGATTCCTTAGAGTAAAGCCTTTCTGCATAGAATTGATCTGCGATCACTCCTTTTTCTACATTTGTGATAACCTCTCTTGAGATGAGGCGCTGTTCATCTAAGGAAAGGCTTCTTTCCCTGCAAACAAAGAGCTTCTTGTCTATCCATTCCCAGGAACGGGGCTGAAAATTCTCTCTNNAGCACCCTTAGGTCATCTTCTATTGTCTCAAAATAACCAAAGCTGTTCCCCAATATCATAACGACATCAAAAGTATCCGGTGCATACGCAAGTTTTCTTGCATCTCCTTCCCTGAATCGAACCTCTAATCCTTCTTTCATTGCTTGTTTCTTAGCTCTTTGAATCAAATAATGGGAACGATCCAGGCCTTCAATAAACTTAAAACCTCTTCTTGACAACTCAAGAGAATGACGTCCCTGTCCACAGCATAAATCCAGAATTCTATCCTCTTGTGAAATCTTGAGGATGGATAAAAATTGATCAATCTCTTCATTTGTTATTCTTTGGTCTTCAACTACGTCTCCATCTGTTTTCAGGTAGAGGGAATTAAAGATATTCCGCCACCATGTCGGGTAAACATGCTCTTCAAGATTGACCACGGGGCCTAATACCTTGCATTTGAGCTTGTCTCTATTGAAATTATTTGAATACTTAGTTTTAGATAAATCTTTATCTATCACATTTCCTCCTATTTAAAATCTGTATAGCCAAGGGATCTAAGTTTTCTTTTTTGCTTTTTTCATTTTCCCTTTGCCTTATTGTTACCTGTATTTTTTGCCAGGCTTTTTCATCTCCCTTCTCATAGATATTCTTAAGATTTTTCATTAATGTTCTCCATTTAATGATTGAATTCCCTTCATTTGAAAAAGCTATGCTGATCCTTGCATTTTATAAGACAATTCGTTCTTGTTCATTATCGACAGCTTAATGAAGTTCCCTTCGATATTCCCTTTTAATACATATCGCTTGGAGGCGGATACATTGGAGCTTTCTCTTTTTCAGGGATTTCGGAAACCAAACCTTCCGTTGTTAGGAGTAAGCCAGCGATACTAGAAGCGTTTTGGAGGGCAATACGTACTACTTTGGTAGGGTCGAGAATTCCAGATTTGACCAAATTTTCATATTTCTCTGTAAGGGCATTAAATCCCACATCCTGACCCATCTCTTTTACTTTCTCCACTACAATAGATCCTTCATAGCCGGCATTGTCTGCAATCTGGCGCAGAGGCTCTTCAATAGCTCTTATTACAATATCCACGCCGATCTGCATATCGCCCCCAAGATTTAGTTCTTGCAGAACTTTTTGACATCTCAAAAGGGCAACTCCTCCCCCAGGAACAATTCCTTCTTCTACTGCAGCTTTTGTAGCATGCATAGCATCTTCCACTCTAGCTTTCTTTTCTTTAAGCTCAGTCTCGGTGGCGGCTCCAACCTTGAGCAGAGCGACCCCTCCGACCATCTTGGCCAACCTTTCCTGGAGTTTTTCCCGATCATAATCAGAGGTCGTTTCTTCGATCTGAGTCTTTATCTGCTTGATTCGAGCCTGGATGTCTTCTTTCTTTCCCTTACCTTCGACAATAGTTGCATCATCCTTATCGATTACCACCTTCTTCGCTTCACCCATCCAATCTATTCCCACATTTTCAAGCTTGACTCCTATATCTTCTGTTATAGCCTTTCCACCTGTAAGAATAGCAATGTCCTCCAACATGTCCTTTCGTCTATCACCGAATCCTGGAGCTTTAACTGCAGCACAATGAAATGTCCCTTTGAGCTTATTGACAACCAAAGTTGCTAGAGCTTCGCCTTCTACATCTTCGGCAATGACCAGTAGAGGCCTTCCCATTTTCGCTACATTTTCAAGCAAAGGTAAGAACTCTCTTAAATTACTTATTTTTTTCTCATTAAGAAGAATGAGTGGATCTTCCAGGACACATTCCATCCTATCTGGATCAGTTATGAAATATGGAGAAAGGTATCCGCGGTCAAACTGCATACCTTCAACAACTTCCATTGTTGTTTCAAGGCCTTTGGCCTCTTCTACAGTGATAACCCCGTCCTTACCGACTTTATCCATAGCCTCAGCGATTATCTTACCTATGGATTCATCATTATTAGCCGATATGGCACCTACCTGAGCAATCATTTCACCGCTTACATCCCTGCTCAATTTCTTCAGCCCTTCTACAACTTTCTCCACTGCCTGGTCTATGCCTTTTTTCATCAAATTGGGATTAGCTCCTGCTGTTACGTGTTTCAAGCCTTGGGAAAATATGCTCTGGGCCAAGACTGTCGCCGTAGTTGTCCCATCTCCTGCTACATCTGAAGTCTTTGAAGCGACTTCTTTAACAAGCTGGGCACCCATATTCTCCAAGGGATCTTTTAGTTCAATTTCTTTAGCTACGGTCACACCGTCCTTGGTGCTGGCTGGAGATCCAAATTTTTTCTCCAAAACGACATTTTTCCCTCTTGGTCCCAATGTCTCTTTTACCACATTACTCAATGTGTTTACGCCTTTTAAAAGGGCTTGTCTGGCGTCTTCGCCGATGGTTATTTGCTTTGCCATTTTTACTCCTTTTGATAAGAATTAGCTGATTTTGGCTAAAATTTCTTCCTCACGAACAATAACATGTTCAATCCCTCCGATTTCTACCTCAGTCCCACTGAATTTCCCCACTAGAACTTTATCTCCTTTCTTCACAGAGATTGGAATAACTTTCCCCTCATTGCTGATACGTCCCTTTCCTACTGCAATAACTTCTGCCTCCAGGGGTTTCTCTTTCGCTGTATCGGGAATAATTATTCCTCCTTTCTTTACTTCTTGTTCTTCTACTCTTTTAAGAAGAACTCGGTCATTTAATGGTATGACCTTCATCTCTTCCTCCTCTATCAGGATTAAATTTTATATTTTGTTCATTGAATTTCACCAACTATAAAGCGAAAAATGTGCCAAAAATGGCTGCCGTATATTTTCTCTTAAAAAGTATCCTCTGGAAAAAAATGACTTTTCTTAATCAGAATTAAAAGTTCCTAAAAATTCAAATTCGGAACTGAAACTTCTTTTTTTGTCTTTTCTATTGATTTTAGGCAGCGGGAATCTTTTTTTTGTGTTCTCAATAATTAAAATGTTACTTTCCTGGGGAAAAACATTAATAGCTTGCCAAGTGGTAAGGAAATGATCCTCTACAATTAAAACAATCCATTTTGGCACGTTTAATGCTTTTTCAAATATTGTTTGTAATAATGATAAGAATGACCCTAAGGAAATGATTGAATTAGAGAAAAATAGGCGGCTTATTGCTATAAAAGGTATTGTTATTCCAGTAGCTTGGGATCAAAAGGGGAATCCTATTTCTGTAGCTATTGCGACTCATACAGAAGAGGAATATGTTGTCAGTAATGATTCAAAAGGAAAAGAATTATTCAATCTTATCAGAGAAGGAGTTGAAATTACTGGCCTGGTAAAACAATCTGCAGGAATAAAAATAATAGAAATAAAGGATATAGCTAGATGTAAACTAAATAGTTTCTTTGAAACGAAAGATCTAACTGGCAAGAAATAAGAGAATATTTATGCAATATTGAGAATAAATTTTACAACATCAATTTCTGCTCCTTAAACTAATTCTACTATCGCCAATCATAAATTTTTTCCATCAGAATAAACAGATATGATATAATCTTTAAATATTTAGTTCCCTAACGTTTAAGTTGCAAAAATGGATTCCATTCTGGTAGTACTTGAAGCACAAGAGACTTTCCAGACATTCCACTCTTGTTTTCAATCGCAATACAGAGTAGCTAAGGCCCTAGATAAAAATTCAGCCTTGAATATGCTCCAGAAGAGACGTTACGATTTTATCTTCTTTGACCTAGAAATTCTCAAAGAGTCAGTCTCTGGAAATGATTATAAAACTGCTCTGCAACCGTTCTGGCATTTGTTTCCCACCATCGAGATAATTATCATGTCTTCTCAAGAAATGATAAGAGAAACAATGATGGCAATAAAGGCAGGTGCTAGTGATTTTCTAACTTATCCTATAAATCCGGAAGAACTGAGATATTTAGTAGAAAATATCCAAAAATCAAAAATCATACATTCTGAGCTTGACTACCTTCGGGAACAATTTTGGCAATCGTCTGCGTTAGAAATTGTCCAGACTAAAAATTCCGCAATGCAAAAAGTATTCGATAAGATCCGGGCTGTCGCTCCCACTAAAAGTACGGTGCTTCTAACTGGTGAAACTGGGACCGGGAAGGGAGTACTGGCAAATCTTATCCATCAGCATAGTAATCGAAGAGACAAACAATTTATCAGCGTCCACTGCGGAGCAATCCCAGATACCCTTCTGGAAAGTGAACTCTTTGGACACGAGAAAGGAGCGTTCACTGGAGCTGATCGAAGAAAACTAGGAAAATTTGAGATTGCTAATGGCGGGACAATCTTTCTTGACGAGATAGGAACCATTACGCCCTCGGCTCAGATTAAGCTGTTGCAAATCTTGCAGGATCAGATTTTTCAACGCGTTGGAGGAGAAGAATTTCTTAAAACCGACACTAGAATTATTGCAGCCACGAATACAGACCTAAATAGGATGTGTGAGGAGGGACAATTCAGAAGAGATCTTTATTACCGCTTGAATGTATTTCCCATAGAAGTTCCCCCGTTGCGAGAAAGAATGGATGACCTCCCTCATCTTGTTAAAATGATCTTGAGCAAGATGAATAAAGTATATCTTAAGGTAATTCACGACGTTCATCCTAGTGTAATGGAAGCCTTCCAAAGATATTCTTGGCCGGGAAATATTAGAGAACTGGAAAACCTCATTGAACGGGCGTGCATACTTGAAAGTTCTTCTATATTGACACCTGAAAGTTTCTCGACTGAGCTCTTCGAATTAGAAGCACCTTCGGCAATAATCCCACCTTATTCATCCCTTACCATAGCAGAGGCGAGACAAAAAGGTATTGAAGACATCGAAAGGTGTTATTTGAAAACAGTTTTGGCAAATAATAAAGGGAAAATACAGGACTCTGCTGCCGCAGCAGGAATTTCGACTCGGCAGCTACACAAATTAATGAGAAAATATGGAATTCGAAAAGAGGAATTCAAACCATAAGCTATATCTTTTGGTGAATAAAATATAAAAAGTATTCTAAGAGGAGATCATTCCTATGAGTGTGGAAGCAATTGCTGGGTCAGGAATTTTCAAATGGCTCATTCTACCGCTGCTTATTTTTCTGGCCAGAGTTCTCGATGTTAGCCTAGGCACAATTCGCATTGTTTTTATCTCTAGAGGACTAAAGTATCTTGCACCTGTTATTGGATTCTTTGAAGTCATAATCTGGCTTCTTGCTATCAGAGTAATTATGCAAAATTTGAATAACTTTGTTTGTTATATAGCCTATGGGGCTGGTTTTGGGATGGGTACCTTCGTCGGAATTCTCATTGAAAAAAAGTTGGCCATTGGCAGATCAATAATCCGCATCATCACTCAGAACGACGCAACAGCATTAATTAATAACCTAAGATCGGAAGGATATGGTGTTACCAGCCAGGATGCTCGAGGCACTAAGGGACAAGTTAATGTTATTTACATGGTAATTAGACGTCATGATTATGAAAAAATCGCCGAGATCATCCAAAGATTCAATCCCAAAGCATTCTATACAATGGAAGATGTCAGCCTGGTAAGTGAAGGCATATTCCCCTTTAAAAAGCGCTATATGCATTCCTTCCCCTCAATTGGTCCTTTTAGATTTTGGAGGAAGGGAAAATAAAATAGATTCTGACACATGTGAGATTTTACAAGAAGGGCAATTTAAGAAGAGCTAATGGATTGCTAAAACGATTTATTAATAATCTTTGTTTGATAGAAACGGCTAGAAATTAGCTCGTCTTTTTGGGGCTCTTCCGTAGGTTTCTGTTATTTCCAAGAGTTTATCTGTCAATGAGGATTTTAACTGCTCAGGTAAAAGTCTCCACTGCCAGTTGCCTTTACTCGTAGCCGGACGATTCATCCTCGCCTCCTCTCCCAGCCCCAGAACATCTTGCACGGGGATTATAACCAGGTTGGCAACTGACATCATAGCCATTTGGATAAATTCCCAATGGATTTCTAGCTCTGACACTTTTCGACCAAGATAACGAAAAACTCTCCTCTTGTCTTCACCTTTGGCTTCTCTTTTTAACCATCCTTTCACTGTGTTGTTGTCGTGAGTTCCTGTATAGACCACACAATTTTTCTCATAAGTATGTGGTAGATAGGGATGCATTGGATCATTCTTGCCAAAGGCAAATAGAAGCACTTTCATCCCAGGAAAGGCAAAATGCTTCATAACCTTTTCCACATCAGGAGTGATAAAACCTAGATCTTCGGCAATAATAGGCAATCGATGAAACCGCTTATTCAGGTGATTGAAAAAATCTAAAGCAGGAGCCTTCATCCATTTCCCTTTAACAGCCGTCTTCTCTTTGGCAGGAACTTCCCAATAGCCAACAAAGCCACGGAAATGGTCAATTCTTACCATGTCATAAAGTTTTATGTCCTTTTCTATTCTCCTAATCCACCAATCATATCCCTTTCTCTTAAGGACATCCCATCTGTAAAGGGGATTGCCCCATAGCTGCCCTGTTTTACTGAAATAATCTGGTGGAACACCAGAAACAGCATAAGGTCTCTTATTTTTATCCAGTTTGAATATGTCGGGATGGGTCCAGCAATCGACACTATCATAATCCACATAAATAGGCATATCCNNGAATCCCTTTTCCATGGCAATAAGATTTAAATAAGAGCCACTGCTTAATAAATACATACTGAAGAAACTTATGCATCTCAATCTCATCCTGAAGATCCTTCTTTACCGATTTAATCGCTTCAGGCTGTCTTTCTCTTAATTCAACAGGCCACTTGCTCCAAACTTGTCCTTTAAAATGAGTCTTGATCGCCATAAAAATAGCGAAATTCTCAAGCCAGGAAGTATTTTCAGAGCAAAATTTTTCATATTCATCTGTGTCTTTTCTTTTTTTAAAATGCTCAAACGCTGTATGAAAAAGCTTTTTCTTGTACGGAATAACAGCCTTATAATTAGTTTTTCCTTTGGGAAAGCGAGGAATGGGTTTGACATCATTCTTGTTAAGAATACCCTCACGAATCAAAAGCTCTGGGCTTATGAGAAATTTATTGTGTCCAAAAGCAGATACAATGTGGTAAGGAGAGCTGTCAAAAGGGGAATTTATTGCGCTTAAAGGAAGGATT
>JABAOC010006314.1_pt2 | contig 12127 bp, 18 predicted proteins | sample 7062161 | NCBI WGS metagenome assembly JABAOC01 (sample SAMN14538625, study PRJNA623070) | marine sediment metagenome | biome: marine biome [ENVO:00000428]; feature: marine pelagic biome [ENVO:01000023]; material: deep marine sediment [ENVO:00002113] | place: India: Gulf of Khambhat ... | reverse complement strand
CACCGTCTGGTATACCGTCATGTCCTTGCGTTTTGCCAGCTCCACGATCCTGTTGGCGATATCCTCCTGGGCGGCCAGCATCTTCCGTCTAGAACTCGACAACTACGCCAACCACCCCACGCCATACCACGCTTCTGACTTTTACACTTTTTTAGACGGTCCACGATATAAGTGATCAGTAAAACCAATGCTTACGGTCCTTAATGAATACTATGAACCACCAGACGATAAATAGACAAGTATTTTCAACACCGTAGAACGAGTGAATAACACGTGATTCCATGGGAGTGAAGTCTCTCAAGATGACGACCCTCGCGGACAACCTCGTGCTGCGGGCGGGCCTCCACGGCCAGTGGGGCCTCTCGTACCTGCTGGAACTCGTCGACGAGGAAGGCGACCCGAGGAAGGTGGTTTTCGACACCGGCAACGACAGGGAGCCCCTGCTCCACAACGTGAAGGAGCTGGAGGTGGACCTAGGCGAACTGGACGCCGTCGTGCTGAGCCACGGCCACGGCGACCACACCGTCGCCACCGTGGAGGTGGTGGAGGCCGCCGGCGGATGTCCCGTCTACGCCCACCCCCACTGCTTCCTGCCACGCCTCTACGAGGACAGACACGGCAAACGGACCAGGGGCGGCGTCCCGGAGGGCCAGGGCGTGGACGAGATCGAGGCGGCCGGCGGGGAGCTGATCCTCAGCAGCGAGCCCCGAGAGGTGGTGCCCGGGCTCTGGACCACGGGCCAGGTGCCGCGGGTCTCCGGGTTCGAGGAGGTCTCGCCGCCCACCGACGGCGGCAGGAGGATAGTGGTGGTGGACGGCGAGGAGACGGACGACCAGATACTCTGTGACCAGGCTCTGTGGACCGACGTTGAGGATGTGGGTCCCTGGCTGATAACGGGGTGCGCCCACTCGGGCCCCGTGAACACCGGGCTCCACGCAATGGAGCTGGGCGGCTTCACCGGCCTCCACGGACTCATCGGCGGCACCCACCTTGTCGGCCGCGACGACGCCTACATCCACAAGACCACAGAGGAGCTGCGGAGGTTCGGCCTCGGCTTCCTGAGCCCCTGCCACTGCACGGGCTTCAAGGCCATGGCCAAGCTCTACCAGGCGTTCCCCGAGACGTTCGGTGTGAACTACTGCGGCAGGGTGTTCGAGGCAGGCAGGGAGCCACGGCGCAGGGTCGTGTAGCTCACCACGGGTGGTCCTTGAGGCCGAGAAGCCAGGCCACGTAGTTCACCAAGTAGTGCATGGGCACCGTCACGGCCAGTATGGCGGCCGCCTCCCCCACCGTGGTGCGCTGGACGGGGTAGCTGAGCAGCACCGCGAAGGTTATGAAGTCGAGCTGATCCACCAGCGGCATGCCCTCCCCGGGCCTCAGGTTCCAGCGGCGCTTGAAGAAGCTGGCCACGATGTCGCCCGCCACGGCGCCGACGGACTGGAGGACGCCGCCCAGCGGGTTCCCCTGCAGGACGCCCACCGCGGCGCCGACGATTACGCCGAGCAGAGTCCCCTTGACGGTCTTGTGGCTTCCCAGGAACGGCTTGCCGTCGAGCCACTTCCTGCCGCCGTCCAGGGGCTCGCCGCCGCCGAGGACCACGGGGCTCGCGTTGGCGAAGTAGGCGGGTAGAAAGAGGTAGACTGCGGCCAGCACGGTCTCTAGGTTCATGGCTGCGACGCCGACGCTCCTGTCTCGGTTATCCAGATGTTAATGGCGTTGGGGCTGGATAGGGGTTTCTCCAGGGTCGCCTGCCGCATGCCCCGCCACGGCGTCTTCTCCAGCTTCAGTATGGTGGAGCTCCAGTAGCTGNNTCTGCGACGTATCCAACACGCTGCGCACCTGCCCCGTCAACAGGAACGCCGCGCCGCTTCCCGCCGCCATCTCCGAGATGTACCCTAGCTGGCGGTTAAGTTCTTTGTTGACGCGGTACGTCCTCTCCTCGTCGACCGTCTCCCCCCTGTAGAGCCCCGTGACGCTGTCAAGCACCACCAGGTCCCCCGGCTCCAGCGCCGGCAGCTGCTCCAGGGTCTCGTCCTGCTCACGGAAGCTCAGCGGCGTGTGAAGGTGAAGCCTCCTCAGCAGCGCCCCGCCGCGCGGCTCGGCTATCTGGGTCAGCCGCCCCACGTTGAGCTTGTTGTCCGAGTCGATGTACACGGCCTTCGCCGCCCTGTGCTCGGCGAGGTGGCTCAGAGCCGCGGTGAGGCAGAGGCTGGTCTTCCCGGTGGCGGCCTCGCCGTACACGAGGCTCACGGAGCCGCAGGGGAAGCCGCCGCCGAGCAGCCCATCGAGGGGCCCCAGCCCCGTCTTCACCTTCTCGGTCCACCCGGTGATCACCTCAGGCCGCCTCCACGGTCGTCGACTCCAGCAGCCGCGACGCCTGCTCCCTCACGAGGACGTCAACGTTCCGCCGCGTCACGGCCTTCGTCGCCCCCACCCCCGTGACGCACGCGGCGCCCGCCGCCTGCCCCCTGAGCATCAACGCGGTGAGCGTCTCCTCGTCCAGGGCGCCGAGCCGCCCAGGGGGCACACCGTGGTCGATTAGCGCGTCGATCAGGCCCGCGCATAGGGCGTCGCCGGCCCCCGTAGGGTCCGCCTCCGTCACCCTGAACGCCGGCATATGGACATAGAGGACCCCAGTGGACGCGTGTAGCCCCTCGGCTCCGTCAGACACCGCGGCGAGCCCCACGCCCCGCGCCGCGAGGCCGCCGAGGACCTCCCTCGGCTCGTCGGCGCCCAGCATGTCCCTAGCCTCGTCCAGGTTGCAGTGGAGCACGTCCACGCCGCCCAGCGCGTCCAGCAGGCTCCCCCATCCACGAGTCGGCGGGACGACGTCCACCACGGTCAAAGAGCCGACTGCGTGGGCCGTGCCCAGAACCGAGTCGAGCCGCGGATCTACGTGCCTCAGGCCGCCCACCGTCCCCTGGTAGAACACCCTCGGCTTTATGTCCCTGAGGAGCGTCTCGACGCGCCGCGGCTCCAGCAGGGTGTTGGCCGCGAGCTCCGCGATGAACCTCCTGTCCTGGTTCCTCACTATCAATGCTATGTTCTTGGCCGTGACGGCGCCCTCGGCCACCTGGGGATGCGTCTGCACGCCGGGTCTCCGAGGAGGGCCACGGTGAGCTTCCCGAGGGGGTCGTCCCCCACGCAGCCCGTCGAGTGCACCCCGTCTCGCCCGAGCTGCACGAGGCCCAGCGCCACGTTGGCGGAGTGGCCCCCCGGCGAAAAGTGGATGCCCTTCGGGGCGTACACGAGGCTCCCCGGCGCCCCGATCTCCGGCAGGTCGGGCACTATGAAGTCCGCCAAGTAGCTGCCGGAGCAGAGGACGCTCATACGTATAAGCTGGGTTCCCATCGGTTTTTGAGGTTTCCCCAGCGACGTTAACAGGCAGAGGCGGCGTTTCCGCGGTCGGTCCACCTCTTCCTAGACGCGGGGCTAGAAGACGGGGTGCCGCCGGTCTCGACCCGTAAAAGCCTGTCCCCGTCGAGCTGCTGGTGCCCGGGCTCTAGAGGTCCTTGGGTATCTCTTTACCGCAGGCCGTGCAGTACAGGGAGTCGCTGGGGTTCTTGCCGCCGCACTGCGGACAATAAACGGGGGCCGATGCCCTGATGTCCCTCTCCCTGACCCTTTCGACCTCGCCCTCTATCTCGTCGGCGACCCGCTGGAGGCCCTTCTTGGCGGCCTCGAATGCTTCGTCAATGAGCTTGACGGCGTTGCTCAGCGCCTTCTCCACGTCCCTCTCCCAGCCCGGTCGAGTGTATAGCGGCGTCTTGACGCCGGCCTCCTCCCCCGCCTCGGTTCTAAGCCCGCACCTGGGGCAGAAGTACGCGTTTTCGGATACCTCGTCTCCGCAGCCTCTGCATTTCACCATGAGAACGGTATTACGCTAGCGATATAACAATGTTGTGGTCACAGTCACCAGGCCTTCAACGATATCCTCGCGTCGTGGAGGATCGCCCAGACGTACGAGGAGCCCCTGACCATCGAGGCGATCCTGCTCGGCCCCTTCAGGGGCACCTGGGAGTAAGCTTTCATGAAGTCACGCTTCGACAGCTCGTAGTTGGTCCTGTTCAGCAGCAACCTCTCCCCCTTGACGCTGTAGCTGAACCTGATCCCCGTCTTGGTGAAGAACGTCTCGCCCGCCCTCTTCAGTATCCTCGTCCAGACTTCCTCGAAAGACGGTTTACCGGCCATGAGACACATTAAATATTTCTTATATGTTACCATAAATTTTACGATTGACGGACGTAACCTGCAACACTGAAAGGAGCTATCTGTTTAACCACACAGACGGTAATTCCTTACTTGCCCACCTTAGAGGTTTACGGATTCCCTCTCACACTAGATATCCGAGATCTCTCAGGTATCGGCGTACAGCAGATTTTACGAAGTCCGGAATGCTGGTGTATCCGTGGTTGCCGCTCTCGATGACTTCCTCTATCTTCTTAGCCAGGCTCTCAGGGAGGTTAACGGTGTGGTACTTATACTTTCTTTCAGGCATCCTATGCTTTTCTACACTTTTTCATTTAAAAAGCTTTATTGTTATAGGTAAATCCAGAGAAAAAACACTAGCATAATTCTGGGTTCATGTATCTCAAGCAACCACGTGTGCAGAGCAGCATCCTGTGTATGCCGTCAAGAAAAAAATCTGGGATTTAGTTACCCTCACGGTGGCCGAGAGTCACGTCAAGGTCCCGGAACCAGAGGAGCAGCTTCCTGTAACCCTCGTAGACTATGTCGCTCACGTGCTCGGGCGGAAGATCGGAGAGGTAGAGCTCCTTGGTGACATCGGAGACAGCGTCGGCTAGCCTGTCTCTGACGTAGTCGATGGCATTTAACTCTAGCTCCATCGTTTTAGCCACGTCTTGGGAGTCAGGGTCTTCGCGGCCCCAGAGAACCTCCTTGCCGTCCAGTCTCAAGTAGATCTCGTCCCCCCGGAGGATGACGGCGGGTGCGCCATGGCCCGTGTTTCGCCGCGTCTTCCTGGACTCGACCTTCCTCCTGATCATTCCCGCTAGCCTCTCATAGCTCTCAAGGTTGTGGAGGGCGAGTTCATTCTGTGGGAAGAGAACCACAGGGATAGGGGGACGGTGTGTCAGCTGGAAGCCGATGACGTCCCCCACGCTCGGCGACTCCATCGACGATAATATGCAGTCATACTTCTTCGACAGTATGAGCCTTCGGAAAGCCCCCATGTTCGAGGCCTGTTCCACCCGGAAACCGCGGTCACACCTCTCGAGGCACTGTTTCACAGGCAGAGGGGTCTCTATGTCTATTAAAGCAATGATATCCACTTTTTTACCCAGGCTTCACGCCCCCATGGGTTCTAATTTAGAGTCAATATGTGAGAATAAAAAAATAGCTATGAATAATGACGAATCATATTGAAATTGTATGTGGGTATACTAAAATGAAGTATTTTTTAATATTTAATTATTATATAAATAAAAGGTTACATATAAAGACGGCTACAAGCCGTATTCACTGTCTGCGTAGGGGTCGGCGACGTGCCCGTGGGTGGGTAGGTCGCGGAAGAGCATGTTCCATATGTCCTCCTCGGTGATGGTCTCACGCTTCAGTACGGTCTCGAGGAAGGACTCCATGAACGGGTGGTGCATAAGCTCGTCCTCGTAGATCTTTATGAGCAGCTTCTGGACACGCTCGTCCTCCACCTCCTCCAGCAGCTGCTTGGCGGCGTCCAGCATCTCCTGCTCCTTCTCGACGTGGAGTCTGAGCCGCTTCTCAAGCTCCTCGTACTCCACGTCGGTGATGGATAGGCTCCTGCCCTCCACGATGTAGGCGGCGGCCTTGTAGAGGCCGGCGTGCTTCCTGGAGTCCACCATCACAGACTGGATGAGCTCCCTCACCACCTCGTTGCCGTAGCCCCTGTACTCTCGGTCTAGCTCAACGGCGTACTTCTCCTCCAGATCCGACAGCATCATGAGCCGCTCTGCGACTGACATAACAACCATGGTGGCAGGTGAAGCACGGATAATAAACGTTTACAGCTCGGGCTGCGCTTCTTCCGGGGGCTGGGGCTCCGGCCTGGATCTCGTGCTGTAGAGCCTCAGCTGGTTCACAAGCATGGGCATGGTGAGGCCCTGGAAGACGTTGGTACCCAGGACCAGCCCGTAGGTGAGCGCGAACATGGTCTCCGTGTTTGGGAGGCCTAGACCGACGATGCCCAGGACCAGCACCACGGAGACGGCGCCCCTGAGCCCGCTCCACGTCATGCCGACGCGCCAGTTCTGGGGGATGCGTTTGCTGCGTCTCTTCTCCAGGAACTCCGCGACCAGGGACACCATGACGTACCTGAACAATACGCTGAAGAGGCTCAGGCCGAGTATTGGCAGCGCGAAGCTTATCAGTATGGCGGGCTCCAGGCTGACGCCTATGAATATGAACGCGAAGCTGGAGGCGATGAAGCCCACGAACTCCCACATCACCTCCAGGCTCTCCTCGTCGTGCTCCGTTATGCCTCCGCTGCTCTTGCACCGGTAGTTCAGGAGCAGCCCCGCCATGACGACGGCTATGACGCCGCTGGCGTGGAACTGCTCGGCCAGCCTGTAGACGCCGAAGGCCATTATGAAGGTTAGCAGTATCTCCACGAACAGGTCGTCGGTCCAGCAGAAGATGAGGTGGACTATGAACCCGGCTATGTACCCGAGGAGGACGCCGCCGATCACCTTCACCAGCGTTATCTGCAGGACCTCGAGGCTGGTTATGGTGCCCGCCTCGATGATTATGAGGAGTATGCTGTAGACCACGATGGCTACGCCGTCGTTGAAGAGGCTCTCCCCGGCCACTATGAGCTGGAAACGCCTGATCACCCCGAGCTGCTTGAACGTCGCGATGACCGAGACAGGGTCCGTTGGGGACACTATTATCCCCAGCATGAACGACTCGATCCAGGTCAGGCCCAGGATGTAGTGGGCGTACAGCCCCACCGCGGCCACCATCAACGCGGTGCCCACAACCGCGTAGAACAGTATGATGTCGCTGTCGTCTATCAAGCCCTCTATGTCGAGGGTGAGGGTCTCGTTGAACAGGATCGGCGGCAGCAGGATGGTGAGGAATATCTCCGGAGATAGCTCGGGCAGGGCGAGCCTTGGCACCCAGGCCGCCAGCAGCCCCGCGAAGATGAACGCTATGGTGGCGGGGAAGTTGACCTGGCGGGCCACGAGGGAGATGACTACGACCAGTATGAGGATATTGTATATCGCATCAAACTGACCTAACCCCGTAGCCATGGATGATCAGTCTTCATGAAGATACCAAAAATAAAAAGCTATACGACGTATAGTTCCATGTTTACAAGCGACTGAGCGAGACAGCCTCGAAAAATGAGTGAATAATCGTATCAAGCGCTTATATCATGGCGTACAAGCCCTTTCCACCGTATAACGGGCTTCAGTTATCAGAGAAAAGCGGTGAGGGAGCCTAATAGGATAGAAACCCCGTTTTCGCGTTTTTTAGGCTCAGAGAAGCCGTTTCAGCCGTATACCTCGTCAGCGGTGGACGGCGTCTACACGGAGACGGTATACGGGGGAAACCGACTTATAAACCTGCACAGGAGTTGGATTCATGATGTTCAACCGTACGAGGGTGAGGCTTGTGGTGGGCGACATCACGCACCAGGAGACCGACGCCGTGGTGAACGCCGCGAACAGCAGCCTGATGGGCGGCGGAGGGGTGGACGGGGCGATACACAGAGCCGGCGGCCCAGCGATCCTCTCGGAGTGCATGGAGATAAGGAGAACAATGTACCCGGACGGGCTCCCCACGGGGGAGGCGGTCATCACATGCGGCGGCAGCCTCAAGGCCCGACACGTGATCCACACGGTGGGCCCCGTGTGGCGGGGGGGAGGCAGCGAGGAGGAGAGGCTGCTGGCAGCCGCCTACAGGAACTCGCTCTGGGTGGCCGAGGAGAACGGGTTAAAGTCGATCGCCTTCCCGTCCATAAGCACCGGCGCCTACGGGTACCCGGTGGAGAAGGCCGCGAGGACGGCCCTCTCGACCGTCAAAGGCTTCATCGAGGAGAACACCTTCCTGGACGAGGTCGTGTTCGTGCTGTTCAGCGAACGGGACTACGAGACATACAGCAGGGCCCTCACCGAACTATAGTCGAGTTTATATCCTGCGCGAGGTTAATGGTGTAAACTCCGGGGTGTCAGGTTTGGGTGAGGGTAAGCTGAGCAGGCCCGTGTTGACGCTGGGCGCCGTTCAGCTCATAGAGTCGCTGGCCTTCGCGCTTCCGATATCGTTCTTCCCCAGCTACGTCGTGGAGCTTGGCGCCACCGTCGCCAGCGTGGGGCTTTTCACAAGCAGCTTCATGATCGCCTCGGCGCTGCTCTCGCCCAAGATGGGGAGCCTCACCGACAGGTACGGCCGGAAGAGGCTGATGATGGTCGGCGTAGGCGCGGACGTGGTCCTGGGCGTGCTCACGGGTCTGGTGCCCAGCTGGGAGTGGCTGCTCGCCATAAGGGTGCTCAACGGGGCCGCTTCCAGCGCGGCCATGCTGGCGTCCGAGACTCTCCTCATCGACCTCGTGAGCCCCCTGAGGAGGGGCGAGGCGTCGGGGTACATCATGTCGATGAGCATGGTGGGCCGGAACATGGGGCCGATGCTCGGCGGCGGCATCCAGTGGCTCGCCCTCAGCCGCGGGTCGAGCCTGCTCATGAGCTACAGGATACCCTACTTCGTGGACTCGTTGTTCGCTTTGATCGCCCTGATGTTGATCTACCTTCTGATCAAGGAGCCTAGGCGGATGAGCACGCCGGGCAGAGGAGAGGAACGGGGAGAGGCGCCCAGGGTGGAGTTGACGCGGCCGCTAAGGATACTGCTGGTGAACGGCTTCGTCACCGGGATAGGCGTCGGGTTCATCATACCCATAATGGTGCTGTTCTACATGGACCGGTTCGGCATGGACCCGGTGGCCATCGGCACCATCATCAGCGTCAGCGGCTTCATCGGGCTCCTCGCCAGCTACGTCGCGGGCAGGTTCTCGGACAGGGTGGGCAGGAAGCCCCTCATAGGGCTGGGGAACTACGTGTCCAGGCTCGCCGGCCTGGCGCTGCCTTTCACCCGCAGCGTAACGGAGGCCGGCGTCGTGGTGAGCGTGAGGAGCCTCGGCTTCAACGTGAGCATGCCCGCGTTCAGGGCGCTCAGGGCGGACCTGGTGCCCCCCGAGGTGCGGGGCAGGGTGTTCGGGCTCTTCGGCACCGCGTTCACGGCGGGCAGCGTCATAGGCCCCGTGCTGGGGACCTGGGTGTACGACACTTACAGGTTCACCACTTTCGACGTCATGGGGTTGGCGGTGCCCGGCTACGGCGTCCCATTCATAATAAACTCGGTGCTAGGCCTGCTCACGACGACCATGATAATGGTGCTCATAGAGGAGCCCGGCGTCGACGACAGGGCGCCACAGTTCAGCGCGGCGCTCCACGGCTAGCCGCGCGCCCCGTACGAGACCCCCGTGAACCGGGTGACAGCCCCGGTCTGTGAACCTGAATATATCCGAAGGCTAGAGCTGTATCACTTGGTCCATCTTCGAGCCCAGGCGCGTCATGAGGGTCCTCTCGCGCCGAGGCACGCCCGTGCCCAGCTCGTCGCCGCCCTCGGGGCCCATGCGGCCGGTGAGTATGACGGTGTCCACTTCCCTCACGGCGTCCCAGAGGGTCTGCAGCTTGCCTCTCTGCAGGTGAAGGTGGACCTCGTTCATGAACAGAGTGTCAGCGGAGCCGTTGAACTGGCCCAGCAGTGCCTCCGTTATGCTTCGGTTGTACTCGGCGAGCCTGACGAAGTCCTCCGGGGTCTCGGCGGTGAGCGACGGCGTCTTCATGAGCTTGCTGCTGAGCACCCGGACCATGGGGTGGTCGCCGTCGTACAGGCGGCCGCCGACCTCCTTCCCGTCGGGGGTGCGGAGCGACGGCGAGAAGTCGATGACCGTGATGAGGCCCTCCGCCGCCTCCACGGCCTCCCCGAGGAGCCTCCTGGCGTACCCGAGTTTATCTGAGGCCGAGCCCCCCGTGATCAGGGTCTTCCTGTCCTTGAGGTCAGAGTAGGAGTACTCCATTCCGTTACACCGTTTCTTGGATGCCGAGGCGTCTATTCATCGGGGAATGGCCCGTGGTTAACTGGGCGCCCCCCCCCCCAGCGGGGCGCCTCCATGCCCCCCATGTTCAGCGTCGCGGCGCATTTAAGACTTGATCCCCGGAGGGCTGTCGACGCCGCTTGAACGAGGCGTACAGGCTGGCAAACAGGTAGAGGGCCGTACCCACGAAGATGAGCACCGCGTATAGGACGCCCAGCGTGGCCCCCACGGCAAGCGCCCCGCCCAAGTCCAGCGGCCCCGGCACGGACAGGGCCAGGTATAGCCGCCCCGAAGCCTGGAGAACGCCGAAAACGACCGGTATGCCGATGAGGGAGACGAGGAACGACGCCCAGTTCCTGCCGAGGCGCCTGTTCAAGAGGGTGTTGGCGTGGTAACCGGCGAGGACGGGGACGATGATGAAGTGGAGCGGCGTGCCCACGGCGAGGAACCCGGCGACGGCGGCGTAAGCCGCCCCCTTGAGGCTCCTCCCCCTCGCGTAGACGATCGCCCCGGCGGCGAGCCCAGCCAGGACGCCCAAGGCCAGGATCGGGTGAACCGCCATGTACCCGGGTAAACCCCCAGCATTTATAGCTGTTAGGGGCCACTCTGTCGTGTGACCGAGCAGAGCCTCCACAACCAGCTCAAGGAGTGGTACACAGGCGAGGGCGCGGAGGAGGAGGCCACTGTGGACGGCTACGTGGTGGACGTGGTCAGGGACGGCCTGCTCATAGAGGTGCAGACGGGCAACTTCAGCGCGATAAGAGACAAGCTGCGGGACCTCCTGGAGAGCCACAGGGTCAGGCTGGTCCACCCGGTGCCCCGCGTGAAGCACATCGTCAGGCTGGACAGGGACGGGGAGCAGGTGTCCCGGCGCAGGTCGCCCAAGAGGGGGCGGTTCGAGGAGGTATTCTACGAGCTTGTCTACATCCCGGAGATATGCGCGTCCGAGGGCTTCGAGCTTGAGGTCGCGCTGGTGGACGCCGAGGAGTACCTCATCGACGACGGGAGGGGCAGCTGGAGGAGGCGGGGGTGGAGCATCCACGACAGGCGGCTGGTGGACGTCGTCGAGCGCCGCGTCTTCACATGCCCGGGGGACTTCATCGATCTGCTGCCCGACGGGCTGCCGCCTGAGTTCACGGCTCGCCAGCTGGCGAAGGCGGCGGGTCTCCGGGTGAGGCTGGCCCAGAAGATGGTCTACTGTCTGCGGCGGATGAAGGCCGTCGAGGTATGCGGGCGGCGTGGCAGGGCGAACCTCTACACGGTCTCGTCGTGAGGATGGCGTGGTGCGCAGGGCTAACCATGCGGGACGGGGCGCCTAGGCGCGTCTTATGGGGTTGTCCAGCGTTATGACGGTCCTGGTGCGGTAGACTCCGTTGATGCTTCTGATCTGGTTGATGGTCTCCATCAGCGTGACGGGGTCGGCGGCCCTGACCATGAGGAGCATGTCCTCTTCCCCGTCCGTGAACCATCCCTCCACCACCTCGTCCACGGTCTCCAGGTCCCTGACGATGTCTTCGTCGCAGCACCTCTGGGGGTCCAGCATGACGCCCACGAACCCGGTGAGGCCGAGGCCCAGCTTGCCGTAGTCCAGTAGGGGCCGGTACCCGAGGATGACCCCCTCGGCCTCCATCTTCTCGATCCTGTCCTTGATGCTGGGGCTGCTGAGCCCTATCTCTCTGCTGACGTCGGCCAGCGAGACCCTGGCGTCCTCCTTGAGCATCTCCAGTATCTTCGAGTCGATCTCGTCCAAACCCATCAAGGGCCCTTATGCCTTAGATTCTTATATATTTTATCCATTATACCTTCAAATCTTAAGCATATTATTTATTTTTCCTAACATTATAACGTGATCATGGCGGAAGCGTTGGCCGAGAGAAAGACCGAGACCCCCTGCTGCGAGGGGGAGACAGAGGAACCCTGCTGTGAGGCAGAGAACGAGGCTGAGGCAGCCCGGCGCGGAGAGGCCGCGAAGGACGTGGCCCCGGGCAGGTGCTGCTAGGCCTACCCTTTTTTTTGGTGGATTGCATGGACGGATAC
>JABAOC010000386.1_pt4 | contig 12128 bp, 11 predicted proteins | sample 7062161 | NCBI WGS metagenome assembly JABAOC01 (sample SAMN14538625, study PRJNA623070) | marine sediment metagenome | biome: marine biome [ENVO:00000428]; feature: marine pelagic biome [ENVO:01000023]; material: deep marine sediment [ENVO:00002113] | place: India: Gulf of Khambhat ... | reverse complement strand
TTCAGATCTTTTGTGTAAAATGTTCCAGATTGTTCCAACATGTTCTTATTATATTTATTATATGTCTCTTCTTTCAACGATACCAGAATGAAACAAGAATCTAATGCATTAGTTGATGTAAATCAAAAAGAAGCTTGTTTCAGTGATAGAAGCAGATTAAATGATGTACGTGTTAACCGCAATATATTGATAGTAGACGATGATAATGACATCGTTGACTGCTTCAAATATATCTTCGAGTGCGAAGGCTTTGAGATAGAGAGCGCGCAAAGCCCCGACGAGGCCTTGGACATGGCCCGGGAAAATAAATACGTGATAGCGATACTGGATTACATCCTCCCAGATATGAAAGGCGACGAGTTGGCCGAGAAACTACTTAAAATAGATGACTCCATAAACCTCATCTTCATAAGTGGACACACTGAAGCGGAGGAGACTATCAACAGGAAAGGTATTCATGCATACAGGTTCTTCATGAAGCCTATAAACCCAGAATCTTTGTTAGACGCTATAAAAGGAATTACAGACTCCCCAAACGTATATGTTCCCGTTCATTCAACATTGGCCATAGTCTAGTAACTCGACTAAGATCACTAGATCTTTGTCTGATCAATGATGATATTGCCCTTCCATATTTATTTTATACCTATAAAAATAGGTAAACCAGATTCGATTGAGCAGAGCAGCCATACTGATCGTGGACGACGATGAGGACATACTATACTTCTTCAAAGTCCTGTTGGAGGAGAATGGATACAGCGTCGACACGGTTCAGACTGGGCAGGAGGCGCTCGAGAAAGCGGAGAAAAACAGATACGATCTGATTCTGCTGGACTATAAGCTGTCGGATTCCTACGGTGGAGTCATCGCGGAAAAGATTCTAAAGATGAACGAGTCTGTCCAGATCATATACATTACCGGCTACAGCATGAACGGCAAGGTCCCGAGGAGCGAGTTAGTATGTAAAGTCCTCTTAAAGCCGATCCCAGATGACGTGCTGCTCAAGACCATAAGCGAGGCTGTGGCTGAAAAAGGAATCGAGAAAACCATGGGCGGTGAGTAGAAGTGAAGCTGAGGAGGAAACTTGTATTGATCTTCAGTATGAGCTACATCCTCATATTCACTTTCTTCTTCATCGCATCGAACACCTTCCTCATGAAGGGCTTCGTCGACATCGAGGACACAAACATCAGGAGACAGACTGAGCTGGGGTTGAAGGCTCTCGATCTCAGGATAAACGAGCTTGATCAGACCACCCACGGGTTCGCGGCCCGCGACGACACATACTACTACGTCGAGAGCGGCTTGAAGCACTTCATAAACGAGTTACTGCTGAGTTCAACGTTCATCGACTACGAGATAAGCTTCATGGCCTTCTTGAACGACGAGGGAGAAATCATAACCAGCAAGGCCTTCGACCTCGTAGAGCTGAAGAATGTTCCGTTTCCAGCATCAATCGGAGAAGCCATCGAGCGACACAGCGTTTTGAAGAACCACACGGGGACCAACAGCGCAGTCTCAGGTATATTGACTACCCCGGATGGCCCGGTGATCCTGTCTTCAAGGCCCATTATCACCACCGAGAAAAGCGGACCGATAATAGGGACGCTGATATGTGGAAGGTATCTTGACATCTTGGAAGTCGAGGTGATTAAGGGATCTACGTTCCTATCCCTGGAGATATTGGACATCAACGACGAGAAGGCCCTCGGCTCCTTCGGATCAGGGTCTATGGCCTTGAATGGGACACAGATTAACATTGAGAGGCGTGGATACGACACCATCTTGGGCTATTCCGTGATATACGATATCTTCGATGAGCCCGCCCTGGTCCTCAAGGTGGACTCGCCCCGAGACGTCTACACCCATGGGTTCCTAGTCTTGGCGTACTTTGTTGGGTCAGGCGTCCTTGCGGGTTTCATCATCGCTTTGCTTTCGATACTGGTCATGAACCGGTTCATCCTTACACGTATAGTGAAACTGAGTGAGGAAGTAAGCGAGATAGATCCGCATATGATTGCTACGACGAAGGTGACCATCCCTGGGGACGACGAGGTCTCCGTGCTCTCGGAGAACATAGACGAGATGCTTGACGCGCTTAACCTGTTCCAGCACCGCCTCAAGGAGAGAGAGAGGATGGCCACCATCGGTGAGACCTCAGCAATGGTGGGTCACGATCTGCGGAATCCGCTGCAGGTCGTCTACATGCTGGGATCGAGGCTCAACAAGAGGATAGGCGTCCTCAGGGACGTCGGCGTAGACGACTCCGAGCTGGATGAGCTGGAATACATAGAGAAGAAGCTCAAGGAGCAGACCAACTACATGAACAAGATCGTCTCCGACCTCCAGGACTTCTCTAAGAACATCAAAGTGGTCTACGAGGAAACGGATCTGGAGCAGGTGGTCGTGGACGTAGTCGGGACCCTGGATGTGCCGGAGAACGTCGAGGTCTCGATATCACTCGACGAGGGGCTCAGTAGCCTACAGGCTGACAGCAACCTGCTTAAACGCGTCTTCACAAACCTCTTGACGAACGGCATCCAGGCTATGCCTGAGGGAGGTTCACTGGCTGTAGCCGGCACCGTCTCGGACGACGTTGCCACCGTTGTGATCTCTGACACCGGGATCGGGGTCTCCGAGGAGAACATAGGTAAGCTGTTCCAGCCCTTGTTCACGACCAAGGCGAAAGGCACGGGGCTCGGGCTCGCCGTCTGTAAGCGGATCGTGGAGGCGCACGGCGGCGAGATATCCTTCGCGTCTGAGGAGGGCGTGGGCACCAGTTTCACCATCAAGATCCCTATGCGTCCAGAGGAGGACTTGACAGAGACGCAGGTCCCCGACGAAGCCGAGTCAGCGGAGCCTCAGGAACAGCAGGCTGAGAGCCGCCAGCCGGGCTAGCCGGGTTTTTCTTCCTCGTCCTCGTACTCTTCTTCTATGAAGGCCGTCAAGGCGCTCTGCGCCGTCTCGGCTGTCTTGACCCTCTCCCACTCCCGCTGGTCCACGGTGCCGCCGATCTGCTCCTTCATTGTAACCGCCAGCCTGGGGCCTATCAACGGCAACGCCGTCAGCTGCCTCAGCTCGGCCCGCTTAAGCCTGGCTATGCTGGTGAAACCGGAGTTGTAGAGCACCTGGGCCCTGACGCGGCCTATGCCCTTGAGCCTGACGAGGGGCAGCAGCTTCTCCGAGACGCCGTGCTTTACGCGGTCCCTGAGCCTCCTTAGATGCCGTCTGGGCTCCGGCATGGCGAGGATGTCGGCTAGCTCGTGGGCGGAGTACAGGAGCCACTCCGCGTTTGTGACGGCGCTGTACCTGTCTCCCGGCTGCACGCTGTACCTCTCCAGGAGGTCGTTTTCGGAGACCTCCTCTATCCAAGCCTCCAGGACCATGGCGGTCTTCACCTCGCCGAGGAAGCTCTCGTGTTCGATGTAGTCGATTGCCTCGCCTACCTGGACGGCCAGCTCGTCCAAGTGGTCCTCGAGGTAGGTCTCAACGAGCTCCATGTCTTTGCGCCTGGGCCTGAGTATGGGCCTCATGTCCGGCGTGTGGCACACGAGGTGGAGCCATGTGAAGTCTGTTATGTCGAGGGCGCCCCGCTTGAGGCCGTCCCTGATTACCACCGCGGTCAGCGGGTCTATGTACAGCTCGCTGACTCGGCGGCCGAAGTCGGTGGCGTAGAGTCTGTCCCGGCTGTACTCTATCATGCCCTCCCTGCGGAGGTATCGGAGGATGTTGCCTATGATGAGCTTGATGCCCGACGTCGGGTAGTTGTAGCCGTAGAAGGTTGAGCCGAAGAAGTCGAGTAGGCCGCCCTCGGTGTGGGCGTAGTCCGAGGAGACGGCTGCGAGGGTGTGGCCCCGCAGCGCGGATTCCATGGCCAGGCGGCTGTCGATCCTCTCGGGCTCGGAGAGGACGTAGTCCTCTATGAGGTAGTCCTGCTCGTCCTCCGAGGACGCTATGAGCAGGGCCTCGCCCACGTCGTCGTACTGGGGCCTCCCGGCGCGGCCGCTCATCTGCTTGTACTCCAGCACCTTAATGGGCTGCATCCCGTACCCCGGGACGAACCGTCTGTAGCTGCCTACGACCACGGTCCTGGCGGGGAGGTTCACGCCCGACGCGAGGGTCGGCGTGGCCGAGAGTATCTTTATGTGCCCCGCCTTGAACGCGTCCTCTATGATCCTCCTGTGCTCCCTGTTGAGGCCGGCGTGGTGGAACGCCGCCCCCTTGGATATGCATGACGCGAGGTCGTCGGTAAGCCGGGTCTTCTCGCCGTGGACGGATATGTCTGCGGCGATCCCCTGGAGCTCGGTCTCCTGGCGCTTGGACAGCCTCCTCCCCAAGGCGTTCCCCGCCATCCGAGCCGTGGAAGCCGCGCGTCGTCTGCTCTCCACGAATATGAGGGCCTGGCCCCCGTCTTCCACGGCGTTCAGGGCGAGGTTTACGTGGCCCTGGGGGTGGTAGCCTTCGATGCCTCTCACCGAGCCGTCCTTGAACGTTATGTGGTTGCCCAGCGAGACCCCCTCCCGCAGCTCGACTGGCCTCCAGTCCGTGGTGACGCACTCGGCGCCCAGCCACTCCGCTATCTCACCGGCGTTACTTACTGTGGCGCTGAGGGCCAGCACCTGGACCCCGGGGCTCATCTGCCTGAGCCTTGCTAGGCTCACCTCCAGCGTGGGCCCCCTGTCGCTTCCTATGAGGTGTATCTCGTCGGCAACGACGAGGCTGATCCCGGTCATCCATGGGCTGCGGTGCCGTAGTAGGCTGTCGCACTTCTCGTTGGTGCATATGACTATGTCGTAGGCCTCCAGCCAGGGGCTGCTGTTGTCCATGTCCCCCGAGCTCACGCCCACCCTGATCTTCCTGCCCTCGGGCTTCACGAGGTCCGTGTAGGCCTGGAACTCCCCGTACTTCTCCCACGTCAGCGCCCGCAGGGGCGTCAGGTACAGAACCTTTCCCCGCCGCTCGAGGATGTGCTTCATGGCGCACAGCTCGGCGACGAGGGTCTTGCCGCTGGCCGTTGGGCTCGCCATCACCAGGCTTCTCCCGTCAAGCACACCGGTCTCTATGGCGTCCGCCTGGGGAGGGTACAGCTCCTTGAGGCCCCTGGCGGCTAGGATGCGCTTCACCTGGGTCGGTACGTCCAGCTCCGTTACGTTCACGTGGGACAGCTCTCAGAAGACTTGGTGGATTCCGCCATATATGGGGTTGGGTCACCCGTTGGGCAGCCGCTCACGGGTGAGCGCCACCAGGCGGTCCACGGCTTCGCCTACCCTGGCCTCCACGTCGTCCTTCTCCTCGCCTAGGGAGCTGACCCACAGCCTGATGCCCTCCTCGCCGTAGGGCTTCACGAGGGATTTTATGTAGACGCCGGGCGTCTCCGCCATTACCTGGTCGATGATGGGTGCCAGCGTGGACTCGTCCCGGAGGGGAAGCGTCACGATCCTCTCGACGTAGATGTCTCTGACCATCTCCTTTAGTATTGGTGTGACCTGTTCGTCGAATATCCATTTGAGCTCCAGCGGGACGCCGGGCAGGCATATTATCGTGGCGCCCCGCGCCTTCAGGAGCACGCCCGGTGCGCCGCCCACCCTGTTGTCTAGGGGCTCTGAGCCGTGGGGGAGTATTGCCATCTTCCTGCGGCTGTCGGTCATCGCCCCGCTCTCTATCATCCCGCGGTCGTGGAGCACCGTGTACTGGCGCGTCACGATGTCGAGGGAGGCCTTGTCCAGCTCCATGGGGAGCCCCAGCCCCTGCGCCACTCCCTGGAGGGTCATGTCGTCGTGGGTCGGCCCGAGGCCGCCGGTTGTGAATACTATGTTGCAGCCGTCGTCGATGAGGCGGTTCAGTGCGGCTCCTATGGCTTGTAGGTCGTCTCTGACTGTGATGGTTTCGTGGGCGGTGAGTCCCAGGGGTTTGAGGCGGTTTATTATCCATTGGCTGTTGGTGTCGAGGGTTATGCCGTCGAGTATCTCGTTGCCCACTACTAGGATGCCTGTGTTGTTCAACTCGTTGATGATTTGGGCTGTGGGGTGATAATTGTTACTCTACGTGGAGCGTTATCTCGGTGGTTGTGGGTATGGCTGGTTGGATGCTTCTGGTTAGGTGGCAGTACTGTGTGGCTTGTTCCGCGATTCTCTGGTTTAGTTTCTGGTTTTCGGGGTCGCTCCAGACGTGTATGTCTATGTTGATGGCTGTCACTCTGTATCCGTCTGTGTCTGTTAGCTCGATGTCCTTGGACGCGTTTACCTTGAGGTCTCTTGTCTCGGCTTCAAGCATCGCTCGGTAGTAGTTGAAGGTGTCTATTATGCAGCCTGCGAGGCTGGCGGCGAAGAGCTGGTCTGGGCAGGGGGCTGTCTCGTTTCCCCCGTGTTCCCGGGGGGTGTCGAAGCGTTGTGTGAATCCGTCCAATTGGGCTGTTCCCCCTGTCTCGTGGTCCCATTCCGCTTCCGCGACGTAGTGGAGGTGTCGCTTGAGCCTCATACCCTTGTTTCATTGCTTGGCTGCTCTTAGGGCTTGCGTTGTTTATATTTGTAGACACATTACTTATGCAATTAGTTTGAATGTGTGAAAGATTGTATGAGATGGACTTAGTGCGCGTACGTAAAATCAGTAGGAACCAGTAACGACACACTAGCAATAAACTATTTTTTCATGTTTTGATAAGTTAAGAAACTCAAAACGAGAAGTAGGGGTATCACTACTGTAAATGTATCAAACAGACCACTGTCTAAAATCCTGTCAATTAAAGAATACTGAGAGATTATCTGAATTTGCACATGGTCACCAGAACTAAGATTGAATCCGTCAAAAACGTAGTATTCATCATCCCCAAAAAGCTTAACTCCCACATAGTCAAGACTAGAAAGACGTTCAACTGTGATCTCATCGGACTTCTCGATAAGAAATAATAACCTCTCAGTATCGTAGACCAGTTTTTTCTCGAGAACCTGAATAGGCTTAGATACCTTCAACCGATAATTTAAAGAAAGACTATAAGTATCATTAGGGAATAAAGGAACCATAGGATCATAGAGAAAATCCCCATTTTGAAAAAACTGTATGCAACAATCCATTGAGTTATGAACAATATCGAATGCACTAGGAGCAATCCAACCCTTCAACATGCTTGCGTTAAATACCTCTTCACCACCGTTACGTAACGACACAGTCTCCTTGAGAAGCAGATTCGAGTCCTCTCTTGATACGATTACATGGTGGATAACTGTGTTGAAATTATCGTCCTTTGTAGTAGATTCCAGTGCATGTGAGCTATCGTTACTGGTCTGAGCGTTCACTCGTACAAGGCTAGTAGATATCATTAATATGAGTATAATTATTGTATTGACAAATTGTCTACGGCGTTCTTCACTCAAAATTTATTTCCATCTATCATCGAAGATCATATTATATAAATCCTTATGTGCGCGAACAGTTCCCATATTGTGAAGATGGCTGACTCTGAACATATACACTGAGTAAAAATTTACTATTTATTATTGTAACAGATTCTATTCCTTTCAGGCTGTTTATTATAATCCTAATCGAGTAATTATGTTTCTATTTTTTCAATTGGGATGATGTGTATACTTTCTACTTCCTTTCTTATAGTCAAACAATCTACAAAGTAGGTAAGTTACATCGCATGCATAAATCCTAATTCTTTAACAATAACTCCATTGTTATCTTGTGGGAAATTCAATATTCGTGTTACATGGAATTCAACTAATTTATTTATAGCAATTACGTTCATTTCATTTTTTGAGGACTCGTTTTTGGTCACTTGTGTATATCGTGGTTCCTTGGGATTACCGGTGAATTGAGAGTGATGCTCGGATACTGGCCAATGGGATCGATGATGTGGACGTGGGTGGTGATCATCGATGGTTTGGCTTATCTGGGTTACCAGTGGTTTAGACCTCGGAGATACAGATCGTGCCCAGTTCAGCGTGATCCGTTGGAGATAGCAAAGCAAAGGCTTGCACGAGGCGAGATAACCGATGACGGCGTAGACGGGCTCGCTGAGCACTGAGTTGGTATATATTGTGCCGGCTCCATGTCTATCTGGATTATCTTGGAGCACAAAGGGCACCATATGAAACACGGCCAGCAGATGAGGGATCGGGGCAGGAACCATCATGCGATGATGGAGCAGGATTTCAAGCGCCGATTCTTTGTCTCTCTGATAATCACCGCGCCCATTCTTGTTCTCTCGCCCACGATACAGGGCTGGTTCGGGTTCACGGTGCCCAGATTCGCCGGGTATAACGTCGTTTTATTCGGTCTAGCGACGATAATAGCGGTCTACGGTGGCACGCCTTTCTACACTGAAGCTAAGCGTGATCTGGAGCGCGGCGTGCTCGGGATGATGGTGCTCGTGAGCATAGCTGTAGGCACTGGTTACCTGTTTAGCGTGGCTGCGACTTTCATCATCGCCGATGCGGTGGATTTCTACTGGGAAATCAGCACTCTTGTGGTCTTCCTACTCTTCGGTCACTGGATGGAGATGAGGATGACCCGCAGAGCCACAGGAGCCCTAGAGGAGCTGGTTAAGCTGATTCCGCCCACTGCATACAAGGTGGAGGGCGATGAGATAGTTGAGGTGCCCACGGAAGAGGTGCAGGTCGGCGACGTTCTGCTTGTTAGACCCGGTGAGAAGGTGCCCATTGATGGCGTGATCATCAGTGGGGAGTCCGCTCTAGATGAATCTATGATAACCGGTGAGAGCAAGCCGGTCTCCAAGGGTGAGGGTGATGAGGTTATCGGTGGAACCATCAACGGCATGGGCTCCCTCAGAATAAAGATAGAAAAGACTGGGGAGGAGACTGCGCTGGCTCAGATTATCAAGTTGATGGAGGAGGTGCAGGCCTCCAAGCCACCGATGCAGAAGCTGGCGGACAGAGCCGCCCAGTATTTGACGATCACCGCGATAACCGTTGGTCTCGGCAGCTTCATCTACTGGAACTATTTCGGTGGCGAAAGCCTGGTCTTCGCGTTGACCACGATGGTTACGGTTACTGTCATCGCTTGCCCCCATGCACTGGGGTTAGCTATACCCACAGTTACGGCGATATCGACTACTTTGGCTGCGAGTAACGGCATCCTGGTGAAGAACGCCGACGCGTTGGAGATAGGCGAGAAGATAGACACCATAGTCTTCGACAAGACAGGCACACTCACACAGGGGTCATTCAGCGTCACAGACATCATAACAGGAGGAGAACATAGCGAGGAAGTGTTACTCAGATACGTTGCCTCCCTCGAGAGGGAGTCGGAGCACCCCATAGGCTATGCGTTGACAGAAGCAGCCGAAGAGAAAGGGATCGAGCTGTACGGGGTCTCCGGCTTTGAGGCGGTCGTGGGACACGGAGTCAAGGGAACCGTGAATGGCCACGGGATGATCGCTGGTACGCTGAGATTTATGGATAAGGAGGGTAAACCAATCACGGATGAGCTTAGGGCGGCTGGTGAACGCCTGCATGATGAGGCGAAGACCCTCAGCTATGTGGTAATCGATGACCATGTTGTGGGGATTATCGCGTTCGCGGACACATTGAAGGAGAGCAGCCTAAGGGCAATCAAGGAACTGCATCAACAGGGCAAAGAGATCATCATGATCACCGGTGACAACGAGCGTATGGCCAAAGCTATAGCTGAGAAGGCAGGGGTAGACGGCTATCTTGCCGAGGTGCTGCCCAGGGATAAGGCGAGTGAGGTAAAAAAACTTCAAGAGGATGGCAGAAGCGTGGCCATGGTTGGGGATGGTATCAATGACGCCCCGGCTCTGCTTCAGGCAGACGTGGGGATTGCCATCGGTGCAGGCACTGATGTTGCGATCGAGTCGGCGGACGTTGTCTTGATCAAGAGTGAGCCCGGTGATGTGTTGAAGCTTATTCGCCTTAGTAAGGCGACGATGCGGAAGATGAAGGAGAACTTGGTTTGGGCTTCTGGGTATAACGCTGTAGCCATACCTGTCGCAGCTGGGGTTTTGATGCCATGGGGTATTACCCTTAGACCTGAGTGGGGGGCACTGATCATGTCAGCGAGCTCAATAATCGTAGTCGCCAATGCCCTTCTGCTGAGAAATGAGAAAATTGAATAATTTTCACACAATTTGTTGTATGGTGGGGAATTCATCCTCCCTGTTTACGTGGATCTTGTTAGCTGATCCACATCTGGTATGTGGTGCCTGTTAGCTTGAATTGAACCGTTATGCCGCCTACCACATCGAATACGCCCTTTGTTTGGATCGACACTAGCATGTTCTCTGGGTTTGGTTCAAGCTTAGTGAATTGAAGATACAGGAAAGCCCCCTCGGCTTCGGCCTTTGCCTCGATCTCCTCGGGGCTCAAGGGGAGGACCCTGTAGCCTCCGACTCGTCTAGGCACTTCCACGTCTTCTATCAGCTCTGTCGACAAGACCACTGTGGTGGTGTTGTACGTTAGCGATGAGAAGGTCGATATCTCTTCTTCAACCAGCGCGATCTTCAGAGTCTCGCACACGATCTCTGACTCGAGACGCATCTGCGTCTCCGTGTGGCTCTGGAGAAGGGAGTCGTACCGTGTTTCCAGTTCTTGGTATCTGTCGTCAAGGGCGGTGAAACGGTTTCTCTCTGCCAGCGTCATGGCGACTAACGCTATGCTTATGGATGATAGTATCAGGATGACGGCTTGCTCCCTGGGTCTCATTCCTGTCCAAACCTCTTTATCTCATCGACTAGACGCTGATATAATACTAGGTTTTTGAACACCTTTAACGGGTGGCAAACGGATAACTTGTATGTAATACGATAATTGACGGAGGTGTTCAAAGCCTCACCGGCGGACCCTTCTATTTGCATGTTCTTGTTAAAACCGGGCCCCCGTTCAGCCAATATATGCGTTAAACTTAAATCGCCTGTTGGGGTGGGTTGATCGGCTCGGTGAGGATTATGAGCTGCACAGTGGTCGTTGACGGATTCTTCGGGGACGGAGGCAAGGGAAAGATAGTGTCATACCTCGCGGTGTCGGACGCCGCCGCCGTGGTCGCGAGGGGAGGCGTGGGGCCCAACGCCGGCCACACCGTCGTCAAGGACGGAGTCAAGTACAAGCTAAGGATGGTGCCATGCGGCTTCGTGAACGAGAGGACGCTCCAGCTGGTGGGGCCGGGCGTGGTCGTGAACCCCGAGGTCTTCCTCAGGGAGGTCGAGGAGACGGGGATAGAGGACCGGGTGGGGCTGGACCCCCAGTGCGCCATCATAGAGCCCAAGCACATCGCGCTCGACCGTAGGGGCCACCTCAAGGAAAAGATAGGCACCACCGGAACCGGGACAGGCCCATGCAACGCCGACAGGGCCATGCGCACCGCCAAGATGGCGAGGGAGATACCCGAGCTCAAGCCCTACATAAAGGACGTGCCGCTGCTGGTGAACGAGGCGCTGGACGGCGGCGAGGACGTGATACTCGAAGGCACCCAGGGCACCTACATCAGCCTCTACCACGGCGGGTACCCGTACGTCACCAGCAACGACGTCTGCGCCGCCGCCATATGCAGCGACGTGGGCGTAGGCCCCACCCGGGTCACCGACGTTGTCCTCGTCTGCAAGGCGTACGTCACCCGCGTAGGCGCGGGGCCCCTGGAGGGCGAGATCAGCGGCGAGGAGGCCAAACGGAGAGGCTGGGACGAGTACGGCACCGTCACGGGCAGGCAGAGACGGGCGGCGCCCTTCAACCACGGCCTGGCCAGGAGGGCGGCCATGATCAACGGGGCCACACAGCTGGCGGTGACCAAGCTGGACATACTGTACCCCCAGTGCAGAGGCGTGAACAGCTACGACGACGTCCCTGATATGGCGAAGGCGTTCATAGCCGAGATCGAGGAAAAAGTGGGGGTGCCGGTCACCCTCATAGGCACCGGCCCCGGCGTGGAGGAGACCATAGACAGGAGATAGCTACCCGAACAAGCCTCTCTTCTTGTTCAGCTCCCTGTCCAGCTCCTCTATGAGCTGCCGCTGCCTCCTGTTGAGCCTCTTGGGCACCGTCACTGTTATGTGGACAAGCTGGTCGCCGTGCCCGAAGCGTCCCCGTATGCCCTTCCCCCTCATGCGGAGGATGTCGCCGTTCTGGGTGCCCGACGGCACCTTCAGCGTCTCGGCT
>JABAOC010011609.1_pt3 | contig 12129 bp, 16 predicted proteins | sample 7062161 | NCBI WGS metagenome assembly JABAOC01 (sample SAMN14538625, study PRJNA623070) | marine sediment metagenome | biome: marine biome [ENVO:00000428]; feature: marine pelagic biome [ENVO:01000023]; material: deep marine sediment [ENVO:00002113] | place: India: Gulf of Khambhat ... | reverse complement strand
GGAGATGATCGACATCTGCGATTTTGCTGTCGGACTGAGCCGGCAGCTTTACGGGCTAACCATGCATTCGGAACGCCCGGCTCACCGGATGTACGAACAGTGGCATCCCCTAGGTGCCATAGGAGTCATTACGGCCTTTAACTTTCCGGTGGCGGTTTGGGCTTGGAATGCGGCCATCGCTGCCGCCTGCGGAGATACGGTTATCTGGAAACCTTCCTCTGATACTCCGTTGACAGCCATCGCCGTTCAACATATTGCCAACCGAGTCATGGCCGACCACGGGCTCAACGGCATTTTTAACATCTTGATCGGCCGCGGTGCCGTCGTAGGGGAAAGAATGATCAACGACCCACGCCTCCCTCTCATTTCCTTCACCGGGTCCACCTTGATGGGACGACGAGTCTCCGAAGCGGTGGCTCGACGATTCGGGCGGACCATCCTCGAGCTCGGTGGAAACAACGGTATCATCGTCACCGAGGAGGCCGACCTGGAAATGGCGGTCCGCACCATCCTCTTCGGAGCCGTCGGCACGGCCGGCCAACGATGCACATCCACACGAAGGATCATAATGCACAAGTCCATCGCATCGGAATTGACGGAGAGAATCATCAAGGGCTACCAGCAAGTGCAGATCGGGAATCCGTTGGACGAAGGAATTTTGATGGGTCCCCTGGTGACTGAGGCAGCAGTGGAAGATATGATGGCCGCTTTGGAGAAGGCCAAGGAGCAAGGTGGGGAAGTCATCTACGGCGGAAGCAGGCTTCCCGATCACGGTGAGCAGTTTGTCGAGCCGACCATCGTCAAGATGCCCGCTCAAACAGAGATCGTGCACAACGAAACCTTTGCTCCCATCCTCTACCTGATGGAATATGAAACTATCGAGGAGGCGATCGAGCTTCATAACGAGGTTCCCCAAGGATTATCCAGTGCCATCTTCACGACCAANNCACGAAGGCTCTGATTGCGGAATCGCCAACGTCAACATCGGAACCTCTGGAGCAGAAATAGGAGGAGCGTTCGGTGGCGAGAAGGAAACTGGAGGAGGAAGAGAGTCTGGATCAGACGCCTGGAAAGGATACATGCGTCGTCAGACAAACACCATCAACTGGTCCAAAGAACTTCCTCTCGCTCAAGGCATCAAATTTGGTGATTGATGAGAAATGAAGTCACGCTGGATATCCCAGTCGAAGAGCTGGCCGCATCATTCCCCGAGGCTGTAGGTTTTCTGACAAAGAACGGCGTGCGGTGCATCAGGTGCGGTGAGCCTGTTTGGGGAACTCTGGGAAAACTTCTGGAGACCGAAGGAATCGAGAACCCTCAACTTTTGGTCGACAAACTGAATGCCTACCTCCACCGACAAAAGGAATAGGGGCGTTTTTCCCGACGAAGCCATGAATCTTTTAAGGTGATTTTTCGTATATATATCTGGAAGCAAAAAATCATATTAAAAAAGGACATGTATCATGGCCAAAAAATTATACCGATCAGAACAGCATAAGATGATCGGGGGGGTTTGTGGGGGATTGGGGGAATACTTCGAATTAGATGTGACACTGACCCGGCTTATTTTCGTCGCCGTCGGTTTGCTCACAGCCGTATTTCCGATGGCCCTCTTCTACATCATCGCCTGGATTATCGTTCCTGTTCAGCAGAAATCGGAGTAGAACGGAATAGATCAAACCTGGAATCACTACAAAAAATGGCCTCATTCTTGATCGGGGACCTCAATTTTATTCAATTGACTTATCCTGAGTGATACGGTATTTTTTAACCGACCTTTTCAACAGGTTGAGAAATGGGTGAAGAGGACAAGATTGCCTTCGGACACATCGCCGTAGAAGGAGCGCCCAAAACCGGGAAGACTCTTCTGGCCAATCTTCTATCCCAAAAAATCGGAGGAAGAGTCGTCTATGACCGGGTTGAGAATCCGTATCTCAAGGAGTTTTACGACGAAAAGGAAGGCGCTGCCTTCCTGACCCAGCTGGTTTTTTTGGTCAACAGATACCATCAACAACAAAGACTTGTCCAGAGAGATTTATTCGAAGAAAGAGTTATCTGTGATTATCTGATGGAAAAGGATAAAATCTACGCTTACCAGACGCTAACAGATGATGAACTCATCATTTACGAGAAAATTTACAGCATTTTCAATGAACGCATTGCCAAGCCTGATCTTGTCATTTATCTTCAACTCTCCCTCCCAGCCCTCCTGAAGAAGATAGCCAAAGAAGGAAGTGCTCTGGAAAAGAATATTTCAGAGAAGTATCTGGCCGATATCCTCGAGGCCTTCGACTATTTTTTCTTCAACTACGAAGCGACTCCTCTCCTCGTTGTCCGGGCTGATGAGTTGGATTTTAGCCGCGATGAGGATATAATGGATATTGTCGAGAAGATCAAACAGATGAAGAAAAGTCCTCTCTACTACGTGCCGTTGAGCCAAGAGGATAAGAAAAAAAACAAAGAATAAGAGACCATCCTCGGCTTATGACTTTACCTCAATCTCGATGTTAAAGGCGAGATGGGGAGAAAGGATTGACCATGCCTAACCATAAAACCGAACCGGTAACCATCCCCTCACTCCAGAAGAAAAAAGAAAAAAACGAAAAAATCGTGGCTTTAACCGCCTACGATTTTCCGACGGCCAGGATCGTCGACGAGGCGGGGATTGATCTTGTCCTTGTTGGTGATTCCCTGGGGATGGTTGTTCTGGGATACGAAAACACGATCCCGGTCACGATGGAGGAGATGATTCACCACACGAAACCAGTGGTCAGAGCAACAGAGAAGGCCTTGGTTGTCGGGGATATGCCTTATTTTTCGTACCATCTGTCTCAACAGGAGTCAATTTTAAATGCCTCCCGGTTCTTGAAGGAAGGGGGAGCCAAAGCCGTAAAGATCGAAGGAGCTTCAGAAAAAAGGCTGAAGCTCATCGAAATCCTCGTCGAAGCGGACATCCCTGTCATGGGCCACATCGGGCTGACTCCTCAATCCATCCATCATTTGGGGCAGTACAGGGTCAGAGGTAAAGCAGTAGAGGAAGCGGAAAACATCATCGAGGAGGCCAGGAAGCTGGAACAGGCCGGGGTTTTTTCAGTCGTCTTGGAGTGCATCCCAGACCAGGTGGCCCACACCATCACCAAGATGCTCAAGATCCCGACTATCGGCATCGGCGCCGGTCCAGGTTGTGATGGACAGATCATCGTCTTCCATGATTTGGTCGGGCTTTCTGATGGGCATTTGCCCAAGTTTGTCAAATCCTACTTGGATTTACACGGGCTGATCCTCCAGGCCTTGAGAGAATACGGCCAGGAAGTCAGAGAAGGCCGGTTTCCGGATGAGAGTCATTCCTATCACCTAAAACCAAATGTACTCAGATCGCTCAGCCAAAAAAAATCCCGGGAATGACCCGTAAAGGACCGATGATCCCACGACGTTTTCCTAAACTCTTTACAGAGGANNTTCTGTGAGGAGGGCATGAGAATCATCACGACTATCAAGGAGATGAAAACAGAGGTCAGGGATCTTAAGTCCATCGGGAAAAGGATCGGGTTTGTCCCGACCATGGGTTATTTACACGAGGGCCATCTGAGTTTGGTGAGAAAATCTCTCGCAGCAAGCGATGTAACCGTGGTCAGCATATTCGTTAATCCCACCCAGTTTGGTCCGGCTGAGGATTTCAAGCAGTATCCCAGGGATAGGGAGCGGGACACTCAAATTCTGGATGAAATGGGAGTCGATATCGTTTTTTTCCCTGAATCCGAGAAGATGTATCCTGAGGGGTACAAGACGTACGTCGAACTTCCTGAACTTCAAACCAAACTCTGCGGACGGTCGCGCCCGGGACACTTCAGAGGCATCTGTACGGTGGTCTTGAAATTATTCCATATCATCCAGCCGGATAAGGCCTTTTTCGGCCAGAAAGACGCCCAGCAGGCGATCATTCTGAATAAGATGGTCAAAGATTTAAACATGGATGTGGCGATCGAAGTCTTACCCATCGTGCGGGATAGCGATGGTCTTGCCTTGAGTTCGCGCAACGCATACCTAGACGAGAGAGAGAGAGAAGCAGCTTTGAGTCTTTGGAGAAGTCTGGGTACTGCCCGAGCGATGATCGAGAGAGGGGAGAGAGACGCCAAAAAAATTCTCCAAGAGATCAGAGGCATCATCCACCAGGAACCCAGGGCCAGGATAGACTATGCTGAGATCGTGGATACGGAAGAGCTGAACCCGCTCTCGAGGGTAGAAGGGGAAGCATTGATTGCCTTAGCCGTCTACATCGGTGGGGTAAGGCTTATCGACAACATCCTTGTCTAACAGAAGGAGTAACCAACGATGAGAAGAATCATGTTAAAGGCGAAGATCCACAGAGCCAGAGTGACTCAAACCGATATTGATTATGAGGGAAGTCTGACTCTGGACGCCAACCTTATGGACGCGGTAGATATGCTCCCTTACGAGCAGATCCACGTTTATAATATCACCAACGGGGAGAGATTTTTGACCTACTTGATCAAGGGAGAAAGGGATTCGGGGGAGGTCGGAGTCAACGGGGCTGCGGCGCATAAGGCTCGGATTGGGGATGAGTTGATCATCGCCACCTACACCGTTTTAACAGAGGAAAAAACAGATTATTTCATTCCAAAGATCATCCTGGTTGACGAAAAGAACCGCATCAAACAGGTCAAGCAAGAATGAAAAAGGGGAACAAGCGAAGATAATTAAAATAGGAGATTCAGAATGGGTAAGAACAAGCGAGTGGAGAAGGATTCTCTCGGCACTCGACGCGTACCGGCCGATGCCTACTACGGCATCCAAACCATCAGAGCTGTCGAGAATTTCCCGATAAGCGACCTGAGAGCTCATCCAGCATTGGTGGATGCCTTCGTCAGGATAAAGAAAGCAGCCGCTCTAACTAACCATAAACAGGGAAGGTTAGATAAGAAGAGGACTCGAGCTATCGTGAAAGCCTGCGACGACATTTTAAAGGGAAAGTTGAGAGATCAGTTCATCGTCGATGTTTTTCAGATGGGAGCGGGAACTTCATTCCACATGAACTGTAACGAAGTGATCGCCAACCGGGCTGAAGAGATATTGGGAGGGAAGAAGGGCGAATACAGCCTTGTTCATCCCAACGACCATGTCAACATAGGCCAGAGCACCAACGATGTTTTTCCGACAGCGATGCGGCTGGCCGCGCTTTTCCTCCTCAGGGATCATCTGTATCCTGCCTTAGAAGATGTGGAACGCTCCTTTCGTGAAAAAGGCAAGGAGTTCGACTCTGTCCTGAAATCTGGGCGCACTCATCTCCAAGATGCACCACCTATCAGGCTGGGCCAGGAATTCCGAGCCTACAGTCAGGCAGTGAAGAGAAGTCGGATGTTCTTTAAAAAGGCCGCCCAGTCGCTGACTCTGCTGGGTATCGGCGGGAGTGCCGTCGGAACAGGCCTGAACACTCTGCCAGGATACAGAGAAGAGATGGTCAGGCAATTGTCGGAATCGACCGGATTTCGATTGACCAAGGCTCCAGACCTCAGAGAGGCTATGCAGAGTCAGCAGCCGATGGCAGAGGTCTCGGCCGCCCTCCGGAACTTGGCTCTAGAGATGAACCGGATTGCCAACGATCTTCGCCTTCTTGCTTCGGGACCGAAGACCGGACTCGGCGAGATCCAGTTGCCCGCAGTCGCTCCCGGATCATCCATCATGCCGGGTAAGGTCAACCCCTCCATGCTCGAGATGATGAACATGGTTTGCTACCAGGTCCTCGGCTGCGATCTGGCTGTCAGTGGTGCGGTTCAGGCAGGACAACTGGAGCTGAACGTGATGATGCCCGTGATCGCCTTAAACATAAATTTCATGATTCAGATCATGGGTCAGGCTATGAAACAGATCGATGAACTCTGTCTCCAGGGGATAAAGATCAACAAGGAAAAATGTCAAGATTATGCCGAGAAAAGCCTGGGAGTGGCCACGGCCTTATCTCCCTACATCGGTTATGCGCGCGCTTCCCAGGTGGCGAAGGAATCTTTGGCCCGCGGAAAAACACTGACAGAAGTCGTGCTGGAGAAAAGCTGGCTGGATGAAAAAAGGCTCAAGGACATCTTAAATCCGAAGACAATGACGGAGCCCGGTATCCCAGGCTACAGGAAGAAGAGTAAAAAGTAACAAAAAGGGACGTTTCTTTCCTTTGAGGAAGTAATTTAATTTACTGGGTCCCTGCTGCAGCCTGTCCCTGCAGAAGCAGGGACCAAGTAAAAAAAGAGCGGTTCCTTTTTTTACTGATCTAAATCTGTGGTCAGCTGGTCTGGATGTTCTAATAGTCGGATGAGATCATTCGTGAATCTTCCCGCCTCCGCTCCATCGATAACTCGGTGGTCGAAGGACAGACAGAGAGGCAGGATCTTTTTAATCTTGATTTCTCCGTCGACGACGCGAGCCCTGTCCGCGATCCTGAGAGTGGCCAGGATAGCCACTTCAGGAAAGTTGATGATCGGAGTGGCCGCTTCGCCTCCGATCATCCCGACATTCGTGATCGAGAAGGTTCCGCCTTTAAGGTCGGCCATGTCTAGGGTTCTAGCCTTGGCTGCCTCTGCGAGTTGCTGGATTTCATGGGCCAGCTCGAGCAGGGATTTGTGCTCGACCAGCTTGATCACCGGCACGATCAATCCCTCCGGAATATCCACGGCAATCCCGATGTTGTAATAGTTCTTGACGATGATCTCTCCTTCTTCCTCGTCCAAGGTTGCGTTGAGCAGGGGATGATCCTTCAAAGATAGGATAACCGCTCTGACGATAAACGGAAGATAGGTGAGCTTAATTTTCTTCTTTTCTGCTTCCTTTTTCATCGTAATTCGCAGTTTGGCCAGCTCCGTCACGTCTGCTTCATCAAAATGGGTTACGTGAGCGGCCTTAGACACGGACTCGCTCATCCTCTTAGCCGTCGCCCGCCTTACACCTCTTAAGGGGATGCGGTCGATAGTCCCGTAGAAGTCAAACTTTGATTTGATTTTTATCTCCGGCTTCTTCACGGGAGGAGGCTTTTCCGTCTTGGCCTGGCGAATATCCTCTTCGGTTATCCGTCCTTGCGGCCCCGAGCCGGGGATGGTTTTGATGTCCACACCCAGCTCCTGAGCAAGCCTTCGGACCTTGGGCGTGGCCTTTATATCTCGGATTTCTTCCCGGGTCTCGGTGATGGTGCCGACGACACCGGGTGCAGGTTTCTCCTCGGGTTCAGGTTTTTCCTCAACGGCCATTTCTTCGACATCTTCTCCCGTTTCTCCGATGGTGACGAGCACCTCTCCGACATGGATGATATCTTTTTCCTTGAAATGGAGCTTCAGGACCGTGCCTTTGTATGGAGAGGGGACCTCGACGATGGCTTTATCGGTTTCCACTTCGGCCAGAGTCTGGTCAACCTCGACATCTTCGCCTTCCTGAACACGCCATTTGACGATTTCACCCTCGGTTATCCCTTCTCCGATGTCTGGAAACTTGAATTGATTAGCCATGATCACCACTCCATGATCTTTTTTATGTAGTAGACGACTCTTTCGGGAGTCGGGTAATAGTAATCTTCACTCTTGAACAGGGGAACGGTGATGTCCTGCCCCGTGACTCGTAAAACTGGGGCATCAAGGTTGAGGAGAGCGTGTTCGTTGATCAGAGCCGCTATCTCAGCCCCGAGGCCGCAGGTCTTCGGAGCCTCATGAACAACCAAGGCTCGGCCTGTCCTGTTGACGGAATCGATGATAGTCTGGCTGTCCAGCGGAGAAAGCGTCCTCAAATCAACAACCTCAGGGAAAATTCCACTCGGTTCAACGCTCTCGGCTGCTTTTTGAGACACAGGAACCATGGCTCCCCAGGCTACGATAGTCAAGCCCTCTCCCTCACGAACGATCTTGGCCTGACCCAAGGGCACGGTATAGTCATCCTCGGGGACCTCCTGCCTTCCGGCCCTGTAGAGCTTCTTCGGCTCGAGGAAGATCACCGGGTCCTCATCTCTGATGGCCGAGATGAGGAGCCCTTTGGCATCGTAAGGGGTGGCCGGAACAGCGACTTTCAAACCTGGAATATGGCAGAACAAGGCCTCTGTGCTTTCAGAGTGATGTTCCAGAGCTCTGACTCCGGCTCCGTAGGGCATCCGGATGACCATCGGGACCGTGTATTTTCCTCGGGATCTGTTCCTGAGTCTGGCCGCATGGGCCAGGATCTGGTTGTAAGCGAGATAGACAAATCCCATAAACTGGATTTCGGCAATGGGTCGGAGACCGGTCACGGCCATCCCGATACCGACCCCGATAATGGCTGATTCGGCCAGCGGGGTATCGATGACTCGGCTTTCCCCGAACTCATTGATGAGCCCATCGGTCACCCTGAACACGCCGCCATCCACGCCCACGTCCTCCCCCATGACCAGGACTCTATCGTCTCTTTCCATTTCCTGGAGCATGGCCTGATTGAGGGCCTGGACCATGTTGAGCTTCATTCGTCTTTCTCCATCAGGAAGGCCTTCAGTTCTTCGAGCTGGGTTTTGAGGTGAGGGGGCATCTCTTGATAGGTATGAATAAAGAGCTCTTCGATGGAAAGAGGAGGTGTTTTCTCAGCTTCCTCTATAGCCCTGTTGATGGCCGATGTGGCATCATCTTGGACCTTTTTTTCGAAGGATTCATCCCACAGACCTTTGTTTTTAAGGTATGCCTGGAATCTTTGGATCGGGTCCCTTTTCTCCCACTCTTTCACTTCTTCCTCAGACCTGTATTTGGTGGCGTCATCCGAGGTCGTGTGGCTGGTCATCCGGTACGTGTAGGCCTCGATGAGTGTTGCTCCCTTACCGGATTTGGCTTTATCGACGGCTTCCTTGGTGGCGGCATACATGGCGAGAATGTCGTTTCCGTCAACCAGAATGCCTGGGAAACCGTAGGAAAGGGCTTTTTGGGCCAGTGTCTTGGAGGCTGTCTGTTTGGCTCTGGGCATCGAAATCGCGTACTGATTGTTGAAACAGACAAACACATTGGGTGTTCTGTAGACGCCGGCGAAATTGAGGGCCTCGTGGAAATCTCCCTCGGAAGTGGCCCCGTCGCTGAACGTACTCAGAATACAGATCTTTTTCTTTTTCATTTTGGCGGCCATACCCGCTCCGACCGCATGGGGGAGCTGGGAGGCCACCGGAACGGCCAGGGTGAAAATATTCAATCCAGACGGGATATGCATTCCTTCCTCGTGCCCCATCCAGTACAGATAATAGTTTTTCAACGGAAGCCCCAGAGTGATGTACACTCCGAGATCTCGGAAATACGGGAAGAGCCAATCTTTTTTCTCGAGGGCAAAGGCTGAGCCCACCTGACAGGCTTCATGACCGATGTTCTGAGCGAATGTTCCCATTCTTCCTTGGCGTTGGAGGGTGAAGGCTTTGGCATCCGCACTGCGCGTCATGACCATCAGGGTGTACATTCTTTTGAGTTCCTCAACCGAAAGTTCGGGCTCGAGTGAACTCTGGACTTCTCCCCGTTCGTCCAGTATCTGCAGCATTTCCCCTTTCTGCGGATCATACTGTTCAATCATCACCTTTCTCCTGTTGTCGGCAGAAAGCGCTTAGGGGGCGGAGCCGTGTTTGACTTATTATCAGGAAAATTTAATTTTGATGATTCTTTGAGATTCGTTATTTCGCAGCCCATTCTTTGAGCTTTTCGTACTCCACCTCACCACAGAGAACATCGTTGGTGTCTGGATCGAAGAATGTCGGAGTCCGGAGCTGTCCGCCGCATTTAGGGGCGAGTATCTCTCTGTAGGATCGCATCAGGTCGGCATTTTTTTCGTTATGCCATACTTCCAGCCGTTCCAGTTTGATTCCCTCTTCTTTCTCCAGTTTGTCCACGTGAGCCATCATATTCTTACAATGGGGACATTCTCTCCCGTGGAACATGATCTTTTTTCCCATTTGAGTTACCTCCTAACGAAAAGCCCGCACCAACATTCCCCATCTTCTTTGTCTTTGTAGGTCTCATGGATTCGGAAGTTACAAGGGCAGACGAGTTTTAAATCCTCGACAAAATCCTTGGCGATGAGTCGGCAGGGGCAGTATTTCAGGCCGTGGTTCTGTTCGTTGTTGAAGATTCCGTCGATCAGCATGCTGACTTTTTCCTTGTCCGGGTTGACTTGAAATTCATTCTTGGCTGCCAAGGCTTCGATGGCTTCCCTAAACTTCACCCTATCGACCTGGTTTTCGTTGACACCGCTGATTTTGGCAGCTTCTTCTGCAGAGATTTCCACGTAGGCGTTCTCGGCCATGCAGGTTGGGCATATTTCTGGGGGATTGAAACCACAGTGGATGTCATTACAGACGAAGCAGCGCCAGAATTTTTTCATTGTTTTCTGGATTCGAAGATAGACCTTTTACGTTGACTAACACAAACGGTAAAGGACTCTCTTCTTTTCTCTAAACCAAACTTACAAATTGGGCTCGAATAACCTCGAAGGTTAGGATCACATCGCTTTCTTGGCCATCTCCTGTTCCATCTCGGACTTGCGGGTGCAGTAATAGCCGTTCTTCATCCCCTTCTCGATGTAGACCGGGCACTTCGGACAGTCGCAGCCTTTCTCTTCGGTGATGATCTTGCTCTTGCTGATGAACGGGTGGCAGAACGCGGATTCTGTTTCTTCGGCGACGTAGGTCGGACAGGTCTTGCAGATACATTTTTCCTTGATCATCGGGAGCATCTCTTCCATCTCGGCCATCATCGCGTCGGCCTCTTCTTCAGTCTTACCCGTATCGACAAGCATCTTTTTGACCATGTCCTTCCGGCTCATCTCCTTCATAGGGGCTTCTTGGGCAGGGGCTTGAGCTTGTTGAGCGGCTTCAGCCGCGGGTTCTTCTTCTTTCTTAGCGCAGGAGCTTAAACCCAGGCAGGCTAAGCAGATTCCAGCTATTCCAGTACCGCCTTTTTCGAAGAATTCTCTTCTTTTCATCGGCCCTCCTCCAAATTTTTTTATATTTTATCAAAAAAAAATCAACTGTCAATTATATTATATATATAGATGTTATCAGGTTCTGTCCTAAGTGGAAAGAGGTTTTTATATTTCCTTTGAAACGAAATCTTGGATTGATTCATCCTAGATAAAAATGATGGGGGCTAAAGCGATTGAAGATAGGCCAGCAGATCGGCCATCTCATGCTCGGGCAGGTTGGCGAAGGCAGGCATGACCAGGAAAGGTCTGATGATCTGTTTTCTTACGTTTTCGATCGTCGCTGGCCTGCCGCTGGAAGGAAGAGTTTCCTTCTTCAACAGCCCCTTGAGCCCCGGCCCAGTCTTTTTCACCTCCCTGTCGGCGAAGTGGCACGAACTGCATTTGCTGGCGAAGATTTTTGCGCCCTTTTCGATGCTGCCTTGTTCTACGGGAACCTGGGTGGCTGATTCTTCGACCGGCTCGGGGCTAACACAAGCGGTTCTGAGAAGATAATATCCTGCTGAGGTAAAAAAGACGACAAAAGCCAGGCAGAAAACGGTCATTCCCAGGGTTGGCGCGAACCGGAGGAGCTGTTTATAAAATTGAACAATAAGCATCTTCATGACAAGCACTATAAACAGGACCAGTGCCAAGACCCCGTGAAAAACAGCCCGAGTGGAGATGCTATCTCCGGCCAAGATCCAGTATTTAACACAGAAATAACCGATGACGAGGAGGAGGATGAAGAACACGAAACCCGTGATCTTATGGAACTTTCTCAGGAACGAGGCACTCAGTTTAAGGCCTTGCTTTCCCATCAGGATGAACATCGAGAGAACAGCAGCGATCCCAGCTAGAAGGAATACAGAACCCAGTATGGATTTCATAAGGAAAAATGACATCTGTTTTCCTCCACTATGAAGTTCTTTACAAAGTATTATCTAAGAATAAGCTTGTCAAGCCCGATGGACAGGTTTTATGTAGATGTCGGGATCGACCATCATCTCGACGAGGGCTGGGAGGGAAGAGCTTAAGGCCTCCTGAAGAGCATTGTCAAGGTTTTCGGGTTCAGAGACTCGAATGCCAAGACCGCCGGCCGATGCGGCCATATCCGCAAAATTCGGGTTGGGGAAGCTGACTCGGTATTCCCGATAACCGTAGAGCTCCTGCTCTTTCTTGATGTTTTTG
>JABAOC010016576.1_pt3 | contig 12133 bp, 11 predicted proteins | sample 7062161 | NCBI WGS metagenome assembly JABAOC01 (sample SAMN14538625, study PRJNA623070) | marine sediment metagenome | biome: marine biome [ENVO:00000428]; feature: marine pelagic biome [ENVO:01000023]; material: deep marine sediment [ENVO:00002113] | place: India: Gulf of Khambhat ... | reverse complement strand
GATCTCTCGTGATTCTTTAAAAACAACCTGATTCATCTTATTCATCAAAAGAACTATGATGCGTGCTGAAGGTATCTCTTCTATTATTAAATCTAGCAGCTTGGGAAGAAGTGAATAAGCTAAAGACAATTTCATATTTTTTNNGGTTCTTTTTTCAGTAAGGATAACGATTTCTCCAGCAAGTTTTTCTCATGAGTTATTTTTTTTGATTAGAAGATCTGGAATATTCGTCTGTAGTAATTCCCCCCTTGTGATAAACTGCGCTCAGCAAAATAAAAGGCTCAGCCTGTCTCACGGTTTTTTCACCATACAGCCTTCGCCAAACTAACAAAATAAGGGTAATGAATTATGGTTTATGAAGAGAAGCAGATTGCCTGTTGGTGTTATTTACTAAGTCTTTTTTCTATGATTTTAATCTTTCTATCGACGTCCTTGTATTCAGGATTCCATTTTTTGATTTCACTATAGAGGTCGAACGCCTTTTCGTTCTCTTTCATTTCTTCATATGTTGAGCCTAATTCATATTTTAAAGCATAGAACCAATCAGATCCCTCTTCAGTAATTTTCAAAGCCTTCTCTAACCACTTAACAGCTTCCTTAGAATCCTTTTTCTGCCTATAACAATTGCTAATCACTGTATAACATTCCACGGTTCTGCTCTTGTCCTTAGAGGCCAGCTTAAATTCCTCTATAGCTTCGTCTAACAATCCTTGCTCCAGAAAAGCAATCCCTAAATTAAACCTGAAATAGGCCTTTTTCCCGAACAACTTGGTTTCTTCTGCAGAGACTTTCTCAACCCTCTGCAGAATTTCATCCACCTTAGCCTGAGGAGAGGCTTTACTGATCGACTCAAGTTTCTGATTTATCCTTTCATCATCGGGATAGCTTATCCTCAGATTCTCAAGAATTCTTCTCGCATTCCTCAACAAACCTTGTTCTACGTATAAATCAGCCTGGGCTAAACTCATTTCTAACTTCTGCTCTGTTCCTTCTAGAAGATCTAACCTTCCATCCGCTTCCTTCTTCTCCTGGAGAGATATCTCCGCCTCTTTCTCTCTCTCAAGAATTTGCTCCATCGTCTTTGGCCCCATGGAAGTTTCTTCCGCTTCTTCCTCTCCAGCTGGAGGTGATTCTGCTTCCTTCGTTACTTCTAAAGGCGGTTCTGCCTCTTTGGTTACTTCTAATGGTGCTTCCGCCGCCTTCTCTTCACTCACAGGGACCTTCGTCTCCTCGGCTTCTTTTTCTGCGTGGGGAGGTTCTTCTACCTCTCTTAGTCTTTCTAATTCTAATTCTTGTCCCTTTTCTTCCCCAGGTGATATCTCAGCCTCTTTCGGCTCTTCTGGAGATATTTCCCGCTCTATCTCTTCAGCCGCAGGCGGCTCTACTTCTACGGTTTTCCCTGAAGGCACCTCAGCTTCCTTCGACTCGGCAAGAGTTTCATCCGTTTCTCTCTTCGCTTCTTCTAAAGGTACGGTCGGCTCTTTCTCCTCACTCACGGGAGGCTCTGCCTCTAGCGTTTTTTCCAGTCGTGCTTCAGCTTCTTTCGGTTCTGTAAGATGCTCTTCCACCTCTTTTGCCTCACTCAAAGGCACCTCCACCTCTTCGGCTCCTTCCAAAGGTGCCTCTTTTGCTTTCTCTATCTCTGGAGGTCCAAATTTTTTTACAAGACGATTGTATTCATCGCTAATTTCATCATCTTTAGGACAGAGCCTTACAAGCTCACTTAATACAGGCAATGATTCCTTTCTTAAATCTTTTTTATGATATTCTTCGAGAATGACCCTATAAACAATCTCTAGATTCTTTGTTTGATTATTTGATTTATAAATAGAAGCCAATCCCTCTAAGGTGGGAAGGTGGGCTTTCTTGGATGATATAATAAGGCCGAGAAGGCCGATAGCCTTATCGAAACTTTGTTGTTGTATAAAATTATCAATCATAGGTTCGTAAAGCTCAAAAGCCTGGTCCAGGTTATCGCGTAGAATATTGATGTGCCCTAATTTGACTTTTGCTGTAATGTCCTGGGGACGAAGAGATATAATCCTTGAAAATACCTCCTCAGCTTTTTCTAAATTTTTATCATCGAAATAAAGATTACCCATTTGCCTCAGGGCTTTAATATTGTCCTTGTCTTTTTTCAGAATATCATCGATAAGAGATAAAGCTTCTTTCTTTTCATCCTCTCTTTTGAGGAGATCAACCAAATTGGATAACGTTCTTTGATGATCTGGTTTAAGCTTTTTTGCTCGATTAAGTAATTCCCGCGCATGCTTCAGGTCGTTGCCATGAATCTCTATTTCAGCCGCTGAGTTCAATTCTTCAACGGCCTGATCAGTTGATCCATCCCTTGTGTATAGATCGGCCAGAGCTAGCCTTGCCTGAGGATCATTCTTGTCTAATTTCTTGAGTTTTTCGTACAAAAAGATGGCTCTTTTTGTTTGATTATCTTTCACTAAATCTTTTCCGACTTTCAAATATTCTGCCTTTGCTTCAGATGGGAATCCTTGTCTGGCGTAGAGATCACCCAATTTCATTGCTGCTTCAGTGTCTTTTGGATTTAATTTGCTTATTTTCTTATAAACTGCCATTGCTTGGGAGTATAAGCCCCTTTCTTCATAATGGCTGGCAACCTGGGCAAGCTCATCCAGCGCCCTTCTTTTCTGATTCATTTTCAGATACAGGTTGCTGATGATATTCCGGACGTTGACCTCTTGAGTATCCCCGCTCAACAATTTCTTGTATTCAGATATTGCTTCTGTTAACTTTCCCTTCTTGACGTATTTCTCAGCAAGCTCCCTGGTTTTACTTCTAGTACCATCTCTGGTTTTTCTGCTATTTCTTGTAGGACTCATCTCACTTATACCTTAAATTAAAAGTAAGCCTATGAAATAATGTTGGCCCAGTCTCTTTTAATGCTCTGTAGTGTTCCCTTGTCCCATACCCTTTATTTTTGGAGAGGCAGTATCCTTCATAAACTTTATCTAGATGGATCATCATTTCATCTCTAAGAACCTTAGCCACTATGGAAGCAGCTGCAATTGAAATACTTTTTCTGTCACCTTGGATGATACTCCTCTGAGGATAATTTACATCATTTAGCCTAAATCCGTCAACTAGAATAAAATCTGGAGCTAGAGGCATGTTCTCAACTGCCCTTCTCATTGCACTTAGCGAAGCCCAATATATATTTTTTTGATCAATCTCAAAATTTGTAGCTGAGCCTATACCTACAGAAACTGCATTGGCTAAGATAATCCCAGCCAGCCTCTTTCTCTTTAGCGGAGATATCACTTTAGAATCATCGATTTCTTTTGCCCATCCTGATAATCTTGGCTCAATCAGCATAGGAGGAAGAATGACAGCGGCGGCTACGACAGGACCAAAAATAGCACCCCTCCCGGCTTCGTCGACTCCGGCTATAGCCTTGAATCCTTTCCTAATAATTTTCTTCTCAATCTGAAAATCTGCCATTTTAACAAACTTGCATCAAACAGAATGCCAAAGTCTATAAAGGAAGTACCAAAGGAGGGTGCTTCCTTTCTATGGATGAAATCATGTCTGTTCCTTATTCCAAGCGCAGATCAACCTTTTTCTTCCTAAAGAAAAATTAAGATTATCGGTGATTTGCCCCATAAAACAGTCAAAAATCAATCTATTCAGAATGTCTTTTCTATTTTTTTTCTTTAAGCCTGGCTGCTTTGCCTTTGAGTTCACGCAGGTAGTATAGTTTGGCCCTTCTGACTTTCCCCTTCCTTACAGTTTCAATCTTTTTAATCATCTTGGAATGGATAGGAAAGATTCTCTCCACTCCAATACCGAAGGAAATTTTTCGAACAGTGAAAGTTGCCCCCAAGCCAGAACCTCTTTTGGCGATAACATCACCCCGAAAAACCTGAATTCTCTCTTTATCTCCTTCTCTTATGATGACATGGACTTTAACCGTATCTCCCACATTAAAAGAATCTGAATCTTTTTTTAGATGTTTTTCCTCGACAGAATTAATCAGATTCATCGTCTTTTCCTCTCTTTTCTGTTTTTATCGCTTTCAGGATCTTTTTCTCCTCAGCTGATAACTTTCGACTCTCCAGAAGATCTGGTCTTTTATGCCAAGTCTTTTCTAAAGATTTTTTTCTCCTCCAAGATTTAATCTTACCATGGTCTCCGGAGAAAAGAACTTCGGGAACTTCCATCCCTCTAAAATTGCGAGGCCGCGTGTATTGAGGAAATTCCAATAAACCCTCATAAAAAGAATCACTTTTTACTGATTCTACGTTTCCCACAACCTGGGGGATGAATCTAGAAATCCCGTCCACAACTACAATAGCTGCGGGCTCGCCTCCCGTAAGAATATAGTCCCCGATGGAAATCTCGTCTGTCACTAAATATTGAATCACTCTTTCGTCTACTCCTTCATAACGGCCACAGATTATAATTATCTGAGGATGTTGCGCTAACTCCTCAGCCAAACGAAAATCAAATTTCCTTCCTTGAGGAGAAAGAAGGTATACAGGTGTCTGCTCGTTCCGTTTGATTTTCTCTACAGCAGTAAAAATAGGCTCAGATTTTAGGACCATTCCCTGGCCACCACCGAAAGGGCGATCATCTATCTGCTTGTGCTTATCGAGAGTGAAATCTCTCAGATCATGAATATGAACTTCAATCAACCCCTTATCCAGGGCCTTCTTTATAACTCCTTTCGAAAATACACTCCCGAACATATCGGGAAAGATAGTGATTATATCAAATCTCATCTAACTCTGAAAGACCCTCGGGCAGGTCGACAACGATTTCCTTTCTCTTCAAATTGACCTTTAAGCATATGGTCTTTGTGAAGGGTACGAGGATTTCTTTCTTTCCTTTCTTGACAACCAAAAGATCATTTTCTTTTATGCACAAAAGTTCTTTCACGCTTCCGATTTTTTCTCCTTTTTTTGTGACAACAGAACACCCGATTATCTGGAAAAAATAGTATTTGCCTTTTTCTAGAGTTTGGAGGTCTTCCTCTGGGAGCAGGAGTTCCTGTCCTGCTAACTCACGAGCCAGAGGAAGAGAATCAATTCCCTTCAGCTTGAGAATGTAGAACTCTTTATAGGGGCGGCAGGATTCAACTTGAAACTCTTCTCGAGCTCCCCCTTTTTCCAAAAATACCCTTGAAAAAAAAAGGCTTCAGAGGGTGCTCAGGATAAGTCTTGATCCTTAGTTCGCCCTTCTTTCCCTGGCTTCTTATAATTCTTCCTATGCTGACCAAGCTATCCTTTTTCGATTATTTCGAGATTGAATCTCCTTTTCAGTTTCATCCCAGCAGCACCAAGAATAATTCTTATGGCCCGTGCTGTCCTTCCTTGTTTGCCGATAACCTTGCCCAAATCCTCCGGAGCAACCTTGAGTTCCAGGATCGTGGTCTGTTCCCCTTCTAACTGGGAAACCTGTACCTTGTCCGGACTGTCAACTAATGATTTGGCAATCAATTCAACNNAACTTTATGTAAAAGAGATTGAACTGTTTTAGAAGCTTGAGCTCCTCTTTCCAGCCAATAATTTGCTTTGGCAATATCAACATTGATTTCAGGGGGTTCCTTTAAAGGATCATAATATCCAATGATCTCCTTGGCTTTACTTTCCCTCGGTCTTTCTGAATCGATAACAATTATTCGATAAAAAGGCCTTTTTTTCGCTCCGAGTCTCATGAGTCGTATTGAAATCATTTTCCATTCATTATTACGTATAACTATCAACAATGTGTCTTTGATAAATCAAACACATGTATCTCAGATAATGAGAGATAATATCTAAATTTTCTCTTTTAGTCAACTAACCCCATTAAGAATTTTTTGAAAGGAAGATTTTTTCATCATTTTTCTCATCTCTATAAATTGCTTCAATAACTGGTTCACTTCAGAAACAGGCCTTCCGCTTCCCTTCGCAATTCTCATCCGCCGGCTCCCATTTATTATCTTTGGGTTTTCCTTCTCGTCAAGAGTCATGGAGTTGATAATTGCTTCATAATGAAGAATCTTCTTGCCGTCGATTTTCATCTTGGAGACATTCCTAAAAGGACCAGATTCGGGCAATAAACTTAAAATTTGGGAGAGCGATCCCATCTTCTTCATTTGACCGAGCTGTTTTTTAAAATCTTCAAGACTGAACTCTTGTTTTCGGAGCTTGCGGGCAAGTGCTTCTGTTTCTTCTAAACTAGCCTCCTTCTCTGCCTTTTCGACCAGACTCAAGATATCGCCCATCCCCAGAATCCGAGAGGCCATGCGGTCAGGATGGAAAACTTCGAGCTTATCGAATTTTTCCCCCACACCGATAAATTTTATTGGCTTGCCAGTAACTGACACTATAGACAAGGCCGCCCCTCCTCTTGCATCGCCATCCAGCTTGGTTAAAATAACGGAAGTCAACCCAATTTTTTCCTCAAAGATCTGAGAGCTTTTCACTGCATCCTGACCTGTCATAGAATCCCCCACATAGATCACTTCTGTCGGTTTGAGAATATCTTTCACCATTCGAAGTTCCCTCATAAGGTCATCATCGACATGGAGTCTCCCTGCTGTATCAACGATAAGTGGATCAAAACCTCGGTTTGTGGCAAACTTGAGGAGCCCTTTTAAAGCCTCGGGAGGAGAAGACATTTGTTCTTTTGTCATTTCGTAGAAGGGAAGGTTGAGCATTCTAGCAATCATCTTCAATTGCTCTTGAGCAGCTGGCCTTTTCAGATCAAATGAAACAAGAAGAGGATTCTTCTTAAGATTCAAAACCCACTTGGCGAGCTTTCCACAAGATGTCGTTTTTCCAGAACCTTGAAGCCCGACCAGCATAAAAATTGATGGGGGAGTGCTCGAAAATTCCAGCTTTTTTGCTTCCTGCCCTAAAATTGAAGTCATTTCGTCTTTTACTATCTTGATGACTTGCTGAGCAGGAGTAAGGCTGGAGAGAACTTTTTCGTCCAGCGCCTTATTTCTGATTCTCTCTTCAAAGTCTTTCACCACTCGATAGTTAACATCAGATTCAAGAAAGGTCAGACGAATCATCCTCAAGGCCTCTGCCATGTTTTTTTCAGTGATTTTTCCTTCACCGCGCAGAAATTTCATAACCTTCTGGAGCCGATTCGATAATTGATCAAGCATTTTCTTCCTCCGGACACAAGCCATATTATCGAAGAGAAAATTCTTCTTCCTTCAACTGTCCAGGCGCTCTCATAATAAGGCCTAACCCCAGCAAAGTCAACGGAATCAACGGGGTCAGACCTTTCAAACTTTTATAATTTGAATTTCTAAAAGAAGAAAGGAAAGAAATTATCTATTTAAAAAGATGAGTTAAAAAAATTAATATTATAAAAGTTTGAAAGGTCTGACCCCACTTGACATTTTTTCGTATTGTGATTAAGGTATTACTAATTTTTTTGAGAGCGCTGTAAAGTGGATAATGAGGTTTCTATCTCAGACATCTTGAGGAGATGAAATGAGTCCGAAGATAGACTACAAAGAGATAAATAAGATCATACGTCTAATGGAAGAGAAAAACCTATCCCATTTCGAAGTAGAAGTGGAGGGCTTGAAGATCAAGATCGGAAGAGACCTCGTCTCTGCTTCTGCATCTGAGCCCGCTCCTGCTCTGGAGGTAGCGGAAGATAAAGAGGCAAAATCAAACATCACTTCTGTAGAGCCAACAACACAAGAAGGAAAGAATGATCTTTACTACATCAAGTCTCCCATGGTCGGGACTTTTTACAGTGCTCCAAATCCCTCTTCTCCTCCTTTCGTTGAAATTGGAGACTCAGTGAAGAAAAACCAGACTCTCTGTATCATAGAAGCAATGAAATTGATGAATGAAATTGAATCAGAGATTGACGGCACTCTCACGCAAATTTTTATCGAGAACGGAAAGCCTGTCGAATACGGGCAAAGATTGTTTGCAATCCAGCCAGTCTCCTAATCCTAGATGTTTTCTAAAATCTTAATTGCAAACCGCGGGGAGATTGCCCTGCGCATTATCCGCGCAGCCCGAGAATTGGGCTTAAAAACTGTTGCCGTCTTCTCTGAGCCGGACAGAAATTCTCTCCACACCATGCTTGCCGATGAAAAAATCTGCATAGGTCCTGCTAAAGCCTCTGAAAGCTACCTTAGCATTCCTAATCTCCTTAGTGCTGCTGAGATTACTAAAGCCGACGCCATTCATCCTGGCTACGGATTCCTGGCGGAAAATCCTCGTTTCCCAGAGATCTGTGAAACCTCTGGTATAACTTTTATCGGCCCTCCCGGTTCTCTCATGAGGCTCATGGGAGATAAGAACAGAGCTCGCCAGGAGATGGAAAAAGCCAAATTACCCGTTATTCCTGGTGGAGATAACTCTACTGAAGACATATCTGAGGCCAAAAAAATAGCTCAAAAAATAGGCTACCCTGTTATCCTCAAGGCAGCGGCCGGTGGCGGAGGAAAAGGTATGAGAGTTGTCCATTCTGCCACCAATCTGGAAGAGCAATTTTCTATAGCTCAAAATGAGGCTAAAGTCGCATTTGGTGACTCTTCTCTGTATCTAGAAAAATATTTGCACAAAGCCCGCCACATAGAAATTCAAGTTATCGGTGACACAAAGGGAAATGTCCTCGCTCTGGGCGAAAGAGAATGCTCCATCCAGAGAAAATACCAAAAACTTCTGGAAGAGACACCATCCCCGTTCATAGATGAAAAATTCCGGAGAAAGTTGATAAAAGCTGTCCATGATGCGGCCCATTTCATTGGCTATCAGAGTTTGGGGACATTTGAGTTCTTGGTGGATGATAGAAAAAAATACTATTTCATGGAAGCCAACACTCGAGTACAGGTCGAACATCCTATTACAGAAATGGTTTACGCAATCGACCTGATCAAAGAGCAAATCAAAATAGCCGCAGGTAATAAGCTCTCCCTTTCTCCTGATTTGAGATTAAGCGGTCATAGTCTTGAATGCCGGATAAATGCTGAAGATGCAGAAACGTTTGTTCCTTCTCCCGGAAAAATCGACTTTTTATCTTTTCCAGGAGGAGAAGGTATCCGGGTGGATTCCGCAGCCTATTGCAACTGGCAAATTCCCCCTGACTACGACTCTCTTGTGGCCAAAATTGTGGCCAAGGCGCCAACTCGAGCAGACGCAATCAAAAAAATGATAGTAGCTTTAGAGATGACAACCATTGCTGGTATAAAAACAAACATTCCTCTTCATTTAGGTATTCTATCTAACTCGGATTTTATCAAAGGAGACTATGATATCCAGTTTATGGGAAAATTCCTCGACAAAAAAAATTCGTCAAGGAAAAAAGGGTAAATATATAATAACTTCGAATTCGCCATAATTATCGCCGACAACATTCTCATTGATCCCCAAAAAAAGACGGCCGCTAATTGGCATTCTGACTCGGTTTGCCGAGCCTATGTAAAACTTTTCAATGATCTCGTGGCGAATCTGTTCACCAGTTTCCTCATCGACTTCAATAGAAATAAGCCAGACTACCTTCCCGATTAAAGCCCCTATATTTTTATCTGAAATGGGCTGCTGCATGGTTTTACGATCCATGCCGTCAGGTCCGCACCAAGCCATCGGATTTCCCCTTTGAAGAGAAATTTGCTTCTGCGCACTAAAATAAATTTCTTGATCTTCTTTCACTTCAAGACCGGTATCTGTCCAATCCACATTACCCAAAACAGTTATTTGGGAGACTTCCTTCCACTCTAATTCGCGATTCTCCCCTTGTTCTTTGGCAAAAACCTCGTCCTTATTCATAACAGAGTTTCCAACTGAATCACTCCTTGAGACAAAAAGGAAGAACAAAGCGGGAATAACCAGCAACAACCAGCAGACGACAACAAACAAACTTCTTCTAGCTCCGGACCTTATCAGGGTCTTTTTCTTATTGCTCATTTTATCCTTTCTCGTTTCTTATTTTATCCTTTTCTCTTTCTTTTGTATATTTTAATCAAATTTTCTGCTCTTGCTGCTCGTTCTTTACTTTCGCATTTTCCATTAGAAGCACATCCACCATCTGCTGGTGAATTAAACCGTTGGTGGCCAAAATTTCTGAATCAAAAATGCTGAATTCGCCATTCTTAAAATCAGAAACTTGGCCTCCTCCTTCTTGGGCAATCAATGCTCCTGCAGCCATATCCCAAGGCTGAAGCTTCAATTCCCAGAAACCATCAAACCTCCCGCAGGCAACGTAGCAGAGATCCATCGCCGCTGAGCCACAGCGCCGAATCCCCTGGACTCGAATCAAGAAATTATTAAAATGGACGATGTTGTTCACTTCGCTCACCCGAATATCATAGGGAAATCCTGTGGCTATAAGACTCTTATCCAATTCATCAACGGAAGAAACCTTAATCTCTTTTCCGTTAAGATAGGCGCCTTCTCCCTTTACTGCCGAGAACATCTCTTTCCTCATTGGATCGTAAACCACACCAAGAACGATCTTCCCTTTTCTTTCCAAGGCTATGGATACACAAAAGATAGGAAAGTTATGGGCATAATTTGTCGTGCCATCAAGAGGATCAATTATCCACCTAAATTCTGCTCCTTCCTGTTTGCTTAGCCCTTCCTCAGCTAAAAAATCATGACTAGGAAAACTTGACGAAAGATGCTTGAAAATTGCCTTCTGGGCTTGATTATCAAAATTCGTGACAAGATCTACGGTCCCTTTAAAAATGATTCTGCTGGACTTATCGATATTTTCCCTGAGAAGGAGCCCGGCTTTTTGAGCCGCTTCCTTTGCAGCTTCTAAATATCTGGCCATGCTCATGGCTCTTCAATATTACCAACTCTCGAGATTTCTATCAACCTCTTGGGGATAAACTCTTCATGATCAAACCTTGAAAGCGTTTAAAAATGTAAAAATGGGGCCAGGCCCCATTTTTTATGGCCCCATTTTTTATCCCTATTTTTATATAACTATAATTTCTATTTGATCTTTTTTTATTGACTTCTCTTTTTATCTAATTGGACTGACTTAACCATATTATATTATTAGAGCTTAAAATGTCCGACTTCTCCAAACCTTTTGCCTTTTTAGCCGTATTATAATATGATATTTAGACCTAAGAGGCAGAAGAGATGAACAAAAAAACTAGCTTCTTCAAGAGGAGAAAAAAAACAATCATAATTTTTGTTGTCATCATATTTATCGGGATTATTATCATCTTCAACCTCCAATCTCGAAGAGAAAAAAGCGTAAAAGTGACCGTGGAGAAGGCTGAAAAGCGTGATTTGACTTCGAAAATCTCGGCGTCGGGAGAAGTCAAACCCAAAAAAAATGTGAATATCAGCGCTCATATACCAGGAAGAATCGTAAAAATAGGAGTAGAGGAAGGTCAAAGAGTTAAGGCAGACGATTTTCTCTTAAAACTTGACTCAACTCAATACGAAGCTAATGCTGACCGAGCCCAGGCTCTTATTCATTCTTATAGAGCTGACCTTATAAGGGCAGAAGCAGCACTGAAAAAAGATGAAAGTTTCTACAAAAGATACCAGAAACTTTTTGAGGAAAAACTTATCTCTGAAGAACAACTGGAAGCAGCAAAGGCTCAATATGATATCTCTAAAGCACAGCACCAAGCCATCCTCTATCAAATCGAGCAGGCCCAGGCATCTCTCCAAAGCGCCATGGATGATTTGAGTAAAACGGTCTACAACTCCCCGATTGATGGAATTATCACCAGCCTTAGAGTTGAAGAGGGAGAGATAGCCATGATCGGTACGATGAACAATCCCGGAACAATTCTCATGACCATTGCCGACCTTTCTGTGATGGAAGTAGAAGTTGAAGTTGACGAAACGGATGTCATCGGAGTCAAGATGGGACAGCAGGCTGAGGTAAGAGTCGATGCCTTCCCAGACCAAACCATCAAAGGAAAAGTAACTGAAATCGGAAGCTCTGCCCTTCAAAAAGTGACTTCATCTGAGGAATCTAAGGATTTTAAAGTTATCATAACTCTGGAAAATCCACCAGAGAACCTAAAGCCTGGCCTCTCTGCCACAACGGATATCATTACCGCTGAAAAAAAAGACGTCCTGGCTATCCCGATTTCTGCTTTAGTTTTAAGAGAAAAAGAGGAAAAAGAAGAAAAAGAAGAAGAAAAAAAGGATGAACAAGAAGAAGGAGT
>JABAOC010000798.1_pt4 | contig 12133 bp, 9 predicted proteins | sample 7062161 | NCBI WGS metagenome assembly JABAOC01 (sample SAMN14538625, study PRJNA623070) | marine sediment metagenome | biome: marine biome [ENVO:00000428]; feature: marine pelagic biome [ENVO:01000023]; material: deep marine sediment [ENVO:00002113] | place: India: Gulf of Khambhat ... | reverse complement strand
TCCAACGCGCGGCTCCGCATCATCATCCTGAATGGCCGCCAGAACGACGGCATGTTACTCCACGGCGGGCGCTTAGTCCACAGGATTTCGTGAGGCGGGGTCATTTCTCTGCATGCCCCTTGTCGGCAGAGGGGTATTCGGATTCGTCATCCGGCTTGCCGGGTATCCGGTATTCGGTATCCAGCCACGCCCCCAGGTCGATCAGCTTGCAGCGCTCGGAACAGAAGGGGAAGAACCTGGGCAGTTCTGAGGAGGGGCACGGGAACGCGGTCACGCGGCGCTTACAGACCGGACAGGTGAAACGTCGCGGATCCTTCAACTTGTTCGCGCTGACACGATTTCGATCTCCCAATGAAATACCCCCGTCGTATCCTGCCGTTGGCCGCGGCCCTGGAGTGCGAGATGCCATGCTACACCGGCACATGCTCCCGCACTACAATATTCCCGCCCGGATCTCGGGCAATCGGGCCGCGAAGCATGATTTATCCGGGTCGAGACTGACCCCGCGAGCGTGCGGAATTCTCATGATCGTTCTGCGATCATTCGCTTTCCCGCACGAGACCTTGCTCCAACATCCTTGCATATTCAATGGAATATCGCGCCCAAGGCTGAGCCTCGAGTCGTGCTTTGGTTATAGGCTTACCTGTACCTTCGCAGATTCCGTAGGTTCCGTTCGCAATCCGGTTCAGTGCGTCATCGATCTCCACCAGGAGCCTCCGCTCGCTGTCCATCAGTTCCAGGGAAAACTCCTGCTGGAAGTTGTCCGTTCCGAGGTCGGCCATATGGATGGGCATGCTCGACAGATCGCCGCTGGCATCCAGTCTGGACTTTCTCAGCGTCTCGCCCTCGATCTCGAAGACATTCTGCAAAAGCTCTCTGCGTTTCTTGAGCAGTAGTCCCTTGAAATGCTCGACATCGGCAGGGCTGAGCCGTGCCTTTGACGCCCGTACCCGATTAGTCCTTTTCGACGTTTTCTTTCGTTTCTCTGCCACGACCGTATTTACCTCTCATGCGTTGATTATATGACTGTACCTATAGAATTATTAATTATATCATGAACCACGTCCAAACCATAGCCTAATCGCGCGGCAAAAACCGGGAAAATTCAAAAAAGGCGCGCGTGCACGGTCGCGGTCAAGCGGGCCCTGAACCTGCGTAAACGCTTATCGCAGATGGGTTTATGGCTACTGACGACCGGGACTGTCATGTCGTGCCGGGGCAAGGTTCGAGTCCTTGGCTCGTGTCCCCAGAGGCATCAGGAACCTCGCGCTGCCGGCGCTGCCGGCGCATACGCGGACATCGAACGCACGTTCGATCTCCTCAGGTGCGAAGACCTCAGAAGTCTTCCCAAGGCGGTACCGGGGCCGTTTCGGCGGGGGGCCACCGGGAGGATAGAGTAGTAGGGCCTGGTCGCAGTACTGCATGGCCAGATTGATGTCGTGAGTGACCGCGACGATTGTTGCGTGCCGCTCCAGTTGGATGGATTTGAGCAAATCGTAAATCCCGACCTGATGTTTCAGGTCCAGGAAGGACGTCGGCTCATCCAGCAGGAGGATAGGCGTGTCCTGGGCCAAAGCCCTGGCAATGAATACTCGCTGTCGCTCGCCCGCGCTGAGACTGCCCAGCGGCCGGGAAGCGAACCGGGTCGTATCCGTGAGTTCAAGCGCCCGCGCCGCAAGCTCCCGGTCCGCCTTGCTCTCGAAGCCCGACGGGCCGAAATAGGGCGTTCGCGCCATCAGCACTGTCTCGGCGACCGAGAACCCGAAGACCGGGATGAACTCCTGCCGGACAACGGCGATTCTTCGAGCGATGTCTTGTACCCTGCAAGCCCGAAGGTTCACACCTTCCAGCAGGACTTCGCCTGACCGGGGCTTCAAGAGACCGGCCAGGATGTTCAGGAGGGTGCTCTTGCCGGCTCCGTTCGGACCGGCGACAGCCAGAAAAGTCCCGGCCCGGACGGGAAAACTGATGTCCTGCAGCACCGGCCTAGCCGGGCCGTAGCCGAAGGTGACGTGCTCTACCTCAATCACGGGGGTCATGTCAGCCAGTACACCTTTCTGCTGTACTTGATCAGCAGGATGAGGAAGAAGGGGCCGCCCACCATGGCGGTGATGATGCCGACCGGCAACTGGGCCGGTGCCACAATCATGCGGGCGAGGGTATCCGCCACCACCAGGAACATCGCGCCGGCGAGACTGCTCAGCGGCAGCAACTGGCGATGGTCGGGCCCGAACATGAGCCGGATGGCGTGCGGGACGACAAGGCCCACGAAACCGATAAGACCGCTCAGGCTCACCGCGACGGCCGTGATGAACGCCGCCAGCGCAAAGGCGGCAAACTCAATCCTCTCGACCGGGATGCCGATGCTCCGGGCATCCTGGGAACCGACGCTGATGATGTTAAGCTGAGGACTGAGAAGAAAAAGGGCGATCAGGCCGGCTGTGATGCCGCCACCACCGATCCAGAGAACGAAGAAGTCCTCCTCCATCATATTGCCCATGAGCCAGAATACCGTGGCGTAGAACTGCTGGCTCCTGGCGATGGAAGCCAGGAACATGATCACCGCCGAGAAAAAGGCATTCACGACGACTCCGGCCAGGAGCAGGCCGGTCACGTGATACTTGCCGGTGATGCGACCGATTCCCCAGACCAGCCACACGGTTCCAAGAGCCCCCATGAAAGCGAACACGGCGATGGGTGAGCGTCCCCAGAGGGTCCAGCCGAAGCCGCTGAGAACCGCAAGTATCGCGCCCAGACCCGCGCCGCTGGAGATGCCAAGGATGTACGGATCGGCCAGCGGATTGCGCAGCATGGCCTGGAAGATCACACCCGAGCCGGCCAGGGCCGCTCCCACCAAAGCCGCCAGGATGATCCGTGGGACGCGGACGCGGACGAAGATCTCATAATCGGGATTCGGGGCCGCCATTCCTGCCGGACCGTCTATCACGGCCTTCAGAGAGACGGCCTGGGGACCGACCAGCGAGCAGAGAAACATGACGAAAACGAGGAGCACGGTCGCCATGGCGGTCCTGACGAACAGCGTTCGAGGCGCGAGGGTATGAGGCACGATCTCACTCTCCAAACAACTCCGGCCGCAGACATTCTGCGATGGCTCGAACGCCCTCGGGCAGCCGCGGGCCGAGCCGGGAGACAACGTCGCCGTCGATCACGTAAATCCGCTCACCGGCGACGGCCGGGACGTTCGCGTATCTGCGCCAGTACGAGACCGCCTGCCGACGCTGCTGATCAAGCACGCTCTGCACCATCGCAGGCTCGATGATAACCTCCGGACCGGACGCAATGACCTGTTCGGCCCCGATAGACGGGTACTTGTGAAGCCCTGGACCGACGGCATTTTCGCCGCCCGCCAACTCAATCATCTCGTTGATGAACGTGTCTCTGCCCGCCGCCCGCAGGGGCTCTCTCTGGACCACCCAGAGGACTTTCACCTTTGGCAAACCTGCCGTCATGGCCCGGAACCGACGTATCTCGGTCTTGATACGGTCGCATAGTTCGCCGGCCTGCCTGTCTGCTCCTGCGGCATTGCCGACCGCGACAATGGCGGCGAAGAGATCATCGATCGTTTCGATATTAACCGTCAGGCAGTCGTAACCCATACGCCTGAGCCTACGGGCGAAGTCCTTCTGTTGCTCAAAGTTTAATGTTACCACCAGATCGGGTCTGGTGGCAATGACAGCCTCGATACTCGGCTGCCAGAAGGTCCCCATCTTCGGCTTGTCGCCGGCGGCAGGCGGGCAATCGCTGTCCGTGGTTACGCCGACCACTCGCTGGCCCAGCCCGAGGGCGAAGAGAATCTCGGTAAGATTCGGCGCCATCGAGACGATGCGCACGGGCCTCTGCGAGCGGTCCACGTCGGGACCGGCGTCCGTCTGCTGCGACTCGAGCATCGCGTATCCCGCAGCGAGCCATAGCACCAGTGCCGCCGGTATAACCCACCACTTGCTCATCAGGTCCTCTTGAACTGCTTCTCCAACTCACTGATCGAAAACTTGATGGTCGTGGGTCGTCCGTGCGGACACCGGCTGGTCGATTCGAAGCGACCGCGCTCGGCGAGCAACTCCCGTATCTCGCTGTCACCCAGTTTTTGCCCGGCTTTGATGGCCGCCTTGCACGCCGCCAGGCTCACGACGTCGTTGAAGAGGTCCTTTTGCGCTACGGCATCGCCGCGCTCGACGAGCAGGTCCACGAGGTCCTGGACGAACTCGACCGGCGCGACATCGGCCAGCAGCGTCGGGAAAGTCTGCACAGCGTAGACGCGTGGACCGAACGGCGTCAGCTCGATGCCGAGTTGCGTCAGCAAGTCCGCGTGGGCCTGGATGGCTGCCGCCTGCGCATCGGTGACTTCGAAGCTCTCCGGCAGGAGGAGCCGTTGCGATTCGAGATTCTCACGCTGCAACCGCCGCTGCAGGGTCTCATAGAGCATGCGCTCATGCAGCGCGTGCTGGTCGATGATGACAAACCCGTCTTCGGTCTGCTCGACGATGTAGCTGTCATGGATCTGGATGTACTGGTTATCCTGCATCTGTGGCGATACGGCAGGGCCAGGCCGGCCGGGAACAGGTCTCTCACGGCCGGAACCGCGACGCTCGTGGATGCTCTCCGCCCGCAACTCGAAATGCTGTTGCTGAGCAGGGCGGTGCTTCCTGAAAAACTCCGCCATGGCATCGGCGACTTGCTGCCTCCTCACCTGTCGGCCGGCGGTTTCCTCCTGTGCCCGAAGCAATTCCTTCGCCGGCAGCCGGGCGGGAATGTTGAGGTCCGTCCCCAGCAACTGCTCGCGCAGGACGCCCAGAACCTGTGAGTGGACCAGATTCGCGTTACAGAAGCGCACCTCGACCTTTGTCGGATGCACGTTCACGTCGTATTCACTGCAGGGCATCTCCATGAACAGGAAGACCACCGGGAACCGGTTAGCCTCCAGCAAGCCCCGGTAGGCTTCCTTGATGGCATGCGAGATGAACTTGTCGCGGATGAACCGGCCGTTCAGAAACGTGTACTGGAATTCGCTGCTCGTTCGTGAAACATTCGGACGGCCGAGCAACGCGCGGATACGAATGCCCTTTTCATCGCTCGCCGTCTCGATCAAGTCGCCGGGGTCGGACGTCAGCATCGGGAAGAGTTGGCCGATCCGCTGCTGGAGGCGGTCCGTTTTGGGCAGCCGGTGCAATTCCTTGCCGTTGTGGAGCAGCGTCAGGTCCAGGCGCCCCTGCGGCAGGGCGATTCGCGCAAACTGTCCGCTGATATGGCCCATCTCCGTGTTCGCGGTCCGCAGGAACTTGCGACGGGCGGGTGTCCGGTAGAAGATCTCCCGGACCTGAATGGTCGTGCCGAAATCGCCGCTGCACGGACGGACGGGCCCCTTGCCGCCGCAGTCGATTTCGAGGCAGTGCGCCTGGTCGGAATCCCGCGTCCGGCTGACCGCACGGACGCGCGCGACCGACGCAATACTGGCCAGCGCCTCACCCCGAAATCCGAGCGTGCGGATGTTGTGGAGGTCGGCGGCCTCTTTGATCTTGCTCGTCGTATGGGATTCGAAGGCCGTCCCGAGGTCCGTCGCATCCATGCCGCAACCGTTGTCGGTGATGGAAATGAGCTTGCGGCCCCCATCCTCGATGGCGATGGTGATCTGCGTCGCCCCGGCATCGATGCTGTTCTCCACCAGTTCCTTGACTACGCTCGCCGGGCGCTCAATGACTTCGCCCGCGGCGATCAGGTTTACCATATTCCGGTCAAGGAGGAGTATCCGACCCATACATTCAACATCTTACTCGTGGAGCAGACTTCGGCCGGTCATCTCCGCGGGCTGCGACAAACCCATGATTTCGAGCATCGTGGGACCGATGTCGGCCAGTGTGCCCCCGTCGCGCAACTTTCTACCTTTATACTCGTCGTCGAAGACTACCAGCGGCACGTCGCCTACCGTATGAGCAGTGTGCGGGTTATCCGGCGCGCCGTCGATCATCTTCTCGAAGTTCCCGTGATCGGCGGTGACGATGGCCGCTCCCCCCATGCTCTCGACCTTGGTGAGGATCTTCCCCACACACTCATCCACCGTTTCTGCCGCCTTGATGGCCGCCGCGAGGTCCCCGGTGTGGCCCACCATATCGGGATTGGCGAAATTGATGACCATCACGTCGTACTTGTCGGAATCGAGCCGCTCGAGCACGACGTTCGCCACCTCGTAAGCGCTCATTTCCGGTCTCAAATCATACGTCCGGACCTTCGGCGATGGGACGATTTGCCGGTCCTCACCCTTGAAAGGCTTCTCCGTGTAGTCGTTGAAGAAGAACGTCACGTGGGCGTACTTCTCCGTCTCGGCGCAGCGGAACTGCTTGAGACCCGGAGCGCTCCAGTACGCGGCCAGGATATTTTTCATCTTCGGCGGCTTGGTGAAGGCCGCCGGTGCGGGGATCGTCGCGTCGTACTCCGTCATGCAGACGAAATAGACGTCGGGCCTGGTCGTCCTGGGGAACTCCTTGAAGGCCGGGTCCACGAAAGCGCGCGTCAACTCGCGCGGCCGGTCGCCCCGGAAATTGAAGAATACGACCCCGTCTCCGTCGGCGATGGTGGCGATAGGCTCGTTGTTCCCGTTCACAATGGCGGTCGGTTCGATGAACTCATCCGTCACGTCTCTGTTGTAGCTGTTCCTGATCGCCTCGGTAGCACTGGCGGCTTTGAGGCCCTTGCCGAATCTCAGGCACTCGTACGCCTTTTGCACGCGGTCCCAGCGGCTGTCCCGGTCCATCGCGTAGAACCGGCCCATGACTGTGGCGATTCGACCCACGCCGATCTGGGCGGCCTCTTTCTCGATGTCGGTAATGTATCCGAGCCCGCTGTCGGGAGGTGAGTCACGCCCGTCCGTGAAGGCGTGAATGAATACGTCCTTCAGGTCGTTACGCCTGGCAAATTCGAGCAGCCCGTACAGGTGCCCCAGGAGCGAGTGCACGCCGATATCGCTGCACAACCCCATGAAGTGGACCTTGCCCTTATGCTCCTTGACGAACTCGGCGAGCTTGAGAAACTCCTCGTTCTTGAAGAACGAGCCGTCGCGTATGGCATAGGTGAGCCGGACCGATTCCTGCGGTACAATCCGTCCGGCCCCGATGTTCTGATGGCCTACCTCACTGTTGCCCATGGTTCCCTCGGGCAAACCGACGTACTCGCCGTATGCGTGGATCAGGCAGTGCGGATATTCGGCCATCAACATGTCGTCCACAGGCGTGTGGGCCCGTTTGATGGCGTTATAGGGGTCTTCGTTCGGGTCCGGATTGTGACCCCATCCGTCGCGTATGATCAGGACGCACGGCCTTTTCTTCAGTGCGATCTTCTCTTTCGCCATGTAGAGCGTGCCTTTCAAACCGGTATTACAGAGGCGAGGCGCAGGTCGGTCCTGCCAGATGGCCTAAGGGTTCAGTATAATATAGGTAGGCATGAGGCATGTCAAATCTTTGCGGACCGGCCACAATATCCAGCCCATGCGGCTTTAAGGGCTTTTACCGGGCCTAAAGGGCTGGTATAATCCCACGGTCGGCAAGAGGCACGACGGCGGGCGTTCACGCTGGCCCGGCATTGCCGCAGGCCGGAAAGGTAGTCTATTGGTGTCTGAGCGCAGGAAAAGGGTTATTGCAGTCTGGTTGGCGGTCCCGCTGATGGGATTGTGCTCGCTGCTCGGATGCTCCCGGCAGGAGTCTGTGATGGACCTGTACCTGGACGCCGTGGCGCTGCGCGAGCTGGGCCAGGAGGAGCTGGCCATCAAGAAGCTGGACGCCGTGGTGGCGGCCGATCCCGAGTTTGCTCTGGCGTACCTGGAGTTGGGCAAGGCCTGCCAGGCTCGGGGAGAGCACGAGAAGGCCCTGGCCGCCTTCCAGAACGTGGTGAGACTCGATGCCTGGTCTTTCGAGGGCCATGTGAATCTGGCCAGGACGTATCAGAAGCTCGGCCGGTACGCGGAGGCAGCGGATGTCTATGCCAGGGCCGTCGAGCTGGATGCGAACGACTTCGAGGCGATCATGGGCGCCGCCGACGGGTATCTGAAGGCGGGGCAGTACCTCAAGTCGCTGGCATACTGCGAGCGGGCCGAGCAGGTGGACCGGCCGCGAGAGGTCCTGCCGGTGCTGGCGCAGGTGTATGAAGGTCAGAAGGACTACGAACGGGCGATTGTCGTCTACCGGCGCCTGTTGACGGTGAACGGCGAGGACCCGAACGTGCTGCTGCCGTTGGGCGTAGCCTATGCAAAGGCAGAGCAGTATGACCAGGCCAGCCGGGTGCTGCTGGCGGTGACGCAGATGAGGCCGGAGAACGGGGTCGCATTTCGCCACCTTGGCTACTGTTTTATCAAGCTCGGGGACATCGATCAGGCTGCACAAATGTATGAGCGTTCGATCGATTTGGACAGCAGTGACTGGGAGGCACATCGCGGTCTGGGTGTCGCCTATATGCTGAAGGCCCGTCAGACGGCGGACCCCCGCTGGGAGACCAAGGCGCTGGAGCACTGGCGCCGGTCGCTGGCCATTCGACCCGATCAGCCGAAACGTGAAGTCCTGGAGAAGTTGATCCGCGAGCATTTGCGATCGCAAGATCCTCTGCCGGGACTGAGTTATTGAAGCCATGGATATAGGCAGAGAAGAGAGAGCCGATCAGATTACTTCGAACTGTCGCACGGCGGGCCGCGGCAGAGCGGAATTGCCCGATACGTGGGCACATCTGATCTTCTGGTCCATCCTGCTGGCGGGCCTGGTGCTGGACCTGTGGACCAAGCAGGCCGTGTTCGCCTGGCTGGAGAATAAGCCGGAGCACGGCGCCGAAATCCTCGATGGCTTTCTGACGTTCCAGAGGGCCCTGAATACGGGCGCCGCCTTTGGAATCGCCGCCGACCGAAAGGTCTTTCTCATTGGCGTCTCGGTCGTTGCCCTCACTGTCATTCTCGGTATCTTCTTCTTCGGCAGGGCCCGGCAGCGCGTAGTTCAGGTGGCACTGGGATTTTTTGCGGCGGGCGTGAGCGGCAACCTGTGGGACCGAATCTTCAACGAAGGACGGGTCCGCGATTTCATCGATGTGGTCTACTGGCCCGGCCGGCATTGGCACACGTTCAACGTGGCCGACACGATGCTCTGCGTCGCGGTCGGACTGCTGGTGATTGCCACGTTTTTTACTCGTTCGTCAGATCGAATACGTGCTCAGCCACAAAAATAGGGGCGTCTATCGCCGCACACAAGGCAATCGCGTCGGAGGGCCGGGAGTCCACCTGGATTGCACGCCCGTCGAGGCTGAGATGAATCTTCGCGAAGAAGGTATGATTGCGGAGGTCGTCGATCACGATGCGATCGACTTTGGCCCCGAGGCTTTCGATGACGCTGGCCAGCAGGTCGTGGGTCATGGGCCGGGGGGGCTTGATCCCCTTGAGCCGGCGGTCGATGGCGAAGATCTCCACGATGCCGATCACGATGGGAAATCCCCGTGTGCCGCCGCGCTCCTTCAGGACAATGATCTGCTGGTCGGAAGCCTCATTGATGATGATTCGCGACAGCTCAACTTCCACTTCCATCTCGGTCTCCCTTTTGTATCAACCCCCGACCTCGGCGAGGTGCCGCTCGACGGCCTGTAATTGTTCCTGAAGCTGCTGGAGCCTTTCCCGCGCCTGCGCGACTACTTCAGGCTTGGCCCTCGTCACGAAATTCTCGTTGGCCAACTTGTTCTCGACCGCCTTCTTCGCCTGCTCGATTTCCTGCTTCTGCTTCGCCAGGCGAGCCCGTTCGGCCTCAGGATCGATGACATTATGTACGTACACTTGAGTTTCTTCTACTATGGCCGCCGCGGCATTGTTCGGCTTCGGCAGATTTTCCGCCGCGTGGAAGCTGTCCAGTCCCGCAAGCTGACAGACAAGCTCGCGGTTCGCGCTGAGGTTGTCGGCGATGGCTTTGGGCGCGCCGGCCGAGGCCGCCAGCTTGTCTGCCGGCGGGATGTTGTACTTGCTTCTGATGTCGCGAATAGCCCTGACTGTTTCCTGAACGATCCGTATCTGCTCCTCGACCCGCGGGTCTTCCAGATGCTCCAGGCCCGGGGGCCACGGCGCGACGGCCAATACCCGTGCGCCGCCCGCCGAGGCGAGTCCCCTGAGCTCGCGCGTGGAGGCCAGCTCATTGAGCTTCTGATAAATCCCTTCCGTGATGAACGGCACGAAGGGGTGCAGCAGCCGCAGCGTGCCATCGAGAACGAACGCCAGGACATTCTGGGCCACGTCCCTGCTCTCCTGCTCCCTCATGCGCGGCTTGATCCATTCGAGATACCAGTCGCAGAAGTCGTTCCAGAAGAAGCGGTACAACTGTGCCAGGGGCTCGCTGAACTTGAATGCATTCAGTGACGCCGTGACTTCGTCGCGGGTCGTTGCCAGGCGCGACAGGATCCACCGGTCGGTAATGTCCATTCTGTCGGCGTCAAAGCCGACCGGATCGAGACCCTCCAGATTCATCATGGCGAACCGGGACGCGTTCCAGAGCTTGTTGCAGAAGTTGCGCCCGGTGTCGAACTTCGGCGACGTATTGACCTGGCGCCCGTCCGGCAGGGCCATGGCGACCACGGGCATGCGGATGTCCTGCGTGTCCGTCGTCATGCTCGCCAGCGTGAAGCGCATCGCATCGGCGCCGTGGCTGTCGATCGCGACGAGCGGGTCGATGCCGTTGCCCAGGCTCTTGGACATCTTGCGCCCCTCGCCGTCCTGGATCATGGCATGGATATAGACATCGCCGAACGGAATATCACCGACACAATATTGTCCCATCATCACCATGCGCGAAACCCACAGGGTAATGATCTCGCGCGCCGTACACAGAACATCACCCGGATAGAAGCTCTTGAGTTCCGCCGTATCCTCCGGCCACCCCAGCGTGCTGAACGGCCACAACGCCGACGAAAACCAGGTATCCAGCACGTCCTCGTCGTGGGTGATTTCATCAACAACATATCTCTCCAGAAAAGCTAGGGCCTTCTCTCCGGATTCGGCTCCTTTGAACCGCGCTGGAACAGGAGACCCTGAGTCTAAGGCATCACCCTTGGCGTACTCCCCGCTCGAATTGGCGATGCCGCCACTGTACGCGGCCAGATCGTCGAGAATACAATCGTCTTGGCTATTCTCCAGACAAACGTATATGGTGTAGGCGTCGTCCGGCTTGCGATACGGCCAGACACGGCCCTTGGCGCCAAAGTCCTTGAGGAGAGTAGTCAAATCTGTGATGGCCTGTGCGAACTCCTGGTCATCGCGGAGGATGAAAGACCAGACGGGTATTCGGTGGCCCCACCAGAGTTGGCGGCTGATAGGCCAGTCGCGCAGGTTCTCCAGCCATGTCTGGTAGGTCTTGGCGTATCGCTCGGGGATGAAGCGCAAGCGGTCGTCCAGTAGCGGGGCCAATGCCAACCCTGCCAGTGAGCTAACCGGTACATCCGTACCTTTCAAATACTCTACCTCGTCCTTCCTCTCGATCAGTTCCTGATGAACGGCAACCCAATCCGCAATCCGCAATCCGCAATTCGCAATGAGCCGTTTCACAGCTATGTACCACTGATCGGACAGATACGGCTCAATGGGCACGTGGCTGCGGTAGCTGTGGCCGACCTCGTGAGTGTAGGCGCGGACGTCCTCGAGCAGATCTTCCTGGCGGAACCACTCGACGACAGCCTCTCTGGCCTCGAAACGGTCCATGCCGAGCAGATTGTGGGCCTCGGGCTCGGTCGCATCCTGCCAGCCGTGCTTGTCGCTGATCGTGCCGTCGGGGGCCATTACGTTGATGACGGGCAGGTCGTGTCGCTTGCCGATCTCCCAGTCGTCCGGGTCGTGGGCGGGCGTGACCTTCAGGAACCCCGTGGAGAAACGGGCCTTCTCGTCCTCGCTTTGAGGATTCGGCAGCACGACGTGCTCATCCGCGATGATCGGGATGATCCGCCCGACGATGGGCAGTCGGACCCGTTTGCCCACGAGGTACCTGGCGCGCGGGTCGGCGGGATTCATAGCAACGGCGGTGTCACCAAGCATGGTTTCCGGCCGCGTCGTGGCGACTGTGACGTGGGTGATAGCGGTGTCGTCGTTGTTCGTGGCGAGGGCGTCCCGCCCTTGCGTCGC
>JABAOC010001145.1_pt5 | contig 12134 bp, 10 predicted proteins | sample 7062161 | NCBI WGS metagenome assembly JABAOC01 (sample SAMN14538625, study PRJNA623070) | marine sediment metagenome | biome: marine biome [ENVO:00000428]; feature: marine pelagic biome [ENVO:01000023]; material: deep marine sediment [ENVO:00002113] | place: India: Gulf of Khambhat ... | reverse complement strand
TCCGCGCCCTTCGATACGCTGCTTCGCTTCGCTCTGCAGCTACTCAGGGTGCGGAGCCACTGCAACTCCTCGTCTACTTGACATCCGCGCACGCGTTCCCATACCATTCAGCCCACGAAGCAGCACTCGTCTCTGAGGAGATGCGCAGATGACAGAGCGGAGTCAAGACGGCGCGAAGAGCAGCGTACTGGACGTCATCGGCAACACGCCCCTGGTCGCCCTGACGAAAGTCACCGAGGGCGTGGAGGCGCAGGTGCTGGCGAAACTGGAGTACATGAACCCCAGCGGCTCTATCAAGGACCGCATGGCCCTCTACATGATCGAGAACGCCGAGAAGAGAGGCGACCTGAAGCCAGGCTACAGGATCGTAGAGGCCAGCACAGGCAACACGGGCATCGCCGTCTCTTTCGTGGCCGCCGTCAAGGGCTACCCCGTGACCATCTACATGCCCAAGGCCGTGGCCAGCGAAGAGAGGAAGCGCATGATGGAAAGCTACGGTGCCCAGATCGAGCTTGTGGGCACCGAGGACCTCGATTCCTCTTTGGACCCGAGTATCCACGGCGGGGTCATCGAGATCATCCCCCGGCAGAAGTGCAAGGAAGTGGAGAGCGCCAATCCGAACGTCTGGTGGGCCAGGCAGTTCAGCAATCCCGACAACGTAGCCGCCCACAGGGAAACCACAGGGAAGGAGATCCTCGAGCAAACCGATGGCCAGCTCGACGCCTTTGTCGCCTCCATCGGCACGGGCGGAACCCTACTGGGCGTGGCCCAGGCCATCAAGCCGGTGTGTCCTCGTGCGCAGATGATCGCGGTGGAGCCTGCCGGGGCGCCGTGGATTGGCAGAGGCAAAGAGGCCATACCCTTTATCGAAGGCATAACCGACGGCTTGCTTTTCGACATCCTCGACCAGGGCGTGGCCGACGAGATCATCTGGGTCACCGACGAGGACGCAGTGGAAATGGCACGACGCCTGGCGCGGGAGGAAGGCCTGTTCTGCGGCATGTCCGGCGGGGCCAACGTCTTCGCCGCGCTCCAGGTCGCCCGGCGACTGGGCAGAGGCAAGACCGTCGTCGTCATCTTGACCGACAGCAGAGACCGCTATTTGACCACCGAGAGGTACGTTACCTAGACAGTGAGCAGCGATCCCGGCCATCCCCTGGCTGACCACGCCGATCTTCACTGGCACCCCCAGCACGCTGTTGCGCTGCTGCGTGCTCTACGCTATCAAGTGACCTGAAAGGGAGCCACGGTTGGGATGAACAAATGCTACCTAGCGCTGGACGGCTGCTTGTATGAGTGTTTCGACATACCACTCACTTCTGCGCGCCGCTGCACCCTTCGANNGATGCAGGCTGAATCCTGCCACATCGACCGGCGGCCGACCATTCAAGACTATTCTCGACCATTCGCTTGACAAGCTCCGTTACATACCGTACTATTCGGCAGACAGCCGCCCGGCTCGACAAAGGAGGAGCAATGGCCAACGGTGAATCACTGGCCACGGGACTGAAGTGCTTGTCCTGCGGCGCGACTTACCCCCTCGATCCGAAGCTCGTCATAGGCTGTACCGCGTGTATGACAGAGCACGTCCAGGCTCCGTTGGACGTCACCTACGACTATCCTCGCAGAGGGGATGACCTCGTGCCTGAGCAGCCTCTTCCTGGTCTGGCCCGCTATGCAGCACTGCTTCCTCCCCTGGTCGAGGAGATTTCCCTCGGTGAGGGCGGGACACCGTTGGTGTATGCACCAGAACTGGCTCGATGGGCGCGGGTCTCAGACGAACTCTACATCAAAGACGAATCGCGCAACCCCACCTGGTCCCACAAGGACCGCTTTGCCTATCTGGTGATTGGGGCAGCGCTGGAGGTCAGGGCCTCAAGCGTGGTCGTCAGCTCCACCGGGAATCACGGCGCGGCGACGGCCGCCTACGCGGCCAAGGCGGGAGTCCCTTGCATCGTCCTTTCTCCACCCCACTGTCCACCTGCCGTCCAGTCCTTCCTGCTGAGCTACGGCGCCGCTGTCCTTGTTGTGCAGCGCAGGATGGCCTGGAACATCATCGGAGAGGGAGCGCACCGCGATCGCTGGTACCCGGCCAGCACCTTCACCCCTACCCCTACCGGCCCGCCCTACGGTCCGGAGGGATACAAGACCATCGCCTACGAGATCTGGCTACAACTCGGCGAGAGAGTCCCGGGGGCCGTGTTCGTTCCCACCGGCTATGCCGAACTCCTCTTCGGCGTCTGGAAGGGTTTCCGAGAGTTGCGTGACCTGGGTTTGGCAAAGTCTGCCCCGGTGATGGTCGCCTGCGAGCCGGCAGCCCGAGCCCCATTGAGGCAGGCCTTGGTAGACGGCGCATCGACAGCAACCGTGGCGCCCGAACCCACCATAGCCTACGCCATTGCCGCGACGGTGAACGGATATCGCGGCGTGGTAGCCCTGGATGAATCCCGCGGGTTGGCCATCGCAGTCACCGACGATGAGATCCGTGAGGCACAAACTCGGCTGGCGCACGCTGGGGTGTGGGCCGAGGCGTCGGCGGCGACATCGCTGGCAGGCCTCAGGAACGCCATGAGCCGCGGCATGCAAGCCGACGGCCCGGTGATCTGCATCAGCACCTCAAGCGGCTTCAAGGACCTCAGCCTGGGCGAAGCACCTGCTCCTCAAGCAGAGCCCACCATGGAGGGCGTTGAGGAAGCCCTGATGAGAAACTACGGGATCGTGTTGTGAGCAGATGCCAGGTACCAGCACTGTGAGCTCAACTCAAGCCCCGGCCCTTCAAGACATCCTGGCTGCCCAGAAGCGTATCCGCCGCTACTTGAGCCCCACTCCTCTGCATCACTACCCCTTGCTGAGCGAATTGGTGGGGACGGACATCTGGGTCAAGCATGAGAATCACCAGCCCATCGGTGCGTTCAAGGTGCGAGGCGGCATCAACCTCGTGTCCCAACTCAGTCCAGGCGAGAAGGAGAGGGGCGTGATCACTGCCTCCACCGGCAACCACGGTCAGTCCATCGCATACGCCGCACGACTCTTCGGCGTGCAGGCCATCGTCGGCATGCCCGAAGGATCCAATCCAGGAAAGGTGGCAGCGATTCGCAATCTGGGAGCGGAGGTCCTGTTCCACGGGCACGATTTCGATGATGCCAGGCAACGGATAGAGGCACTGGCCCAAGAAGAAGGCTATCGGTACGTCAGCTCTGGCGACGAGCCCGACTTGATCGCTGGTGTTGGCACCTACACCTTGGAGATCCTGCAGCAACTGCCAGATGCGGAAGTGATCATCGTCCCGGTCGGTGGCGGCAGCGGCGCCTCGGGAGCCTGCATCGCGGCCAAGGCCATCGACCCCTTCATCCAGATCATCGGAGTTCAAGCTGAGAAGGCTCCCGCGGCCTACCTCACGTGGAAAGGCAGGGAAAGGGTGGAAGCCAACATGGAGACCTTCGCCGAGGGCCTGGCGACTCGAGCCCCCTTCATGCTCCCTCAATCCATCCTCTGGGAGTTTCTGGACGACTTCGTCCTGGTGAGCGAGGAAGAGATGCTGGAGTGCATCGTGCACTTCTTGGAGAGGACGCACAACCTGGCCGAGGGTGCAGCGGCGGCCTCGCTCGCTGGCGCGCTGAAGATCAAGGATCGCTTGGCCGGAAAGAAGGTCGTGCTGATCATGACGGGGGGGAACCTCTCCTTGGCGAACCTGCGGCGGGCTCTGGACTTGCGAGGGTAGACTAGTGCTGGAACAATCTGCGGTCCTTGCGACCCACTATGTCCCGAAGGGCACTGCTTCTACGACACCCCCGGCAACCTACCGCCTATCCTCCCCGGCCTGCTATTGCCATCGCTGTGCGCTTGCCTCCCCTTAACCCAGCCTTTCCCCACTCACACCTTGATCAGCTTCCACTTGTTGCTTCGGAAGCGATTGGCGGTGAGAATTCCCTGAATCCCTGTGGAGAAGGCCATCGCATACCAGGCACCGCTGATGCCGACCCCCGTCAGCATCACCAATGCGTAGGATAGCGGCAGGCGGATCAGCCACTGACTGAAGATCGTATAGTATAGCGGCGGCCTCGTATCGCCAGCCCCGTCCAGAGCTCCACGCATCACGATGGAGAGAGCGAGGAACGGCTCTGCCAGCGCATTGATCCGCAAGTAGGCCACGCCCGCCTCGGCGACGAGTCGATCGCCAGCTGTGTTGAAGACAGCGATGATCTGCGGCGCGAAAATGAAGAGGACAAGTCCGACCGACGACATGGCCACGACGCCGATAATGCCGGTCACCCATCCCCTCCGCTCTGCCTCAGGTGAGTCGCCTGCTCCCTGAGCCTGCCCTACCAGCGTGGTGGCCACTATGGCAAGGGCCAGAGCCGGCATGAAGGAGAACGCCTCTGATTGAATGCCTACGCTGTACGCTGCCACATTGGCCTGCCGAGCGGCGACCGCCGCGGCGGAGTTGGTGACCACCCAGAGAAACCCTAGATTAGCCAGAGTACGCACTACATTCTGCGCAGCAACGGGAATTCCTATGCGCAACACTCGCCACATGAGGCGCCAGTCTGGTCGGAACGACGTTGTCCTCGAAAGCTTGACCGCAAAGCGGCCACTGAATAGCACCCCCAGGCCGACGCCCGTTCCCACAAATCGCGAGGTCATAGTGCCCAATGCGGCCCCGGTCACGCCCATCTGCGGAAACGGACCCACGCCGTAGATGAACACGTAGTTGAACAAGACGTGGATGACGTTGATGAGTACCATGATCATGAGAGGGGTCTTCGTGTCTCCCGCGCCTTGCAGCATAGCATTGAATATGTAGTTGAAGATCATGAAGATGGACAATGCGAAGTAGACCTGCATGTAGGGAGTGCCCAGCGCCCTCAGCTCAGGACCAGCACCTACAAGATAGAGTAGTGCCGGACCAAGGGCAACTCCCGCGGCACTGATAGCCATGGAGACGAACAACGTAGCCAGTATGGACTGAGCCGCCACGCGACCTACCATGTCCCGCCGCTCGGCGCCGGTAAACTGAGCGACCATGGTGCGGGTTCCGACCGCCACACCGGCGATAGAGATGATCACGATCATGATCAGCTGTCGGCTCATTCCTACCGCGGCCGTTGCCCCCGTTCCCAGGCGGCTCACCATCCAGATATCTATGATGCCTACCGTGGCCTGGAGAAGGTTGGCGAGGACCACCGGGTAGGCGAGACTGCCTATCGTGCTGAGGAGATCTCTGTCCAACCCCAGGTACTGCACAAGATGAGAATTCAATACTCTTTCCCGCAAGGGCTCACCCCTTTGTCAGCGTCGGCAATCCAAGCCCGACGCCCTTATTCGCTCTGCCACAACGCAAGAAGCCAGCAAGTAATCTCGAGACGGACAGCAAGTGGAGTGCTTGATGGGGATCCCGTCGATGGCGCGGGGCAGCAACAAGTAGCAAACCGCAGCTTGTCGGGACGCTCTCTCGTCCCGATCATCACAGCCGTGGGCAGCGGTCTCTGAGAGCGCGGAACCCTGTCCGGCGATCACAAATGCACTGCGAAATCAGCTATCTCAGGTTTGACTAGCTTCTTGTAGTCCGAGAAACCTACCTTCATACTGGTCGTGTGCCTGCCGACCTTGAAAACCATCTCCTTTTCGTCCGTGAGGGAGCTGTCCACGAAGACTGGCACGTCATACAGATTGCCGAATGGCGGCATCGCACCCACTTCGCAGTCGGTGAATGTCCCGCCAAACTCCTCCTCCTTCGCCAGACGAACCTTCTTGGCCTTTAGCAAGGACTTGAGCTTCGGAAACTCAACTCGGTAGCTGGCGGGCAGAACTAGCATCACCAGCTGGCCATCAGCATCAACTAGCACCACCTTGGCCAGCTGTTTCCCCGGTACGTGCTGGGCGGCCGCCACCTCTTGCGCCGTGTACGCCACCGGATGAGTCATGCTGTCGAATCGCACGCCTTCTTCCTGAAGATACTTCTCCAGCCTCTGCTTCGCCGCCATTTTCCTACCCTCCTCCGCCGTATCGACGGTCTACCGCCAAACGCAGCGCACCTCTCCGGTGAAACGTGCTCCCTCCCTATACCGCTACAAAATCGGCGACAGCTCGCGCAACCTCCTGTTCTCGGCCCCACAAGAAGTGATCGCATCCCTCAAGTACAGTCAGCTCCTTTGGCTGGGGCAGACTATCCACCAATGGACGCAACTCAGATAGAGGACAGATGTAGTCTCTGTCGCCAGCGACAAACAGTTTGGGCTGGGCATACCCGGTCCAGAAGTCTTGATCGAGACACCCTATGGCCATGGCGCCCAGGGGAAGAGACAGGGCCACGACGCCGGCGATGCGCGGATCTTGTTCCACGTGGCGGAGTCCAACCGAGGCGCCGAAGGAGTAGCCCATCAGATATAGTTTTGCGCAATCCACATCTTCCCTAGCCGACAAGAAGTCGACCCCACCCGCCACATCCGCTACCTCTGCGACGCCCTCCCCAAACTCCCCCTCGCTCCGACCCACTCCGCGGAAGTTGAAGCGTAGGGCCACCACTCCGCGTGCGGCCAGTTCTTCTGCTGTCGCCACTATGACCGGAACGTCCATGCTGCCTCCCATGAGGGAGTGCGGATGACAGAGGAGAACGGCAGGACGTCCGCGCAACCCATCGCCGGGCCGATGGAGAGCGCCCTCCAGCTGAAGCGAGGGAGCTTCGGTGCTGGGAAAAGAGACTCTCTGTGCTTCCATGGCCAACGCCTTTACTCTTCGCAGATTCTAGCACAGGATTGACTAAATGGCGAAGAGCTCAACCGTATGGTACAATCTTCTTAGAGCAGGAGCAGATGAGAGTAGTCCTGGTTAGCCCACAACCGCAGACATGGAGTTCGCGCAAACACATCCCCTTGGGACTGGGGTATCTTGCTGCCGCGCTGGAAGGCGACGGACACGAAGTGCACCTTTGGGATGGGGCAGTAGAGCGAGAGTCTCTCTGCACCCTCTTGGACAGACAACGCTTCGATGTAGTCGGTATCACGAGCGTCACACCCCTCATCCACGAGGCGTGGGAGAACGCAGGAGAAGCCAGGGGGCGCGACGCAATCACCGTGCTGGGAGGTCCTCACCCTACACTTCTGCCGGCCGAGTCGTTGGAACGCCCGGAGGTGGACATGGTGGTGCGAGGCGAAGCCGAGGACACCATTGTTGAGATCATGCGCATGCTGGAGGAGAACCGCGGCTGCGTGGACACACAGACCGGCGTGAGGCGCTTCTCATCCAACGGATGGAGCGAGATTGCCGGGCTCTCCTTCCGAGACCGACGTGGTGAGGTCGTGCACAACTCCTCCCGGGAGCCGCGCAGGGACTTGGACAGCCTGCCGTTCCCCGCGCATCACCTGTACAAGATTGACCAATACACCAATCTTCAACCTCGAACCGACGGTCTAGACCCCCACGCACGCGCCTACACCATCATCACCTCGCGTGGCTGCCCCTACCAGTGCATCTACTGCTCCAAGGCCGTCACGGGAAATCTGTGGCGACCACGCTCGCCCGAGAACGTCGTTGCCGAGTGGAAAAAGCTCGTCGTCGAACTAGGGGCCACGGAGATCGGTGTCACCGATGACGTGATGACTCTGGATGTCGAGCGGGCCAAGGAGATATGCCGCCTGTTGATACACGAAGAGCTCAACCAGGTACCCTGGATAACCATCCACGGCATCAGGGCTGATAACACCGACCTGGAACTCTTCCGACTGATGAAAGAGGCGGGCTGCAGGCGGGTCGGCTTCGGCGTGGAGAGCGGGAACCAGCGTGTTCTGGACATCATGAAGAAGAATCAGACCATCGAGGACGTCCGCGAAGCCTTCTCCAACGCGAGAGAAGCAGGCCTGGAAACCATCGGCTTCTTCATCTTCGGTCTGCCCGGCGAGAACGAGGAAACGATGGAGGACACCATCAAGCTCGCGCTGGAACTGGATCCGGACCTGGCCAACTTCATGATCGCTGCTCCCTTCCCCGGCACCGAACTATACCAGATGATTCTGGACGGAGGTGACCTCTTCAGCCATGACTGGCGGGATTTCGCCATTCACGATGAGAAAGCTCGCTTTGCCATCGGTGAGGTGACGGCGGAGTTGGTGGAAAGGAAGTGGCACGAGGCCTATCGTCGTTTCTACCTGCGCCCCGGCCGTCTGCTGCGGAAGGGGCTGAGGCCCGAATTCTGGAGGCGGCTGCCTACCTATCTGTCTGACGCAGGCCGCTTCTTCATGTCCGGATCAGGTTGCGCCTCATAGTTCTCAGCAATCTACTCCATGCGCGCAGGCCCAGAAGGTCCTGAACAGCGAAGGAATACGCAGGCTAGAGTTGCTAGTCATCGACGTAGAGCAAGCGCGACAATACTACGAGCAAGCCGATCCGGCTCACGATTTCCACCATGTGCTGAGGGTTCTCCGTCTGGCGGAACGGATCGGCCCTACCGAGGGCGCGGACATGGAGATCCTCAGCACGGCGGTATTGCTCCACGACATAGGTCGACCTGAGGAGATACGAGACGGCATCTGTCATGCGCAGGCCGGGGCCGAGAAGGCTCGGCAGATCCTGGCTGACTGGCCACCGGAGAGGGTGGAAGCCGTGGCCCACGCCATAGCCACCCATCGTTTTCGCAACGATGCTGTTCCACAAACCCTGGAAGCCAGGGTCCTTTATGATGCCGACAAGCTAGACTGCATAGGCGCCATTGGGGTGGCCCGAGCCTATGCCATCGGCGGGTTGATGGGGCAGCTCCTCTGGGCTGAGGTGAACCACGGCTACGTGCAAGCTCGCTGGGGAAACCGACTCCTGGCCCGAGGAGATCTCTCGTCGGACCACACCCCCGTTCACGAATTCGCGTTCAAGCTCTCCCAGATCAAAGAATCCCTTTTTACCGCTAAGGCCAGGGAGATGGCTGAGGAGCGGCACCGGTTCATGGTCACGTTCTTCGATCGGCTGGGAACCGAAGTGAGAGGCGAACTCTAGGCCACGGGAGCAAGTCGTGAGGGGATTGAGCTGGAAGAAGGTCGGCCTCGGCCTCCTGAGCGTAATGCTCTTCATCCTGGCTATCCAACTGATGAAAGATGGGGCTGGCACGATAGCCCCGTTCATTCAAGGTTGGTTCGACGTTGACAACGCCGCCAACAGTCTGGGATTGGGCTGGCTCGGCGCCCACGTTGTGCTCAGCGGATCCCCTGTGGCCGCAGCTGCGCTTGCGTTCTTCGACGCCGGGGTCATCAGGGAGTTCGAGACCTTCACCATGATAACAGGGTCTCGCCTTGGGGCCTCTTTCATAGTCCTTTTCATCGGGCTTCTCTACTCGTTAAGAGGCCACGAACGGCTCACCAGTCTCTCCATGGGCCTGCTGACGTTCATCATTACATTCTCCCTGCACTTGCCGGGGCTCGTTATCGGCTACGTGATGATGACTGGCCAACTTGCCGCCCCCATCCACTTGAGTATTGGGGCTTCCGCAACTTCAGTCATCGACCTGATCTACGGGCCCATCGTTGGCTTCATATTGGAGAGATCCGCGGGCTGGCTGGCGTTTGTGATTGGCGTGGGGGTCATCATGCTCAGTTTCGGCCTCTTGGATAGAGCCCTGCCAGACCTGAAACTCGAGGCCACCGATTTCGCGCAGATTCCCCGCGTGATATACCGTCCCATCGTCATGTTTGTCGTGGGAGCCATCGTAACCACCGTCTCCATGTCCGTCTCCATCTCGCTTGGCATCTTGGTGCCCTTGTCAGCGCGAGGGTACATTCGGAGCGAGAACGCCATCGCCTACATCATGGGCGCGAATGTCTCCACCTTTGTAGACACACTGCTCGTCGCGCTCTTGCTAGGAAACCCCATGGCCTGCACGATTGTGGTCGTACAGATAATGGCCACCACGATTGTGTCCTTCGTCACGCTCTTCATTCTCTACAGGCCCCATGAGCGGGCCCTGCTGTTCCTTACTTCTCTCATCGTTGAGAGTAATCGTAACATGATGATTTTTGCGGGCATCATTCTAATAACGCCGATTCTGCTCATGCTCGTGTAAGCAAGAGGAGGTCTCCTTTATGAAGATTCTGATGTGCACCGACGGCTCCGCCCACGCCGCTGAAGCTCTTCGATTTGGAGCACTTATTGCCAGAGAGGCGAAAGGTCCCGTCACTCTTCTAGGGGTACTTGAGCGCCCGGGTGAAGAGAGAAAAGTGAACCGGATGCTGCAAAGAACCAGCAATGCCTTGTGCGATGATGTGCCGGACCTAGACATTAGAATCAGAAGCGGACACGCTGCGGAGGAGATCCTCAAAGAGACGGAGGAAACAACGTATGACCTTGTGATTGTGGGTTCGCGGGGGCGTCGTGGCATCACCCGCTTTCTACTGGGCTCCACAGCTGCACGCCTGGCCCGGTACTGTCAGGTCCCCGTTCTCATCGTGAAAGGAAAAAGAAGAGAACTGAAGAACATACTGGTCTGTACGGGGGGAGCGGAATGTGGCGAGAAAGACACTGAGCTGGCAGGTCGCATCGCTCGCTTGACAGGGGCGCACGTGACCGTCCTTCACGTAATGTCACAGTTGCCCCTCACACCCGAGGCCAAGATGAGCGATCTGGAGAACTCCACGGAGGCCCTACTGGAATCGGACGCCCGCGAGGGTGCGCACTTGAGGAAGGACCTTGAGATCCTGGAGAACTTGGAGGTGGAAGGAAGGGCCAAGGTACGGCACGGCCTAGTCATAGACGAGATCCTAGCCGAGGCGGAGGACGATAACTACGATCTTGTCGTCGCCGGTGCCCACATCGCCTCGGGACTCCGGCGCTTCATGCTGAACGACATAACTGAGCGGATCGTGCTTGACTCGACCCGTCCGGTCTTGGTTGTCAGATGAACGCCTGCACATCTGCCGATGAAGCTTGCTTGCCCACGTACTGCGCCATTCCAACCGGGGAAACAGTTCCCTACTTGACAAGGCAGAGAAAGCGTGATATACTGTTATCAAACTGAATAGTCCGCGATCCAGGTGCCCGTTGCCCGGATGCTAGGACGTAAAGGGGAAGCCGGTCAGAGTCCGGCGCTGTCCCGCAACTGTAGCTCCAGCATAGCTGGAGGAGCCAGGACACCCGCCTGAATCGCGCTCCGACAACCTTCGAGAGAAAGGGGGAAGGAGACATGGTCGCAAGACCATAGCAGCGAACCCCTGGTCAGCTCGACGAGGGGTTTTTCTCTGAAGCCCCAGACCTACAAGGTTGGGGCGTTCTTGTTGCCCATACAAGACCAGATGACGGGGAGAAGGAAATGATCGAAACAAGGAAATCTCACCAGTTGGTTGGGCTTGGCCTGCTATACACCACATTGGTGGCCGCGCTGTTACTCGGGAGTGGGCCGGCTTTGGCCCAGGAAGAGCCAGGACAAGTGGGAGTGATTGTCCAGTTTGGGGACGGCACCACCCTTACTCGCTACCTGGAACTCAACACCCCGGTGGATCGGCTGACGGCCTTGGAGGCCACTGGTCTATCCCGTGAGACCGCCTTCGCAGGTGATGCCGTCTGCAGAATTGAAGAGGAGGGTTGCCCCGGCACTGACACCGACTGCTGGTGTGAGTGCCCATTCACCCCAGACGAACCGTGCACCTTCTGGATATACTTCCCCATGAACGAAAACGGTGACGGCTGGGGAGACATGAACACCTGGCCCCTACCCGAACTGGAGGGCGGGCATGTCAGCGCCTGGGTGTGGGGAGAGGTCGATGTGGTGTCCTCGCCATGGAAACCACTGACGCAGCTGCCTTTCATGACACTAGACGAGATTCGTGACCGCGCACTGAGACCAGGCTCGGTGAGCGCTACTGGCGGACCCCAGAAGCTGGCGGTGAGCGCGACCTTCGGCGGCGACTCCGACGGCAGCGCAGCAGCGGCGGTCCGATACCATCGCACCGGACAAGCTTGGAGCGAGCCCCAGTCCATGGTTCGCGGCGAGACTTCGTTCACTTTCGCTATCGCTGGCTTGGAGCCCGGAGAGTATGAGGTTGAAGTCAGTTACTCCGACTACCAGAGTGGCGTCTTGGGGGAGAACGGTGCGGTCACATTCACGGCTCCGGCGGTGGTGACCCAGGTATCACCTTCGGAGGAGAGCCAAACCGGGGCAT
>JABAOC010026392.1_pt2 | contig 12137 bp, 15 predicted proteins | sample 7062161 | NCBI WGS metagenome assembly JABAOC01 (sample SAMN14538625, study PRJNA623070) | marine sediment metagenome | biome: marine biome [ENVO:00000428]; feature: marine pelagic biome [ENVO:01000023]; material: deep marine sediment [ENVO:00002113] | place: India: Gulf of Khambhat ... | reverse complement strand
GGGGGGTGCAGGGTTTGTGGGCGTCCGGCGAGGGGGGATCTGTGCCGGGCGTGCGAGCTCTCTGGATTGGGATGAGTTTTTATCTTCGGGTGAGGATAAATTGTTGTGGAGTCCATTATCCGGCAGGGGCACTGCGCGTACTGTAAGACCGCTATACGGGATGTGTTGAGCGGGGGGCCTCACCCGAAGACCGGCGCCCGGTTTTGCCCTAACTGCGGGGCTCAGCTTTGGGCGGTATGTGAGTGCGGGGCTAGTCTGCGGTATGAGGACGTGGAGTGCGGGGTGTGCGGCCGGGCTAACCCCATCTACCTTGGTAACGATCCTGATGAATTTGCGGACGGGGTGGAGCGGTAGCCTCTCTTTGTTGCGGGTTCCAGATAATCNNGCGGACGAGGTGGAGCGGTAGCCTCTCTTTGTTCTGGGTTACAGATAATCCTGGGGTTTTTTCCTGTTTTTGATCCCGCTGGGTGTCAGATCTGTTTTTCGCGGGGTGGAGAAAAGAGCGGTTATATGAGTATATCAATGTCTGTGTTTCGGGTATTGTCTGCTCGTGGTCCGCTGTTGTGGGGGAGGGTGTCTACGCTATCTGCCTCCATGAGCCAGGTCCTGTTCCAGGGTGTGGATGGGGTTTAGATTCCATGGAGTTTTACTCCCTTGAATGTTAGTCCCTAAAAAGGGGATATTCTTCTGGAGAATGAGCATGAAAAGAGCGCTCAGTTTGTAAAAATCTAATACAACGAGCATCTTCACCATCACCGAAATGTACCAGACCCGTAATTACAAACTATTTAAACTTTAGAATAATGGAGTCTCAGTTCGTGAAAATGATCGTACCAATTCGTGTATTCATGCCAGTTAATTAAAGTGTGTGATTACATCCGATAAATTTGTAGTGTGTTTTAATGCGCGCATGCATTCTAGACTGCATTATATAGTTAAATACCTCCAAAGTCAATTGAGGAAATGCCATGAAGGGCGATTTCTCTCGCAAGACGTTCGACGAGAAGAAACATTATTCTCGTGTTCTGATGCAACAGGGTCGTGTCCAGCTAGACTCTGACTGGAATGAACAGGTTGAAATTAATCTCTATTACATGAGAAGGCTTGCACAAGACCTCATCGGACGACACGGTACACCAGCTAATAGAGATGGGTTTAAAATAATCACTAAAAAACGCGATATTGTCATAGGATCAGGCCATTACTACGTGGATGGTATACTCTGCGAGAACGAAAAAGACGTTAAAGCCACCTGTCAGCCATATTTACCCCTCGACAAGAACGGCTTTAACCCAGCTAGACCCATGGAATCAGGCACATACCTCGTCTATCTAGATGTATGGGAACGCCACATAACGTCGTTAGATGATCCCGAAATCCTCGAGCCCGCCCTAGCTGGGGCGGACACGACTACGAGNNTAAAAATAATCTGGCAGGTAAAGGTCAAGAAGGTGAAGCCCAAAACCCTCCAACAAAGAGGGGGTTGCATCGAGGTTCTTGAAGATCAGAATAAAAAGGGATCACTTAGGGCTCGCATAAACCCGTCTAGTCGCTATGGTGGACTAGAAAACAATCTTTACAGGGTCGAAATACACGGAGGAGGAGTAACGGGTTCGATTGATTCCCCGACCTTTAAATGGTCAAGGAACAACGGAACAACAGTGGCCAGGGTCAAAGGATTTTCAAAAAACGAGATTACTCTACTCGAATCAAACCTCTCTGGTAACCCGTTTAACGCCGGTGAATGGGTTGAGGTAACCGATGACCGCCACGAATTATGGGGGGTCCCCGGTGTTTTTACCAAGGTAATTGAGGTCAAGGATAACGTCCTCAAACACTCTGTCTCTTCGTTAAATGAAGAGTCTATAACTGATGAAAACTTCCCTGTATGGTTCAACCCCAAGGTGCGAAGGTGGGAGGGGGAAAATGGCCCGGTGACATTGGAACCCTCTTGTGGTGAAGATTGGTTAGCACTCGAGAAGGGGATAGAAATCCAGTTTTCTAAAGGCTATTTCAGCACCGGCGATTACTGGTTGATACCAGCGAGACCTGGTGGACTGTTGTGGAAGATGGTCAATGGCGCACCAAAATACAAGCCACTCGATGGTGTCGAGCACCACTGTTGCCCTCTTGCCTTGGTAATATACGACGAAAGCGGGTTCACTTTCCTACGTGATTGCAGGAGGCTGTTCCCTTCTTTAACTGATCTAAACATCCCTCGGCGTGGACGTGCACGCAAGCGACTGTAATCCAATATTGGATTAATGCGCATCCTTTCGCAAGTTATATGTTGGATATATTCATATAACTGTGGAATCTGACCTGTGCGCGCGAAAACTTGGTATGAACACGTTTCAGGGTATTTATACCTCTACCGGCTTTGTTTATCCGGTTGTTATGGTCAAGAAAACAGCTTTGAGCTGGATAGATGCAAACCAGGATCTACTGGTCGGCGTCAGCGACCAGATATGGGAGTACGCCGAATACGGCCTCTGTGAGGATAAGTCAAGCAAGCTACACTCTGACACCCTGAGGGAACACGGGTTCAGGGTACAGCACGGGGTGGCAGGGATGCCAACAGCCATCCTCGCCGAGAGGGGAGAAGGCAAGCCCATAGTCGCGGTGATGGGTGAGTACGACGCGCTGCCTAACCTGAGTAACAAGAGGCTGCCAAGAAAAGAGCCTCTGGTGGAAGGCGGAATGGGCCACGGATGTGGCCACAACATCCACGGCACAACCGCCCTAGGAGCCGCGATAGCCACCGCCGTGGCGATGGAGAAACACGGGATACCCGGGACCATCAGGTTCTACGGTACCCCCGCCGAGGAGAACTTCAGCGGAAAAAGAATAATGGTAAACCACGGCCTCTTCGACGACGTGGATGCCGCCCTGAGTCACCACCCAGGATCCCTGAACGTCGCCACCCTGGCCAGCAGCAACGTCATCAGCGGCTGCAGGTTCCACTTCCACGGCAGGAGCAGCCACGCGGCAGGCAACCCCGAGGCAGGAAGAAGCGCCCTGGACGCGGTGGAGCTCATGAACATCGGCGTGAACTACTTGAGGGAGCACATCATCCCTGAGGCGAGGATCCACTACGTCATAGAGGCCGGCGGCGGTCAACCCAACGTGGTCCCCGACTACGCACGCAGCCACTACTACATCAGGGCTCCGGAACAAGACCTCCTGGAACCCATCAAGAAGAGGGTCATGAAGATCGCCGAGGGGGCGGCCATGATGACCGAGACACGGCTCGAGGCCGAGATGAGCTGGGGGGGATACCACAAGATACCGAACAAGGTGCTCAGCGAGGTGGTAACGGCAAACATGCGGCAGGTGGGCCCGCCCGGATACTCTGAGGAGGACTTGGCGTTAGCGGCGAAGATCGCGGAGACCTTCCCAAAGGAAGACAGAGTAAACGGTCTAAGGAAGAACAAGGTTCCTGACTGGGAGAAGATCGTGGACGTGGATCTCGTCACCACCATCTATGATGCTTGGGACGATGGGACCACTAGCCCCGGCAGCACCGATGTAGCCGACGTCAGCTGGATCACCCCATCCATGGAGTTCAGAACCGCCTGCAACGTCAACGGGGCACCCGGCCACAGCTGGCAGTTCACCGTCTGTAGCGGAACTAATATCGGCCACAAGAGCCTGATTTTCGCAACGAAAACCATGGCTGGATCCGTGTTAGACCTTCTCCAGAACCCGGATCTGGTTAAACAAGCCCAAGAAGAACACCAAAAACGACTAATGAGCAGAGAATACCGGAAAGACCCGACGGTAGAAGCCCCATTGGAGAGAGCGAGAGAGCTCGCTGAGTTCTATAAAGGTAAAAAATAAGGCAGGAAACACCTCCTTTTTTCCTCGAAACAGTTCACATACGACCTGACCCACTAGGACTCCTCAGCTCAAGCGCGCGTAGAATATTTAATGGAAGACGTAATACACCTATAATCATATTCGTTTTTTCTTATGATACATGTGGAAAAAAGGCACGAAGACATGAAGGGACTACTCTAAGCCGGAAAATAGGGTGTGTAATTACACACGATGCTTCATAAACTGCTTAGAAAAATCCTGTAAACCTGGGATCGTGGATGAAATTTAATATAAAGTCGGTTTTACTTTTCTTATGGATTACTCTAAGAATTATCTGAATCAATTCTTAGGAATTACTAATACAAGAGGCCGAGACGCGGACAGCGTATATCACGTTCTCAAACAGAGAACATCAAACGAGATAAACGAGTTATTGGATCAGCCCATATGTGCGATGTTTTTCTAACTTTTAGGCTGCTGAATTGAGGTTCTTTGCGTATGTAGCCAGGTAGCTCAGTAGAAATGTATTTTGTTTTAGCATCAGGGCTCTTCTAATATCCTTTATAGCCTCTTCATGCATCTTGTATAGATTGATCAAGTTCTCAAGGTCGCGTAGGTTGTCAGTCTTGATCTCGATGTTAAGTATCTCTGTGACCTGTTTCGTGTAAATGCAGTCCGCCCCTGACAGGAGGTCTATGCGCTCTCTGAGTATGTCTTTGGGCGTCATGGGTTAATCTAGACCTTTATTTCGTATTAAGAACACTGAGGAATGTTCTAGAACAAGTGTTCCACCTTACCTGGTACATGTTATTTTGGTTGTGTCTGCTGGCGTCTCCTGTCGCGGCGCGCGCTATATGACGTGTTATTACACATGATATGGTTCATGGGTAGGCAAGTTTTTTCGAGGCGTTAACGCCGTAACATAAACGTATTTATTGTTTGATCCCTTCTGTTTTATGGGGGTTTCTATTGGCAGGAAAGATTAAACAAAAAGCATCTGCGGTGAAGTTAACGAAGCCAGACGTCATCCCGAAGAAGGCTGTACAGGTTGAGGTCCCGAGGGCCATGGCGGGATACACGTACAAGTATACCACCGGACCCTTTATGCTTCCCCAGAACACCCACAGCCTCAACTGGAACCTGCTGAACAACGCGTCCACCCAGCAGAAGGCCAGGGTCACCGTGTACAAGTGCTGGATAGGCGCAACCAAGACGGTGGAGCCTCCGGGCCCGCTGGAGATCACTCTAGACCCGGGGGAGAGCAGCCACAACGCGAACGCGGCTGACGGGGGCTTCTGCTACGAGATCACCGTGGAGACGAACAGCGGCCAGGTGTATCCCTCGGTCGAGGCTTGGCCGGGGGCCATCGGGGACGTCATCCCCGGCACCCAGATCAGAGCCGCAGAGTTCCTACGGGAGATGCCTTAACTCTTTTTATTTTGTGCGCGTTTACCCAACTCCTTTTTTTAGGATCGAGGAATGCTTGATGCTCCTGTTGATTAGACTGCCTAGCACGCTAGGAATGACAGGAAAAAAACTCCCGTATATCTCCCTTAAAATCCTGTACAAGATATGGTGCGTAATTACATCCGATATTACGCGCGCACCAATCGCGTATTCATACCTGTTAAATAAATCGTGTAGATACACCCTGAATATGATATATTCCCGCCTGCATAGTATGATTGATGGGTTTTCAAGACGACATTTAACGAAGCTTGAGCCTGTGTGTGCATGTGTGTCTTCGTTTGTAAATTCTTATTTGTTTATTTGATATTAATAGTACATGGTTAATCTTAAGGAGCTTGAAAAGGTTTACGAGGAGAAGCATAAACGGTCGCATGAACTGTATAGGGAGGCGTTGAGCTGCTTCCCAAGCGGCGTCACGCATGACGCCAGGCACCAGAAGCCTTTCCCCATATACGCCACAGAGGCCGAAGGCACCAAGAAGTGGGATGTTGACGGGAACGAGTACGTGGACTATGTGATGGGCCACGGAGCCCTCCTCTTCGGCTATGACGATGAAAGGATCAGCGAAGCCTTCCATAGGGAGACAGCCAAGGCTCTTCACATGGGCGCCTCCACGGAGCTTGAGATCGAGTGGGCCAAGCACATCAAGAACATGGTTCCCTCGGCACGTGACGGCCTGGTGAGGGCCGCCTCCTGTGGCAGCGAGGCCGTTCAAATGGGTATCAGGCTCTCCAGGATATATACTGGAAGAGACAAGATAGTGGTTCACGCGGGCGCCTATCACGGGAAACAGGCGTCGACGATGTATGCCAGGCGGGCCCCCCCGGTTGGTATCTACAACGTCAGGGGCATACCTAAGGGGATCAGCGACGACGTGATAGTGGTCCCTTTCAACAACCTGGATCTAGTTGAGGAAGCCTTCAAGTCAGGGCAGGTATCCTGCTTCGTTCATCACTGTAACGCGCTCTACGAGGAGGGGTATCTTAAAGGAGTCAGGGAACTCACCCAGAGATACGGGGTGGTTCTGTTGTTTGATGAGGTGGTCTCGGGTTTCAGGTATTCCGCAGGTGGAGCTCAGGATTACTATGGCGTCATCCCGGACCTGACCGCGTTAGGCAAGATCATCGGCGGCGGCGCCCCGGTGGGGGCCATCTGTGGCCGCGAGGATATCATGGAGATCTATGCTTTCAAAGACGAGTATTGGAACAGGTTTGTGAGGATATCCGTCGGTGGTACGTGGAACGCTCAGCCTGTATGCATCGCTGCTGGGGTGGAGATGTTGAAGAGGATCAGCGAGGAAAAGGATACGATCTACCCTAAGCTGTACGATACGGGTAAGAGGCTGACGAGACGCTTCAACGAGATAACCGGAGACCTGGGCGTAGCAGCATATGCATACGGTTTACCCGTTGATAACCCTACAACGGTCTCCTTGAACTTGTTCAATGAGGAGGTGAAGCCTGGGCACCGTTATCTATGGGAAACGGGTCCACGATGCTTTGAGGACTACCACGTTAAAACGAGATATAATGCGCCCAGTAATGCGGGTTATGCCATCTACCTATCCATGATCAACGACGGGATATTCTCTTACTCTGGGAGAGGAGGAACGCTGTGTGTTAAATACACGGAAGAGGATCTAGAGAAGACCGAGGAAGCATTTGAAAACACACTAAGAATCTTAAAAGAAAACAAGCTTGTTGGATCAAGTCAATAACAAACCCATACATCCCATATACATAGGCGCGCACTCTCTCATATGAGGGGGAATATCAGGGATCGGTGAACGTGGATGGTGGTTCAAACTTTGTGGCCACCATACTCAAGTTCTCGCCCACGACCTCTATCTTGTTCAGATCCATGACGCCTAGGCCCTTCTCTTCTGCGAGCCTGAGGTGTTTGACGCTGGAGGGCTCGAACCCCATTATCTTCGCGCACACGGCGTCGACAGCCACCCCATCTATCCCCGCGACGACGAGTCCAAGGGGCCTCTCCTTACCGGGAGGGAGGTTCGGCCCGTCTCCCTCCAGGGCGACTATCCCGTCGACCACATTGAATCCGGGCCTAACGATGGAGTAAACGTCGACGAGGCCCTCATCTATGCCGAGGCGGTGGAGGCGTTTCTTCTCCTCCCTGGTTGCGCAGCCGACGCCCACGTTTTTCAGACATGCCGACAAGAGAGTACCCCTGTGGGTCTTGAGAACCGGGACGTTCACGACCCTGTCAGCCTCTAGAACGCTCCTCCCTACCCTGACCCAGTCCAGGACGAGTCCGTCCGATAGATCAACGTCCACGCTGTCGTAGCTGTTGAGGTCCACAAGGTCTACGTCCCACCTCCCGGCGATCTCGGTGATTCCAGATGTCTGGAAAGCGGCAAACGTGTCGTAGGCACCGGTCGGGTATGCTGCCCCCTCCGCGATCTTGACTCTCTTGGCGCCCTGGGTGTAGGCAAGCTCGACCAGAGCTTCAACGACCCTGGGGTCGGTCACAACCCCATGACCGGGTGGGCTTTGGTTTTTAGCGTTGGGCTTGATGACGACAACGTCCCCTGACTCTACGCCGAGGCCACCGGCAAGATCCACGGCCCTCAGAACTGACTCCTTTACTTCATCTACAACTACGATGGATACGAGAGTCCTCTTCATGAAAGGGTCACAGGGAGACATAGTAACGGTGGGGTAATATTGTTTCTTAGGATGATTTGTTGATAACGCGGACGATTAGTTCGTTTAACCCGATAAAATATAGCGTGCAATTACACTCCTCATTTATGGGGATGAAAAACATCGCGGTGAAGCTCCTAGAGAGGCTCCCCAAAAGGAGCGGCATTCGACAGTGCAGTCAGGCGTCTAGCCGAAGCAGGACGATTGATAGATGAGGTTCAGGGAAGAAACAGAGTGATTAAACCGACTTCAGGAGCTATCAAGTTCTATTTATCAAGGATCACGGGGTAGAAACAGAGCTTGTACGATAGTATGGGGATTGGCTTCCCTTGAAGGGTTGAGCGAAACACACCTATCCCCACTATACCATAGTGTGAGAAGGGCGGCTTGGAAACCGTGATCATAACTACAGCCCAGATGCCGTCTCATACGCACGACATCACCCCTGTACCATAGACATATGACTGCACGAAAGCTATATGCTATACTCTTTTTTTTTCTCAAAATGGAAATCGAATCATCCTTGAATGGGTAAAGACTGTAAAGTAATGCTTATTCCCTGTGTGCANNTCGGGAATACTTATACTGATGATTTATTCTAAATCTATATTGATGGTTTCTATGTGCGCTCACTCTAGCCACTCTCGCTATCCCTTAATTTCATGTATAAACATCCACTTTAACAGTAAAAGCGATATTAGACGTATATACGTTCAGTAAACAACCATTCATGAATTATCTCTGGTAAGTTGAAGAAGGCTCTCACGTAATTGTTATCCTTCTCTTCAACCCTTCGAACGTTGTGCATAACCACTTTTAGTATTGAGTTATACAAGACCCTGAGATCTCTCCTATCGATTATTCGTTCTGACAACGCTGTCTCGATGCAATCCGTGATCAGGTAAAAATCTTTCATATCAGCGAAGATGTTGTTTAGCAGACGTATTTCCTGGTCGTCAAGAATCTCTTCAAGGTTCTCCATGTCTTCTAGAATGTGTAGAGGGTTGTCGTTCATGCCAGATTTTTCTTTCGGAGAACCCATCGGTAATATAAATTAGAAACTCAAATAAATATTCATCTAAGGACTATCCCCAAGTAAAAGGTAAAAAAGGAAGTGAGAAACGCTCAGTCTTCTTAAGGGATTTTAAATCTTTTAGCAAGAAGAAGAAAAGCCCCTTTCATCTTTTAACGTGAAAAGAGAAAGTTTGTGTCGCGAGAGATTTTGATGTATAGAAAAAAGAGATGAGACTAGTTGGTTTTCCAGATTCTAATCCTTACTTGGTCAGAGTATGGGTCGTCGGCTGCTCTCATTACCACAACCGTGTTACTGTAGGCCTCATACCAAACCCCGAGTTTGTCGACTTCCTCGTAGATGGTGCTGTAGGTCCAGTCTCCGCCGTGTTCCCAGTTGTGGAAGTTTTGATCAAGGATTGGTGGAGTTATTGGGTCACCTTCTTCTATGTCATATCTGCTCTGGAGATGGACTATATAATCTAGAGAACCCAATCCATGTCCAAATATGAGGGAATCTCCTTTACTGATGTCCATCCACCCGGAGTCTACATAGGGCGTGGGTAACGTTCCCTCTGTTGCACCGCAGGTCTCCAGTAATTCTATTCTTATCTCCAGTTCATGTATTCTCTCCAAGAGGCCCAGGTCTGTTCTCAAGTCGTCTACTTCTTCTGTGATTTCCTCTACTTCTTCCTCGACGCCGAGTAGTCTTTCCCATAGTTCATCTAGCGGGTTTTCGTTGCCATCTGTAGGCACGGCGGTTACTATGCTGCCAAATAGAAAGGTTGATATTACGATAACTGCAAGTACTGCTCCTTTTTTATAATTCTGCATCTTTCTTCACTTTTCTGTATGTAAAAAATAAATCTGTTCAGTTTATAAGACTAGTGTTTATATATTTATAACAGCCTCGATGTGTGTGTGGTTTTCCTAATCATTCTTTGCATAGAAAGGTCATACTCTAGCGCATTAAATATTCGTGACTTTTATTAATATATTAAATATAAGATAAATGATGCCCAAGGTTTAAAAAACGATTTCAGTTTTTCTTAATTATTCGAATGAGGATAAAGAACAACTTGGGAAAATCAAAGTAATATTAGAACTACATGGATTAGATGTTTTTCTCGCTCATGAGGACATTGAACCCACAAAAAAAATAGCTTGGTGTAATTAAGGAAAATCTGGATAAATGTGATGTTTTTATTCCTTTTATCAGTAAGAATTTTCAGAATTCTAAATGGACGGATCAAGAAACGGGTTATGCTCTGGGGCAAAATAAAATCATTATTCCTATTGAGAAACTCTCCGAAGAAGGAGATTATTATCTGGAAGGAGGACAAGCGACAGCGGGTTCAATAATATCAATATACATTGATAGGGTCAATGATGATGGTTTTATTGATTCAACTAATGCTCAACCAGATGGAAATTGGGGGCGTGTCGTGATCTTACCCAAAGGACTTGAAAAGGGAACACATTACATCTGGGTTAAATACGAGGCATCTGGGAATTTACTTAGGACACAAGAATTTGTAGTGTAACCTGATCGTAGGAGGAGCCCAATAATTACTCTTTGTATAAGATTAATTGATTAACGACAAGAATCATTATGCGTACACGCATAGATATATGCTAAAAGAATGACTTTTAGGAATCTTTAAATCTTTATGGCTTGGGGATGGGGTTTGTCTGACGCATAACCTCTCGGGCGTTGTTTCACACATCCCCACGTTTTCATGTATCTCGAACCAGAAATGGAGCATCATAAGAAGACTATGAAATCGCGTTCACTCCATTAGCCAGTTTACAAATGTCACCTTGTTGGTGTTGAAGTACTCCTCCGCCGTAACCAGACCTCTCTTGATTAGACTCTGCACCACCCGGTGGGTCTTGACGCGGTTGAATTCAAGGTTAATCGATAGGTCTTTCTGGAGCATGCTGCCTCCCTCGGCCACCAGGGCCTCTACCACCCTTCGCTCGTTCTCGTCCAGCAGCCTCAGCGCCACCTCCAGCTTGTCAATTAAAAATCCAAGAAAAAAGCGAATGAATTTCACGTTATATATGCATGGGAGAGTTTAAGACCTTATCAGCTATATCCCATGGGTGATGTTTAAGTGAGCCGGAAGGGATGGTTGCAGGACATATTCTGTGCAGAGCTGAAGAAAGAACTAGACAACGTAAAGACCACGATCACAGAACTCGAGGAAAAACTCGGCGAATCCGAGTCAGCCCACAAGGAATCAGAAACCAAATACAGTAAACTCCAAGCACATTACACAGCTCTGAAGGACGAGCTGGACAAACTCAAGGCCGCGTACGATGACGCGATTAAAGCCCTGTCTAACGCAGTCGAGATCCCCGACGTATCAGAGATCCTCGAACAAGCAGTAAACGATGAAAACGAGAAGAAAGTTGATCCACCTAACCTTGTGAACCCGGCCAACGGTAAGATGTATGGGCTCATCTACGACGTCGAGACCAGCGACAACGTCTATTACGCATACGATGAGGGTTCTTGGAAACAGGTTCTCGACTTGATCCACCCGGAGGTGAAGAAGGCGGTGGGGTTCGGGAGCAGCGAGATAGCGGACTGCGACAACTACGCCTACACCACGGCAGTGTTTACGGCCCTGGCGTTCAACAAGGCAGGTAAGAGGTATCAAGGGGCGATCGGCGTGGCCGAGGGACACTACGATCAGGAAATCAAGACGACTCACGCCTTCAACGTGGTTATCCTCGACGACGACAGGATGCTCACCTATGAGCCTTACAGCAACAAATGGCTCGGCGACACAGACATAGTAAACACCGGGGCCAATAAGTACAAGGTAAGGAAAATAAACTTCTCAAACTAGAACCCATTCGCCACCATCGTCATGGCGTTTTTATTTACTAAATTCATGTACTGGTATAACCTCTAAGATGTTTTCTATTTAGAGAGCATTTACTCCATTAGCCAGTTTACCAATGTCACCTTGTTAGTGTTGAAGTGCTCCTCCGCCGTCACCAAGCCCCTCTTGACGAGGCTCTGCACCACCCTGTGGGTCTTGACGCGGCTGAACCCCATGTCTATCGATATATCCTTCTGGAGCATGCTACCCCCCTCGGCCACCAGTGCCTCCACCACCCTGCGCTCGTTCACGTCCAGCAGCCTCAGCGCCACCTCCAGCT
>JABAOC010016053.1_pt3 | contig 12137 bp, 8 predicted proteins | sample 7062161 | NCBI WGS metagenome assembly JABAOC01 (sample SAMN14538625, study PRJNA623070) | marine sediment metagenome | biome: marine biome [ENVO:00000428]; feature: marine pelagic biome [ENVO:01000023]; material: deep marine sediment [ENVO:00002113] | place: India: Gulf of Khambhat ... | reverse complement strand
AGTCGCAGGCGGGATTTCTCGGGGTTGCGCTTGTGTGGCGGGCCGGAGGGGCTTATCTTGGGGCCGACGTGACAGGAGTAGCACATGAAACATGAGTATTTGCAGTGGTTGATTGACAACACCAAGACGACCTGGTGGCATGACTCGGCGGACCCGGCCGAGCTGGCTCGCGGCATCGAACGCGGGGCCTGCGGGGCGACGACGAACCCGTTCCTGGCACATGTGGCCCTGGCGGCCAATAAGACGGCCTGGGCTTCCGAGATTCAGAGTGTGCTCTCCCAGAACGCCGAGCCGGAGAAACGGGCGGAGGGGCTGATGCAGATTGTCGTCAGCCACGCGGCCCGGCAGTTGCGGCCGCAATACGAGAGGACCGGCGGGGCGACGGGGTACGTCTGTGCCCAGGTGAATCCGCTGCGGGCCGGGGACCGTGAGGCCATGCTGGCGATGGCCCGGCGGTTCAGCCGGTGGGCGCCGAACATCGCGGTCAAGCTGCCGGCCACGGCGGCCGGGCTCGACGTCCTGGAGGACTGCGCCGCCGAGGGCATCACGTGCACGCTGACCATCAGCTACACGGTGCCCCAGACGGTTGCGATAGCGGAACGGCACCGGCGGGGCGTGCAACGGGCCGCCAAGGGGGTCAAGCCGGGCCGGTGTTTTGCCGTCATTATGATTGGCCGGCTGGATGACTATCTGCGGGACGTGGCCCACGATTGCCGGGCCGGCGTCAGCGAGTCGGATATCCGGCTCGCCGGGTTGGCCGTTACGAAGCGGGCATATTCGATCTACCAGCAGCACGGCTATGAGGCCGTGCCGATCATCGCCGCCCTGCGCGGGACGCACCACATGACGGAACTGGCCGGGGCCGAGGTCATCATGTCGATTTTCCCTTCGGTCCAGGAGATGCTGCTGGCGCCGGGGTTGCCGCGGGAGGAGCGGATCGACGTGGAGATTGCCCCCGACGTAATCGAGCGGCTTTCGCAGATCCCGGATTTCGTGCGGGCTTACGAGCCGGACGGCATGAAACCTACCGAGTTTATGACCTACGGCGTCACCCAGCGGACGCTCTCGCAGTTCTACGAGAGCGGCTGGAAACGGTTGGAGAGCTTTCGCCTGTGAGAAGTTGTCGTTGCCGCCAGTGGGTTGGCGTAGAGTGGGTAATTCTGGTGTCATTTCGACCAAGGCCGAAGGCCGCGTGGAGACACAGAGCGAAGCGGAGAGCCCGGAACGGAAATCTGGTCGCGGATGGACGACACGTTGTATTCGTAGCCAGATGTCTCGACTCCGCTGTGCTCCGCTCGACATGACCGACAACAAGATGCTCCTCCGCAGTCCATATTGTTCAGCGTTGAAAGCCAGTTGAGGAAAGGATTAGGTGCAATGAAGAAAATAGGCTTTATCGGCTTGGGGATCATGGGCAAGCCCATGGCCCAGAACCTTCTCAGGGCCGGCTATGAGTTGACGGTGTATGATATCATCCCGGAGAGGATGGATGAAGTGGTCAAAGCGGGGGCACTGCGTGCCTCGTCCAGCAAGGAGGTCGCCGCCGCCAGCGAGCTTGTCATCACTATGCTTCCCAACTCGCCGCACGTGCGCGAGGCGGTGCTCGGGCCCAACGGCGTGCTCGAAGGGGCCCGGCCGGGGACCATTCTGGTCGATATGAGCTCCATTGCGCCGTTGGCCAGCCAGGAGATCGCGGCCCAGGCCAAGACCAAAGGCGTCGCCATGCTCGATGCCCCCGTCNNCCAGGAGATTGCGGCCCAGGCCAAGGCCAAGGGGGTTGCCATGCTCGACGCCCCGGTCAGCGGCGGGGAGCCCAAGGCCATTGCGGGGACGCTGGCCATTATGGTGGGAGGGCCGGCGGACACGTTCGAGCAGGTGAAGGATATTCTCGCGCGCATGGGGGCCTCCGTCACGCGGGTCGGCGACATCGGCAGCGGCAACGTCACGAAGCTGGCCAATCAGATCATCGTGGCCCTGAACATCGCCGCCATGTCGGAGGCGATGGTCCTGGCGACGAAGGCGGGCGTGGACCCCGAGCGCGTGTTCCAGGCCATCCGCGCCGGTCTGGCGGGCAGCACGGTGCTCGACGCCAAGATGCCGCTGGCGCTGAAGGGCAACTTCCAGCCGGGGTTTCGCATCGAGCTGCACATCAAGGACCTGGCCAACGCCCTGGACACCGCCCACGAGCTCGGCGTGCCCGTGCCGCTGTCGAGCGGGGTGATGGAGATCATGCAGGCCCTCCGGACCGACGGCAAGGCCGGCGACGACCACGGCGGTATCATCCAGTTCTACGAGCAACTCGCCAAAGTCCAGGTGCGCGGCTGAAATGGCACCCTGCCGTGCTGCAAAAGTTACGTGGCCAGTACGGATTCGGGTTAATTCTTGCGCTCCTGTTTGTCATCCTGAACGGAGCGTAGCGCAGTGAAGGATCCGGCCTGCGAACGAAAGAACCTCCTGTTCGGTAGCCGGATCCTTCGGCTTTGCCTCAGGATGACAGCATGCGTCCCGCGCACCGATTTCTCCGAATCCGGATGAAGGGGTACAGACACAACATGCTTACGCGAGCGTAAGCATGGCACCCGGACCAGGATAAGAATGCGCAACATTCGCTTTTTGCCATGGATATACTCTGTGTTTCTGCTTCAGGTAGCTACTGGGCGGCTCGGGTCTTGAAGCTGACGACGACGGGGGCGAGGGGATTGCCCTGCACGTCGCGCATGACGAGGAAGTTTTCCGCGTTGAGGCCGAAGCGGTACTCGGTCTGCGGCTTGAGTTTGACCGGGATGGTCAGGACCTTGCCGCTGTCGTCGAAGGTGCTCTTGCCGGCAAATGGCAGAGACCCGAGGTCGAGCCGCATGACGGCGAGATTGCCTTTGACCATGGGCCGGTCGAAGGTGACGACGATGGCCGGGAGATTCGGGTCCACGTCCTGCGCGCCATTGGCGGGGACGAGGGATACGATGCCGGGCGACTTGGCCTTGATCGCCTCGAGCCGGAGTCTTCGTTTTTCCTGCAGGGCGGCCGAGTCTTTTTCGAGGCGTTCGGCCGCGTAGTGGTTGAAGAACTCGACGACGCGAGGCATGAAGACGTCGAGCGTCGGGTACATCTGACGCGAGGTCTCGTATTCGGCCAGGAGGTCGGCCAGTCCCCCGGTCCAGAGGAAATGCCGGTCGGTGTTGTGTTTCGTTTCGGCGGCTGCGGCCGCTGCCCCGCCCGTGGCCAGCGCATAGCGGACCCCGCAAGCGCGAACGAGGGACTCGGTCATCACGGTCTTCCACTGGCCATAGGCCTGCCGCTTCATCTCGGCTTGCACCACTCGGAAGATTCTTTCTCCCGAAGGCTTGAGGGCATCCAGATGTTTATCGACGAGAGGGTTGGTATAGGAGTGGCAGAATTCGTGCACGACCGTCGAGACAATCGCGGCGTCGAACTTCGGCTGGCCGGCCTCATCGACAGCCCCGGCGCCGAGCACGGAGTAGATTTCCTCCCGCCCATCGGCGAGCTGGACGCTCGGCCCGTAACATGCGCCGCCGTTGAGCATGCCAATGGCCACGATGAAGTCGGCCTGCGGGCGGCTTCCAAAGAAGCTGTCGAACCACTCCGAGATCCGGCGTTCCCGGAGGACCTGTTCCAGGCGGTCGCAGGCCGTGCGATAGAGCGGCTGATGGCGCTCGATGAAGGCCGGGAAATCGGTCGCGCGGACGAACGACCGCAGATCCTTGATGAGCGCCGCGGCGTCGCGAGCGGTCCAGCGGCGGTCCCGGCGCAGGGGGAAGGCGTCCCGGCAGCGGCGCATCTCGACAGACGCGATGTCGGTCAGACAGACCGCCATCATCATCGGCGCGTCATAGCTGATGCCGCGCCGCTTGAACAACTCCCGGGCCCTGACCACGGCGGCATGGTCTTTGAATGGGCCGAAATGCTCATCCACGTCTTTGATGTAGGAGGGAATCCGGCCGCGGTTGTACTCGGAGTTGCCCGCCAGGCGAAAGACGATGCTCAGCAGCTCGACGCGCGGATCGACCGTCACGCGGATCAGGGATTGAGAGGCCGGCACGACCGACTGCGGAGGTTCGCCCGCTGGGAGCCGTGTCCACAGGACCAGAGCTACGGCGGCGGCCATGCAGATTCGCGCGGTACGTCTTCTCGAAATCATATTCACCTCCTTCTCAATCATAGACGGTCCGCAGGGGGAATTCGTTAGAGAGTCATCTTCATCAGTCACGCAGGGCAAACTGTGCCCGCCGAGTTTCCCGGCAGTCCCTGTGATAAGCCTCCTATCGCGTTGAGAACTTGAAGATGGTGGTGCTGCGGAACGTTTCGCCCGGGCGGAGCACGGTGGACGGGAAGTGCAGTTTGTTGGGCGAATCGGGAAAGTGCTGCGTCTCCAGGCAGAAGCCAGCGTGGTTGTTATAGACCTTGCCGGTTTTGCCCTGAATGCCCTTCATGCCGTTGGCTGTATAGAACTGTACGCCCGGCTCCGTTGTGCGTACCTCCATCACGATGCCGCCCGTCGGCTCGTAGACCGTTGCGACCGGGTGCGTCGAGCCGGGCGAGCCGGTCAGCACATAGCAGTGGTCATAGCCTCGTGTCTGCGTCAACTCCTGAATTCGTGAGCCGATGGTCTTCGGCTCGGTAAAATCGAGCGGGGTGCCTTTGACCGTGTGAATTTCGCCGGTGGGGATCAAGCCCTTTCCGGCGGGCGTGTAGAAGTCGGCGTTGATCGTGATTTCATGGCCCAGGACGTCGCCGTTGCCCGCACCGGCGAGGTTGAAGTAGCTGTGATTCGTCAGGTTGATGATGGTCGGCTTGTCCGTCGCGGCCTCGTAGCGGATTTGCAGCTCGTTGTCGTCGTTCAGGACGTACGCGACGCTGCATTCGAGGTTGCCGGGGAAGCCCTCCTCACCGTCGGGGCTCTCATGGTCGAAGCGCACGCCGACCCAGCCGTCGCCTTCGAGCGCGTGGCCCTGCCATACGACCTTGTCGAACCTCTTGTTGCCACCGCCGTGAATGTGATTTTTGCCGGCGTTGGCGGTCAGTTTGTATTCGACGCCGTCGAGCGTGAATCGGGCGCCGGCAATGCGGTTGGCGTACCGGCCGACGGTCGAGCCGAAAAGCGGATGCCCGCGGAGGTAGGGGGCGAGGTTATCGAATCCTAGCGCGACATCGACCAACTTGCCTTCGCGGTTGGGAACTTCGAGTGAGACCAGGATGGCCCCGTACTCCATCACCCGCGCCCGCAGCCCGTGGGCGTTGGTCAGCTCGAAGAGCGTGACCTCTTGCCCGTCGGAGGTTTGGCCGAACGGCTTTTGCGTGACGCCCAATTTGGCATCCGCGGCCGCGGTGGTTTGCCAGACCAGGACGGTGCTCAGGATGGACAAAAGAGTCGTCGGCCGTAGGGTGCGCATCACGCACCGCTTCGTGCCGGCGTTGGAACTCAAGAGGATACACGGTATGAGAGATTTAGGACCCATTGTGAATGCCTCCTTAAAAGTCATTTGTCGACATTCGACAGAATGTCCGCAAGGGCTAAAACCCATCCTACGTGCCGCCTAATGCCTCTTTCATTCTCTCCAGGACTGTAAACACCGACCAGACGCCTACGACCAGGAACGCGGCGAAGGCGATCCAGAGCATCAGGTCCCACAGTCGGCCGGGCCGCAAGTTGAAGTCGCTGCGGCGGTAGCGGAAATACAACGCGGCGGCCCCGAGCAGGGGCAGCATGATGGACTGGGCGATGCCGCAGGCGACGATCATGGTTGCCGGCGCCCGAACAAACACGTAGAGCAGCAACGCCATGAAAGGCCAGACGGCGCTGATTCTGCGTGTCCATTTGGCCCGCCCAGCCTCGGAGCCGTCAGTGAGGCCGTACAGGCCGGAGGCATCGGCCACCATGCGTGCATTGCCGGCGGCCGCGACGAAGAGCGTCGAGTACAGCACGGCGAACGCTCCTGAGAGGAAGATGACGTACGCCACGGGGCCGAAGACGGGGATATACATGGCCGCCAGCGTTCGCACCATGTCGCGTCCTTCCGGGTTGATACCGATGCGGCCGAGCACGGCGGCCCCCAGCAGGTAGAAGGCTACGGTCGCGAACGTATAGACCACCATGGAGGCCCAGGCATCGACGTACAGCACGCGAATCCAGCCGCGGGCCCGGTCGATCCAGCCGGCGGTGCCGTCGCGCGGTCCCGTGAATTTCGCATACCCTTTTTCGAGGCACCAGTAGGGATACATGATCAGCTCGGCCGCTCCGATGCCGATGATGCCGAAGGCTCCCAGGGCTGTGCGAACCGGGTTGCCGCCCGCGGCCAGATCCGAAGGCGGCAGGTGAAAGCTGAGTCCGCGTGCCAGCTCGTGGCCGCGAACCGCCCATTCGGTTCTCGTCTGTAGCGCGATAACGGTGAGGATGGTCACGAGCGTAAAACCGGCCACGAGCGTCGTGGCGACCAGTTGAATGACCCGATATCGGCCGACGTACAGCAATATCGACGTCGCTGTCGCTAGAATCGTCGCCCAGAGGTATGGGTCGCGCGGCTCGCGCCGCCCGGTGATTTGGGCGGTCAGCCCCGTCACGCTTTGCCGAAGCTCCGTCAGTCTCGGACTATCGGGCTCTCGGCTCTGGAGCACGTTGAGGTCGATTCTGGTCCTCACCAGCTCGTCCTGCAGGCGATTGTACTCGGCCCCGTAAGCGGTCAACGGCCGGCTGATGGCGAGGGTCTGCCCGACGCCGCCGAGGATGCCGCCCTGCTGGAAGACGACCAGGATCGTCATGAAGGTCCAGTACCAGAGTACCCAGTTGATCTTCAGTTCTGGGGCCCCGCCGCGAGTGCCGACCCGGGGGAAGGTGATCCCGCCGAAGGGCCGGCACAAGAACCAAAGCAGCCAGCGCAAGGGCCAAAACAGCAAACTGACGAGCCAGAGCGCCCCACTGGGCCTCAGCCGCGGGCCGGGCACGCCGTTCAGGGCCTTCAGCGGGGTCTCGCCCCAGGCGATGGTGTGCCGGCCGAATTCGATCTGCGTGGAGACTTTGATGACGCACCCGATGACAATCAGCCACAGCAGCCAGAAGCCCGCCTCCGCGCCCACCTTGGTCGTGAGGATCAACTCCCCGGAGCCGACGACGGAGCCGGCGATGATCATGCCCGGGCCGAGCCGGCTCAGCGTGCCGAGAAGGCTCCTCGGCGGGGACTCGACTCCAGGGGTCTGAACGGGCCCCGGCGGTTCCTGCCTGTTGTTTTCGTCACGCGCCATCGTCGCGTTTATACGGGATGATGAAGAACAAGGCAACGGTTTCCTGCATTGACGGCTCGTGTCCCGCGGATTACCATCGCAGCCCAGACCATGAGATTCGGCCGACTAGAAATCGATCCAGAGGTGAATCCCGCTGTCCTGGACACCGTCACGTGGGACACGGAGCGGGCCGTGCATTACATTGGCTCCGTCAAACCGTCTCATTGGCATGTGATTCGCGAGGCGCTCACTGACGGCCGGGACGTCTTTCTCTTCTGCGAATCCTGCCAGATCTATGCCTGCTCCTTCGCGCTACACGACGGCAACGCATACTCCCTCGCTCGACTGCCCGACGGCCAACATGTCTTCATTGGGGTCGGAACCATGACGAACACGGGCTGTCTGGGCGACCCGCTACACGCTGTAGCTTTGGGTGATGGCCTGGCCCTGACGATACATGCCGCTGACCTGGCGACAATCCGGCGTTACGTTCAGACGCTGCGGCCGGATAAGGGACCGCGGGCGATGGGCCCGACGCCGCGCCTGGGGATCGGCACACGGATGTCCACATCTGTCTGGCCGGGCATCTGGCGAGCGATGAATGCAGGCAAGTTCGCCGCCAACGCCATCCAGAATTCCGTGCGGGAGTTGAATCTGCTGGAAGATGTGCTGGCCGGCCGCCCGCCCCGCAGGAATTACCTGTACGGCTTCGGCACGCTCGAAGAGGGCCACACCGGCAGCACGTTCGAAGGGCTCTGGGTCGCCGGCGTCATCGAGGCGCTGAAGACACATACCCGGCCGACATACGGCGCGGACGCGGACCATATCACGATCCGGCGCGGTCCCGGGGGCATCGAGCGGGCCCGGCGCGTCATCGACGCCGCCCGCGATTACACCTTCTTCACGCTGGATGTTTCCGATGTTGTGGACTACACCGTCGCGACGGCGGATTCGGCAGGCTTTGTCGCAAAGTATCAGGCGGCTCTGGATGTCATCGAGAAACTATCCTCCTGCATCAAGGCCGTCAAGGAGGATGTCCCATTCGATCTCGAACTCAGCATCGATGAGTGCCCGCCGCAGATGGAGGCTTCGGCGTGCCTGACGACGGAGGCCGAGTTGACGTTCCTGATCGAGCAGTTGCGGCAGCGTGGGGTCCCCGTCACCCATATCGCGCCCAACGTCGGTATCGTGAAGGGACGAGATTACGAGAACCCGGACGGTCTGACAGGATTCGAGCGGCACATCGGCGGACTGTATGCCATTGCGAGCGAGCACGATATCATGCTCGATTTCCATTCCGGCGACGACCTTCGTTCCGATGTTCGCCAGGCGATCGGCCGGGCCACGCAGGGCCGGAACCATTTCAAGGTGTCGCCCTCGCTGCAAGCAATTTTTGGCCAGGTCCTTCACGAAATGGAGCCGGAGCGGTTCCGGTTGTGGTGGGACGACACGCTGGCCTACGCGCATCGGGAGGCGGCCGCCGGCTCGGACTTCGCGGCCCGGTGCGTTCGAGAATATGAAACGAGCGAGAATCCAGCCCCCGCACCGCATCACGCCGTGTTCCACCACTACAATTTCGCGTCCGTTGGGAGACGTGACGAGAACGGCCAATTCATTAACCGGGAGATGTTCTACGACCTGCCGGCAAAGTTCTATTGCGTGTACCATGACCGGATTGCACGCTTTCTCCAGGATGTGGCGGCGGATGTCTTTTGTCATCGTAGCTGAGGAGAGTATTTGGCGCGGGCGGTGGGTATGGGGTACATTGTGCGGCAAGACGGTGGGGCAAGCCGGGACCCCAGACGCGAAGCGTCGTGTTTGGGAACCCGACCCACCTTACGAGAGCATCTACCGCAGTTCTGGTTGGACTAAGGTGGTATGGAGTTGCGACTGTCAGGGAAGGTGGCGATTGTCACGGGTTCGGGGCAGGGGATCGGTAAGGCCGTGGCGCTGCGCCTCGCGCGCGAAGGGGCGGACATCGTGGTCGCGGAGATCAACAACGAGGCGGCGGAACGAACGGCGCAGGAACTTGTCGCGCTCGGGCGAAGAGCGCAGGCGTACCCGGTGAACATCGCCTCTCCGGCGGAGATCCGGTCCATGGTCAATCAGGTCGTGGCGCAGCTCGGCCGTATCGACATTCTGGTCAACGCGGCGGGCATCGCACACACGAAACCCTTCCTGGAGTTGACGGACGAGGACTGGGATCGGGTGCTCGATGCCAACCTGAAGGGGACGGTATTCTGCATGCAGGCAGTGGGTCGGCAGATGGTCCGGCAGGTTCCGCCGGGGGTCATGGCACAAGGGCGGGCCCTCCTCGACACGAAAGAACAAGGACAAGGGGTCCCCAACGCAGAATACCGCGTTGGGGACCCCCAAGATGCCCTCGCCACGCGCAGCTACGGCAAGATCGTCAATTTCTCCTCGATTTCCGGCCGGCGGGGACGCAGCGTCCAGATGGCCTACGCCGCGAGCAAGGCGGCCATCATCAGCGCGACGCAGTCGGCGGCCTTGGCCTTCAGCCCTTACAATATCAACGTCAACGCGGTCTGTCCGGGCGTGGTCCCCACGCCGATGTGGGAGCAGATCGACCGAGACCGCGGCCGAATCACGGGCGCCAAGCCAGGCGAGTCGATGAAGGCTTTCATCGAGAAGATCCCGCTCCGGCGGGCGGGCACTCCCGAGGACGTGGCCGCGGCGGTGGCGTTTCTGTGCTCGGCGGACGCGGATTACATCACCGGCCAGACTCTGAATGTTGATGGCGGATTCGAAATGAACTGAGGCCGCACTATGAAACAAGGAACGATCGTGGTTTTCGAGATGGCGCGGACGCTGCTCCGCGAGTTCAAAGGCAAGAGTTATATTTTCGGGAGCCGGGTCCTGTCCAAGTCGACCCGCGTGGTGCCCGCGCTGGGCCGGCGCGTTGCTCTGGTTCGCGGCACGTTTGCCGGCAGTGACGACTGGGTCAGGGTGTTACAGACCAGACTCGCCAAGACAGGCATCGACCTGGCGGCCGAAATCAAGGGCGCCCGGCCAAACACCCCGCGTGAGGATGTCACCCGCATCGCCAAGGAGCTGGAAGAGGCGAACCCGGAGGTGGTCATCAGCTACGGCGGCGGCAGCACGATTGACGCTACGAAAGCGGCGGAAGTCCTCCGGACGCTGGGCGGGCGGATCGACGATTATTTCGGAGTCGGCCTGGTCTCGGCAGCCCTGGCAAAAGCGGGCCAGTCGCTCCATCCCCACATCGCGATACAGACGGTGGCCAGCTCCGCGGCCCATTTGACCAAGTACGCAAATGTCACTGACCTGGCGACCGGCCAGAAGAAACTGATTGTCGATGACGGCATCGTTCCGACTTTGGCGGCCTTCGACTATGAAGTGACCTACGGCACACCGCCGGGCCTGACCGCCGATGGGGCATTTGACGGGCTTTCCCATTGCCTGGAGGCCCTCTGCGGCGCCGTGGGCAAGCCGTTCTATGAGAGAATCTGTCGCATCGCGGAGACGTGTATCGCGCTGATCGTGGTCTATCTGCCGCGCGCGATAGCGAATCCGCGGGATACGGAAGCGCGCGAGGCGTTGTGCCTGGCGACCGACTTGGGCGGCTATGCCATCATGGTCGGCGGCACCAGCGGCGGTCATTTGACCAGCTTCTCGCTGGTGGACATCCTGTCGCACGGTCGTGCGTGTGCCATCATGAATCCCTATTATCTGGTCTTTTTTGCCCCGGCCATCGAGGGGCCGCTTCGGCTTGTTGGTCGGATTTGCCGACGGGCGGGGCTGATGCAGGCTGACCCGGAAGGGCTGAGCGGCAGAGAGTTGGGCGTGGCGGTAGCCCAGGCGATGATTGAATTCGCCCGCCGAGTCGGCTTCCCCACCCGGCTCGGCGACGTGGACGGATTCAGCAAACGTCATATCGAGAAGGCCCTGGCTGCCGCCCGGGACCCGCAGTTGCAGTCGAAGCTTCAGAACATGCCGGTGCCGATGACGCCGGAGACGGTGGATGAGTACATGCGGCCGATCCTCGAAGCCGCGCGCGACGGCGACCTGTCGTTGATAAGAAATGTCTGAGGGCACGTGTGAGAAGCTTGGGCAACTGCAGTGCGGTGACGGATGGGTGGCAGCGGGGCACCCCAAACGCACCGTTCCGTGTTTGGGGACCCCAATGTCAAGGCCGAAGGCCTTGGCGATGGCTTGTGTCGCGGGCATCCTGCCCTCGACGCGAAAGAGATCATCGCCAAGCAAGCCCGCCCTCGGTCCGGAGGGCCGCCGTACGGCCGGCCTGCGCGCCGGGGCTTGACGCTGCCACCGGGCGAATCCCTGGTTTCCGACACGCGCTCTGATAGAGAGGTCGCCGTGTGAACATCAGGCTCGCATACGGTAAGACGGGGTTGGAGGTAGACCTGCCGGACGGCTGGAAGGTGGATATCGTTCGGCCGAGGCGTGTCGAGGCTCTGGCCGACCAGGCGGGGGCGGTGCGGGAGGCTCTGCGCCATCCCATCGGCTCGCGGCCTTTGCGGGAACTGGTCAAGCCGTCGGATACCGTCGCGATTGTCTGCAACGACATCACCCGCCCGACGCCTTATCAGACGATTCTGCCGGTGCTGCTCGATGAATTGGGCCATGTCCCTGATGAGGCCGTTGTCCTGTTGATTGCCACTGGGACGCACCGGGCCAACACGCCGGACGAACTTAAGACGATGCTCGGCGAACAAATCGTGGGCAGATTCCGCATCGTGCAGAATGACGCCCGTGACCGCGATTCGCACGCCCTGGCGGGCACGACCGCCGGCGGCAACGAAGTCTGGATTCACGAGGAATTTCTGCGCTGTGCCATGCGCATCCTCACGGGCTTCATCGAGCCGCATTTCTTCGCAGGCTTCTCCGGCGGGGGCAAGGCCGTC
>JABAOC010006486.1_pt3 | contig 12140 bp, 12 predicted proteins | sample 7062161 | NCBI WGS metagenome assembly JABAOC01 (sample SAMN14538625, study PRJNA623070) | marine sediment metagenome | biome: marine biome [ENVO:00000428]; feature: marine pelagic biome [ENVO:01000023]; material: deep marine sediment [ENVO:00002113] | place: India: Gulf of Khambhat ... | reverse complement strand
TCAAAAACATCCAAAACAAACTCACCAACAGAAAGTTACGCACGCCCTCAAATATGCTTATCCCTTCCTTTAACAATGTTGTGCTATATTCTCGTATTCTTTTGTTGTAGACAAAAAAGAAGGAAAACGGATGATGGATAATGAAAACACTGCTATCCAGAGAGAAATTACCTCACCTTGGAATCGCTAATTCAAACTAGTGCGAAAGACGCGTCCGTAAAAACAAAATAGCTACAATGTTATTATTCTGTTTTGCTATTTTGATATTTGATGACTGAACACTCTCTGCATTCCTCAATTAAAGAATGGTATAAGGTTTCCGGAGATAAACTTGAAGTTAAAATAGAGGATTATATAATAGACATTCTCAGAGGCAAGCTTCTAATCGAGATTCAGACTGGAAATTTTTCTTCTGTTAAAAACAAACTAACTAAACTACTTTTAAACAACCAAGTCCGATTGGTTTATCCTATCGCTAAACTGAAATGGATAGTTTACTTGTCAAGGTCAGGTGAGTTTGTTAGGAGGAGAAAGTCTCCGAAGAATGGAAAAATTACTGATATTTTTTATGAGTTGGTTCACACTCCCGAGCTGATTAATGATAGGAATTTTTCGCTTGAGGTTTTAATGATTGAAGAAGAAGAGATCCGGTGTAATGATGGAAGAGGAAGTTGGAGGAGAAGAGGAGTTAGCGTTAAAGATAGAAGGTTGTTGAATGTGTTTGATCGAGTAATTTTTGAGAATGGTCAAGATTTTCTAAAGGTTCTGCCGAAAGAGTGGGATAGGTTTTTCACTAACAAGGTTTTGGCGTTGAAACTGGGGGTTTCTGTTAGGCTAGCTCAGAAGATTACTTATTGTCTTATTAAAATGGGCGCAATATCAATTATAGGCAAGAAGAGAAATGCATTATTGTTTCAAGTTTCACAAAATCGATGAGAAAAAACAGAGGGAAAACTATTTTTTTATAGTAAACAGCGAAGCTGGTAGATTGGTTCATCGCCTTCTTTTTTTTCTAAGTCTTTTACTCTAATATTTAATTTGATCTTTTTATCAATGTAATAATCTGTGTGATGGTGAAAATCCAAAACGGAATGCAAATATTTTATATAAATATTCTTGGAAGTAATGCAAAAAACTCGGCAAAAATCCGAATGATTAATTAGTGCTAATTCTCATAATGTTCGTGAAGTTAAAATAAGATTTTGAATTCAGAAGCACTAAAAGTAAGTACAGCTTATTCTGTGCCATGATTAGCAACTTTCAAACAATTAGTTGTATAGATCTATTGACTTATCGCAAAGGAGAATCACAGCATTGAAATGTCCAGTTTGTAGTAGGAGATTAGATTTTAACTTAAAATTGAAGTCAGCTTGCTGTCACACATGTGGTTGGGAAACCTCGCTTTTCAGAAAGACAACACACTACTGGAAAGTGTAGCAACTGGAATCTCACTTTTACAGCTAATTATTTGTATGAATTATGGTTTTAGAAACACGCCCTTTCCATTTTAACTTATGCTGTGCCTTATGCAATAGTATTATAGGCTAGGAGCTTTGTTTTGATTAAAAAAAGAAGTTGGATGGAAATAATGTTCAGTTACCGTTTTCTAGTCAGAGTATGGGGCGTATCCTGCTGCGTCGTTGAAAGCATTAGCCATATCAAGTCTCACAATATCGCTTCCTGGACCCTTTGCGGTTAAAGCATCTAGTGCGGCTTGAAGTGCAGCGTTTCCTTCTAGTTTTGTGGCTGTCTCTGCCAAGCTGACTATTTTTTCATAGTCAATACGGGGTTCGCCTTCGTGTGGCACGCTGTAGCTTCCGGGGTATCCTAGGGCGACTCTGATGTTGTGTTTCCAGAATCCGGGTGATAATCCGTCGGGCCTTTCTGGAATTGGTATCACGAAGCCTGCGGTTATTAGCACTGCACTTGTTCCTCGGCTTTCGTAGTCTTCGGCGCCTTCGTCTTCCCAGCTTACTATGGATTCAACTTGAACAGCGATCCATTCATCGCCTGCGGGTACCTCCACTGTTATGGTGTAGGTGTCCCAGGAGGCGCCGTCGCTGCCAACTAGTGGGTAGGGACCGCCAGGACTTGTGGGTGTAGTGATTATGTCAGTTGGGGGTGTTCCAGTTCCTGTTTCTGTCCAGATCTCGTTGGGCCTGTTGTCATGTTCTGTTCCTCCGACGAATAAGAAGGTTTCGACGTCTCGGTCTGTTGCCTCGTTATCGAATTCGATGCTGGCTACTTCGCTGTTTGGGCCAAGGGGATCCGTCCAGTCAAACCAGAATGCGTCTAGACCATCCAGTAGCACCAGTCTGGCTGTTGGAAGTGAAGGATCCTCGTATACTATTGCTAGTCCTGCGCCGTACCTGTAGACAACGCTTTCCATCCCTGTAACAGTGTATGTGCCGGGTCCAGAAACAAGGGTTGTTACGTCCTTTACGTAAACGTAGTTAAAGTATTCGCCATACCAAGTTTCAGGTCCGTAGGAAAAATCTGCGGTTACGGTAGTGCTGTCAAAGTCGACTGTGTTATCTCCACCGGGGTTAACGTCAATGCAAGCCCAGTATAGATAGGCGACGACCACTGTCCCTGGAAAGTCGATGATGATGTCGCCGGAAGCTGACTCTTTTAGGCCAACGCCAGCTTCAGCCATACCGTAGGTACCTATGTCGTCATATCTGGTTGTTAAGGAAACGTCAGCAAACACTAAAGGCAAAATCGCTCCTACAATTAGCAACGTGCAAAGCAGCAATGTAATCTTTGCTTTTTTCATTTTTCCTTTCTCCATTCGAAAGAAACCCGACTCGACTTTAAAACCCATGTTTCGGAAAAAAGAATATGTCAGAATGCATATAGGAAAGGAAACAAAACTAGATGCAAAAAACTTTGTTGAGCAGATGATCAAAACAGTTATAGTAAAAATGACAGTGATTTAGCTCTTTTTTCCATCTGATGCGTTCAAGAATTTTGTATTTCTGACAAATTCTGTTTTCAAATACAAAAATGCGGGCTCTTGATGTAAGTGGATTCCTCAGAATTCTGAAGATGCTTTTTTTCTTAATTAATGGATTGCATATTCTTGTAAATGGAAGATTGGTGATTAAATCAATTGTTTCTGCAGCTTGTTCTCTAAAAACTCTTTCATCTCTACAAAACGATCGATATCTGAAATAACCAAAGTTGATATATCCATTTTCAAACCAATTATCATTAAACTTAATACTAATAATCACAAAATCTCACGGATCAGTTATGCTTTATTAAGGCAAAATATTGAGCAATAATCAATGCAAAAAACAGAATTGTAAAATAAAAGAAATTATGTCGGAAGGACCTGATTTTATAAAGACAATTCTAAGTAAACGCAGTTATTTGATAAATCGTGAATACTTGTTTTGCTCGAATATAGCTCTCAGCCAAGTATTCAATATTAGACAAGTTTTTTCTCATTTCAACTAAAAATAGTTTTGCACATTCCAATTCATTTTTTGGACATCCCAATTATCTTGATTTAGCTTAGAAAACAATTGCAACTAGGAATCAATGTAGCAATGAAGATTCATATTTTTCTTAGAAGTGCAAAAAAGGTTGTTGGGATATCACTTTCCGTAATATTTTATGAATCAAGATGTATGAGGTAGTAGTAGTTTTTACTAGAAAATTAATTACCTTTGAAGACAATCTCTTGTTGACAAATCTTACATTAATACTTTGTCTATATTTGCGAGTCCAGTCAAACTTGTAAGATTCAGATCCTTGCATGAAATCAAACTCGGTAATCCCTTTTTCAATACATTTTTCGAATATCTTCAGAAGCAGCAAATGTCCAACACCATATTGTGAATAATCCGGGTTGAAACCACATAAGTGACCATACATTTTTCTATCATATTCCAGAGCTAAGAAAGCTGCAACTGGTTTATCATTCACTGTTAAAAAGTATAACCTTAGCCAATCTTTTTGGGCAAATAGCTGAGCAGTTTTCATTGCAATATTACGATTTTCTTCTATTCCAAACTTTCCAGGTCCGCCTTTTGCCTTCCACCTTTTTTGATGAAGCTTAAACAGGATTTTCATACCTTGCTCAAGTGAACCCAATTCGTAGTAGTTTTTTAATTCTATTTTTCCTTGTTCCCTTTCCATTTTTCGCATTTGACGTTCCAGGTTTTTTCGGAACTTTCTTCTTAAACCTGCCAAAAGTTTCTCTTTTGAGTTTGGCAGCGGTAGAAAGGGGCAAACCCACCCTTTTTCTATTTTACATTTTGGCAATTCTTTGCGGTTTTGCATTATTAGTTCCAAGGTTGAAGATTTCGAAGGAAGATCTGGGAAGTAAAAAAGATCCCAGTCTTTTTGCTTGAATAGATATTCCAAGAATTGATTTAGAATTTCTTTCTCTTGTTCGGACATTATCATTCCCGTGTAATCTGTGTTCCCGTTTGTTAAGGGTTCAATTATGCTATAGCCAAAATTCCCCGCCACACTTTTTCGAGTTTTTCGGAAAGGAGCAATTCCCACAATTCTATCACCTTCGTATGCACATAAGATTTTAAGGGAATGTTCTTTTTTCATATGATTTACTGATGGTGCCATTTTTTCCCAAGTTAAAAAAACATTGTTTTCCATACTGAAATTTAGGATGCTGTCCCAGTAACCTCGCATTTTGTAAAATTCGTCTTTGGTTTTTATTTCGCTTATTCGAAACGTTTTGTCTACTCTCCCACTGCCTTAGAACCAATTATGCAGTGGGGTAAATGGAATAAAAGACATGTTTCAGCAAAGTAATATTTGGATTTTGGTTATAAACTTGTATGAAAGTGGATTTAAAGCCCAAAGTCAATTAAATTCGAGAACAATTAAATGTGTTTTTGTCTGTAAAAAAGAATAGAAATGTTAGCTTCTCACCATCCCTTGATTGTCAATGGTTTGATCCAAGATTGAATGTCAACGATAGAGTTTTTTCCACTTTAAAGAATCAAGAAACTCGATAATTTTGTAACTGAATTGATTTTCAAGAAGAAGTCGGCAAATCTTAGATACGTTCAGATTTGGTTCTATGATAATTTTGGTTCTATTCTTAACCACTGTTTTCCAGTTTTTCATAAAAGGTTGATTACTGATGAAGTCAATTTTGTCAGAATTTTTTTCCCTGAAACCCCGCTCAATCAAATTATTAATGAGAAATATCCCTGGAGAAGCCTTTCTAAATCTTGAATCAAAAGATGTTTTAACAAAGTAGTCCGTCCTTTTTCGATTGAGAACCAGTTGATAAGCTATTGGCAAGTTTTCTATCTCCAAAAACCAAACATTAGAGTCAAAAATAGACTTATTGGTTTGATTGATAACACTCAAAATGAGTTGCAAACCCCCGTTTTTTATAGCTTTTTCTTTGCCCTGCAATTTAGTTTTCCAACTGTGCTTTTCAACCTCCCAGATTTTTGCAGTTGAGTTACTGTCAAGCTTAGTTTCATAAATCCGCCATGAGCCCAGAGCATTGATCTTTCTGGCAATTTTTCTTAAGTTCTTTTGTCTTTTGCGGCTTAGAGAGTTTTGGAAAGCTTTCAAATTGCCATCCGTAGTAATTATTGCCTCTCCTTCAGTAGACACCTTGTAATTGCGCAAGCCTTTTCTTCTACAGATTTTTTCCAGAACTGTCTGATTTTCCGAGCCTTCTTCAAAGGTTAATTCAATTGATTTACATTTGAACCGCCCAAACAAAAGGTTTACCAAAATATTAATGAAAAACTCGCGATAGCTATCAACAAAAAAATCCATATATACATACTCATGCAAATTGAATGCCTGCTTAAAACCAAACCTTGACTTCACTACCAAAGGCGCAAACCCGAGAATTTTTCCAGCCGACAGAAAAACAACCAAGAAAGCACGGTATCCTAGTTTCTGACTTAGCTCATAATGTTCAATTAGCATATTACTGAAAATGAAAGGATTACTTGCTTTGTCATTTAGTTCTCTATCCCAAAATTCTTTCATCTCTGCAAAACGATCGATATCTGAAATCACTAAGATTGAAAAGCTCATTTTTAAATCAATTTCAGCTAGTTTTTCACCGATAATCAAGGATAATGGGTAAATTATATTTTGCTAAACAAAAATTAGGACTAAGAATCCGCTTTAACCTTGAACTAATTACCTTGAGGTTGCTGGCGATAACGATTCTAACGAAAGTCCTGTTCAGTTAGGTATCTTCAGAAGTGTCTTTTTCGCGCAATTTCTTTGAGAGGATTATTGCTCTTCCTTGTTGCTAGAGCTTCTTCAACAGTCTCAAAAACAATATCTCTTTGCGACTCATCAGCTTTGAGTTTCCTGTGCCTACCCATCGCCATCAAAAAACAAATTGTATTCGCACTAAAAATAAAGCATTATGAAGTAAGAATCAATATTGCGAAAACAGAAACTGAACGCACACTGAAAGAGTTTAATTCGTTTGATCTGTCAATGTTCGTCCTTGTTTATGTGTCAAATTTTTCTCAATATTATCATTTATTCTGTATGTTTATTGAATTGAAATTCAATGTGAAAGAAGAACTACTTGCTAGAACTATTGCGCGATAATTCTTTAAGAAATTCGTGAAACGTTCAGGGTAAAGGCAAAGTTGATATACTGTAGTGAATATTAATATAGCATACATGGTGGGAGCCGCGATGATTAAAATCGACAAGGAAAACGAAATAAAATCAATCAGACTAGGCAAGAAAATAGACCTCAGATACATACCCTTCTCAGAACTAGCGATCCCCTGGAACGTATGCCTCGATACAACAGAATCAGGACAGCAAAATCAAGAAATCAGGCGATCACGCCTGTACCGCTTCATAGAAAGCAACCCTAAGAACTCCAAAGCCTCAAAGATTTTAAAAAGCAGCGAGCTAGAACACCTCAAACACTCAATCGCAAGATATGGTCTACTGAAACCCTTCGAAGTCGCAGAAATGTACGAGAGACTTGGCTTCTTCTACGGCAAAGGTAAATATCTGGTAATCGACGGACAAAGAAGATACTTTGCAGTAAGGGAACTCCTCAAGCTACCAACCGAAAACGACGAAGGAAAAAGAAAACAAAGCCTTTGGTCAGACAGCAATCACGAAATAGTGGCCAAAGGAGAAACACAGGCGCAAGAATGTTTTAATCGTCTAGACCTTCGAGATCACGTTCTGATCCCATGCATCGTCTATCCCTACACGAGTCTCCTTCAGATGGTTAGGCATAGTGTCGAAGACAAAAGATTTAGCGAAAAGCCAACAAAGCAAGACTACGAACTTATTGAAAAAATGGCCGATCAAGGTATAAGTGACCTGAAGTCTGACGATCTAATAGAGCTATTCAGAGTACGCAGCGAAATTGAGGAAGAAAAAGCTTCCATAGAAGAGACACTGAAAGAGATTAGAGCGAGACTGAAGGAACAACAAGATTAAAAAATTCTGAAGAAAGAGCAGATGCGTGAAGAGCCCTGCCAAAATACGCCTCATACTAGCACAAATATTTATTGACAGTTAACAACTCTTTTATTCGAAAAAAACCGAGATGCTCATGATGATAAGACTATGGAGCTGTTTGTCGAAGTCTCACTTGCAGGAATAGCCATCGTTCTGAGCATATTATCATGGAAAACTCTCCGCAAAATCAAACACTTAGATGTGGGCAAATCATTCTGGATCCCCGTTATGCTTTCAGGCATCTTCTTTTTTGCTGGATCAGTCACCACAATACTGAGCGAACTAGGCTATTCCTTTGCCTATAGTGTCGAATTCGTATCAATAAGCCGCCTTTTTGCGCTCTGCATTCTCTTGGGCGGAGTATACACTTACTCCAGACAGATCTCAAGAAACTTGACTGAAAAATTCATAATTCCGACACATCAAACTACAGTTGAAACTAACGCAGAGACTGAATCGCCAAACTCAATCGTGGAAAAGTCATACGAGAAAAAACCCGCAGAGGAAACCAACTGCCAACACAAATTAGGATACCTAAAAACCCTCCCAAAAAACATCCCGATCCCAAATGAATGTTTAAGCTGCCGTAAAATAATAGAGTGCAAACACTCATACTTGGCGAGAAAACCAACGGAACCAAGCGCTAATCCAGAACCCATCACAGAGTTTATCTCACTTAACGCTGAATCGGAAGAAGAAACTGCGGAGGTTTAAAAGCCTCGATCCTTGCTCTCTCATCAGTAGGGCATTTGGTGGAGTTTTTCGTCTCTCTTTTTCCTTGTAGTTTTTTAGCGAAGGGTAATTTTTCTTTTTTACATCTCACACTATACTAACTATATATTTCCTATCCATCGTTTTCCTACATTATGATACCTTTATCCAACCTGAAAGTTACATCCTTTTGGTGGGTTGGGATTAAAATTTAATCTTTCTCTCTCCGTTGAAGATGACAAATCTTGTTCCACATGGTTATTGAAAAAAACATAAGCTATTTTTTCATAATGTTAGCTTATAGTATATACTCATTTTACTTCTGATATTTCATCTGCGTTTAAGTTTGCGACATTATTGTGAATGGCTGCCTCTAGAAATAAGGTTAATGGGTCCACGGCGGAAAATAGCCGTTTCCTTGAAGTCTTTTCTCAGAACCCTTGGACTATGGCTTTGCAAAGGTGATATCTTTGAATTCGGCACCGTAGTAGTTGATTAGGAATTTTTCAAATTCATCGAACACAATACTCCTTGTATTGTTCAATTTTGCGACAATAGTCGTGTCATCGAAAAAAAGGCTTAGGTCGTAAAGCGCTACCCATTCTTGAATCTTTGGTTCTTCTTCAAGAAATTTCACTATGCACTTTTCAGGCTTTCTTGGAAGAACCCAAGCCATGAATTGGATATTCACTGTTCTGAAGGGACATTCCTCGAAAACGTATCCGTTAACGTAGTCGAATGGTTCAAATTCTACTGGACTGATTTGAATTGCGCATGAATGATCCGTTACAGCGCTTTTGAAGGTTCCTGGCATAAGATTACCTATCCAGATAAGCCTGTGGAAATTATTTTCGACCTGAACTAAATTCACGCTTTCATACGTCTGCCAGCCCTTGAACTTGTTGCAGTGTTCTTTGAATCTATTGATTATCTCTTGGGGTCTGATTTCAACAAGAGCCAAACTCCCCCCTCCGATGAATGTAGTACTAAACAAATGAAGGCAGGCTAGGTCTAAGCCCTAATACGTCCGCGGTCCATTGAAGCAATGTCTTGGTCGCCGCATGATCTTTCACCGTTTTGATCATGATTCTCATTGCTTCCCTGCAACGTCTGTAATGTCCAGCCCGTGAAGGTAAGGTCTTAGTCGCGTATCAATCTTCAGCCGTTTGAACTAATACGCTCCGCTCCTCAACGCATTACTTAAAGCGTGCTTCCCAGCCTGCAATTAACAAATTACGCATTGTCAAATATAGACAGTTCTGAGCAAGAAACAGGCAATCTGCCACAAATATAAGCTTCTTTTAAGCTTCTTTTTGAGTTTCGAGAAACAAACAAAGGATTCTATGTTACAATAATTCAGCCAATAAATTCCAAGTTTTAACCTAAACAACGCAATTTGAATTAACGGGGCATTTTTAAATCCTTTTTTAGGGTTCCGTTGGGTTGAGTTGGGATCAAAATTTAATCCCAATCCCAAACCCAAACATACTCATATTTACGCTAATTCTCTCACTTTTACTCATTCACTCTCTCTCATACACCGCTCACACGTGCGCGCGTACCCTGTCTGTCAGTCACACATTCTCACTATGTCTATCTCTGTCTGTCACTCTGTCTAATAGCACGCGATGAACGTTTTTTGATTTCTCTTTCTTCCGAATTGTATCAATAGCACAAGTGATTCAAGTTAGGAGCGAGAAAATAACGTCTTTGCTTTTAATTTGGGAGAAGGTCAAGTGTTATGCCAAAATATGATGTTACGGATGAAGCTGTAATAGACAGTCCGCATATGGTAGTGTACAAAGCTGTTTTGGACAAATATGCAGGGGTCACAAATTGGTGGACGCCTATTCTTGAGTTCAAGTTGAGAGGGGACTTGCCAATCGACCAAGAGGGTGCAATAGGTGACATTACTTCTAAGAGTGCCAAATGTTCTTTCAAAGTGACAAAGATTGCGGAAGGCAAGTCCATATAGATGGATATTCCAGGTGACTTGGTGGGAACAGAAACATGGACGTTTGAGCCAGCAGATGGAAAGACAAAGGTGAAATATCGTTCTAACGTCAGAACCAACAAGGCATTATTTTCTCTTGTTTCTCCATTTGTGAACTTTGGAAAAACGCATTCAGACAATATGCAGAAAGGATTCAAAGCATTAAACAATTACCTGAGCAAAAAATGAACAGGGCAACAAACCTTTCTTCCCTTTTTAATTTTGACAAAACGCATAGCTGTCTCTAGGACTTCGCGCGCGCTAAATAAAGAGTGACCCTTTTTTTAACTTAATTTGTGTAATAAAAACATTTATATGTAATATTTTAATTACATGTAATATTGTGGTAAAAATGTATGACACACATCAAGTCCTTATCAACAAAAATGAAGGCACTAGCACATCCAGTAAGATTGAACATTGCAATCTTATTGGCAAACGAGGTTGAGGACATGTATTTGAATCAAATTGCAAACAAGCTAGGTATTAACAGGGCTTTGGCGAAAATACATCTAAAAAAGCTAGAAAAAGAGGGCATCGTTAAAAGTCGAATCGTTCTGGTTGAAGGTGAAGCAAGAGCACTCAGGTATTACAAACTCCAAGATTTTGACATTCACATTTCACCTGAAATCCTCAGAAAGGAGGAAGAGATATGAAAAGTAAGAATCTAATAATTCTAAGTGTTTGGACAGCTATCACAACAATCTTTGTAGTTCTGAGCATTCTCGGAGTGGCATATACAACAACTGTTCAACCAACACAGTGGTTGCTTTGGATGTTTAATGATTGGTGGGTGGTATTCATAATTGGCCTGATATTCACAGGCGGAATCGTCTTCTTCATGAAAGAACCCGAAGTTGAATTACAGAAAGAGCTCAATAATATTAGATCAAAGCTAGATATCCTCACTGAAAAGATAGACGAAATAAAGAAAACAATAGAAGAATGACAACGAAATCTAATTACATGAGAGCCACGAAAATTCCCCCTTTTTCTCGGATTAAAATTTAATGCACACACACAAAAACAAACATTGACAAAATCTATGGAAAAACTCTCAGAGTATTGAATTTTCTTTCAGTGGATATCTGTTGGACCAAAACAGAGGCTGGAACATCCGCAATCACCTAGAACACTGTTGGAGAGCCTATATAACCCCTATCAAGCTTAGCACTTTTCGAGAGCAGCACTTTTGCACTCACTAAAGATGAAATTTACACGATTTCAAAGCTTTGAAACTGGATGCCCTATGCGCGCGCAGAACTAGAATTCCCATCGATCGGGAGAGATGTGACGTGGGCGCAATTAGGAGGGGAAAAACGACAGAAATCTGAATAAAGTGAGCCGCATAAGGTACATATAGTTGAGGAGAATGAAAGCTAGACTTACAATAGGAAAATATCTTCTTCAAGCCCTAAAAGAATTAGGTATAAGACAGGTATTTGGAATCCCTGGCGATATGGTCATCAGATTTTTTAAAATGATTGAGGATGACGAGGATTTAAATTTATTTACTTTTTCTCATGAACCCGGGGTTGGATTCGCTGCTATTGGCTCATCAAGAGCTACACACAAGCCTGCTGTTGCATGCATTACATATGGGGCGGGGGGACTAAACATGGTCAACTCCGTAGCTTGCGCTTACGCGGAGAAAACGCCTCTAATCGTGATATCCGGAGGGCCGGGACAAGCGGAAAAACAAAAAGATGTTTTTCTTCACCATGTAGTGAAAGATTTTGATTCCCAACTTAAGGTATATAGAGAGGTAACTCAGGCAGCAGTAGTTTTAGATAGTTCAGAAACAGCATACACAAAAATTAAGAGGACTTTAGCTGCCTGTCAAGAGTTTATGCGGCCTGTGTACATCGAGATGCCAAGAGATATGGTGGATCAGGAGATAATTGTCCCGAAAGATAATCACGTAATTTTTTACCCAACGGATCAGAGCGCTTTGAAAGAAGCCGCAAATGAGATTTTA
>JABAOC010005009.1_pt7 | contig 12141 bp, 18 predicted proteins | sample 7062161 | NCBI WGS metagenome assembly JABAOC01 (sample SAMN14538625, study PRJNA623070) | marine sediment metagenome | biome: marine biome [ENVO:00000428]; feature: marine pelagic biome [ENVO:01000023]; material: deep marine sediment [ENVO:00002113] | place: India: Gulf of Khambhat ... | reverse complement strand
AACCGCCGCCAAATAAAAAAAGCGGAAAGAAAAAAGCCCACCGCCAAAAACAACCCTAGGGTGTAAAAATTGATTGGTCCGACTGAAAAAAGTAATGGCAACATCTAATTCTCTTTCAAGATATCACAATTTGTTAATTTATGCTATACTGTTCAACTATATGCTTGAACTGCCCCACGCCGTGGTTGGCGCCGCCATCGCCACCAAAATTCCTAACCCCTGGATTGCTCTTCCTCTTGCCTTTCTCAGCCATTTCCCTTTAGATCTCATCCCCCACTGGAACCCCAGCCTTTATACCGAAACCAAGAAATATGGTCAGCCCACCAGAAAATCAACCATCATTGTGACAATCGACACCCTTCTTAGCCTGGGAACAGGATTTTTCATTGCCAGCCGGGTGACGCCTGACCTAAACCACGCCCTCGTCATCATCTTAGCCTGTTTTGCCGCCGTGGTCCTGGATGTCGTTGAAGGCTTCTATTTCTTCCTTGGAGTGAGAGCGAAATTCCTCGAAGATTTAATCAATTTCCAGCGCAGCTTCCAAAAAAAACTCCCGGTCAAACCGGGATTATTAATTCAAGGACTAATTATCCTCCTCGCCTTTCTCTTCATCTATTCCTAATTCAGCCAGAAACTCTCTCCCGATACCCCCCACTTTGAGTATCAACTTTCACCCTATCTCCTTTCTTAATAAATAAGGGTACTTGAACAATCAAGCCATTTTCCAAAGTCACCGGCTTAGTCGCCCCCGTAGCCGAGTCTCCCTTCACCCCCGGAGGGGCTTCAGACACCCTAAAAGCCATCGACTTGGGTAACTCCACCGACAGAGGTCTACCTTCATAAAAAAGAATCTTCACCAAACTCTCTTCTTTCAAAAATTTAGCCTTTCCCCCTAAAACAGACTTCTCTAGGGAAAACTGCTCAAAACTCCGGGGGTCCATAAAAAAGAGACCAGTTCCATCTTGATAAAGAAATTGAAGTTTTCTCACCGAAGTCTCAATTGGCTCAACCTTGGCTCCAGAAATAAAGGTTTTCTCCACCACCCCCCCTGTAGCCAAATTCCGAGCCTTAACCTTCACATTGGCCGTCCCCCGAGCAATTTTGGAATGTTTGTACTCCAACACCAAATGAGGTTGACCATCGAGTTTAAAAGCAGTCCCAGATCTTAATTCAGTGACAGAAATCATTAGTGCCGAGGGCGGGAGTCGAACCCGCACGGTGGTTACCCACCACTGGTTTTTGAGACCAGCCTGTCTTCCATTCCAGCACCTCGGCGCTCTTTTATTTTACCAAAAAAGGGGTTTAATTTGAAGTTACTCTTCCTCTCTTTTCGTCTCCATCCCGTAAAACCTAATCCTGTCTCCCCGAAATCTCATCTTCATTCGGCGCAAAGGCCCGTTTCGATGTTTGGCCACTTCCAACTCAATGCTTTCTATATCTTCCTCATCTTCCCGCCAAATAAACATGACCACGTCGGCATCCTGCTCAATGGCGCCGGATTCTCGTAAATCTGCTAATTGAGGCCTGGGACTGCCTCTCTGTTCTACCGCCCTTGACAACTGAGAAACAGCCAAAACCGGCACCCTTAATTCCCTGGCCAAATTTTTCAATCCTTGAGAAATCTCGGAGACTTCGGTCACCCGGCTCTCTCGATGCCGTAAACTCCTCATCAACTGGAGATAATCAACAATAATCAGTTGCAGCCCATGCTCAGCCATTAACCTTCTTGCTTTGGTTCTCATCTCCAAAACAGACAGGGCGGGGGTGTCATCAATATAAAGGGGGGCTTCGGCCAAAATGCCCATCGCCTCAGACAGTTTGGTAAAATCTTCTTCATCCAACCGACCCGTTTTCATCCGCCAAGCATCAATATCTGCCTGAGCCACCAAAGCCCTGTCCACCAGCTCCTCGCTACTCATCTCCAAAGAAAAGAAGCCCACGGGCAATTTCTCGTTAACACTGATATGCTGAGCAATGTTCAAAGCCAAAGCCGTCTTGCCAATTCCCGGTCTGGCCGCCAAAATAATCAAGTTCGAAGCCTGCAACCCTGCCAAAGTGTCGTCAATATCTTTAAATCCAGTGGGCACCCCTCTTAACCCCCCGGCTCTTTTATGAAGCTCGTCTAAACGATCAAAAGACTCTGCCAAGGCATCCTTAATTGGCTGGAAAACCTGACGCAGGTGCTTCTGCGACAGGGCAAAAATAAGCTCCTCTGCTTTATCCAAAGAGGCAGTCGCCTCTTCCCCTTCATCAAAAGCCGACTCGGCTATCTTAGAAGCGGCAGAAATTAATTCCCTTTTGGTGAAATCATCTTTTACCAAGCGCCCGTATTGCTCGACATGGGCCGCCGTGGGAACCGAATTGACCAAACTGGTCAAATAGGCAGAGCCCCCCACCCCCGTCAAGTTCTTATCTTTCTTCAAGCGCTCTTTTAGGGTAACAATATCAATGGGTTTTCGGTCTTCATAAAGTTTAAGAATCGCCTGATAGACCAACTTGTTAGCCTCTTTGTAAAAATGTTCCGGAAGCAAAAATTCCGCCACCGTGGCAATGGCGTCCTTATCAATCAGAATTGAGCCCAAAACACAGGCCTCAGCTTCGTTACTGTGTGGAGGAATTCGGACTTCTTCAGCCATTATCTCTTCCTTTTCAAAACGACGATTTCTCTCTCTTGGGGCAGCTTATCTTTGGAAATAATCAGTTTATCTCTCGCCTTTATCCCCTCTTCACCAATCGCCTTAAGAAAATCACCCACGGTTAACTTAATCCTAAAATCGGGCTTCATCTCTTGAGTCAAATAGTGCATCGGAATTACCACCGTCGGTTCAATCTGACCAATTGCCTCAATTGCCTCATTATCGTCAATCGTGTAGGTCCCCCCAACAGGAATAAACAAAATATCAACCCCATTAACCTCCTCCAACTGGGCCTCGGTCAACTTATGACCCAGATCACCCAAATGAACCAACCTCAATCCATCCAAATTAATCACATAAATCGTGTTTTCTCCTCTTTTTGTCCCACTGGAATTGTCATGAAAGCTGGCGACGCCAAAAATGGAAACTCCGGCAATTTCATATTCTCCCGGGCCATCAACGACAAAGGGCTCACTTCTTTTACTGGTTGCTTTGACAAGGGCGACACTATCATGATCTTGATGATGATGAGAAAGAGTGACGATGTCGGCTGATGTCGGCGCCATTTTAAAACCAAGTTGGGGATGATCAAAGGGGTCGGTGACGATAATATTTTTTTTCCCTTTAATCCGAAAGGATGAATGACCTAGATAAGTGATTTCCATCAGATAAAATTTATCACAAAACTCGTCCCTTGACAAGAGGCCTGTTTTGGTCTATAGTTTTTTCATTGCCACTTTAAATGAGAAAAGAAGTCCTCATTGCGATTATTATCGGTTTTGGTCTAGGCTTGGTGATTACTTTTGGCATCTGGACCGCCAACAAGGCTTTAAAAGAACGGCCTCCTGAAGAGCCACCAACCGAAGAAGTTGAAGAAGTTACCCCGACTCCCGCCCCAAAAATGGAGTTAATCATCACCTCTCCAGAAAACAATACCATCAGTGAAGAAGAAATCATCGAAATCACCGGCAAAACCGATTCCAAGGCAATCATTGCCATTGTTTATCCCGATGGAGAAAAACTTTTAGAGGCAGATGAAGACGGCACTTTTGCCACCGAGATATCTTTAACAGGTGGAGACAATCTCATCGAGATTTCCGCTTTTAATGACCAGGGTGACGAAGCCCGGGAAGTATTAACCGTTGTTTACTCAACCGCTGAACTCTAAAAATGAAAAAATTAATCTCATTCCTATTAATCTTTTTTCTCTTTAACCTCTTACCTTTAGAAGCTCTGGCCCAAATCGAGGACGAACCCTTACCTTCCCCTGATGACGAAGTGATTAAGCAAAAAGTTGAAGAAAGAATTGAAAAAGTGGTTAGTGACGCTGATGAAGAAAAAAAGCAAGCTTTGGTCGGAGAGCTAAAATCGGTCGCCAACACCACTCTCACCGTGGAAACGTCATTGGGAGACAAGCAAGCCAAAGTAGCCGAAGGCGCTACCATTCTTGATGAAGACAGAGAGGAAATTGAAATCGAAGACCTAGAGATCGGCAGCAAAATGATTGCCATGGGCTATATTGATAACCAAGGCGTTATCGAGGCAAAAAGAATCGTCGTCGTTGAAGATTTCCAAACCCCTGCCTCAGAAGCAGTTTTTGGCAATGTCACCGATATCTCCGGAGAAGAAGAAATTCTCACCATCAAAAATCCTAACGACCAAGCTATTTATGCCGTAGAAATGGATGTCGATGTTGAAATCACCCAAACCGTTGAAGAAGAAATGGAAACAATCGATTTTGAAGACATTAACGAAGGTGACAGTCTCGTCGTCGTCGGTGAATCCGAAGAAAATGCAGAAAAAATGATCACGGCAAAACTGATTCACGTCGCCTCTGACACCACCATCACCCCCGAAGAAGAGGAAGAAGAGTAAATTTGACAAAAAACTTCCAAAAAGATAGAATAGGCCCATATGACATCCCTATCTCTACATCATCACGAAAACGACCGCGACTAATCGTGGGTTGGGCTAGTGGTAGAGAAAAGGCGATTTAATTAATTAAAGTAGAGAAAAACCAAGGAGCCAACCAACGAGGTTGGTTTTTTAATTGTCACCCATTAATGAAAATGCTATTATCAAAATAAGATGGTAAAAACAAAAACACAGACATTGAAGGGTTTCCGGGATTTCCTTCCCGAAGAAATGGCCGTTCGCCAGAAAGTGATTGACACCCTCAGGGAGGTGTTTGAATCCTATGGCTACTCTCCCTTGGAAACCCCCTCTTTAGAATACACCGAGACGCTTCTGGGCAAATATGGCGAAGAAGCCGATAAGCTCGTCTACGCCTTCAAAGACAAAGGCAAACGGGACGTTGGTCTAATCTATGACCTCACCGTCCCTGCCGCCAAGGTTCTGGCCCTCTACTCCCAAAAGATAAACCTTCCCTTCAAACGCTACCAAATCCAAAGAATCTGGCGAGCAGAAAAGCCCCAAAAGGGTAGATACCGAGAAGTCCTCCAATGTGACATTGACTCCTTCGGCACCGCCTCTACCCTAGCGGATGCAGAAATTATTGCCATCACTTATAACTGTTTGAAAAATCTCGGCTTCAAAAAATTCTCCATTAGAATCAACAGCCGCCAGGTTCTGCGCGATCTCATGCAAAACTTGGGCATTACCCAAGAAAAAAAACAGCTTTCCCTCTTCAGAACCCTCGATAAATTAGAAAAGGAAAAAGTTGACGAGGTCAAAAAAGAACTGAAAGAGAAAGGCTTAGGTCAAGAAAAGATAAAGGAATTGTTCTCTTTAGTTAAATCAGCTAAACCGGACGAAAGCCTCCAACAACTCCTTAACTATTTGAAAAAACTAGGTGTTGATGAAAAATATTACCAATTTGACCCCACCTTGGTCAGGGGCCTAGATTATTACACCGGCCCCATTTTTGAGACCTATGTCGAAAAGCCCAGGATTGGTTCTATCACCGGCGGGGGCCGTTATGATAAGTTGGTCGCCGATCTCGGTGGCCCTAACATCCCGGCAACAGGAACAACCATTGGTCTAGACCGAATTTGTGACGTCATCAAAGAAAAAAACCTGATGCCAGAGCTTTCCCCCACTCCGACAAAAGTATTGGTGACCCTCTTTTCACCAGAATATTCAGAAAAATCGATGGAGACCGCCAATCAACTCAGAAGGGCCAAGATTAAAACCGAACTCTATCTCGACCCAGAAGTTAAACTTAACAAACAACTGAAATATGCTGACCGAAAAGGCATTGCCTATGTGGTCATCCTCGGGCCAGAAGAAATCAAGAAAAAAGTGGTCACTCTCCGAGATATGAAGGCCAAATCTCAGAAACAACTCCCTCTTTCCAAAGCCATAGAAAAGCTGAGCTAAATATAGTAAAATAGTAACCATGAAAGCAACTCATCCTAAATGGTATCCCCAGGCAAAAGTGGCCTGCGCTTGCGGCCACAGTTTCACCGTGGGTTCAACCAAACCAGAAATTCAGGTGGAAATTTGTGCTGCCTGCCACCCCTTCTTCACCGGTGAAATGAAGTACGTCGATACCCAGGGACGGGTAGAAAAGTTCCAAGCCAAACAAAAGGCGGCCAAGGAAAAGGGCTGGAAAAAGAAAGAAAGAGCAAAAGAAGAAAAAGAAGAGCAACCTCGAACACTCAAAGAAATGCTTCAAAAGAAAGGATAACTGATTCTCATGAACAAAAATATTGCCATTATTGAAATTCGTGGTGCCGTCGGCGGTGATGAGGCCAAAATCTGGGCCGATGACCTCCTGCGGATGTATCTCCGTTTTGCCGAAAAACAAGATTGGAAAGTAAAAACCCTGGGCCAAAGAGTCCTCAGAATTGAAGGTAAAGACGCTTTCTCTCAATTAAAAAATGAAGCGGGAGTCCACCGCGTTCAAAGGATTCCCACCACCGAGAGACACGGCAGAATCCACACTTCCACCGCCACCGTGGCCGTCCTCCCCGAAATCACCGCCAACCAAATCAAAGTCAATCCCCGCGACCTAAACTGGCAATTCTATCGAGCCTCCACTCAGGGAGGTCAAAACGTCCAAAAAGTCTCTTCAGCAGTAAGGCTTATTCACCAGCCCTCCGGTCTGGTGGTCACCTGCGAACAAGAAAGAACCCAAGAACAAAACAGAAAAATAGCCTTGAATCTTCTCAGGGCCAAACTCTGGCAAAAAGAGCAAGAAAAAAAGCAAAGTGAACTAACCAATCTAAGGAGAGAGGCCGTCGGCCGAGGGGAACGCTCAGAAAAAATAAGAACCTACAACTTCCCCCAAAACAGAGTCACCGACCACCGGCTCAAAAAAAGCTTTCATAATTTAGATTCTATTATTAATGGTAATTTGGAGAAAGTGATTAATAGCTTCAAGAAATAAACTCTGCAAAACAAGATTCAAGCTGCTCTAAATTGACCGTCTCTCTTAATTTTTAAAACAAATTCCTGACCATTCACGTCCTCTCTAAACCCAATTATTTGTTGTTCTCCACGGTCTAAAACAAACTGAGGTTTAACCCAAAGTCCTTTAAATTTTGGCATTTGGAAAATACCTAATTCCTTTCCTGATTCGGGATCAAAGCAACGCGAGGGTACAAGTCTCCTTCCAAAAATCAACGGCTAGATTAAATTTTCCGTCTCCTCTTGAAATCAACCATCGGTGTTGCCAAGAATCTCCTGGCCGAGTTGGTAAATGAATCTCACCCCATTCTTGAAACACTTTTTCCGCTCCATTCCAAACTTTCTCAAAACCAAAAATATCCCTGATTTCCTTTTCAGTTAATTCCCTGCCGATTACTCTTTCTTGACTCATTTTCTCACCTCCTTTACTAAAGCAGGAAAAAATAAAAACTAGCCCTCTCCCTTTACTAATTCCTCATACTCTTTTCTACTTTCTTTTGTCAACATCTCCTCTGGAAGCATCTCAAAAGGGATGCCAATTTCCTCACTAACTTTTTTTCGACATGCCTCGGAATGGCTGATTAATCTTTCCGTTCCCCGCTCGATGACANNCCACAACCATCACACATTCTCTCTGATTCTGGCCCTCTCACCATAGCCACTCTCAATTCCCACCCCTGATAGGCCAATTCTCTCTCCACTCGCCGAGCAAGCCTATCAAACTCAGCCAGAAGGTCATTCGCGTCTTCATTGCTCATAAAAAACGAGGACTTTGCCCTCTCTAAAGTTCCTTCTCTCTCCTCATAATACTTGTCAACAAAAGCCACTCTTGCCATTGAAGCTAAACGCTTGGGCTCAACTTGGGCAATTTGTCTTAAAACCCTCGGACTTTTAACGGCTCCGGTTGGCTTTGCCAACTCCTCGTCTGGCAAACTCTCCTCTCCCCAATGGCCAACGATTCTATCCCCCTCCTGAACAAAAACTTCATTATATCTCAGTCTGAAAAGGTGAAGGTCAAAGAGATTAGAAGCTGGCCTGAACATTTCGGGTCCAAGCGCACTAAATTCATATATTTCGTCTTCCTCACCGGCAACAGCACCGCATTCTTGAGCAATAAACAAAATCTCGGCCAATCTCCCTCGGCTACTAACCGGCCCAAGAATCTTCACAACATCTATCAAAAGCCTTTCACAGGGCGCTATCTCAATTGTTTTAGTCACTATTTCTTCGGTAAACCTAGGGTTCTCAACCATTTTCACCTCCTTACCAAAAAACTGCCTCACGGGCAGCTGGATTTAACATAGCACAGAGTTAAAAGGACGTCAACTATTGACTAAATTCCTCCAGGGTGGCCTGGAGTTCTCTCTCTTCTCCGTCTCGCCAAACCGTCAAAGAAATTCTGTCGCCTATCTTTTTCTGATTAATCAGTTTGGCTAAGCCACCCTCCTCTTCCCGGACTGCCTGGCCGTCAAATTGAGTAATGATATCCCCGGCTTCCACTCCAGCCTTGTCTGCGGCTGAACCGAGAACCACCTCGACAACGTAGGCACCCTGAGGAACTTCGTTCAGCAAAGCCAACTCTTGACCAATCATTCGGTAACGAATGCCCAGAAAAGGCCGAGCAAATTGGCCCGTCTGATTAAAGTTTTCAATCGCTTCCTTGATGATGTTAATGGGAATGGCAAAGCCAATGTTCTCTCCCGCGGCCACGGCGACATTGACACCAATCACCTGACCGGCGCTGTTGAGCAAAGGCCCGCCAGAATTGCCCGGATTGATGGCCGCGTCGGTCTGGATCACATCCTCGATCAGTGTTCCNNATCCCTCTCCCCAAACCCGAAATCACCCCCGTCGTCACCGTGTGCCTAAACTCCCCCAAGGCGGTGCCGATGGCAATGGCCAATTGGCCCACTTTCAGCTGATCCGAATCACCCATTTCCACGGGCTTTAATCCGCTCGCTTCAATTTTTAAAATGGCCAAATCATTAACCGGATCCCGATAAATATTTTCGATTTCATATTCCTTGTCATCACTGGTGATGACCGTGTACTGGGCGCGAAGATCACCAACAACGTGTTTATTCGTCACTACCAGCCCGTCTTCAGAAATAATGAAGCCCGTGCCGATATCTTGCTCCACCGTCTCGGTTCTCTCCTGAGGAAGAGTGAAGCCAAAAGGCCCCAATTCCAAAGGACTTAAAACCGACTGCTCTCTGGACGCCCTCACCGTGACCACCGAAGGACTGACTCTTTCGGCTACCTCAATAATGATTGACTCTTCTGATAAAACTCGATGGCGGGTAATCAGAGAGGGTAATTCTCCTTCCCGAGGAAAAAAACGGTCAAGGACTTTGTAACCGAAAAGACGATCAGAAATGGCTCCCCCCAAAATCGATCCCAGGACAACGACGACAATGGCCAGGCCAATGAGGATTTTCTTAATTGGAGAGGAGCCTAATTGCTTCTTGAAGTTGTTCATCTTCCTCTGTGGTTGGATCGTCATCTAATTGATTATCAGGAATCATCCCTTCTTTGTCAATAGATTTTCCTGAGGGCAAAAGCCAACGAGCGGTGGTAATATGGAGACCCGAACCTCCTGGCAAATCCTCGGCTTCCTGAATCGTTCCCTTACCAAAGGTCTTGCCGCCCACAATCGTCGCTCTTTGATGGTCTTGAAGGGCTCCGGCTACAATCTCCGAAGCAGAAGCACTTCCCTGGTTAACCAGGACCACCAAAGGTTGGTGAAAAAGCAAGCCTTTTCGATCAACCGGATAACTTTCAATTCTACCGGTGGCGTCTTCTTGCTTGACCACCACTCCCGAAGAAAGAAACTCCGAGGCGATGAAAACCGAACCACTCAGATAGCCCCCGGGATTATTGCGCATGTCCAAAATCACTCCCTTGACCGTCGGTTGGTGGGTTAAAATCTGATTAACCGCCTGCTTCCACTCCTCACTGGTACGATCACCAAAGCGCATCAATTTAAGATGGGCGACGTCTTCTTGAGGAAATTCGAGCTCAACGCTGGGGACAATAATCGTCGCCCGAACAATCGATGCCTCATAGGGCTCGGTTTCCCCTTTGTGCAAAAGGGTCAGTCTCACCGTTGTTCCCTTGGGTCCCCGAATTAAATTAACTGCCTCCGGCAGAGTGATATCGATTGTCTCCCGGTCATCAATCTTCAAAATTAAATCGCCCGCTTTGACTCCTTCCTCCTCGGCGGGCATGCCCGACAAAGGAGCAATCACCGCCAGCTGTTCCTCAATATAACCTAGTTGAATGCCCACTCCCTCAAACGCCCCGTTAAGATCCTCTTTAGCTTCCTTATTTTCTTGGGGAGGCAAAAAGACGGTGTAAGGATCCCCCAGAGAGGAAACCATGCCCCCGATGGCTCCGTAAATCATCTCCTGAGGCTTAAGAGCGGCCTTATCGAGATAAGAAGCGGCCAGCCTATCCCAGGTAATCCAAAACAAAGAAAAATCAATATCTTTATCTGCCGGGGCCGTCCGGTCAATCGTCACCCTGGCTGGCCCCCGGAAATTGATTTCAATTCCCTGACCGCCGAGCCAATAACCAATTCCTCCCGCCAAAAGCAAGAGAGCAATAATAAAAATGGTTAATCTAATCTGTTTTAAATTTAGTTTTATTCTCATTAGTGTGGTATCAAAACGCGCTTTTGTTGTCCGTCAATTAAAACCATTTTTCCCTTGGCTTTTTTCAACTCCGCCCAAAATTCTTGACTAATTCTACCATCAATTCCCAAAATAATCACCGGCACCGCCTCGCTATCCTCTTCAATTTCTTTAAGCAAGGGCTTTGACTTCAAATCACCGGCAATAAAACCAGCGGCTCCCAAACTAATTGCTTTGTACCAAAGGCCCTTGGTCAACTCTCCCGGCAAAGCAACAATTTGCTCCTCACAAGTGCCATCAAGAGAAAATAAATCTCCCTCTTCTTTCTCGATGACAATCAAATAACCCGTCGCCTTGTTCCCTGATCCCCAACTGCCCTTCATTTCCGCCGAAGCAAAGGCAAGACCAACAGAGCCAGAAGAAGCGGCGTCCACCCGGCCCCCAAAAGGCGCCTTAATCTCCTTCCCAGCAATCTCTTTCTTAATCCTCAAGATTCCCTCCTCACTCAAGGAATCTAAAACTCCGTCAATCGGCGCCACAAACCTTTCCTTTTTTCCCAACAGACCCTTTTTCTGAGCAACCAATTCTCCCTCCCTCACCCTGTCACCCATCTTCACCACCAAACACTTAATTGCCTTTTTAGGAGAAACGCCAATTAACTTACCGAGATGATAACTTTTTGTCTGAGAAGAGGCTTTCCTCTGGGCAATCACCTGGCCTTCCTTAACCTGATCGCCTTTCTTAACTAACAACTTTACTCCTGAAGGAAGAGGTAAGGTAATTGAAGCGGTGACTTTTTCTAAACTGACTTTTTGGGCAGCCATTGTTTAAACCTGAGTGGTAAAAGGAATTAACCCGAGATATCTTCCTCTTTTAATCGATTGGGCCAGGCGACGTTGATGTTTGGCACACACTCCGGTACGACCCCGGGAAACAATCTTACCTCGATCGCTGACAAAACGTCTCAATGCCTCCACATCTTTGTAATCAGGTTTTTTACCTGACTCACAAAAAGAACACTTTAATCCCCTGATTGGCCGTGGCCGTTTTCTTCTCATGATTTTTTACCCAGACTTAGAAAGGGATATCCTCAGCCTTAACTTTCTCCTCTTTCTCTTCTCCTGCCTTGGTGGCCTTCTTCTTATCATCAGCCTTTTTTGCTGGCTTAGTGGCCGGGGCTGACTTTGAAGCCGGCTTTGCCGGCGCAGGTGTTTTAACCACTTTTCCTACCTTAGCTGCCCCTCCCTCATCCTCCGCTGGCGGCTCCACTTTCATCTCGGCTGGCTCCTCGGGAGCTAACTCCTCTCCCTTTCCTTCCCCTGGGGCCCGCTTAGAATCAAGAACGAGCATCTCGTCAATGACAATCTCGGTTGTCTGACGAGGGCTACCATCTTGGGCCGTCCACTGCCTTGTCTTTAACCGACCCTCGACATAGACCCGCCTGCCTTTGAACAAAAGCTGAGAACAAATCTCTGCCAACTTGTTCCAGGCAACCACCCGGT
>JABAOC010007442.1_pt1 | contig 12143 bp, 12 predicted proteins | sample 7062161 | NCBI WGS metagenome assembly JABAOC01 (sample SAMN14538625, study PRJNA623070) | marine sediment metagenome | biome: marine biome [ENVO:00000428]; feature: marine pelagic biome [ENVO:01000023]; material: deep marine sediment [ENVO:00002113] | place: India: Gulf of Khambhat ... | reverse complement strand
GCCCTAGGAGGGCCCCTAGGAAGCCTGAACCCAGTGCTATCACCAGGGCGTACAGCGTGAAAAGGGGCTGCATACCCCTTGGGACGCCCTCAAACAATATAACTGTTTGTAAAGGGGCTGAAAGACGGTTATTTTTAGAAAACACGTCATAAAAGGCCTTCAACCAATAAATGCCCAAAAATACTCCAATAATTAGCCAAAACTGGACCAAAACTGGTGACTGGGTGCCGTGTTCAGAGACGCCCTGATCGCCCGTCTCTGTTCTTGACCATGAAGACTGAGAGAAACGCCGTCAAGAAAATAACCGCGGAGACGGTCAACGCCGACGCCTCGGCTCCGCTTCCCTCATACACGTAGCCGAGGGAGGGGTTTGCCACGACGCCTCCGACGTTCTCGCTTTCCGAGTAGATGCCCATCACCATCCCCGTCCTGCCTTCAGGCATCACAGACATAAGGTGCATCATCATGCCGAGGTTGGCGGCGGCCATCGCCAACCCCTGAACGACCCCGACAATGTAGAGTAGGGCAAGGCCCTGACCGTACACGAGGCCAAGATACGTCGCCCCCATCACCGAGACGCTTATCACAATCATCGGCTTGGCTCCGTACCTGTCATAGAGTTTCCCCAGCGTTGCTTGGCTGCCGGCCACAGCCAGCTTGACTAGGGTCATGTATGCCCCTATCTGTGTCTCAGATGCGTTGAACCTTTTGCTCTCGTTGAGATATATCGGCAGAAAGTTAATCCGGAACATCGCGTTGAACATGTAGAGGCCACGGACCATGTACATGCCGACGAGGGAAGCCGTAAAGAGAGTCCTCCAGCCATCCTTGACGCTCGCTGCCTCTTCCCCGTGGGCTTTGTCATCGTACTCTATCAGCAGGACGGCGGCTAGCCACCCCACGCCGATTAAAGCCGACAGGTAGAAGGGCAGGGTATACCCCATGTTCTCCGTTATCCATCCCCCCACGAACGGAGACACTACTCCGCCCATGCTTATGACCGATAAGTACCTTCCATAGGTCCGTCCCCTCCCCTCCTTCGGCAGCAGCTCCGCCTCGAGGGCCTTCAACGCTATGGCGTAGACGCTCATTATGGATGTCATGCAGAAGCCTAGAAACAGGAAATGTTGGAACGAGTCGNNCCGCGAAAACCATCATCCGCTTCTTTCTTATCCTGTCCGCGAAGACTCCGCTTATAGGCTCAAATATGAGCCAACCTAATATGCCTGCGGTGCCCAGGAGCCCCACCTGGCTTATGCTCATGCCCTGCTGCCTTATGTAGAGGCTGAGAATGGGGGAGATTATGCCGCCCCTGAAGTTCATGGCCAGCTGGGCCAACATGAGGTAGAACAGTGATCTCTCCCGGGGTGCCTCCCCGAACATGAAGATATGAGAAAGGGCTATAGGTGAAAAGATTTTCTAGTGCTTACTGCACCGTTGCGACGGGTGCCTGATGGTCGACTGTCGGAAGCTCGTCGTTCAGCACCTCTTTGAGGCCTCTGTACCTGTTGCGGAGGGTCACCTCTGTGGTGCCCGCCGCCTCAGCGATTACCCGCTGGACGCGCCTGTCGTCGTTCTCCTGGCACGCCATGTACAGTGCGGCCGCCGCGAGGCCCCGGGGGTCCTTGCCGGTGAGCCCCTTCCTCTTGTCTGCCTCCCTGAGTATCTCCACGGCCAGCCTCTCAGTGGGCTGCCTTACGCCCAGCTTCGAGGCTATGCTGGGCACGAACTTGAAGGGCTGATCCACCGGCGGCTTTATGTTGAGCTCCCTGATGAGGAGCCTGTACGTCATGGCCACCTCGCTGTGCTCCCGCGTGCTCGCCTCGGACACCCTCTTCAGCGGCCTGGGCACCTTGAGGAGCCTGCACGCGGCGTATACGCTGGCCGCCACGAATGCGTCGATACTGCGGCCCCTGATGAGGTCCTCCTTGAGGCTGCGCCTGTATATGAGGGCCGCCTGCTCCTTCACGTTCTTGGGCAGGTGCAGCTCCGAGCTTATCCTGTCGAGCTCCGCCATGGCGATGCTCAGGTTACGGGTGTGGGTCTCGTTCACCTTGCTGCGGTTGTCCTGCCTCTGCAGCCTCCTCATACGCCTACGGGTCTCTTTGTCGAGCCTGTTGCCCTTGGCGTCTCTGTCGCCTTTTATTATCGTGCTGAGGCCCTTGTCGTATATGGTGTAGCTGTACCCTGAGCCTGTTCTCCTCCGGTCGTTCGCCTCCCGCAGGTTGAACGCCCTGTACTCTGGGCCGGTGTCCATCACCGTCTCGGTGAGGACCATCCCGCATTCGCTGCAAACCGTCTCACCGGTGGTCTCATCACTGATTATCCTGGTGCCCCCGCATACCGGGCAGCTGGTAACGTCTTCCATGTTCATTCTTTCATCCATTTCTTTCGATATCACCAAAGAAACATATGGGTATTTTACCCATACTGTTGGTTTAAATATTGCGCGGCTACTTATAAAGGTTACTAAAAAACCCTTCTGCTCCTTGGTGTCCCCCAATAATACACCGGTCAACCAAAAAAATAGTAGCTGTTAACTACAGCCAAGCCTTAAAAACAAAGTACATAATCTATCAGGTGAACGGTTTTGAAGAGGATAGAGGAGACTGCCCGAGGAATCAAGATGCTTGAGATACAGGGTGCCACCAGCATAGCGGTGAAGGCGGTGGAGGCCCTCAGGGACGATCTCCTCGCCTCTGACAGCCAGACCACCGCCCAGCGGGTCCTCGCTGAGGGCGTGAAGAAGCTGATAGAGACCAGGGAGACCGAGCCGATGATGAGGAACGGCTTGAGATACCTCCAGAAGAAACTGTCTGATAAACGGTCGTCCTTCAAGACGTTCAGCGAACAGGTGGAGAACGCGTCAGGCGAGGTCCTCGAGTTCTACGATAAGGCCAGGAAGAACATCGTGGAGATAGGCTCCAAGAGGGTCAGGGACGGCGACACCGTCTTCACGCACTGTCACAGCAGCGCCGTCACGGAGACCCTCCTCAGAGCCCACGAGTCCGGCAAGAGGTTCCGCGTGATACAGACGGAGACGCGTCCCAAGTACCAGGGCAGGATCACCGCGCGTGAGCTGGTCGAGGCCGGCGTAGACACGACCATGATAGTAGACAGCGCGGCGAGGCACTTCATGAAGGAGATCGACTTCGTGTTGGTGGGCAGCGACGCCGTCACCAGCGAGGGCAACGTGATAAACAAGATAGGTACAAGCCAGGTGGCTCTCGCGGCCCACGAGGCCAGGATACCCTTCTACGTGTTGAGCACCCTGCTCAAGTTCGACCCGGTGACCATCCACGGCGAGTTCGAGGCCATCGAGGAGAGGGGCGTCGACGAGATATGGGACGAGCCGCCGGAGGGCCTCAAGATGAGGAACCCAGCCTTCGACGTGACCCGTAGGGACTACATCCACGGCATTATAACGGAGGAGGGGATAATCAGCCCCCACAGCATCCTTGAGGCCGTGCACAGGCACTACCCTTGGATACTGGAGTAGTTTCTAGGCGGCGGGCCACTTGGTGAGGGCCCTGGATAGCTCCGCGTGGTCCTTGGCGTAGTCCTCCAGCTTTATGCCGCGGGTGGCCGCGTCGACGGCCTGCCTCATGGCCGTGGCCCCTTTCACGGTCCCGTCGGGGTGCCCATGTATCCCCCCGCCTGCCTGGATGACGGTGTCGACGCCGAATATCTCCACGATCTTCGGCACCGTCCCCGGGTGGAGGCCGCCCGACGCCACGGGCAGCACTGGGCGTACGCCGTGCATGGGCTCTTTGCACGCCGCTATGTTGGCCTTCACCTCTTCCTCTTTCTCTGCCATCTTTCCCACGGCTGTTCCCACGTGGAGCTGGTCTACCCCTAGCAGCCTGGCCACCCTCGCCAGGACCACCATGTTGACGCCGTGGACGTGGCTCCTGGTGTAGGCGGCGTGGCCTGCCCTGTGGGCGTGTATCACGAGGTTGAACCCGGCGTCCCTCATGGCCTGGAGGCTGCTCCACCCGGTGGTTAGTATGTCTATCATCATGTACCTGCCGCCGTGGTCCTCCACGTACTGGGCTCTGCGCTTCATCTCATCGGCCTCGGCCGTGACGTTGACGAGGTACACCTTCTTCTCGCCTGTCTCGGACTCGGCCCTGTCCCTGGCCTCGAGGGTCTCCACGACGCGGTCCTCGAAGGGGTTGAACGACTGGCTGCTCAGGTTCTCGTCGTCCTTCACCACGTCGCAGCCGCCGCTCCACGCCTCGTAGGCCACCCTGGCGTGGTCCGCCGTGACGAGGCCCAGCTTGGGCTTGATTATGGTGCCCACGAGCGGCCTGTCCCTTATGCCGGTTATCTCCCTGACGCCTTGGATGCCGTACCGTGGCCCGCTGAAGCTCCCCACAAGCATCTTGGGGAAGTGGACGTCGTTGAGCCTCAGGTTCTCTATGTCCTCCAGCCCGAAGACGTTTCCCGCGACGCTGCTGAGTATGTTGGGCATGTTACCGGGCTCGAACAGCTCCAGCGGGTAAGCTACCTTGATCTCGTTTCCCTCGATGCTATAGACCTTGGCGGCGTGTCTCTGCGTGTAGGGCTTCTCTGTTGACAGCTCAGTCCAGGTTCCCACACTGCTCTCGGCCGCCACCCCTCCCGCGATGACCTCCAGCGGCTGGCCCCGGGGCTCGACGTGGAACTCGCAGACGAGATCCGTGTCACCGGGCTCGTAATCTAGATCAACGAAGTCGATGTAACGCATTTCAAGCTCTCTATGTGCGTTAGTGTTCCAGTATGTTTTTACCTTTACTAAACAAATATTTCCCTGTTCTGAGGAGTAACCATATGCAGCTGAAGGCAGCCCCACTTGAGATCGAGGCAGGCGGACCACTGGTGGTGGTGATGAACCAGCAGGACGCCGCCGAGCTAGGCGTCATAAGCAGCGACCGTATCTTCCTGAAGCACGATGAGAGCCACGTCATCTCTATACTGAACATAAGCACCGAGGACGTCCCGGGTGAGCTGGGCCTATACAGGGAAGTGACCCACAGGCTCGGCGTCTCTAGAGGCGACTTGGTGAGCGTCGAGCCCGCGAGGCGCCCGGAGAGCCTCGACCACATCAGGGAGAAGGTGAACGGGCAGCGCCTCACGCCGTGGAAGATAGAGAGGATCGTGGGGGACACCGTGGAGCGGCACCTGAGCGACATAGAGCTCGCCGCGTTCATCACCGCGCTGCACGTCCACGGCGTGGGCATGGAGGAGGTCGAGGCGCTGAGCCGCAGCATGGTGTGGAGCGGCAAGACCATCGACTTCGGCCGCAGCCCCATACTTGACAAGCACAGCATCGGAGGCGTCCCAGGCGACAAGACGACGCTCATAGTCGCCCCCATCGTCGCGGCTGCAGGGTACACCATACCGAAGAGCAGCAGCAGGGCGATAACCAGCCCCGCCGGGACCGCGGACCGCATGGAGGCCCTGGCCCCGGTGGACCTGCGCTTCGACAGCATCAGGGAGATAGTGGAGAACGTCGGCGCCTGCATCGTCTGGGGCGGCAGCATCGACCTGGCTCCCGCCGACGACCTGTTCATCAGGATCGAGTACCCCCTCAGCATAGACCCGCTGCTGCTGCCCAGCATAATGAGCAAGAAGAAGGCCATGGGCAGCACCCACGTCATCATAGACATCCCCGTGGGCGTGGACGCCAAGATCAAGACCATAGGGGAGGCCGAGCAGCTGGCCAGCGACTTCATAGAGCTGGGCAGCCGATTCGATATGCACATCGAGTGCGCCATCACAGAGGGCTGCCAGCCCATAGGCTACAACATAGGCCCCGTGCTGGAGGCCCGGGAGTCCATGGAGACCCTCATGGGCGAGGGCCCCCACGAGATGGTGGACAAGTCCACGAACCTCGCCGGCATACTCCTCGAGATGGTGGGCAACGAGAACGGTAAACAGATGGCCCACGACCTCCTAGCTAAAGGCAAGGCGCTGGAAAAGATGAGGGAGATCATAGGGGCCCAGGGAGGGAACCCGGAGGTGACGCTCGACGACCTGGCGCCCGGCGGGCACACCTACGACGTGCCCGCCCCGAGTGACGGAAGGGTGCTCTGGTTCAACAACAGAGACCTGGTCAGGATCGCGAGGGCCGCGGGCACGCCCAGCAGCAAGGGCGCCGGCGTGAAGCTGTTCGCCAAGACCGGGGACAGGGTCGAGGAGGGCAAGCCCCTGTTCAGGATATACAGCGAGTCGGCCACCAAGCTGGAGAACGCGGTCAGGATGCTTGAGACCCAGCGCCCCATGGAGGTGGGCGCCAAGGTGGGTGAGGACATGCTGAAGAAGCGCATAGGAAAGCCCACGGCGCCGAGCAGGGAGTTCATACTGGAGCGGTGACCCCCTCCACCCCCATAAATACTGGTTCAAACACATTTAATACCAGACAATCACCCTATAGAGACCTAAAATGCTTCGAATAGCCGTCTGGAGACACCTATTGATAGATCGCTTAGAGCCGGGGGAACCGGGGGGGAGCCCGCTTTGCAGCTGAGATCGATGGTCGAGTACTTCGGCAGGGCGCTGGTGGAGAAGGGAGCCGCCGACCCGAGCCTCGTCGTGCTGGACGCAGACGTATCGGCGTCGACGAAGACGGGGTTCTTCAAGGAGGCTTACCCGGACAGGTTCATCCAGGTGGGTATAAGCGAGCAGGACCTGGTGGGAGTGGCGTCGGGCCTCGCAGTCTCGGGTAAGACCCCGGTGGCTGCTGCTTTCGCCACGTTCATCGTGGGCAGGGCGTGGGAGCAGGTGTTGAACACGGTCGCGAGGCAGAGCCTGAACGTCAAGCTGGTGGGCACCCACAGCGGGCTGTCGCCCAGCGCCGACGGCGAGTCCCACCAGTCCATATCCGACATCGCCACCATGAGGGTTATACCCAACCTCTCCGTGCTGGTGCCGGCCGACGCGGCGTCGGCGGGGTGCCTCACGGGCATGATGATAGACCATGTGGGGCCTGTCTACATGAGGCTGTCACGGGGGGCGACCCCCACCGTCTATCCCGACGACGTAGAGCATACTATCGGAAGAGCGGAGACGGTCTCGGAGGGCAGCGACGTGGCCGTCATTGCCGCCGGCAACATGGTCCACGTCGCGTTGCAGGCGGCGGAGTCCCTGCGAGGTGACGGGGTGGAGGCCAAGGTACTTGACATGCACACCGTGAAGCCGCTGGACAGCTCGGCGGTAATCCGATCCGCAATGGAGACGGGGGCCGTGGTGACGGTCGAGGAGCACAGCGTGATGGGCGGGCTGGGGGGAGCGGTCTCGGAGGTCCTCTCGGAGAACCGTCCCACGCCCATGAGAAGGGTCGGCGTCATGGACAGGTTCGGCCTGTCCAGCAGGAGCTACCAGAGGCTGCTGGAGAAGTATGGATTAACGCCGGAGGCAGTGGCCGAGGCGGCGAGACAAGTATTGGAGGCAGAGAAAAAGTGACGACGTTGAAGATATCTGACAGGATCAAGCTAGCGACCAAGCAAAGCCCAGAACACAGGACCGTCGTGGAGGTGGGCCCCCACAAGGTGGGGGGAGAAGGCGTCATAGTTATAGCGGGGCCCTGCAGCGTGGAGAGCCGGGGCCAGCTCATGGATACGGCTAGAGCGGTGAAGGCGGCCGGCTGCCACATGCTCAGAGGCGGGGCGTTCAAGCCCCGGACGCTGCCCTACAGCTTCCAGGGTCTCGGAGAGGAGGGGCTGGAGATACTGGCCGAGGCGCGGGACGAGACCGGCCTACCCATAGTCACCGAGGTGCTGGCGCCGGGCGACGTGGAGCTTGTGGAGGGCTACGCGGACGTGCTCCAGATAGGCGCCAGGAACATGCAGAACTACCCCCTGCTACGAGGGGTGGGCGCCGCCGAGAAGCCGGTAATGCTCAAGAGGGGGATGGCCGCCACAATCGAGGAGTGGCTGGGCTGCGCGGAGTACATACTCAACGAGGGAAACACGGGCGTCATTCTCTGCGAGAGGGGCATCAGGGGCTTCAGCAGGGTCACCCGGAACACCCTGGACGTCTCAGCCGTCCCAGTGATACGCCAATCGAGCCACCTCCCCGTCGTCATCGACCCCAGCCACGGCACAGGCGTGAGAAGCCTCGTGGCCCCCATGGCGCTGGCCGGCGTCGCCGCCGGCGCGGACGGTGTCATGGTGGAGGTGCACCCGCGCCCTGAGGAGGCGTTGAGCGACGGGGCCCAGAGCCTCAGGCCCCCGGAACTCACTGAGCTCATGAAGAGCCTCGGGAAGGTCGCTAACGTGGTGGGGAGAAGCGTCCAACATGGGCCTAGCTGAGTGCGCCGCCGCTGAGGTGAGGCTCGGTGACCGGGGCTACAAGATATACGTCGGTGCGGGGCTCTCGGGCAGGCTCGGGGAGGTCGTCGCCGCTTCGAAGCCGGAAGCGACCGGCTGCGTCGTGGTCACCTCCCCGCCCATCGATACCCTCTACGGCGAGGCTGTGGCTGCGAGTCTGGAGGGGCTAGAACCCATGACCATCTTGGTGCCTGACGGTGAGGAGGCGAAGCACTGGGACAACGCGGGAACCCTCCTAGGCGGTTTCCTGGACGCGGGGCTTGACCGGAACGGTGTGGTCGTGGCGCTGGGCGGCGGAGCCGTCGGCGACCTAGCGGGGTTCGCCGCCTCCATATACATGAGGGGCGTCGCCGTGGTACAGGTGCCGACCACGCTTCTGGCCATGGTGGACAGCAGCATAGGCGGCAAGACCGCCGTGAACCACGCCAAGGGGAAGAACATGATTGGGAGTTTCCACCAGCCCGTCGCGGTTGTCGCGGACCCCCTCCTGCTGCGCAGCCTGCCGGTCAGGGAGGTCAGGTCGGGGCTCGGGGAGGTGGTGAAGCAAGGTGTGATAGCCGACGAGGCCCTGTTCCGGTACGTGGAGGAGAACACGGGGCGCCTCCTGGGGCTCGACCCGGAGTCTATGAGCCACGTCGTCGGGCGAAACGCTTCCATCAAGGCCGGGTACGTGGAGAAGGACGAGCGGGACGCCAGAGGCGTCAGGGCCGCGCTTAACTACGGGCACACGCTGGGCCACGCCGCCGAGAGGCTTGCGAGCCCGGCGCTCAGACACGGCGAGGCCGTGTCCATAGGCATGGTGTACGCCGCCCACCTTTCCGCCAACATGGGTTTGATGGACCCGGGGGATGCACAGGCGCAGCATCGCGTCCTGGAGGAAATTGGCCTCCCCACCAAGTTACCCTCCCTTGAGGCGGATGAACTGATCGAGTACATGAGGCGGGACAAGAAGGCAGAGGGAGGCGCGATAAGGATGGTGCTGCCCACGGGGATAGGAACCCCGCCCACGCTGAGAACGGTGGAGGAATCCGTGCTGGTTGAGGCTTTGGAGGCAGTCACGTGAAGCCGCTCATATGTGTCGCTGTGACCGGCCATGGCACGGAGCAGATAATAGCCAGAGTCGGGAGGCTCCGGCAAGCAGACCTTATAGAGATCAGGCTCGATCACCGCATGGAACCCATAGACCTGAGCCAAGTCAGGGACGCGACGGACACGCCGCTGATAGCCACTAACCGTCCGGAATACCAGGGAGGACGCTCGAAGGAGGACGAAGAGAGTAGACTAGGGGAGCTTTACGCCGCCTGTGAGGCGGGGTTCGAGTACGCCGACGTGGAGCTCGCGGCTCCTGATTCCGGAGACGCCGTTACGCGTGTCCACGATCTAGGCTCCAAGTGCATCGTGTCTCACCACGACTTCGAGGCCACGCCTACTCTGGGAGAACTCGACCGTATGCACGCAGGGGCCAAGTCCATCGGCGCTGACATGGTCAAGCTGGTGGGCACCGCCAGGTGCTACGGCGACAACATGGTATACATCTCATACCTCTCGGTGAACCCCGGGAACGTCAGCTTCGGCATGGGGCGCCACGGCGTCCCGTCCAGGGTCATGTCTCCCCTCGTGGGAGGCGCCTTCACATACGCATCGACGGGTGAGGGAGAGGAGAGCGCCCCGGGGCAGCTGACGCTCACAAAGATGCGTGAAATCTACGAGGCCATGGGGGTGGAGCAGTGAGGCTGTGCTACATCGTCGGCTACCCCGTGGAGCACTCCATGAGCCCGGCTATGCACAACGCCGCCTTTAACGCTCTCGGGCTCGACGCGGAGTACAGGCTGGCGCCCGTGGAGCCGGGGCGGCTGGGCGCCTTCATCGAGACGCTCAGGGAACCCGAGGTAATGGGCGCCAGCGTGACCATACCCCACAAGGAGGAGGTCATGAGGCACCTCGACCACGTCGACGACACGGCCCGGGCGATCGGGGCGGTGAACACCGTCGTCCACAAGGACGACGCGCTGAAGGGCTACAACACGGACGCCACGGGGGGAGTCAGAGCACTCACCGAGGAGTACGGCGATCTAGAGGGTAGCAACGTAGCCATCCTGGGGGCCGGGGGCGCGTCACGGGCCATAACCTACCAGGTATCCCGCGTGGAGTGCAGTGTGACTGTGCTGAACAGGAGCGTCGACAGGGCGAGGAAGCTGGTGGAAGACCTGAGACCGACGGCCTCGGCCGAGCTAAGCCACGGCGGCCTAGACCAGCTGCCTGTCTTAATCGAGGACACCGATGTCCTGATCAACACCACGCCGGTGGGGATGAGCCCCAACACTTCGGATTCACCCGTCCCGGAAGGGCTGCTTAACGGCGGCCTCTTCGTCTTCGACGTGATATACAACCCCATGAAAACTAGGCTTCTGAGGGAAGCGGAGATGAAGGGCGCAGGGACGCTAAGCGGCGTCAAGATGCTCGTGTATCAGGGGGCCGAGGCCTTCAAGATGTGGACGGGGAGCGAGCCGCCCGTCGACCTCATGCAACGGATCGTCGAAGACCAGCTGAGAGGAGGGCCGGGTTGAACGTCGCTCTCTACGGCTTCATGGGCGTCGGCAAGTCCACGCTAGGCAAGGCCCTGTCTGAGAGGCTGGGGTACGGCTTCGTTGACATGGACGAGGAGATCGAGGGCCGCGCCGGGATGAGGATCAAGGAAATATTCGCTGCAAGAGGCGAGGAAGGCTTCAGGGCGCTGGAGAAAACCGTGGCCAAGGAGCTGGCTGGTAAAGACCGCTGCGTGATAGCGTGCGGCGGCGGCGTCATCCTAGACCCTGAGAACGCCGAGGCGCTGAGAAGAAGCTCCGTCCTCGTGCTCCTGACGGCGTCCATCGACGAGATCGTGGAAAGGACGAGAGGCAGCGACGAGCGGCCCCTCCTCAACGTAGAAGACGCGCGGGCCGAGGCCGAGGCATTGTTGAGGAAGAGGATGCCCCTGTACCTCGAAGCGGCGGACCTGATAATAGACACCACGGACGCGTCGCCGACGCAGCTGGCGGCCGAGATAACCGCGGCGCTGGAGGGTCAGCTTGAAGGTAGAGATTAGCCCATCTCAGGCCAAGGGCCGGGTGGAGGCGCCTCCATCCAAGAGCATGACCCACAGGATGGTGATCCTTGGCGCGCTCGCTGAGGGAAGAACGACGATAAGACACCCACTGGTATGCGACGACACCCTGGCTACGCTTAAAGCTGTTAACCTGCTGGGAGCAAACACGGAAACCGTTGAAGACGAGTGGATCGTCGAGGGAGGCAGCCTCACGGCACCGGTTAAGGCCGTGCACTGCGGCGAGTCAGGGACAACCATCAGGTTCATGACAGCCGTGTGCGGCCTCGCTGACGGCTGTGTGAAGTTGACTGCAGGCCCCTCCCTGTCGAAAAGACCCATGGGGCCCCTGCTTGACGCCCTTAGAAGCCTGGGCGTAGAAGCCCACGGCGACGCCGGGTACCCGCCCATAACCGTATGCGGGAAGGGAGAGATCGGCGGCGGAGAGACGACGCTCCCCGGGGACGTGAGCTCCCAGTTCGTCTCGGCTTTGCTGCTGGCAGCCCCACAGATGAGGCGCCCCCTCACAGTAAGGGTCACCACACCCCTACAGTCTTGGCCCTACGTCCAGATGACCATGGACGCCATGGAGTCATTCGGCGTGGAGGCAGCTGCGTCCCCCGGGAGGGACGTTTTTACCGCGCAAACCGGGAAATACAGGGCCTCAGACGTGGGCGTCGAGGGGGACTGGTCGTCGGCGTCCTATCTCTTAGCCGCCGGGGCTGTCGGCGGAGAGGTGACCGTGGGGA
>JABAOC010000725.1_pt4 | contig 12145 bp, 10 predicted proteins | sample 7062161 | NCBI WGS metagenome assembly JABAOC01 (sample SAMN14538625, study PRJNA623070) | marine sediment metagenome | biome: marine biome [ENVO:00000428]; feature: marine pelagic biome [ENVO:01000023]; material: deep marine sediment [ENVO:00002113] | place: India: Gulf of Khambhat ... | reverse complement strand
CACCTTAGAGTTTTCAACAGATATGCCAATCAAACTGGACTTCCAGCAAGAAAAAGAGGGAAAATTAACATTTTACCTAGCTCCCCGCATAGAAGTAGAATAGCAATATTAAACTGGACTTAAAGCAGGTACTTGCGAAAAGAGCGGTTGCAATTCATGGGTATGTGGCGGTGTCGCCGACCGCGTGATCCATTTTTCTGTCCGCACAAAAGAGTTGTTATCGCTCTTTTTTACCAAGAACCTTCTTTCGTAGGTGATAGCTTAGGGGGTTTTTTATCTTCTTGCAGATTGGGTCATTTGGATTTAGGCAAACGCCATGTGTACGTAAGGTTGCACAGTTATAGGGTTTGTATACTGTTCCACTCCCCTTTTTGCCAGCGAGATGTTCCACTTGATACCTTGTTTTATCTCGACGATAATCTGAAAGACTTGTAAACAGATTAGTTATTGCATCCACGCTGATGCCTTGATGGAGTAAATACGTTACAAGTGTGAGTCTTTCGACATGTGATAGGTGTTTTCCTTTGTTCATCTTGTCATAAAGGCTCCGGATGCATGGGGGATATTCAGATTCTTCTGCAAATACGCGTATTCTATCAAATTCTGTCACATGAGGTTTTACTTTGAGATATTCAGCTTTGATTTCATCAATTGTATCTTGAAGGGTTTGGGGAATTCGTGGTATCTTAACTGTTGCCTTGAGTTCCACGTACTTTCTAATTTCCTCCTGCAGAAGTCTGCAAATCTCCCTTTTGGTAACTTCCACTTGTCCCATTTGGATTTGATGGTTTACAAGTTTCCAACGTGAATCGTGGACCAATGAAGTTGCGTTGTTCAAATAGTCCACAAAATGAACCTTATATTTTAAAACTGCTACTTCAGCATTTGGCTCCACGAACTTCATGATCTTTTTCCATTTGAAGAACTGCGCGATTATGAAAACATTTTCATCCCTTTCTTCTTTTAAATAATCGTACATCTTCTTTGCTTCAAACAAAGCATATCTTTTTATCAGAGTCTTATCATCCACTCCTGCAACTATCAACATAGCAACGGGAAAAGAGGCGATTTCAACATCAACTTTCTCGCTAGGTTTGTCGGCGCTCAATGCAAAAGATGCTTTTATTCTTTGCTTCGCACGATCCACAATATTTTTTAGGGAACCCAACTCAACAAAATCAATGTCCAATGCGCCAATGATTTGTCTAGCTTGGGGTAAAAATGGAAACCTTCCAAGATCCGATTTCCCTAATGGGATGTTATCACCCAACTTCTAGATTTAAGGTCTACCAATTATTCCTTTTGCTTTATCAACTCTTAAAAAAATCAATTAGCTTTAATGAGAAAAACTGAAACCTAGTAAGCTACGTTTACAAAGGTATGTTGAAGGACCTTTTGCACAATTACGTGCGCACAGATCCAAGTTAATGACAAGTGAAAACTTTCCGAACGAAATTACGAGTATTCTAAATTCATATTCTCCATTCATAGCTTTTTTTACGTAATAGTTGTAAATCATGGTTCGTAAGAAACGGAAGACCCTAAAAGGAACCTGTTGGATTACTAAACTTATGTGAGTACGTTGGAAATGGCTGTTCTTGTAGATAGGAAACCCGAGATATTTGCTGAAGATTTTGGCAGAGCAGTACTAATAGATCAAAAAGTGGAAAGGACGGTTATAGATGGACCAACCGTTGCTGTTGTGCTTCCGACGTATTGCGAGGCTGAAAATATTGAGCGCCTAATCCGACTGCTTCAGAAATTGAAACTTAATCTCCTTATTACAGTGGCTGATGACTCCAGTCCTGACGGAACAGCTGAAATAGTGCAAAAGCTTCAGGAAGAGTATGACAATCTTCTCTTATTTATTAGGCCTCGAAAACTTGGATTAGGAACAGCTATCACCGATGCTTTTCAAACACTCTTATCTCTCGAAAAACCACCGGATTACATAGTAACGATGGATGCTGACTTTTCGCATAATCCGAAGGATGTACCTAAATTGATAAATGTAGCTGAAGATGGCGCTGGGCTTGTCATCGGAAGTAGGTACTGCAAAGGAGGCAGAATATTAGGGTGGCACAGTGTTCGGTGGTTGATCAGCCGATTTGCTAACCTCATCGCTTCAACAATCACTGGAAAAAGAATACATGATTGTACAAGTGGCTTCAGGTGTTACTCAAAAGAATGTGTGGAGGCAGTACTTCCCAATCTTCACAGTCAAACCTACGAAATTCAAATTGAAACCGTAAAGCAAGCTCGGATGCAAGGATTTCCTATCAAAGAAACCCCCATAACTTTTGTGAATCGAAAGCAAGGAAAATCAAAGCTAACTAAAGCCGAGTTTCAATGTTTTCTATCCTACGTCATTAAATCCAAACTCGAAACAACGTTTTCCTTTTAGGCCTGTTACAATTGTATGTTATTATCGATTATTTGTTCTTCGATTACTTGGAGCCAACTCTCTGTAATGTTTTTCATGTCGAAGAGCAATGCTCTCCGTCTAGCTTCAATTCTCATTGTGGGAGAGTAATCGGTCTTCCATAATTTTTTAACCAAACGAAGAGCCTCTTCATTGGTATCAACAAGCCAGCCAGTTATGCCATTAACAATCACTTCGGAGGGGCCTTGGCGGTTATAGGTTACCACGGGGGTTCCGCAGGCCATGCTCTCTAGAGGTATGTAGCCAAAGGGCTCATGTGTAAACGTGAATAGGGTAAAAAGGGCATTTGAGTATAGAGTAACAAGTTTCTCGTCGGATACTTTACCGAGAAATTCTATGTTCTCATGCTCGAGAAGATCTTTGGGTATGAATGGTGATTTAGATCCGAAGGCCTTTATCTTGACACCTGTATCTCCTATCTTCTTTAGCACATCGAATTTGGTTTCCTTGCCGAAGTAGGTTAGTACATAGTCTCCTAAGGGCTCAGATGTGGGTCTAAACAAATTGCAGTTGAGGGGTGGGTAAATGATTTTATGAACCCTGATGCCTCTCTTTTCGTACAATGACGCACAAAACTTGGAGTTGGCAACTATAAACTTCGACAACGAAGCCATACGCTTCAAAAACCTATTGTCAATGTAAGAAAGTGATGGGCCTAGTATTCTGTATCCAACCCTGAGACGCTTTGATAGCTCCATCTCACACAAGAAATCGGTTGTAGGTCCTTGAACGTACCAGATCGTGGATGGTACAGCTATTGTATTGGAGAAGTTTATTACCACATCACTTTTAGTTAAGAGCCTTCTTGAGTTAAGTTTGAGAAAGGCTTCACGAGCCCATGACTGAAACCATGAAACTGAGGCTCCCCACTTCGTGATTAATTTGACGTGAAGATCCACAGGGTCCATGTTATACGACTTGAGGAGTTCTTGAGTACTTTTTGCCATTTTCGTTGAAACTATGGACACCTTATGGTCCTGTTGAGCGATCGCTTTTGCAAGATGCAGTGGGGGACTAATCGGGCCATATACGTCTAACATTGGATCACAGATTATACACACCTTCAACTGTGCGTGCGTACGCATAGATGTCTTAGCGCGCGCGCGCATTTCATTTACAAAAATCACCATTTCCAAACATACTCACCTTCGTTCAGTGATCCAACAGCTTTTTAGGGTTTCTACTATCTTACTAGGACTTATGACTTTCATCCAAAAAAGTTACGAATCTAGAATATGAATTGCGAAATCTGTTCTTAAACAAACGAGTAAAAATCAAATATGTGCGCCATCGCATCGTTTCTGCGCGCGTGCATAAGCTTTGGAACCATCAAGAAAACCCTTAACTGCGAACGCTAAAACTTTGAATTCTGGTTTGACCTTCATACCTGCCTTCAACATGTAGTCTCTAGGAGGAAAGAATGTTCTATACAGAAAAATCAGAAGTTTGGCTTTGGATTGGGGAAAAACGTTCTTTAGGTAAAAGTATGTGTGGTTACGCGTATACCAGTAGCCCCATTCAGGATTTGTGGTTTTACCCCAGAATTTGTGCCACAATAGTGCTTTCGGTTGGTATATTAACGTATATCCCAACTTTCTTATTCTTATACAGCAGTCCGTTTCCTCTCTAAAGCAATTACCTTTATAGTTTTCATCAAAACCTCCAGCTTTTAGTAGCAAGTCTCTCCTAAAAGACATGTTACATCCGATCAAACAGTCCACCTCTATCGGATACGTCAAAGGAGTATCGAAGTTGCCTAGCACAAGGCCGTTGTCAAAAACTTTACCTACTTCTCCATTTTCCACCTTGATGTAATGCTTCTTGGGCTTGCCGTAAGTTATGACTCTACCCCCAACACCGCCTACAGTACTGTCCTGATAGGGTTTTGTGAGGAACTTCGACCATTCTCTATCAACCACGACATCGTCATCCAAAAAAGCAACGATATCCCCTTGAGCGACGTTGATACCTACATTTCTGGCGCTTACCATACTTCTTTCTGGAATTGAAATAAACTTGATCGGGTAGCAGTCCTTTATTTTCTCCGTACCGTCAATTGAACAACTGTCCACCACTATAACCTCGTAGGGTTTGATGGCGAGATTGAAGACTGAGTCTAAGCATTCTTTTAGGTCCCTGTATCTGTTGTAGGTTACTATGACAACTGAGAGCCTTAACATTTTGATTCCATCTAGGACGGTTTTGGTGAGATTTGTTTGATAGATATATAATCAAGATAGACTTCATAGTTGCTGTAAACCCAGCCTCTGAACTCAACGTTCTCAGCGACATTGTTTAGCCCAACGGTTAACGTTACATTAAACCATCGGTCTTTGGAAGGAACTTGTTCTCCAAATATTAGTTTCTCCGCAAGCACAGTCTCATTGTTGTGGGTGGCTACGTCGACTCTTATTAGCTCATCGTTTGGGTTAACCTCCGATCCGATTTTGAGAAAGTATGTGATATTGTAGAGACCTGGAGGCAAAGATAACTTAGGACCATACCAGAAGAGTCCTTCGGGATCTTCTTTACCATGATATAGGACATGTGTTGATGTGGAAGTCGTATCTTCAATCACATTGCCACCATGGATGCTTATAGTGCGGTAGTCGCACCTAGCTTTGTAGGGTACGAATATCATAGTTTCATCAACGTAACCTTTCCTTAGAAGGAGAATGCCCTCTGCTGATACAATTGTGCCATACTCCCTGCTCTCTAGCGCCCGTTGAACAAAGTCGCTTGGTGGTGGTCTCTCTCCGAATTGCTGGGGTTGGATCCATGAATACCAAAATGAGGTGACGTCAACGAGGATATACTCAATTGTAGAGTAGCTAGATTGTGGGATGTACATATATGCTTCTAACCTACCGGACACATGAGGAAATATGTTGTTTTGTGTCAAAATTGACGCGTTTGATGGGACCAACGACAGAGATTCGTGTACTAATGCGTTTCGCTCAGTGGAAATGGGTGCACGATACATCCAAGGGGATGTTGTTGCGAAAGGCAAATACAATGCGAAAACAGCCGTAGAGAGGAAAAGGGCAAGCGAAATCCTTTTCACGAGTTTGGGTCGGATAACTTTTATTCGTTCAATGACTTTGACTAGTGCTATGAAAACAAACGGGAAAACGAAGCTATTGTAATGATAGTAGATTGAATAATAAGGCAAATAATCTGTAATGAAACTCGCACCTATCCAAGGAATAGTCATCACTACTGGTTCTAATGAGAGTGCGGGTAAAAAGCCAAGTGGACCAAGGAGGCATATAATGTAAAAAACTTTTGAACTCCAATCGTTGAAAATCATGTATACTGCCTTACCCGGATTCGAAAAGATAATGTGAAACGGCGTTGGAACAGGTGAAGTAATAGGATTGAAAAGCTCCTTAATCTTCAAGGCTAAAACGAAGCATAAAACACCAATACAAACTGTTAAAATAATATACTTCAACGCCTTCCTTGAATCTACAAACCTCCTTTTCCTGTATACTAGGAGCCCATAAATCGCCACAAATATTACTATGATCTGCGTAAACTCGATGGTTGCCATCGAGAGAATTATGAATACCAGAAATTGTGGCCATTTCTCGTGCTCGAGGTAATAAACTGCAAATAAGAATAATGTTGGTAGAAGTGCCTCCAAATGAAAATCGTTAAGGTTTACGTAGTTGAGAGGAGGATAGACAAGGTACAAAATTGAAATGTACAGAGCTACATTCTTACCTAACTTTTCATGAGCCATCCAGTAGATCGGTATTGCACCAAGCGCCAAAACTATAGATTGAATCACCAGAAGTGTTTCAACACGTGGGTAAATGGCATAGAAAGGAAGAAGAAGAAAGAGTATTGGCGAGAAGTGTACGCCAAAAAAGCTTCCACTAGGGTTAAACGATAGATCCCCCGTGCTGTAGAAAAGTCTGTCTTCAAACAGCGTTGTCCAAAATGTTTGATTAAAAATCCCTAAATCAAATCCTGAAGTAAGAAAAGAATTGTGCTTAAAAATCATGATAGCCGAGAAAAATGTGATGTACACCAGAATAGCTAAACATAATTTCCAATTTGCACCTAGGAAACTTCGCAGTTCGGCTAAAACATCTCTAAAGTTGGAGATGCCCAATCTGAATCTCATCTTCTCCAGCTCATTGTATATATAAGGTTACATCAAATATGTGAAGTTCTATGCCTTTTTCTTGGAATAATCTATTTAAGAAATATGTAACGTTACTCACAACGACCACTCAGTACTTCTGAAACGTATTTTTAATATATGTTCATGCATGCATACTTGGGCGACTGCCAACGCATTACCAACCAAAAAACATTAAATTTTCAGCTTAAATATTAATTGACCCCATATCTAAACCGGCGGCATCGAAGTGGAAGAATAGCAATGTTTTCTCTGCGTTTTATTCGTGAAAAGTTTTCTGAATACTATAAACAGCAATCTTCTTCTGTTCCGTCTCCCGCTTCTATTGAAAGACGTGAGTTTGGCTTTCTTTTACTCAAAGACAAAATCATGCTCAGGCACAAGGGCTTCATAAACGTGGACGCCCTCAGATCTTCCTTGAAAACAATTGTGCCTTCAGACGTTTATTATTCAAGCGCCTATTATGAGCGCCCAGAAGAAGAGATGAAAGGAAAGGGGTGGCTGGGTGCCGACTTGATTTTTGACATCGACGCTGACCACATTCTGACTCCCTGCGACAAGGCTCATGACACTTGGATCTGCAGTATGTGTGGTGTTGTTGGCAAAGGTCCGTCGCCTAGGAAGTGTCCTAGCTGTGGGGAACATAAATTTAGTGAAAAAACTTGGCCTTGCGAAGTTTGTTTAGAATCTGCCAAGGTTGAAGCCGGAAAGCTAATAGATATTTTGATGAAAGATTTCGGTTTTTCTACGGAAGAGTTGACAGTAGGATTTTCTGGGCACCGGGGATACCATGTTCAAGTGGAAAGTGAAGAGATTCAAGCGTTGGATTCGATGGCGCGCAAAGAAATTGTTGATTATGTGGTGGGAATAGGTCTGGAAACTGAATTTCATGGTTTATGGAAAATGGGTGGAAAGAATACACGGGTACTTTCAGGTCCAGAGTTGCATGATTCGGGATGGAGAGGAAGAATAGCTCGAGGAACCTACGAGTTTCTCCTTACAGCGACTCCAGAACAATTGCAAGAAGTGGGGCTAAAGAAAAAAGCTATTGATGCCATAATCAAGAATAAAGAGGCGCTTTTGGAGAGCTGGAAAGAAAAGGGACCTTGGGGGATCACAAAGGGCATAGGCACGGAAAGCTGGCGAGAAATAGCTCAACAGGGCGTGGAAAAGCAGTCGGTGAAAATTGATACCGTGGTTACCACAGACATCAATCGCCTAATAAGGCTTCCCAATACATTACATGGAAAAACCGGTCTGAAAAAAATTGAGGTGCCCATCTCAGACATAGAGCATTTCGATCCCTTCAAAAGCGCCGTGACATTTAAGAAGGGTACGGTAATGGTCCTTGTTTCAGATGCTCCTAAATTCAGACTTGGAGACGAAATCTACGGTCCATACAAAAAACAGAAGATTGAATTGCCCACAGCAGCTGCTTTGATGCTTCTGTGTAAGGGAGCAGCAAAGGTGGTGGAATAAACTTGTATGATGACCTCTACGAGGCGTGGAAAAAGGAAAAGGAAAATCTGGAACTTCAAAAGCTACCGAAGAACTTCTGCGCTAAAATTGCTGATTATGTAAAAAAGATACAAGAAGAAGGTCGAATGTTAGATGAGAAAACAATAAGGGCTAGGCTATTGAAGCGTGAATTCCAAAATGTCAATGAAATGGTTAAGCAGCTTTTTCAACTTCGCTACAAGAAACTCCGTGAAAAATCTTTGGCTAGAGAAACCGTGCCTGGAGATATCTTGACAGAAGAAGAAGAGAAGTTCCATGGAGAAATTTTGCCCCTAGCCGAAACTTACCAAGCTTTCCTAAAAGACCTTCTTCGAGGACGCTTGTCCGGCATTGAAAAGGAAAAGAAACCGAAGAGCATACTGTTACGTTTCATTCAGGAAATTCCCGCAATAGTTGGATCCGACATGAAGACTTATGGTCCATTTGAGCCAGAGGACATAGCAACTTTGCCTCCGGAAAACGCACGAATCCTCATTAAACAAGGAGTAGCCATCGAAGTGGAGATGAAATAATAAATCATATACGCGCCCACCACATGACGGCGATAGTATATCCGAACTCAGAAGAATTCCCATCGTGACCACATCCATGGCGCGCTTATTTTATTTTTTGGTACAAAACATTCATCAGAGGATACCTGCGCAGAAACTTCATGTTTTCACTTCACTTCGCAAGTTAATGGTATAGCAACCTTATTATGAACTGTTCAAATTCTGAAAGGAAGGCGACTTCCTAAAAAATGAATGTAGGTCCTTCCGCAAATCATAAAAACTGAAGTGTAAAACATAATGGATAACATAGTGATGTGTTTTGAGTAGAAGACTTGTGTTGCCATTTGTACTATTGCTTTGTTTATCCTTCATGATAGTCATAGTAGGGGGACAGCCTAACGAGATTATTGCTGTATCTGGTTCAACTCCAACCATCGATGGTTCAATTGATGTTGGAGAGTGGGACGATGCGGCATCAGTGTCTTTTAACAATACAAATGTATTTATCAAGCAAGATGGAGAGAATCTCTACATCGCTTTCAATGTATCTGATTCCACTCCCAACGCGGACGAAAATGTTCACATCTTTTTTGATGTTAACCATGATGAAGGAACGTCGCCTAAATCAGATGACATTGGGGTTAGTGTTTTTCGTAATGGGACTCTTATAGAAGTCCAGCTTTCAAATGGAACATATGTTAACGCCACTGGTTGGACAGCAAGTGTTTATAACACCACACAACTGTGTCAAGCCGAATTCAACATCACATATTCAAAGATCAACGTCACCGCTGGCGAAACAAAAACTCTTGGGGTCGCATTTGAAACCATAGATTTTGAGTTTGCATCCCTCTTCCAATCTTGGCCCCATGACCTTAGGCCAGATGCAACGAACCCTTCAAAGTGGGGTGACATGATTTCCACAGGATACAACTGGATTCCAGAGTTTACGTCATTACTTGGTCTGCCACTTTTCATAATAATATTGTTACTAGTAGTCATACTCTACAGAAACAAACATCCTATACAACATTAGATACATTCTTGAACAACTAATCAAGAAAAAAGTTACTACATGCATGCACAGTCATACTGACAGTTCTCTTGACAACTTTCACTCTATGTATGGCTTTAGTTCCAACGAAAGAAGCGTCTAAGAGGCGAGGTTCATCACTGCCAAGCAAAATCCAACTATGGCGTTACAACTAATCCTTCCTTTTTTTCATTGTCAAATAAAAGCAAGAGAGATAAGTACATAAAAAAGTACGCGTATTTTAAATAACACCGTATATAACAGATCAAAGCTGGAAGTTTGGTGCGTATGGTGCAACTATCCTTAAAACGGGAGATAAAAATAAAATCCTTTGGTTAGCGAAATATTTTTTCAGGGCTCAAAATGAGATTTCAATCAATTATCAAATGGATGTCCAAGATGCTCATCGAAATCAAAAAGGGACGTTTGCATCTTTTCATATTATCTTCAATTTTCATAACCATCATTCTTATCTTGTTTCTCGACTTCTTTAACATCGAAGCCTTTCCTTCATTTAATCAGAAATTTATGTTTGATCTTACTTGGAAAGGCAGAATGTTTTACCCAATCTTTTTGGCACTGCTTTTGTTCGAGTCTAAGCTTGGTTGGAACGTTATCCTCCAAAATCAACGCGCATTTCAGAACCGATTTCGCATCATATTGATATGTTTTTTTGTGGTAATTCCCTTCGTTTATGTTCTAGGTGTCAACTTTTTTGGTTTTGACAAGATGATAACAAATCTCGGTCAAGCTCTACAAATCAGAGACGTAAACGAGCCTTGGCCAATATCGGTTGAGTACCTCATACTCGCCTCGCTTTTCATAATTATAATATGGTTAACATATGGGTTTGTCGGACTCAAAAGCTTCTCTATCTCGTTGTCTTTCTTTGTTGGAGTAGGTATTGTATATTTGGTTGACACAACTTGGCCTATCGGTACTCTCGAACTAATGGAATTATTAGCGGTTCCTACAGCAGCATGCGCAACAGTGCTACTGGATTTGTTAGGCTATAGGGTCAGTTTGAGATTTCCTTTCGTGTCCACTCAAGAATATGGATCTCTTCCTCGAATACAGGTGTGGAATGGTGGGAACTCCGCAATTGCGGATGTAGCGTGGGCCTGTGCCGGCGTCCACAGCCTATTTTTTTACACCATAATCATTCTCATCTTCTTCAGAAGGTTAAGCGCTCCAAGAGAAAGAAAGATAATTTATTTCCTAATCGGAGCGGCTGGAACATATTTCATCAACATTTTGAGAATAGCCTCCTATCTCATAATTTCTGTACATTACGGAAGCCAAGTTGCCTGGGTCTTTCACAACTCCTATGGAGAATTATATTTTTTCGCTTGGATGCTCTCATACTTCGTAATCATAGCAGCCATCCAATCAGGTAAAATCAAAAATGTCGCAGGGGTCATCCGCAAAAAGCTACCAGAAGGCTTTAGACTTCATACTCGTACTTGAGGTGCTGTCCGCGCGTATAGCATGGATAATTATATCGAACATGTTAATCTATCGAAGATTTTTTAAGTGATTTGAGAGAGTGTTTAATTGATAATAAAATGGAGATTTATTTGCAATGAAGAGATCTGTCTTAGTGGCTTTTTCATCACTCATGCTTTGCAGTCTACTCTTGCTGATAACCGTAGGAACCATCAAGGCTGGCAACCCAGACTACTCAATCACAGAGTATCCAAGCATCGCAACAGCCACCGTTGATGGAAGATGGACCACTGCCGATGAATGGACTGACTCCCCACATACTGAGATGTCTGGCAATGCCACAGGAAAATTCGGATATAACATACAAGACTTTACCAATTTGGGTTTAGAGTGGATTGTCGAAATTCTCACCGACAACACCAATGATACTGGCGACTACTGGCAAATCTGTCTCGACGACCAAAATGGCGGAGGCGCAGCTCCTCAGAGTGGTGACTACATGATAGAAATTGTTGGGCACACCACTCTGAGAGTGTATCAAGGAACTGGCTCAGGCTGGAGTGAGGTTACCCCAGCAGCAGGCGAACTAACATGGGCTAACACGATTGATACTTCTATGTGGAGTAGCACACCGCACTGGATTCTGGAAATCGTTGATTTAAGCAAAATAACAGGCACTGTTCAGGTTCCTACTCAACCGCCAACTGGAATGAGAGTTGCAGCTTTCGACGCAAGCAATAATACACTTGCAGCATGGGCGCCAAACAGTAGCGCGAACGTTCCAGATGAGTGGGGAGTAATCGCAGGTTTTTCAACGGAGCCAATACCAGAGGTCTTGACCATCGGAGTTGTGGTGATTCTATTGTCTGTTTCGGTGCTAATTGTCCCCTACTATTACCGGAAGTGGTCAAGAACCAAATTATAGCTCAGGAAAACAGGAGAAATAAACTACTTGCGATGATGCTTGCGAAGTCTGAACTCCAATCTCCCATCTTTTTTTCTATCACTCTCCTTTGCAGGGTAGCAACATTAAGATGATGTTGAAACAGTGACAAGTTGAAATG
>JABAOC010016252.1_pt1 | contig 12146 bp, 14 predicted proteins | sample 7062161 | NCBI WGS metagenome assembly JABAOC01 (sample SAMN14538625, study PRJNA623070) | marine sediment metagenome | biome: marine biome [ENVO:00000428]; feature: marine pelagic biome [ENVO:01000023]; material: deep marine sediment [ENVO:00002113] | place: India: Gulf of Khambhat ... | reverse complement strand
TAGGAAATCCTACACCGTGGATGCAAGAGATATACAGAGTGCTAAAACCAAACGGGTCTATATGCATCATTGCCCCCTCAGCAGGCCCACAACATTGTAGACCCGATTATAGACGTATTTTGTCTGATGGAATGAGAAAACTATTTGAAATTACTGGGTTTAAAGATATTCAGATAACAATGGGCACTCAAAAACCCTGGTTTGATTGTATAGGAGAAGCAAGAAAATGAAAATAGTAGTAATCATTCCGGTTGTTCAGCCCAAATTGGCGAATGAATTACTTTTAAGTATTAAACAAAACATAATTTTACCGGATGTTATATTTGCAATTGATAATGTTCAAGCTTCCCCTCATTTTCAGTCTCATATACCTGAATTGCCTCTGATACAAATACCTACCTCTGATGAATTCATAGGTACGAATGAGGCATGGAAGCTAGGATTGGATAGGCTTCCCACAGATGCAGATATAATTTGTATTTTTAATGATGATATTGTTCTTAATCCTTATTTCTTCGCAAAACTGATAGGGCTTTTGAAAGCGTCTGGTAAATTTTGTGCGTGCGCAATTCCAACTGTAGTACCGTATGCCCAACTAAAAAATACTTCTCTTTCCCAGAACCGTTTTAGACAAGCGCAAAAGCGGAATGGCTTTGCCATGTGTTTCAAAAAAGATTTATTTATGAAATTCCCTCCTATACCTCCAACTATGAAAATTTTTTATGGGGATGATTGGTACTATAGCTGTTCCAAAGCCCTTGATCTTCATTGGATTAGAATGCTTGACAACCCAGTTTTTCACCATAAAGGGGCTACAGTTCACCAATATCCTGACAAACAAATGAGGACTCAGAGAAAAAATGAATGGAGGATTTTCCTCAAGGAGTGGCGGAAATGGCGTTTACATCAACTGACAAAGCAAACATAGAAAGTGCAATCCTGGCTTTAGCTCGTGGCCAAAGAGCCGCTACAGTAAGATTCAGTGATGGGGAACAAGTGACCTATACTGAGACAGATTTGAATTCTCTGCAAAACTTACTGGGTCGTATTAAGCGAGAGATAGCCAGGGCCGGTGGCAAGAAGCCATTCCGGTATGTGGTAACAAGCAAGGGATATTAAGTGTTTGATAGATTTTTTCAATTTTTTAAAAAACCAAAAGTAAAAAATTCTCGACGTTTAGCCATGTCCTCTGGGTTCGATGCCGGATCTACCTCCCGCCGGCTGAGAACTTGGGGGACAGGTACCCCTGGCCCAAATATCGCTTTAAGTCTTAATGGTGAGATTATCCGTAGGCGTTCACGGAAATTACGCAACGATAACCCTTGGGTGGATAATGGCATTGAATCACAGGTATCGAATCTCATCGGAAGGGGTCTTACTCCACGGTGGCGGACAGGTAGTAAACGTTTAAATAAACAAATAAAAGAATTATGGAAAGAATCTGTTCTTGAAACCGATTCGGACGGGATTCTTGATTTCTATGGTCAACAAGCTCTAGCTGCCACTTGCCTGATAGAATCAGGAGAGGTATTGGGTAGATTCCAGTATGAACCTAGTAGTTTGAATATCTTGGTTCCCCTAACTCTTCAGCTTCTTGAGCCTGACCACCTGGATGGAAATGCAGATACAGTCTTGAAAAATGGTGTAATAAAGATGGGAATTGAGTTTAACAATAGAGGGAGGCGAGTTGCATATCATCTGTACAAAGAGCATCCCGACGAATCCTTTGTTAGTGATTTCTACTCAGGTGAAACAATCAGAGTTCCTGCGAAAGACATTCTTCACATTTTCAAACCCATACGGCCAGGGCAATTCAGGGGCCGGCCATGGCTGACAACTATTATAACCAGAACATATCAATTAGATGAATACGAAGATGCGGAGCTAAAGCGAAAAGCAATAGCTGCTATGTTTGCCGGTTTTGTCCGTTCTACAGAAGGCAATCCAGAGGATGTGGAGATCCCTGGGGAAGAAACCACCTATGATAATGAGGATGTCATCGCTATTGAACCTGGTATGATGCAACACGTTACGGGTGAGGAAATAAAATTCGCTGCTCCGGCAGATGTCGGCCAAACTTACGAAGTTTGGATCAAACAGCAGCTTAGAGCTGTGGCAGCGGGTATGGGAATTACTTATGAGCAGCTCACTGGGGATCTTGAGGGGGTTACTTACACATCTCTTAGAGCTGGTTTGATTGAGTTCCGCCGTCGATGCCGGATGACTCAGAGAAATATCATTATTCATCAATTATGCAGACCCTTTGCGGCAATATGGTTAGATATAGCAGTACTAAATGGTCTTTTAGATATCCCTGATTATTGGGCAGATCGGCGTAGGTTTACAAGAACTCTTTGGGATGCCGATGGCTTTGATTTCACAGATCCCCTCAAAGATCTGAAAGGAAAACAAATGGCCATGAGGCTAGGCATTCAATCCCGCTCCCAAATAGTTGGGGAGCAAGGGAATGATGCTGAAGCTTTGGATGATGAAATAGCAGATGACAACAAAAGAGCGGATCAAAAGGGTTTGGTATTTGACAGTGATCCTAGGAAAACAACCTCGTCTGGAGCATTTCAGAAAGTAGAGGAGCCAGAGAAATGAGTACAATATTTCTACCCCACATATTTAATCAGATTTTCAATAAACCTCTGTTGATAGAGGAATCAAAACTATCAGGGATCATATGGGCACTGAAAGACAGAATAGGCATTAGAGTGGATGATGTGCCTACAGAATCACTGATATTGAAACCTTCATTGCCGGTTCGGCGTCGTAGAGCGAATTTTGTAGTTGAGGATGGGATAGGAATAGTACCTGTACATGGAACTCTTGTGCATAGAACTATGGGTATATCTGCATTGTCAGGGTTGACTTCATATGCTGATATTGAAGCAAATTTTGAAAAAGCTCTGGATAATAAGGACGTGCACACTATACTTCTGGACGTAGATTCCTTGGGAGGTGAGGTTGCCGGTGTATTTGACTTGGCAGATGTAATTTACAACAGCAGAAATAAGAAACAAATAATTGCAGTTGCAAATGAAATAGCCCTTAGCGCTGGCTACCTGATCGCTTCTTCAGCCAATAAGGTCTTCATGAGCAGGACTGCAAAAGCCGGTTCAATTGGGGTTATTGCTCTTCATGTAGATAGATCGGCAAAAAATATTCAGACAGGGATAAAATATACTGCTGTCTATGCAGGCGCAAAGAAAAATGATTTTAACCCAAACGAACCCCTTGCTGATTCTGCAAAAGCAGATTTGCAAATTAAAATAAACAATTTGTATGACTTATTTACTAAAACCGTAGCAAGAAACAATGGATTAACCCAAGAGGAAATCAAAAACCAAGAAGCAGCCATTTACTTAGGGGAAGCGGCCATAAATGCCGGTTTGGTTGATAAAATCCTTCCCTTTAATGAGGTATTTAGGTATGCACAAACAGGAAAGGGGAAAATAATGTCAAAAAGAAATGCCAGTCAACCAGAAAATACAAAGAGTCCAGAGCAGGATACTATGGAAGGGCAAGAGTCCCAGGCCATAGATCAGGAACACCCAGAATCCCAGGAGAAAATAACTAGGGATCTAAAAGGAAAACAAAAAGAGAAACCTATAACAAATGAAATGAAGCAGACTCTGTATGCAGAAGAACGGACTAGAATCACAGAAATTACAAATCTATGTTCTACTATGGAGGTTTCCGAGTTGGCTTCCCATTTTATTCAAGAAGGATATTCATTGACGGAAGCAAAGCAAGCTATTCAAACTAGTTTAGCTAAACAGTCTGAGGTAAACAATATTGTTTCCAAGCATGCACCTAAACAAAAAATGGTAAATCCTCTGATTGAAGATGCCAAAAGGAGGGCTGAGCTTCAAGGGCAAGATAGCCCTTTAGTCTAATAATGTAAGACTTGGTCTAATAATATAAGAATGGAAAGGAGAAAAGATGCCGCAAGATCAACAACTTGGCATAGCATTAAACGATATAGTTAAATTTGAACAGCCAGATCTGCGATCGAGAGATCAAATTAGCATCTTGGCTGGGCAGTCAGTTGTAAAGGGGGAAGTGCTCGGCAAAATTACTGCTGGTTCCGTCCCTACTACAGGAACCGCAGATGCAGGGAATACCGGTGATGGAACCTGTACTGGGGTCACCGGTGGGACAGATGTAAAAGTGGGTACTTATACTCTTACTTGTATTCAGGCTGTTCAGAATGGGGGAGTATTTACAGTAGAAGATCCAGATGGGCTGGCTCTGCCAAATGCCATAGTAGATACTGCTTACGTAAATGCTCAGATAAATTTTACACTTAATGACGGTGATGCCGATTTTGACGTCCTAGATAAATTTACTATTACAGTTCCAGAGGGTGGTGGACAATACCGGCCTATCAATTTTTCAGGAGTGGATGGCTCCGCTCATGCAGCTGGATTTGCTATAGATGATTATGATGCCTCTGCTCCAGACGAATATACCCGAGCCTTTACATCGGGCGGCATATATGAAATCAAGCCTGGGGATACTATCACAGGAGCGGATTCCGACGCTACCGCAAGAGTAATTAAGGTTGAATTATCCAGTGGTGCCTGGGCAGATGGTGACGCTGCCGGTACTTTGACGGTAGACACCAAAGTAGGAACTTTCCAGGCAGAAAATCTTAATGTAGGTAACAATAGCAATGTAGCCACAATTGCAGGTGCTTTTTCCCAGACTGCTGCATCTGACTTAGATGCCGTAGCTATTGTAAGGGATGCAGAGATAACCTCTACCAATCTTACATGGCCTTCTGGTGCAACTGCTGCTCAGAAATCTGCCGCTTTGGCAGAATTAAAAAATCTGGGAATTATAGAAAGAACACAAGGGTAATTCCACTTTAAATATTCAACCAAAGGGGAGGTGAAGGAGATGGAAAATGTTAAATCCTTTTGCTTCAGATGCTTTCAACATGTGGGCCATGGGGGCCGCCATTGAACGGCTGCCCAACAACTACGGCCGACTGAGAGAGCTGAACCTGTTTCCGGTAAAACCCCTTCGTACCAGAAAGGTAATGATTGATGAGAAAGAGGGGAAATTAAATCTTCTACAAACCTTGCCTGTTGGCTCCCCAGGCCAGAAATCGAGTCGTGGGAAAAGACATGCCCGCGGGTTCCAAGTTCCTCACATTCCGTATGATGACTTCATTGAACCGGATGAATATGCAGGGATCAGGGCCTTTGGTACTGAAGATGCCGTAGCCCCTTTGGCATCCATCATGAACGACCACCTCCAGACTGCAAAAAATAAACATGCTATCACGTTGGAATACCTGCGTATGGGGGCACTCAAGGGGCAGATTCTTGATGCTGATGGCTCAGTCCTCTATGATCTGCACAAAGAATTTGTTGTTAAAAAGAAAAGAATCGATTTTGCATTGGATAATGCTAATACAGATGTATTAGCAAAATGTAGGGAATTGAATCGCTATGTAGAAGAAAACCTCTTAGGCGAGGTAATGCAGAGAGTCCATGCTCTTGTGGACAAGGACTTCTTTGATGCTCTTGTTTCTCATACAAAAGTTGAGGCCGCATATGCACGCTGGAGAGATGGAGAGGCCCTCCGTACCGATATGAGGAATAGATTTCCACTAGGCGGGATCATCTTTGAGGAATACGAGGGCACTGTAGACACAGTGGGTGGAGTAGCCAGGAAGTTCATAACTTCCAAATACGGAATAGCTTTCCCGATTGGTACTCTAAATACGTTCAAAACCTTTGTAGCGCCAGCGGATTTTCTTGAAACCGTGAATACCCTTGGCCGGCCTTATTACGCAAAGCAGGAGCCCCAAGAATTCAATCGGGGCGTGAAAATCCATACTCAATCAAATCCTCTTCCTATTTGCTTACGGCCAGAGGTAGTTGTAGAGATCTACACAAACTAAGATGTCTCTTGATGATGTCCTTTCCTCAGCAGCTGTAGATCTCTTTTCTCAGCTTCCAACAGGGACATTTACACCTTCTGGTGGAGGCGAATCTGTATCTGTGCATATCAGACATAGATCAGGGGTTCGCCTCCAGCAGGAGGGAGACGAGGCAGTAGCAGTAGCTGAATTTGATACCATAGATTTACTTAACTCCGAATTACCGAGAGCCCCAGCCAGGGGGGACATAATTATATTAGGAAATAATACCTACACAGTACAAATCAAAATCAAGGATGATGGGTATATTTCAAAGGTAGCAGTATGAGAGGTTTCACAGTAAGAGTATCTGAGCAAAGTAAAAGAGAAATAGATAGATTGCTGAACGGTATCCAAAAAGATACAAAAAAAGCAATGGTGCTTGCAATCAATGATACTCTGCCTGGAACTAAAACCGACGTAACAGCAGTACTTAGAGAAGAAATTAATCTTCCAAAGAAAATCATATTACACGGGCCAAACAAGCGAAAACCTACATTTAAAATAATCAGAGCAACTAGTTCTAAACCAATTGGAATAGTGAAAACCTCTGGCAGAAATATCCCTTTGGTACATTACCGAACAGCTCCGAAAAGGCTTTCCTATAGACCAAGAAAAATCAGGGTTCAAATCAAAAAGGGAGGAGGGGAAAGTACTCTCAAGCATGCTTTTGTTCCTAAACTACAAGCAGGCCACATGGGATTTTTTGTTAGGAAAGGCTCTGCCAGATTGCCTATCAAAGAATTATTCGGGCCGAGAATCCCAGACGTTTTCTCAAATGAAGGCCCGACAGAGGAAACATTAAAGAGAGTAAATGCACGGTTAGATAAGAATCTAGTAAGAGCTGCAAACAGGATTATAGCGAGGAACAAATAAGATTTTATGAACTCAATTAGAGAGCAGATTATACAATCCATCATTACCAATCTAAAAGAAATTAAAACTGTGAATGGCTACCAAACCGACATGGGTAAAACAGTAGAAAGAGCCCGTACCCATTGGGAAATATCGGAGCTACCAGTCCTTTCTGTTTTCCCAGGGGTGGAGTCCTCCGAGGTAGTATGTGGGGCTAGAATAAATACCATGCCTGTAGCCATAGTGGGAAATGAGCTTTTAAGTGCAGGTGAAAACCCTTCTGTAAAAGCTGAAAAAATGCTAGCAGATCTTATTTCTAATATCCTTGGCCCTACTTTTATATATGAAGGGCTCATGGACAGAATTGAATATATATCAGGTGGCCCGGAAAATTATCCCGAACCAGGGGAGGAAATAGTATCTGTTAGAACTCTCTTTAATTTCATATATACAGTTAAAAATAATAATCCTTATCTACAACCATAAATAAGAAAGGAGTTTAATTATGCCAATAGATGCGGCAGTAGCGGAAAATGCTAAACTGCAATACGAAGCCGGCCAGACCCCATATGCAATGGAGGCTCTATCTGATTCCGGTGATCACAAAAACTTTACCTCAAATGCATCCCTCTGGAGCAAAAAATCCAGTTATGCTCCAGTTGTCCGGCCGGACGGGGTAGTCACAGGGGGCCTTGTTACCCCTGATGATGGTAGCGTGAACAATGTAGTTGATATTTCAGCACTAACCTGTTATTTAGCTGGGGTTCTCACTAGTGTCAATGCTGGGGAGTTAACTATGACCAGGGGTGCGGGAGCGCCCACAAAATATATTATCAACTCCGTTACCGTAGACAGTGGCGGCAGCCTGGCAGTGGTAACAGGCACAGGAAACGCTGGTGGCTTTAGCACTTCAAGAGGAGCTGATGGGGGCCCTCCCTACATCCCAGCAGGTAGCATCGAATTAGCACAGGTGAAATTTACCAGCGAAGCCGATGCAGTGGTAACTGATTCTGAAATTTACATGGTACCTGGTACTTCCAGAGAACCCTTTGATTACCCTCTTTGGGATGAGAACAATTTACCAGCCCAGGATGGTAGCTATGATGGTGGCTCCATTACTTTCCATACTTCCTTAGCACTATCCCATACAGGCGATGTTGCCAAGGGTGTCTATGCAGAATATTACGAGCCTATCTTTGCCGAATTGTCTACTGTCACTGACTTTACTCCTCCAGACCAAGCCCATTCCACATCCTCTAAAAAAATATATGGCAGTGTAATAGCGTCTTGGTCTTCATCTTTGAATCAAGGCTCCTTCACTGCTTATCTGCGCTCTGGTATTAGTGATGCTGTAGTCACCCTAAGGGATGAGATACTCACATTCAGGTATTACCCCGACCGCTACAAATCTTCTTACATTCTATGCCAAGGAAAGCTCGGCATAGGCAGAAAATTTCCGGCCGGCGATAACTTGGTAGCTGAATGTACTATATCTCCAATTATTCCGGCTGTTGATCAGGTAGCTTAGGCTCTCCCCTGCCTCCCAAAACCCAGGGTGTGTCAGAAGCCCCTTATATGCCAAGGAAAACCCCGCTTGCTTGCGGCGAAGCCGCAAGCTGGTGATGAGCGATTCTTTTTATAAAACAGTTGGAAGGAAAATTTGTATGTTTGATCAGAAGAAGTTCATGGATGCCACATTTTCTCCTCGGACGAAGAAAGTGGAAGTAAAAAGTTTGCAGTCATTTTTTGCTAAGGGAGAGAAGCCACTTTTTGAAGTACGGGGCCTTGAAGGGGCTGAATTGGCTGAAGTTTACATGGCTGTACAAAAGAACCAAGGTGTAGAGCAACTTTTAAGTCAAATAGCTTCTACTAGGACTGGGGAGAAAATAGAGGGCATTAAAGCTGCTCTGGGAATCACAGATAAAGTTCCATCTGAAATTGTGAAACGTCTGGAAATGCTTGTGCAAGGTTCCGTGAATCCAAAAATACCTTTGGATGTGGCTGTAAAAATCTGTGCAACTTTTCCTATTGAATTCTATGAGCTTACAAACACGATTACAGAGCTAACCGGCCTTGGCAAGATACTGGGAAAACAGAAGCCCTCTGGGGAGACTCGGAAGTGAGGGATGCTCTTGCACTTTGCTACCGGCAGGGAGGATTCCTTTTTCAAATTTTACCCCACAGATTTCCAGAAGGGCGGCTAACTTATACAGAACGGGAGCTGTGGGGTATGTTTTTAGATATGATGAACGAAGCTAATAAAAAATAATGGCTAATATTGAGAGAATTGTAAACATAATTTTTGGTGGTGAAGATGAGCAACTGAATAGGACTATCCGAGACGTAAGGGGTTCCTTGGATAGTTTAGATGCTGCTGTTCACAAAGTCACTGGCCCTCTGGCAGTCCTTGGGGACAAAATCTTGGAAATGGATGCGATTCTTATCGGCGCCACAGGCGCAGGTTTGGTATTGGCTACAAAGTCGGCAGGGGAATTTTCAGAACAGATACAGGAGGTAGCCACCCTCACGGATATGACAGCAGATGATGTTGAGAAATTCAGCGGTCAAGTACAGGCATATGCGAATACATCTACAAGCAGTATTGAAGACATTAACTCTGCTTTATATCAAGCCATTTCTTTGGGTATAGATTACGAAAGTGCAATTGGTGCTGTAGCAACTGCTGAGAAATTGGCAATTGCAGGAAGAGCTGAGTTAGGAGCAACTACTGAATTGTTGGCAGGAACTCTGAATGCCTATGGTGCATCTGTTGAAGAGGCTTCCAAATATTCAGATGTCTTTTTTGAAACTGTCCGTTTAGGTAAAACTACCATTCCAGAATTGGCGACTTCATTATCAAGAGCTACAGGTATTGCGGCAAGTGCAGGTATTCCCATAGAATCTCTTACAGCGGCACTGGCAGCCTTGACAGCCACAGGTATGCCAACAGAAGAGGCCATTACGGGTCTAAGATCCGCTATATCTGAAATAATTAAACCTTCTAGTAAAGCTTCCGCAGTTGCAGCTGATTTAGGTATCCAATTCAATGCAACTGCACTAGAAAGTAAAGGATTCAGTGGGGTTTTGCAACAGGTCTACAAAGCCACTGGTGGGAATGTTGACCAGATGGGAAAGCTCTTTGGGAATATAAGAGGATTCAATGCAGCTGTTATCCTGGGTGCTGATAACTCGGGAAAATTCGCAGAGGCGCTCTTAGATATGCAGGATGCGGCAGGATCTACTCAGGCTGCTTACTCAAAGATGGCGGACAATTTTGGTCTCATCAACCAGAATTTAGCCAATAATATAAAAACAACTCTGATTGGAATTGGAGATCCGATTTTGGACTCCTATGGCAGTGTGGCAGATGCAGCCACAAATATACTGTCAGGTATAGATATAGGTATAGGTACTGGTGCATTTGACCAGATTTATGAAGCTTTTGAGACACTTACAAGTGATTTGGTAGAGCTTCTGAATGGTATTGCAGAGGCCCTGCCGGAAGCCTTATCAGGTATTGATTATTCAGAATTAATAGAGGCTTTTGGGGACATTAGTGAAACTGTCAAAGGATTCTTTGAGGGAGTAGATTTAACCAGACCGGAGGATCTAAGAAAAGTGATCCAAGGTGTGGTTGATTCAATAGAGTCATTAGTCTGGGTAACATCCGGTATAGTTGAGAAATTTGAGCCTGTTTGGAATGCGATCAAGGATGGTATTTCTTATTTAAATGATATGGATGATTCTTCCAAGAAAACATTTGGTGGGATGATTGGCTTAGCCCAGCAAGTGGAAAAATTTGGAACCAAGATCACGGCAACAATTCAAACTTTGGAAAAATTTGGTGGAGGTCTCGGGGGTGCCCTTGGCTGGATGGACAGGGTAGGAACCAGGGCCGGCGCAACTGCAACTGCTGTTGGTGATATAGTCAAAAGCCTCTTCGACTGGGATAGAGGTCTTGCAGGGGTAGGTGCTGGACTCAAGGATTTGTTTTGGGATTCTGCGGAAGCCGCAAGTACTGTGAAAGAAGCGGCAGAAGGAACCAGTGAAGCAATAGAGAAAACTAATAAAGCTCTTGGGGAAACAGCTGAGATCACCCAGAAGCTTGAACCTGGTTTTGTAGCTGTTCAAACAGAAATACAAAAAATACATATGGATGAGGTGAATACAGCAATAACGGAGATGACTGCTCAAATGGAAAAGGCTGCTGGGGAATCAGAGGAACTTCCCTTAGCTTTTAAAGAGTCAACAGAGAAAGCAAAATTAAATAAGATGATCATGGAAGAGCTTTCAGATGAGACTGAAAACGCTACCTCTGCCGCAAAAGATTTTTCAAATATTTGGGTAGACGACAAAGGGGTAACCCATTTAGAACTGCTGGAAGAGGCTACCAAAAACACAAGAACAGGTCTCCAAGATGCTAGCAAAGATACTGAAGATTTCAAGAAAAAAGTAGAGGAGATGTCTGAGGTAGCAGTTGTNNACAAAAATTGAGTGGGGAGCCAGAATAGACATTGAGCAGATTAAAGCAGATGCATCCGTAATGGAATCCACTTTCAAAAATCTTACTGCAACTTTGACTACAACTTCAGATTTGTTAGGAGAGCTAACCACTGCATTTGCCGGTGTGGAACGTGGTGCTAAACAGCTTACTATTGAGGGGCTCATTAGGGATGAAAATGCACGTCGTGAAGCTGCTTTGGAAATGCAGCAAAAACTAACGGATGCCCAAGTAAAGCTTTTAGAAAAGAAGACAATGGCAATGAGTCAGGGAGAAAGTATTGTAAATATAGATGGAACGGGACTCAAGCCTCATTTAGAGGCGTTCATGTGGGAAATATTAGAGGCTATCCAGGTCAGAGTCAATGAAGAGTATGGTGAGTTCCTACTAGGAATTTAAAGGAAGGGGGTTTCAACGTTGCTAATAAGTATATCCACACGAGAATATGATCTGGATGGGGCAATATTGATAGACGCCGATATAGGCGAATCTGATTATAGAAACTATACTCGGAGATCACAGCGGGTTAAAACTTTAGATCAGGGTGCAGTGATTATTGATAATGGCTTTTCTCATGCGGATAGAACTTTATCTTTAATTGCAGAACTGAATGAGCATGAGGAAGGTAAATTAAGGTATATACAACAGAATTATAATCAAGTTCAGATATCATTACCAGATGGGATTTATCTTGCTAATTTACAGCAAGTCAATACTTCCGGTACTAAAACTACGATAACAGTACTTATTGAGAGTGCATTGAGTACTATAAATGAATACGTGGCTGTAAGTACTACGACAACCATGAGTAGTACCTCTACTACGACTTCCAGTACCCTTAGTACCACAACC
>JABAOC010016270.1_pt3 | contig 12150 bp, 13 predicted proteins | sample 7062161 | NCBI WGS metagenome assembly JABAOC01 (sample SAMN14538625, study PRJNA623070) | marine sediment metagenome | biome: marine biome [ENVO:00000428]; feature: marine pelagic biome [ENVO:01000023]; material: deep marine sediment [ENVO:00002113] | place: India: Gulf of Khambhat ... | reverse complement strand
GGATACGGTAATGATCGGCAGATCCCATGGAATTCACGCCGAGCCCACTACCTTTGGCTTAAAAATGGCGCTCTGGTATGACGAAATGCACAGGAACCTGGCCCGCATGCAAAGGGCTAAGGAGGCCATCAGCTACGGGAAAATCTCCGGCGCCGTCGGTACCTTTGCCAACGTCCCCCCCTTTGTAGAGGAGTACGTTTGCCTCAAGTGCGGTTTGAACCCCGCTCCTATTTCGACGCAGATCATTCAGAGGGATCACCATGCGGAGTTCTTCACCACGTTGGCCATCATCGCCACTTCCATTGAGAAGTTCGCAGTGGAAATCCGCCACCTCCAGAGGACTGAGGTCCTCGAAGCAGAGGAATTCTTCACGAAGGGCCAGAAGGGATCCTCGGCTATGCCNNGCCATGCCCCACAAACGCAACCCCATCCTCTCGGAGAACCTCTGCGGTTTGGCTCGCATGGTGAGGGCAAACTCGCTAGTTTCCCTCGAGAACGTTCCCCTGTGGCATGAAAGGGATATCAGCCACTCCTCGGTGGAAAGGGTAATTGCCCCTGACAGCACTATTCTAATGGACTACATGCTCCACCGGCTAACCACTATCATCGATAACCTCCTTGTTTACCCCGAAAACATGCTCAGAAATCTTAAAAAGACAAAAGGGTTGATCTTCTCCGAGAGGCTCATGTTGGAGTTAACCAAGAGGGAGATCTCCCGCGAAGATGCCTACGCCATGGTTCAAAGGAACGCTATGAGGGTATGGGAGGAAGAGACCGATTTCAAACAGGAAGTGCTGAAGGACCCCGAGATAACCAAGGCGCTCACTCGGGAGGAAATCGAGGAATGTTTCGATCTACACAGTCACCTTGGGCACGTGGAGGAGATCTTTAAGCGGGTATTCGAGGAAGGTGCCTAAACGGAAGGTGGTTGAAAACTATCGTCATTTCGGCTACATTTGTCTTTAGGGACCGGACTGCAGGACATTCGTACAGGTAAAAAGGGAATTGAGATGCCCAGAAGGGGTAATAAAAGGGAAAAGCCCAACTTGAAGGATTTCCTCGGGTTAGGCAATTCCCCCGGACCTGGAAAGGGGGGGCCATCACCCCCCTCCAAGAAAACGCACTTTACCATTTGGTACATCGTCATAGCCTTCCTCCTGATCTTCCTCCTTCAGAACTACCTCACCACCCAAAAGGTGAATGAGATCTCCTATAGCCAATTCAAGAACCTGGTCAGGGAAAACAGGGTAGAGGACTTGATAATAACCCCGGAGAACATAAAGGGGAAGATAAAGGGCGGTGAGGGCATCGAGCTTTCGGGTAAGCCCTTTCAGACGGTTAGGGTGGAAGACCCGGAATTGATCAAGGAGCTGGATAATAAGAGGATTCAGTATAAAGGGAAGCGGGAAAACAAATGGGTGACCGGCATTTTTGCCTGGGTGATCCCCATCATTTTCTTCTTCCTCTTATGGCGGCTGCTTTTTGCGAGGATGGGGCCCGAGGCTGGAGCCCTCTCCTTTGGAAAGAGCCGGGCTAAGATCTTTGCCCAAAAGGAGAGCAAGGTCACGTTTAAAGACGTCGCGGGAATCGATGAGGCTAAAGAGGAGTTGCAGGAGGTCATCGAATTCCTGAAAAATCCGGAGAAATTTCGAAAGCTGGGGGGGAAGATACCCAAGGGTGTATTACTGGTTGGATCTCCTGGAACCGGGAAGACCTTATTGGCAAGGGCTGTGGCCGGTGAAGCCAATGTAGCCTTTTTCAGCATAAGCGGATCCGATTTCGTGGAGATGTTTGTGGGAGTTGGGGCCGCCCGCGTGCGGGATCTGTTTGCCCAGGCCCAACAGCGGGCGCCTTGTATCATCTTCATTGACGAGTTGGACGCATTGGGAAAGGCGAGGGGGGTCAACCCTCTGGGCAGGCACGACGAACAAGAACAGACCCTCAATCAGCTGCTGTCGGAGATGGACGGATTCGATCCCAATACCGGCGTGATAATCATGGCCGCAACCAACCGTCCAGAGATTCTTGATCCCGCCCTGCTCAGACCGGGGCGGTTCGACAGACATATCCTGGTGGATCGTCCTGATATCGTGGGCAGGGAGGAGATATTGAAAGTCCATATCAAGGGGGTCAAGCTGGCCAAGGAGGTGGACCTTAAGGTAATCGCAGCACGAACCCCGGGCTTCGTCGGCGCAGATCTGGCCAATATCGTCAACGAAGCAGCCCTTTTGGCTGCCCGGAAAAACAAAGATCAAGTCGAGATGGATGACTTCGAAGAGGCCATTGATCGGGTCGTAGCTGGGCTGGAGAAGAAGAGAAAGGTAATGTCCAAAAAGGAGAAGGAGATCGTGGCCTACCACGAATCGGGCCACGCATTAGTAGCCTCCGCCCTCCCCAACACCGATCCCGTTCATCGGATTTCCATCATCCCTCGGGGCATCTCGGCCCTTGGCTATACGCTTCAGCTCCCCACGGAAGACCGATACCTCATGACCAAGTCTGAGCTAATGGATCGACTGACCGTCCTACTCGGGGGGAGGATCGCAGAGGAACTAACCTTCGGGGAAATCTCCACCGGGGCCCACAACGACCTTCAGAGGGCAACGGATATTGCCACGAGCATGGTCAAGGAATACGGCATGAGCGAGAAACTGGGCTACGTCACCTTCGAGAAGGAGAAGAGGCCCCTCTTCCTCCAAGCCGCCTTCCCGTCGTCCAAGGATTACAGCGAGGAAACGGCCAAGGAGATCGACGAANNAACAGGGGAAAATTAAAGGAACTGGCCACCTTACTCCTGGAAAAGGAGGTCGTTGAGGAAGAGGACCTGAAAAAGATCCTGGGAAAACCCCTCGCGGAGGTTAAAGAGCCGAAACGGAAATCGGCATAAGTTCCGGCACAGACCCTCCTTTCCCTCACTCTAGTTTCGCCTTTTCACTACTATACTTCCAACGGTCCTATTCGCGCACTATTCGGCTGCTCCACCCTTCTGCGCCTCGTGAGGTGCNNGCCCTTATCTTTTCCATCATCAGCTATCAACGCACCGGGGGGATGGTTGGCGTGAGTGACGAGATAAAGGCGCTGCAGAAAAAAACCGATGTATTGAAGAATGAGACCATCCAGCAGATGGAAAAGTTGGAGAAGAAAACGAAAAAGCTCAAGCAGGAAACCGGCGAAGCCCTTGAAAGATTGGGAAAGACGCTGAAATTCGAAGATGTGCGGCATAAGAAGTAAATCGTCAGGAAGGGATCCCCTATGCCAGTTAAGACCATTGTATTCATCGTGTTGGCCATCCTCATCGTTATCTTTACCATCCAGAATACCCACGTTGTGGATATTCAATTCTTCGTCTGGAAGGCCTCTATTTCCAGGGCTCTCGTGCTCTTGAGCACACTTTTTATCGGCATCATCTTGGGATGGATCATTACCTGGGCTGGCTACTCCCGAAGGAAACGAAAGGAGAGGGAAGAGCGAAACCAGAGAAGACCCACTATATGAACCATTCGAGTGAGAAGGAGTAAAAAGTGCTCGTCGTCACCTTTATCATTGCCATCGTCGCCTTGATCATCAGCATCCTGGTTTACCGGAGGACCGGGGGGGACAAAGGAATTGAAGAAGACAGTCGATTCTCTTTCTTCAAACATGGAACCCCTCAAGGGCCCGCGGAGGTTAGCTTGAAGGAACAGATTGAAACCCTAAGCTCGGTCACGGAATCCCTCAGAGACAGGACAGCCAATGCCATTGATCGGCTGGAAAAGGCATTGAGAGGAAGGCTAGAGGAAAAGCCTCCGGAGGAGAAGCCCCCTGAGGAAAAACCATCTAGACCGAAAAGGCCCAGGACGAAAAGGGAATAGCGCCTTCTATGGGGAACTGAGAATCGTGCAGAAGAGCCCAAGGGTCGTTCTCTTGGCTCTTTTATTGTCTCATCCTAAAGGAAATCCCCGGTATTGAACCCCACAACGGAGAGGAGAAGAGCGATGAATTACGCTAGACTTGTCATCCTCGTTGGTGTCTTCATCTTAGCGGTTTCCTTCGCGTCGGAGAACACACAATCCGTCACCCTCCGCTACTATTTCAACTGGGAGACCCCGCCTTTCCCCATGTACCTGCTCATGTTTATCCCCTTCTTCATCGGAGTCGTGGTGGGAAGCCTCGTCGGGGTTGGGGCTCGCCTCCGTCTCGGAAACGCCGTCAGAAGACTACAAAAATCGAATAACGAATTGGAGGAGAAGCTTAAGCAAGCCCAGGAGGCCCAAATCTCCAGGGAGTACGAAGCGCCGGCCCTGGAGGAGGAGACAACGGATACGGAGGTGATCCCCACCACATAATCCGTTCCTCGACCCNNCCTGCAACAACTCAGAAGCGATGGAATGGAGATCTTTACCCATGCCCTGAAGGCGGTGGATCCCGTCGAAGCCGTCAAGAGATGCCTGAAGGTAGAAGGGAAAAGCCTGGTGGTCGACGGAAAAACCTATTCCCTCCAAGACTATGTCAACATCTACGCCATCGGGGCCGGAAAGGCCGGGGCCTCCATGGCCCTAGCTGTAGAGGCGATCGTTGGTGATCGAATCACAAAGGGGGTTATCAACGTAAAATATGGACACGTCTCCCAACTGAAGCGGGTCAAACTCAACGAAGTGGGACATCCGATCCCAGACGAAAGGGGAGTCTCGGGCTCCGAGGAGATCGCTGGATTGCTCGAGCAACTGGGCGAGAACGATCTGGTGATTTGCCTCATCTCCGGGGGAGGATCCGCCCTGTTGCCCTCTCCTGCCGAGGGAATTTCCCTTGAGGACAAACAGAAGATGACCAACCTCCTTCTGGAGTGTGGGGCGAACATCAACGAGATCAATGCCATTCGAAAACATATCTCCAAGCTCAAGGGTGGAGGTATTGCAAGGCTTGCCTATCCGTCTACCGTTGTCGCCTTGATCCTGTCCGATGTGGTCGGTGATTCGCTGGACGTCATCGCATCGGGGCCCACCGTTCCGGACAAAAGTACCTTTGGCGATTGTATGTCCATTTTGAAAAAATACGACCTCTTGGAAAAAGTCCCGGAATCCATTAAGGCTCGGATTCAGCGGGGCACCAAGGGGGAGATTGATGAAACCCCCAAAGCCGGCAATCCCATCTTCGAGAAGACGCACAATGTGATCATTGGGAGCAACATCATCGCGGTCAAGGCGGCGGAACGGAAGGCAAGGGCATTGAGATATAACCCCCTCATCCTCTCTACCTTTATTGAGGGGGAGACCAGGGAAGTGGCCAAAGTCCATGCGGCCATTGCAAAGGAAATCCTAAAATCCAATCATCCAATCAGTTCACCGGCATGTATCATATCTGGAGGGGAGACCACGGTGACTATTCGAGGCAAAGGCCTGGGCGGTAGAAACCAGGAATTCGTCCTGGCCGCTGCCTTGGATATCCGGGAATTGGAGGGCGTCGTTGTCCTCAGCGGGGGCACCGATGGAACCGACGGCCCCACCGATGCTGCCGGGGCAATAGCGGATGCCGATACTCTCAGGAGAGCCCAAGAACTGGGCTTAGACGCCAACGCCTACCTTGACGATAACGACTCCTACCACTTCTTCGGAAAACTCGAAGACCTCCTTTTCACCGGCCCCACCAATACCAACGTAATGGACCTGAGGCTCATCTTGGTGGGATAGATCAACCATCATTTCTCCCAGATTCCCCTAACGTGAGGACTTTCCCTTTCAAAAAGAGATTGACCCGAAGGCAAGTATGGCCTAAGGTAGCACTATTGCGGAGGAGTAAAACCCGGAAAAGCAAACTCTGAGCGCGAATTAAGATTTTTTCGCTAACCATTCTTAATGAGGCGTAGCGGCCGCAAATTCAATGTTTGAGCCCGAAGGGGGAGTTTTGAATTTGCAGCGAAGGAAACTCTAGAATGGTCGAAAAAATATTCTTGAGCGGCGAAGAGTGAGCTTTTCCAGAGCTTGCAAAATTCCGATTCTATCCCAAGGGTTATTCTCTGGGTGAGGAATCTTCGTGCGCAAGACTAAGATCGTCTGTACCATTGGTCCCACAAGCGAGTCGCCCGAGATACTCGAGGAACTGATCCGGTCCGGTATGGATGTGGCCCGCCTCAACTTCTCCCATGGCACCATCCAAGGACACGAGTCCAAGATCCAATCCATCAGGGATATATCGGAAAGGCTGGGCAGAAATGTAGCCATCCTTCAGGATCTCGCCGGTCCCAAGATCAGGATCGGAACCTTCGAGAACGGTTACGCCGTCCTAAAACCTCGGAATTGGTTCACCCTGACGACCCGAGACGTAGCCGGAGACGAGCATGAGGTCTCGGTAAGCTACCCGAACCTGCCGATGGAGGTAGCTCCCGGTGACACGATCCTCCTTGGCGATGGGGCCTTGGAGCTGCAGGTCGGTGAAACCACGACCACGGACATCCGATGCCGCGTTATGGCAGGTGGACAAATCTCCTCCCGGAAAGGACTCAACCTGCCCTCAGGAGGGCTTGATATTCCCTCCCTAACGGAGGATGATCGACGAAACCTTATCTTCGGGATACATATGGGGGTCAACTTTGTGGCCCTTTCCTATGTGCGAAGAGCCGAGAATATCAAGGTTGTCAGGGACATTATGGAATCGGAGGGGTCTAAGATCCCCATCATCGCAAAAATAGAAACCCGCAAGGCGCTGGATAATATCGACGCCATACTGGGAGAAGTTGACGGCATTATGGTTGCCCGGGGGGATCTCGGGGTAGAGACCCCGTTGGAAAGGGTGCCGCTCGTTCAGAAGATGCTCATCCGTAAGGCCAATACGCTGGGCAAACCGGTTATCACGGCTACCCAAATGCTCGGGTCCATGGTGAACAATCCCAGGCCGACTCGGGCGGAGGTCACCGACATTGCCAATGCCATTTTCGACGGGACCGACGCCCTCATGCTTTCGGAGGAAACGGCCGTGGGGAATTACCCCGGCGAATCGGCTAAAACCATGGCTACTATCGCCATGGCCTCCGAAGAGGAATTCCCCTATGAGCTTTTCGAGGCGAAAACACACGATCGACGGGGCTCTATACCCGATGCCATCAGTTATGGAGCTTGCCTCCTGGCTCGAGAGGTGGATGCCAAGGCCATAGTGACCCCTACGGAATCGGGGATGACCGCTCGACTCGTCTCGAGATATAGGCCCAGCCATCCAATCATTGCATTGAGCCCAAACGAGGAAACCATCAAACAGTTGAGCCTCTCATGGGGTACCATCCCCATAAAGGTGGACCAATTCAATGATACCGATGATATGATTGAGAAGGCAAAACGGATCACGGTGGAAATGGGTTTTGCAAAGAGGGGTGAAAAAATCGTCCTCACTGCTGGCCTTCCCGTTGGCGTTCCGGGAAATACCAATATCATCAAGATAGCGCTCATTGACTGAGACAGGGAAATTCGGGAAGCAGAGCTGAATAGTTCGGAAAGGGAGTCCGAATACGACGCGGGGCAAACCAAAGGATGCATCCATGCCCAAACCATTACGGGTGCTCTTCCTCTCACCGGAGATGGCGCCCTTCGCAAAAACGGGAGGGCTGGCGGATGTCGCGAGGGCGCTGCCTAAGGTTCTCAAGGGAATGGGCTGCGATATCCGTGTGGCCATTCCCTACTACCGAATGGCAAAGAAGGGGGATTTTAACGTCAGCATGCTCCTCAAAGACGTGAAAATACCCCTTTTCGGAGAGGTCCTAAAGGATGACATATTCCACACGCAGGCAGACGGAGGGGTCCCTCTCTACCTCATCAACAAGGATGAGTATTTTGACCGGGAATACCTCTATGGAACGCCCAAGGGCGATTATTTCGACAACGCGGAACGATTCACCTACTTTTCCCAGATGGCCTTTCTCCTCTGCAAGAGGCTGAGTTTCCAACCCCACGTGTTTCACTGCAACGACTGGCAGACGGCCCTCGTTCCCACATATATGAAGACCGTGTATGGGGAAGATCCCTTCTTCTCGAGCGCACGCTCCGTATTTACCATTCACAACATCGCCTATCAGGGTATCTTCCCTAAAAAGAAATTAGAGGTTATGGGGCTTCCCCGGGAGACCTATCACCCGGGCGGCATAGAATACTGGGGAAAGATCAACTTCCTGAAGGCGGGCATCGTCTTCTCCGACATCGTCAACACCGTGAGCCAAAAATACAGCCGGGAGATCCAGACCCCGGAATTCGGCTACGGACTGGAAGGGGTTCTCCGTACACGAAGCGAGGATCTCTACGGCATCCTCAATGGCGCCGATTACGATGAGTGGAACCCCAAGACCGATCCGCTCATTGCGGCACATTACGATGAAGATGACCTCTCCGGAAAGGCAAAATGCAAGGAAGATCTCCTGGCCCAGTTTAACCTTCCGAAGTCCCTAAAGAGGCTTCCCATCCTCGGCGTCGTCTCCCGTTTGGCAGATCAAAAGGGGTTCGATCTGTTAGCCGAGAGCATGGGGGACCTCATGAAGATGGATCTCGGCTTCGTCCTTCTGGGAACGGGGGAAAAACGGTACCATGAGCTCTTCGGACGGATTGCCACGGAATATCCAAACAAAGCAGGCATCAAAATCACCTATGACAACACCCTGGCACATAAGATCGAGGCAGGAACGGATATCTTCCTCATGCCCTCTCGGTATGAGCCCTGTGGCCTCAATCAGATGTATAGCCTCAAGTACGGAACGGTTCCCCTTGTAAGGGCGACGGGCGGCCTCGAGGATACCATTGAGGACTACAACCCCAAAACCAACAAGGGGACGGGTTTCAAATTCCAGAGCTATAGCCCGAGGGATTTCCTCGATACCCTTCGAAGGGCACTGGTCATTTACCAGGACAGGGAAAGGTGGAAAGGGTTGATGATTCGAGGAATGAAGGCCGATTTCTCCTGGCGGAGAGCGGCAAGGGAGTATATGAACCTCTACGGAAAAGCAAAGGCCCATTGAGATAAGGAATGATTCCGGACCGTTTAAGGAGATTCACATTACGCTTTCTGAGCCCTGAGAGGACCCTCATCCTCAGCTTCCTCATCATTATCCTCATCGGAACATTTCTGCTCAGCCTCCCCCATGCCGCACGGGAACAATCGACTTCTCTCATTGACGCGCTTTTCACGGCCACCTCCGCCGTATGCGTGACGGGGCTGATCGTAGTGGATACGGGGAGTTTCTATTCTTATTTCGGACAAACGGTCATTTTGATCCTGGTCCAACTGGGGGGATTGGGAATCATGACCTTCTCCGTCTTTTTCTATCTTCTCTTGGGGCGGTCCATCGGCTTTCGGGATAGGAGAATTATCCAGGATACCTTCTCCCAATTTCCCATAAGGAACATCTATGTACTCCTAAAATCGGTCTTTCTCTATACCATGGTTATCGAACTTGTCGGAACCCTTTTTCTCCTGGTGGGATGGAGGGGCCACTTTCCGCCCATGACCGCCCTCTATTTTTCCCTCTTTCATGCGATATCGGCCTTCTGCAATGCTGGGTTTTGCCTTTTCCCCGATAGCTTCGTGGGTTTCCAAAGCAATATCCTCGTTAATCTCTCCATTACCTCTCTCATCATATTGGGAGGGGTCGGTTTCATCGTCTTGAAGGAGATGGTCGAGAGCGGGTTTCGAAGAAACCCTCCCCTTCGGATCTCCCTCCATTCAAAGGCCGTTCTCACGACAACGGTAGCACTCATCGTTTTGGGCACCCTCTTCATATTCCTCATCGAACGGAACAGCAGCCTCTTGAAATTTGCCCAGGGAGATCAGATCCTCATTTCCTACTTTCAATCGGTCACGAGTCGAACGGCGGGGTTCAATACCACACCCATGGTTGGCCTCAGCAACGCCACCCTCTTCATGCTCCTCATCCTCATGTTCATCGGGGCCTCCCCGGGCTCGTGCGGAGGGGGGATCAAGACCACCAATCTAGCTACGCTGTTCTCCGTGGTCCTCAACAGGGCCAAGGGAAGGGATCGGGCAAACTTGTTCAAACGGACTATTCCCCACGAGACCGTCGCGCGCTCCGTTTCCATAATACTGGCCTCCGGTTTGGCCGTGGTCATCATAACAACTCTTCTCCTGATAACCCAAGTTGGGGAGGTCAGCCATACGGAAAGCAGGGGCTTATTCCTCGGGTATCTCTTTGAAGCCGTATCGGCCTTCGGAACCGTGGGCCTGTCAATGGGCGTAACGGCCAGACTCGATTTGACGGGCAAGCTCATTATTACCGCCACGATGCTCCTTGGCCGATTGGGCCCCCTTACCCTGGCCTTTGCCATGGCCCGGAGGAAGAGAAAAGCGGAATTTGAATACGCCGAGGAGAACATTATCGTCGGATAGAAAGGAGCGAAGATGGGGAAATTCGTCGTTATCGGCCTGGGAAACTTCGGCCATTATTTGGCTAAGAGCCTTTATGAAGAGGGGAAAGAGGTCATTGGGGTGGACCGCTATAAGGAAAGAGTCCAACGGTTGGCAGAGTCTTCCTCCTACGCCATGGCAGGGGATGCCACCGACAAATCCATCTTAGAATCCATCGGCATCGAGAAGGACGATGTGGTCATCGTTAGCCTCGGGGATAACATCAGCGCCAGTGTCCTAGTCACCCTCTATTTAAAGGATCTCGACATTCAAAATATCTACGTGAAGATCATCAGCGAGGACCACGGGAGGGTCCTTGAAAAGATCGGCGCGTCGGAGGTCATTTTTCCGGAAAGGGACTTGGCAAAGAAGATGGCGAAGAGCCTGACATCGCCCAACTTCATCGAGTACCTTCCGCTGACCGAAGAATACACTATCGTCGAAATCGCCCCGCCCAAGGAGTTCGTCGGAAAAACCCTGTCCGAACTCCAGATGAGGAATAAATACAACATCAGCATCCTTGCGGTAAGGGGCCTCGTTCCGGAAACGATGACCATGAACCCGGGCGGAGGCTTTACCGTAAAGGACAGCGATATCCTTATAGCCCTAGGAAAACCCGAAGATATCGAGATGATCAAAGGTTAGCATACGAAAAGACGAAGAAATCGATACGTCTCCTCCACGCTCCGGATGAAATACGAAGCCTGGCTTTCCTTCTTTCGAGGTGAAACCAGGACCGTCAGCCCCCGACCCTTCAATGCGTTGAAGGCATCCTCGTCGGTCTCATCATCTCCCATATAAATGGAGTAGGGCTCCTCTCCAGGGTCCTTCGATAAATAGACCAGCAGCCATTTCACCGCGGACCCCTTATCCCAAACCACATTGGGCCTTACCTCCAAAACCCTTTTTCCCCGCGTAACGACAACCGTCTTGGAGATTAAGAACCTCTCCATCTCCCGGTAAAAGAACTCCTTCAAACGAGAGTGATAACGTGCGGGCAGCATCCTGTAGTGCATGCTCACCGTCAGCCCCTTATCCTCTACCAAGACCCCTTCGAAACCCCTCAGCTTCACCTTCAACATCCGAGCAATTTCCCCCAACAGGGCCTTCGCCCGGAGCGCCTCATCATTCACATAGAAAATATCCGGCCCGGCTATCTGCATGCCGTGATTTCCCGCCAGGACGAGGCCCTTGAGGTGGATGAACCCCTCCAGTTGCTCGATTGCCCTTCCGCTGATGATGCAGACGAAATTCTTCTCGTTTCGGAGGAGCGAAACGAGGACCTTCTTGTATTTGACAGGGAGGAAGGCCTCCTCCGGATCATCCACGATAGAGGTCAGGGTCCCGTCGTAATCCAAGAAGAGGGCACGGCGTGCCCGAGACTTCACCTCCTCAATGATACGGTCTTTGTCATCGAATAAATATTTCATCGTAAGGGAATCACCGAATGGTTAAAAGGAAAGCTCTGAATAGGAATGCGGATTTTTTCGGGAACCGTCCTCGATCGATGGGAACGCGTGGGGTCCTGGTGCGGTGAAGTCCGCAAGCTACTCAATTCCCTCGAAAAAATCCCTCACCCAGTAGTAGATATCCCGCCTGCTCACCAGATCTTGCATCTCTTCCATGCGTCTCTTCTTCTTTCCCGAGGACATCCTAATCGCTCTATAAATTGCATCGGAGACGCTTTCGATATCGTACGGATTCACCAGGAGGGCCTCAGTCAGCTCCTCGGCAGCACCTGCGAACTCGCTCAATATGAGCACCCCCTTCTTGTCCACT
>JABAOC010012289.1_pt4 | contig 12153 bp, 12 predicted proteins | sample 7062161 | NCBI WGS metagenome assembly JABAOC01 (sample SAMN14538625, study PRJNA623070) | marine sediment metagenome | biome: marine biome [ENVO:00000428]; feature: marine pelagic biome [ENVO:01000023]; material: deep marine sediment [ENVO:00002113] | place: India: Gulf of Khambhat ... | reverse complement strand
GGGACGGCAACAAGGTCGTCAGCATTCCTTGGGCTGATGTTGCCGCAACCTGGAATGCGTCCTTGTGCATCCGATCACACGTAGGCTGCGGAAGAATAAATGGATCTCCTACATAGGCAACAGCGGCAATGAGTCGAGCATGGAATTTTGCAGTTGACTAGCGACGAGTGCTCCGCTTAAAAGTACGCTTCCGAGTGGACCGTAGCTGTGAAGGAGCCTGAGCCATGCCAGAGAAAACTAAGGGACGTGGTAAATCCAAGGAGACGGGAGTGACCGGCACGGATTTCATACCAGGTACGGAGAGCGACGAGAATTTCGATAAGGTTCTTTCACTTCTGAGCGGATGGCTTAGCGCAGGTGTTGTGTACGGCGATTTGGACTCGGATGGAGATGTCGTATTCGAATTGCCTGAAGAAATGAGAGACTTATTCGGCGCTGAGATCCCGACTGGCCTGACAAGGGAGCAAGTCGTCCGAATCATCCGCACTGAGATTCCAGCACTCATCGGGGCTGGTCTTGCAGAGAACCCCAAGCAATACCTGAGGTTCCACATTCCAGAAAGACTGCATGAGAGATTCGATGTCTTCATGGAGCGCAGCCGTAGGGCCGTGGAATCCTTGGTTTCTAAGGAGTTGAAAGAGAGAGTTCTGCTTCGACGGACCACATTGCATCACATCATACAGGAAATCCGTTCTGTGTCGGGCACTTACGAATCCNNCGAATCCGTGTCAGGCAAGGGTGTGAAGGAGACTCTTCCGTTCAAAGCAGTGGAGTTCATATTCGCCAGGCCTCGGGCTGGAGCAAGCATGGTACTCATGGACCCACAAGAGGGGATCGTTGGTTTCAGCCCTAAGGATGTGATGCAAGTACGTGTTGATCTCCACAAGGAGGACATCAAGGCGTTGGTGAGAGACCTGACAGAACTTATTGAGGAAGACAGTATGTAGAGGAAGAGCAGAACCATGGAAAGAACTGCAGGATTGCAGCCGAGAAAAGCCCGGGACTACGCCGTGCCTGAACATCTCGCGCAGTACTACGCTGACCTGATGGAGACGTGGACATCCGTTATACGATCTGAGGCTGGTGATCTTCAGGATCGTCCGCAGAGCTCGCTATGGAAAGCAATTTCTCGATTCCTCTCTGGTTGGCGGCGGACGTCCATGCCGAGCAGACGCGAGGAGATCCTCCTGCGTGCTTACATCATGGGACACGCAGTGAAACGATCCTTACACCGTGAGTGGAGTGAGATGACTATGGAGAACCTGGAGAGTTATTGGCGCGCATACCAGGAAGAAGTATCCGGTGTTCGTGTCGATCTTCATGGTCGTAGTATGCTGTTAGAGGCACCTGTTGAAGAAGAACATGCGGAATCGCTGGCGAGATGGCCAGAATACGCAAGCGAGGACCTCGACCAGTTGGTCAAGAACGCCAAGGAACTGGAAGACTCGGTTGGAGACGCATCTCAGATGCTATTTCATGCTAAGGAGATGGAGACTCTTCTGGGCCGTGTAGAAGAGAAGGCGCGAGCAACCGGTCGGAAGTATGAGGCAAGATTGGCAGCTTCTCTGCGCGATGTGTGCCGGGTCCACGACCCCAAAAAGCTCTCCCAAGAACAGACAGATTGCGTCAAGGGTTGCGTGACGGCGCTCGTCGAGGGATGGGGCAAGATCACCAGAGACAAACTCAATTTTGTGCGAACTCGCCTGCTTGACAAGGGATTGACTTGGCTTCCTGTGACTGATAAGGCAATGGCTGACTTGGAGGGAACAAAGAGCCAAAGCGAGGTCTGAGGGAGAGGTGAGGTGAAAGCTCTTTTTCTTGATACAGCCACGCAATTCGCCCGCTACTGGCACGCAGATAGCCAGAGAGATGAGGTACAACACCAACTGGAAGGGCGCAGTCTGTATTGCTCACGGTATGTCAAATGCCAGTACAAGGCCATTCTCCTGAATGCGGCTATAGCGACCTATAACCTCCTGGTAACTTTCAAGGATATGAAACGAGCTCTCCGCGAAAGCACGAGTTACCAGAACAGGGAAATCGCACAACTCGCTCTGACGTCCGCCGTGCAGAAGCGTATCGAACAGATTGGGCTTTGGATGTTGGAATACTGCAGCTATGACGAACAAAAGCAGAGACTCGAAGACCTGATCGAGGACATCTGGGAAACGCAGTTCAACTGTGGAGTAAGACAGCCGCTGGTTGACAAAACAGGTTGCCTATATGCGGATGGCATTCCGGAAATGGGCGTGAGCGGTCTCTATAGGCCGGTGAAAGTCTCGTGTATCGCTAGAGATCTACCCCTGTGTCAGATTAGGGAGTTTTGGGATGATCACAGTGCCTTTCTGGAACTCCTGGCCAACATGAACATCGCCGCCCTCCAGGCGGAGCCAAGAGACGCGCCGGAGCTTGAGCGAATCAAAGAGGTCGCACAGGAAGTCAGAAGTGGGCGATCAGCCGCTGGCAACTGTTGCACTGTATATCTGAGCGACGCAATTATCTGTTTGGAGAGCACGCATTGTCCAGAGACCGTGGCGGTTCATAGCATCAACAAGAAGCATTTCAGACCACTTTGTGAGGTCTTCGGCATAGAGTCTGAGCCAAGGGACTGAGACACCCATAATAGGCGACGCCATTCGGGACAGTTGACTTATTTCGGTCCCGAATTGAGGATGGCGTCTCCCGATTGGGATGCGTCAACTGCGGGCCGAGAAGGCACTGTGGAACACGACGACGCCGGTGGGCGTCCGGGCCTCGAAAGGCAACGCGAGGAAGACCTCCGGAGGGACTGACTCCAGTGTCAGCGTCGGGAGGTTGCGAAAGCCGAACCGCCGGTAGTAGGCCGGCTCGCCCACCAGAACGCATCCTTGGGCGCCGCGCGCCTTGAGCCGCGAGAGCCCCTCGTTGATGAGGGCCGTCCCGATACCGTGGCGCTGGTGCTCGGGCAGGACAGAGACAGGCCCCAGGCCGTACCAATCCGGACTGCCGTCGGAGATGGTGACGGGGGAGAAGGCCACGTGGCCGACCACGTCTTCATCGATCTGGGCCACCAAAGAGACGGTGAGGGCCCCGGCGGCCCGCAACGCGCTGATGATGAATTGCTCGGTGTGCTGGCTGATGGCCAGCGTCTGGAACGCCGTCTGGGTGATCTCGGCGACCACCTGGATGTCGGACTCGATCTCGTTACGGATAATCACATGCAACTCCCATACAGGCTGCGGATGCTCTTGGTCCATGGTGGACGTCCGTCGCCGGACTTTGCGTACCATAAACAGTGGCAGGCCGCCCCGTGCCAATCAAGAACCAATTCCGCCCCGTGCCGGGGCTCACATTTGCAGAGTGATAAGCGAGAAGCGATAAGAAAGAGATTGCGGCCGGAGGCCGAGGGCGGCAGGCGATAGGCAACTGCAAATCAAACGCGTGGGTTAAGGAACCCACCCTACCTGTTTCCATCTGTCATGCTGTTGGCCGAAAGCGGAAAATCTCAGGGGTTTGGGGACGGAGGCCCCGAGATGAGGCGGTCCTCGTGCGGCGCGCGGGGGAAGACCATCGGCCAGCACGGGCATGCCGCTGCCACCCGATCCTTGATGACGGTGCGTGGTACGCACCCTACGAGCTGTGCGACGTGGCCCGTATCTCGTTCGCGTGGTTCGCGGTGGGAGGGTTCGTCTGCGGGAATCTTAAGCCGTTGCCTGCAAAGGAGTTACTGCACATGCAGAAAAATTTACAGATTTTTGAACTTTTCTATGGACAAATGACCATACCATGCGTACCATGGCAGAAACGTGGTTCGCAAGGAGTTTTAAGTGTGAAGTGTTCAGTTTCAAGTAGGAGAAGGCAAGGGGCAAGAGCAAGTGTGAAGTTTGAAGTGTTCAGTGTCAAGCGGGCCGGTAATAGACTGGGTACCTTGCGGCCTCCGGCCGTGATTCTGACTTCACACTTCAAACCTCAAACTTGACACTTCGACGGAAGGGAGAACTCATGGCGAAGCAAGCGACTTGTCACAACTGTATTTACGCCCACTGGGAGCCGGGTCTTTGGCTGCGGAGCCTGTCGTCGGGCTTTCCGGCGGGGCCGTCCTGCGGCAATCAGCCGGACTCGTTCGGGCGGATGAAAGAGTGTCCGACCGGCCGGGTCTGCCGGAACTACCGGCCTAAGCCGCCGACGCCCACGGGCGAAACGGTCAAACGGATCCCGCTGACGAACGGGTTCTACGCCTACGTGGACGCCGCGGACTACGAGTGGCTCAGTCAGTGGCATTGGCGGGCCGACCCCGGCGGGTATGCCGCACGACGGGAAAAGAACAAGGTAATCTTTATGCACCGTGAGATCATGCGACCGCCGCCCGGGCTGATCGTGGACCACGTCAACGGCAACAGGTTCGACAATACCCGGCTCAATCTGCGGAACATCACGCGCCAGCAGAATATGCGCAACAGGGGCAAGTACGTCGGTGGCACCTCCATCTACAAGGGCGTGTATTACAGCAAGAAAGACCGCAAATGGTATGCGTGTATCACCTTTCACCGGCGGCGTTTCTTTCTGGGCGCCTTCGACACTGAGGAAGAGGCGGCGCGGGCGTATGACCGCCGGGCGATCGAGTTGTGGGGGGAGCACGCCCGGCCGAACTTTCCCGACGAGTGGCCGCCGCGACGACGGGCCCAGGTACACGCACGGTATCAGGCAAGCCTCAAGCGCGAAGGTCGGAAGGCAGGAAAGGAAGAAGGCAGCAGAAGTGCGAAGGGTCAGAAGGTGAGAAAGGAGGGAGGCAAGAGGGCTGCCGGCGGCCGCGTTGGAGCGCGGGAGCGTAGAGTGCGTGGTCCGAATCCGGTGGCAAAGACCACACGGACCAGGAAGAGCCGTCGCGGCAGCGCGCTCCGTCATATCGAGCGCAGCGAAGCGTAGTCGAGGGCCCCCCAAACGCGAAATAATGCGTTTGGGGCTCCGAAATATCTGGCTACGAATTTGGTGTGTTCCGCTTCGCGGCCAGATTCCTCCACTCCGGCCTTCGGCCTCCGGTCGGAATGACAGGAGCGGGGATGAACCGGAATCCGCCACCGAATGCCGGCCGTACCGCATTTTCCTGGTGTTGAGGCTTGATATTCCACTCTCGGTCTGTGACGGATATAATCGAGAGCATGGAGAACGCAACGCTGAGTGCGGTTTTCGAGCAGATGGCCGACGTGATGGAGATTCTCGGCGAGGACCGGTTCCGCGTCAACAGCTACCGCAAGGTCGCCCGGATTATCGCGGAGTTGCCGGCCGATGCCGGGGTCCTGCTCGAAACGGGGCGGCTCGCCGAGACACCCGGCATTGGCAAATCGACCCTGGCCAAGATCGAGGAGTTCGTCAAGACCGGCCACATCAAGGCACACGGCGAGTTGTTGGCCCGAATTCCCCCCTCGCTGCTGGAGTTGCTGAATATCCCGGGCGTCGGCCCGAAAAGCGTCAAGACCCTGTACCAGGACCTCCACATCACGAGCATCCCGGAGTTGAAGCAGGCACTCGCGGGCGGTCTTGTCGAGACGTTGCCCGGCTTCGGCCAGAAGAAGGCTGCGGCCATCGGTCGCGGCATCGAGTTCCTCCAAAAGGCCACCGGCCGCATCCGCCTCGACCAGGCAATAGCGGCCGCCCAAGTCGTGACGGCTTACCTGCGGGAACTGCCCGGTGTCGACCGAATCCAGCCGGCCGGCTCGGTGCGCCGGTGGGCGGAGACCGTCGGCGACGTGGATATCCTCGTCTGTAGTGTACCGGTAAGGGCCGTAGCGAGGGCGTCCCGCCCTTGGAAGAACAAGACAAGGCCAGGATGGCCTCGCCACGAAACGCCTCACGGCGTCACTACGAACGAGCAAACACCCGAGCAGATCATTGAATCGTTTACGAATGCACCGTTCGTGGAGCGCATCCTGGGCGCCGGAGGAACGAAGGGCTCGGCAATTATTCGCACGGAGACCACGCCCGTCCAAGTCGATGTGCGCGTTGTGCCGGCCGAGAGCTTCGGCGCCGCCGCCCAGTACTTCACCGGCTCCAAGGCACACAACGTCCGCCTCCGTGAAATCGCCATCAAGGCCAAACTCAAACTCAATGAGTACGGCCTGTTCAAGGGTGAAAAGCGGGTTGCCGGCGCCGCTGAGGAGGAGATCTACAAGAGGCTCGGGCTCGACTTCATCGACCCCCTCCTGCGCGAGGACCGGGGCGAGGTCGAGGCCGCCAGGCAGCACGCCCTGCCCAGGCTCGTCCGGCTCGAAGACGTCCGGGGCGACTTCCACGCCCACACAAATGCCACCGACGGCAGCGCCACGATTGAGGAAATGGTTCGGGCCGCCAGGGAGCTAGGCTACGAGTTTCTCTGCATCACGGACCACTCGCAATCCACCGTGATCGCCAACGGGCAATCACCGCAGCGCCTGGCGAAGCAGATCAAGGAAATTCACAAGGCCAACGCGAGGCTGAAGGGCATCACCCTCTTGGCCGGGGCTGAAGTGGACATCCTGGCCGGCGGAGCGCTTGATTTCGAGGATGAGCTATTGGCCGACCTGGATTACGTCGTTGCCTCTATCCATTCGGCACTGGGCAGCGCCCGCGAGCGCGTCACCACGCGCACGCTCAAAGCGATGGACAATCCGTACGTCACCTGCATCGGCCATCCGACCGGGCGGGTCATCGGCCAGCGGGAGGCTATGGACCTCGACATGCCCGCCGTCATCGAGCACGCGGCCCGGACCCAGACGGCCCTCGAAGTCAATGCCGACCCCTCCCGGCTCGACCTGAAGGACATCCATTGCAGGATGGCTGTGGAGGCCGGCGTCAAACTGGCCATCGGGACGGACGCCCACAGCACGGGCAGTTTGAGCCTGATGCCTTTCGGCGTCGCCACCGCCGCCCGGGGCTGGGCCACCAAAGCCGACGTCGTGAACGCCCTGCCGGTCACCAGGCTCAAGGCGTGGCTCAAGACCAAGAGACCACGGTAGGCCGTGGGTAATACCGATTACGATCAAAATCCATCTCCGGGTGGCATCGTCAAGCGCAGCTTGGCGATGGCGTCACGCGCACGCGCAGGAACCATCGCCAAGACCTTCGGTCTTGACGGGGACCCCAAACGCGATAGATTGCGTTTGGGAACCCACGCTGCCACCCAGTACTCATGCCCAGTTACGGACAATCCAATCGTAATCGGCATAGGATGTTACTTTATGGGACCCGCGGGCGTCAGCGAGTCCGCTCCTCGCCACTGGGACAGGAATTCTTCGCACGCAGCTAAATGCCGATTCCCTTCGTGCCGAAGAACGGTACGGTGTAAGTGCATTGATACGGGAATCATACTATGGCAAAAAGCAAGAGCGTACTGACCACCGGCGACGTCGCGAAAATCTGCAACGTGGCGCCGCGGACGGTTTCCAAGTGGTTCGATTCCGGCCAGCTCAAGGGCTATCGCATCCCGGGCAGCAAGGACCGGCGCATCCCATTGAGCGAGCTCATCCGCTTCATGAAGGCACACAACATGCCCATGGAGGCCGTGCCGGTGGGCAAGCTTAGAGTGCTGGTCGTCGACGGCGGCGGCCACCCGGCGCCGGAGCTGATGGACGCCCTGACGGTCCGAGGCGGCTACGAGGTTCAGGTCGCGCAGGGCGGCTTCGAGGCCGGCGCCGTCACGCAGAAATTCTCCCCTCACGTAATTCTAATCAATCTGCTGACCAACGGTATCGACGCGCACGGCTTGTGCACGAGCATCCGCACCAGCGAGGAGTTCGGAACCGTCAAAATCCTTGCTCTGGCCAACCACTTGAGCGACCAGGAGGCGACCGCGCTGCTTCAGAAAGGTTTCGACGGCTACGTCTCCAATCCTTCCGATGCCACCGAGGTCGTCAAGAGAATCGAAGAAGCCACGGCCATCATCTATTAGTTGGCGCCGTCGGCGCCACAAGAGGATTGGAGAAGCCACCACTTGGGGATCCGGGATATACCCTCCCGGTGTCGGAATTGTGGAGGTGGTGCCTGCTACTGCGTCACGGCACGATAACCGCCTGACGAGCGGCACCTTCGGGTCAGTAATCCTTGTACTTCCGCAGCCACTGGGGCCAGTCGCTCGGGGCCACGCCGCCGGCCTTCGTCCAGGGACCGTTGATTTCATACCGAGCATGCCACCTCAGCGTCCATAGTTCCTTGAGCCCCACATGACGGACCGACCAGTCCGTGAATGCGAGGTTGACCCAGCCATGATGGCGGTCGATACAGAACTGATTCATCTCGTCCGCCGTGCCTTTATTGCCCCACCCGAAGTCAAAAGGCATTTGCACGGGAATATCGGTCTGTTGCGGCCACGCATCGTGCCAGGTGTTATCGCCAAACAGGGGAATCTCATTAGGGTTTTGCAGTCCCTGTGCGCTCTTCCAGAAATTCTCCGGTGGCCGATTCCCCCCCCGACCCTTCGGACTATAATTGGTCCAGTTATTGATGCTGTAGCTGCCTTCGAAAGTCTTCGTCGCTCCCTCGTCAGGGGCCGGATGCCGGTTGGCGACGCCCTCCCGATACCATGCCTTGAACGTGCCCCAATCGGCATCACCCAGGACGATGCGTGTGGCCGTCGGACAAAACTTCAACTGCTCGTCCTTGTAGTAGGGCCGGAGCGCGTTCATCCACAAGCCATACGCTTCGGGTCGTCCGGTATTCTGCGGGTGCTGCAAGTATCCCCATCCTTCGTTGAAGTAGCCGGCGTTGCCATCCGTGTAGAGCTTGAACAGAAAGCCCCAGCTCCTCAGCCGGGACATGCAGGCGACGGATTGGGCCTGTTTCTTGACGCGGCTCAAAGCGGGCATCAGGATGGACATCAGCAGTGCAATAATGGCAATGACGACCAACAGCTCGATGAGTGTAAACCCTTTGCGTCTGGTCATGATGAAACCTCTTCCTTTGGCTATTGTCGACAAATCCCACGATCTGTCTGGTGTCTGTATTCTACCAGACGCAGGCCGCGGGTGCAAGATTGAACCATCGTGTGCCGTCCCCCCTACTTGGCCCGTTTTTGCAGCATGTGGGCCTGGAGCCGGATCAAGGATCTGGTGCTGATCGTCCGCGCGGACAAGTCGCCCAGAATCACGCCGTACTTGTCGTCCGAGATCTTCCAGTGCATGATGATGGTGTAGTGGTCGTCCAGATCGACGTGGTCACCGTAATAGACCACTTCCCGGCCCTGTGCGATCAAATCATCGCGGAACCGGGCCAGGTTACTGAGAATCTGACCCCGGCCGGCACTCTCGCCGCGCAGGGTATATTCCAGGAACAGCTTGCTGTCCTCCAGCATCTGCCGGCCGACGGCGTCGCGGCCGCCGAAGAAACTGCCGATAACGAGCAGGGCGACAATGATAGCCGCGGCCGCCGCCATCCGGCTGATCCGTAAATCGATGATGATATTGATCGTGTCCAGGCGGTGTGGAACCAGCCGGTGGGGTATCCGGTTCTTGACCTCCTCACGCAGCCCCGGCCTGGCACGCTCAATGCCGTGCTCGGCCAACGCCCTTAAGAGGTCTTCTATTTTATGGGTTCCCATGACGATTCCATGCCTCCCATTTTCCGGGAAACGACGCTTTACTCGTTCGTCACTTCCTTTCTCAAGGCCTCCAGACCCCGATTCAGGCGGCTCTTGAGCGTTCCCTGGCGAACGCCGGCCGCGTCGGCGGCCTCCGAAATCGTCAACTGCTCGATGTAGTGCAACACAATCGCCTGCTTGAGCTTCCAAGGCAGGCGCGCGACCGCCTCCTGCACATGGTCAAGTTGCTCCCGGTCACCGGCCCGCTGCGAGCCGTCCACGCCGCCTACCGGGGGCTCGACCTCATCCAGACCGGCGGGCTCTTTGCCCTTGCACCGGCGCCGGTGCAGCCGGGAGACATTGCCCGCGATGCGAAAGAGCCAGCCGTTCAAGGCCTTGCCGTCGCGCAGTTGGCCGATGTGGTACCAGGCCCGCAGGAACGTCTCCTGCGTCAGGTCCTCGCTGATCTGGCGGTCGTGGCCCAAAGCACGCATGAACAAGTAGATCCGCTCGTAATAATCGTCGACGAGTTCCTGGGCCGCCGTTCGTTCACCGTGCCGGAGCCGGCCTGCCAGCGCTGCATGGTCCTGTGCCAACATTCGACCTGCGTCCCCTGTCGTGGTAGATCGCAAGCGGGATCCTGATCCCCGCCCGACGGCGGCCTGTTTGCTGGTCAGATGCGCCGACCCGTCGTTCTGTTCGGTTGCCTGGGCGTTTTCTTGCATTTTCTCCACCCCAAAGGGTATGCTACCAGTATACCCGAACCGGCCGCCCGACTCAATATGCGAACGCACCGGGTCCTACGAGGGTCGTGCCATGGTGGATCGTCAGCCGACCGAACCGCAGGGCCGTGAGGTTCATATAACTTATTATTATGACTGACCTTAGCTCATTCAGCGACAACGTAGGAAAGCTCTGGGACCGGGTGAATCCCTGCGTCCTGTGTCCGCGGAATTGCCGGGTGAGCCGCAGCCAAGGTCAGATCGGCTTTTGCGGCATAAGCGATGAGCCGGTCGTCAGCTCGGTCACACCCCATTTCGGCGAGGAAAGCGTTTTGGTCGGCCCAGGCGGCTCCGGCACGATCTTCTTCGCCGGCTGTAACTTACGTTGCGTTTTTTGCCAGAACTACGACATCAGCCACGGACGGGCCGGCCACCGAACGAGCATCGAGCAGTTGGCCCGCCACATGCTGGACCTCCAGCGGATGGGCTGTTCCAACATCAATCTGGTGACGCCGACCCACGTAGCCGCCCCTATCGCCGCGGCCCTCGAACTGGCCCGAGACGATGGTCTGACGCTCCCGACCGTCTATAATTCCGGAGGTTACGATTCGGTCGAAACGCTGCAACTGCTGGAAGGTCTGATCGACATCTACATGCCGGACATGAAATACGCCGACGCGAAAGTGGCCGAGGAACTCTCCGGCGCCAAGGACTACCCGCAAGTGAACTTCGCCGCCGTCAAAGAGATGCACCGCCAGGTGGGTGATCTCCAGGTCGAGAACGGCCTGGCCACGCGCGGCCTGCTGGTCCGCCATCTGGTGCTGCCCAATAATCTCGCCGGCAGCCTCGAAGTCATCGACTTTCTGGCCGACGAGATCAGTCCGCACACCACCGTCAACGTCATGGACCAGTACCGCCCCTGCTACCAGGCCCATCTGCATCCCGAAATCAACCGTCGCCCCACGCGCGACGAACTCTCCGCCCCCCGCCGATACGCCCTGGGCAAAGGCCTCAACTTGCTATGAAAGGGGCGGTCGAAACTCTCGAAGTAGTGGACTGCACAGCGAATCGAGCAGCCCTCGCGCATCGCTCTGTCCTGCGTGCCCGAACCAACTGGCGATGCGCTGGCGGAGATTCCCGGGGGGATTGCCTTCCCAGGTTCGCAGACGCCTTCGAAACCGCCGGACGTTCTCCCCCGTCAAACGGCGATGCGACCGATACGCGACCTGCCCGAGGAACCTGCTGCCGACCCGGGAAGGATAGACGTGGACCCGCCGCGAATGGAGCTTCAGCCGATACGATTCCAGAAACCGCGACACGTCGTTACGCCATTTCTGAAGCTGGCGTTTAGAGTCCGAGAACAAGGCGAAGTCATCAACATACCGCAGGTAAGCCTTGCATCCAAGATCTTGCTTGACGAAATAATCGAACGGACTAAGGTACAGATTCGCGAAAAACTGGCTCGTCAGATTGCCTATCGGCAACCCCTTGCGACGCATGATCGGCGTAAAGAGGCCGTCACCGCGGAAGTAGTCACAGACGAACTCCTGGTCGTTGCTGGCGTCTATGATTCGGTCGATAAGCCCAAGCGTCTTGACATCGGCAATACGGCGGCGAATCAACGTCTTGAGAACCTGATGGTCGATCGAGGGGAAGTACTTCTTGATGTCGCCCTGGAGAACATATTCATGGCAGCGCAGGAACCACTGAAAACGCCGGATAGCGCGGTGCGTTCCGCGGCCCACACGGTTGGCGTATGAATCATGGATGAAGCCGTGCTCCAGGAGCGGGCCGACCACATTCATCAGGGCGTGGTGGACCACGCGATCTCGAAAGGGAGCGGCGCTGATTATCCTCGGTTTGGGCCGGTAGATCGCGAAGGTGCTGTATCCGCCGGGCCGGTAG